>Ga0335070_10000452_pt1 | contig 45529 bp, 38 predicted proteins | sample Lox_Sample_13_FD_206722 | JGI IMG/M metagenome (GOLD analysis project Ga0335070, IMG submission 206722) | Soil microbial communities from Loxahatchee National Wildlife Refuge, Florida, United States - Lox_Sample_1.3 | ecosystem: Environmental > Terrestrial > Soil > Wetlands | place: USA... | reverse complement strand
AACATATATATCTATGGCAGAGATAAGGAGGCATTAGTCCTAACAACAAAGAATTGGTCACGCAATCTTTCTATTGGTAATCTTCGATACTAAGTACAGACTCAGAGTGACGATTAGTAGGTGAAGTCGATGATTGGAGTATGACTCATCGTAACAGTATCTGCTAAGTCAGATCAGCACACCTACCAATTAAAATTCGTTTGCTTTTGACCCAAATTTTTCCTTTCGAAAAACACATCATAAAATATTCTATAGGTCACTTATAACATTCCAGGTTATTATAAAAAAAGCCGGAAGTTAAATCACAACTCCCGGCTTTGTTGTTTGTAATTGTTATTCTCGACTTTAGGCTTTCTCCGCTACGTTGAGTCTTGTGATTGCCCTGGTAAGGGCTGCCCTTATGAGTTCAAATTCCAGATCGTCTTTGGACATTTTGGCAAGTTTCGCTTCCGCGTTATCTTTTGCTATCTTCGCCCGTTCCTTATCGATCGTATCCGCTCTCTCCGCAGTTTCCGCCAGGATCGTCACCTTGTCTGTCGTAACTTCGGCATAGCCTGTATTCAATGCGTAGTGCGTCTTCTTACCATCCTTGGTATAATTCAACTCGCCGACATCGACAGAGCTCAAAAGTGCAGCATGCCCACGCAACACCCCGAACTCACCTTCGGTACCGGGGATCGTTACTTCCTCTACTTTACCGCTGAAAGCCATTTTTTCCGGGGTAACAATTTCCAACATCAATTCATCAGCCATGTAGAATCCTCCGGCCTAATTACTCTTGCAGCTTCTTTGCTGCCTCTACGACCATATCGATGCCGCCCTGCATGTAGAATGCCTGCTCGGGCAGGTCATCGTGTTTGCCATCCAGGATTTCCTTGAATCCTCTTACCGTTTCGGCGACGGTGACGAACTGTCCCTCTCTACCGGTAAACTGAGCGGCCACAAAGAACGGCTGGGAAAGGAATCTCTGTATCTTCCTCGCCCTGCTAACCGTCAATTTATCTTCTTCGGAAAGTTCATCCATACCGAGGATGGCGATAATATCCTGGAGGTCCTTATATTTCTGCAAGGTTACCTGTACCTGTCTGGCCGTCTGATAGTGCTCTACACCGAGGACAATCGGATCGAGAATTCGGGATGTTGAATCGAGAGGATCCACAGCGGGATAAATTCCAAGCTCTGTAAGAGGTCTCGAAAGAACGACCGTACCGTCAAGATGCGCAAAGGTCGTCGCCGGTGCCGGGTCTGTAAGGTCATCCGCTGGCACGTACACGCACTGGACGGCTGTAATTGATCCCTTAGTCGTGGAAGTAATGCGCTCCTGAAGCGCTCCCAGGTCTGTAGCCAGTGTCGGCTGATAACCGACCGCGGAAGGCATTCTTCCAAGAAGAGCCGAAACTTCCGAACCGGCCTGGGTGAACCGGAATATATTGTCGACGAAGAGGAGCACATCCTGCCCTTCCACATCCCTGAAGAATTCCGCTGCCGTCAGTGCCGTGAGGGCGACTCTTGCTCTTGCTCCCGGAGGCTCTGTCATCTGGCCATAGATTAAGGCGGCCTGCTTGATAACGCCCGATTGCTTCATTTCCAGATAAAGGTCGTTGCCTTCGCGTGTTCTTTCGCCAACACCGGCGAACACGGAGATACCGCCGTGATGCATGGCGATGTTATTGATCATCTCCATCATGACGACGGTTTTGCCGACGCCTGCCCCTCCGAACATCCCCATCTTACCGCCTCTGGGGAAGGGAACTAGAAGATCGATAACCTTGACACCTGTTTCTAGAACGTGAACGGATGTGTCCTGCTCAATAAATGCCGGGGCATCCCGGTGAATCGGTGAGTAATTTTTTGCCACAACCGGTCCCAAACCATCCACAGGCTTCCCGACAACATTCAGTATCCTGCCAAGACATTCCGGACCAACGGGGGCTTTTATAGGTGTGCCTTGATCCTTCGCCTTCATACCCCTGACAAGACCATCCGTGATGTCCATGGCAATGCATCTGACGACATTGTCACCTAAATGCTGGGCAACCTCGACAATCAGATTATCTTCCGTGTCATCAATCGTGGGGTTGGTGATAGTGATAGCGTTCAAAATCTCCGGAAGTTTTCCTTCATCAAACGCCACGTCGACTACCGGTCCTATTACCTGCACAACCGTTCCTATATTCATACCTGTCTCCTTAATTTATAGTGCTTATCTTTTTTAACTCTTTGCCAAGGCCTCCGTGCCGCCGACAATATCCATCAGCTCGGCCGTTATGGCAGACTGTCTTGCTTTATTCATTTTTAATGTAAGGTTCTGTATCATTTCCTCACAATTCTTTGTGGCATTGTCCATTGCAACCATGCGCGCGCCGTTTTCTCCGGCGGATGTTTCCAGCAGCGCCCTGAAAATCAGGACATGAACATACATGGGAAGGAGCTTTCCAAGCAAAATTTCGTCAGAAGGCTCATAGATGTAGTCGATTCTCTTGTTGGGATCAACATCTTCGTCCTTTCCAATCGAAGGCAATGGAAATAGCCTCACAACTGAGGGCCTCTGTACCGCAATGTTTCTGAATTCGTTGTATATGACATACAACTCATCGTACTCTTCCCGTATGAAAGCAGGTATGATTTCATCGGAAATTTTTACGGCAAGGGTTATATCGAATTTTCCAAAAACATCTGACCACTGATTAACGAGTTTTTGTTTTTTCCTGAAATAGTCTCTCCCTTTTCTACCTACGGCAATTAACTCTACTTCCTTACCTTCTTTGGTTTTGTCGCGGATGAATTTCTCCGCTGTCTTTATCAAATTGGTATTGAAACCTCCGCAAAGACCCCTATCAGAAGTCATACAGATTACTCTGATTTTTTTAGGTTCTCTCACAGCCAAGAGGGGGTGTGTCTCTGCATCCACGCGCAGTGCAAGACTACCGAGTACATCCATGAATTTAATCGCGTAGGGACGAAAATTCTCCATCCTCAACTGGGCAGCCTTCAATTTCGACGCAGCCACCATGTTCATGGCTCTGGTGATCTGCTTTGTTTTCCTTACCCCGACAATCTTTCTTCTAATGTCCTTTAACGCGGCCATTAATATGTCCTTCTTTAAGTATGTGGTCTATTTATCTAAAAGTCCTCAATTCCTTACCCGGTCACGAACACAGAATCAAATTCTGTCAACGCTGAATTCATCTTCTTTTCCAGGTCCGGGCTGATCTCCCTTTTCTCATCAATCTCCCGATTGATCTCGGGATATTTGCTGGCAAGAAAACTGAGAAGCTGGGGTTCATACTCCTTCAGCTTTTCGACCGGATACTTGTCAAGGAAACCTCTTGTACCGGCAAACAGGATGGCAACCTGCTGTGACAGAGACCTTGGCTCAAACTGGGGCTGCTTCAAAATCTCTACCAGACGGACACCTCGCTCCAGCTGAGCCTGGGTTGCCTTATCCAGGTCACTCCCAAACTGGGCAAAAGCTGCAAGTTCACGGTACTGGGCAAGCTCAAGCTTCAGTCTCCCCGCCACCTGCTTCATGGCCTTGACCTGGGCGGCGCCACCGACTCGCGAAACCGACAAACCAACGTTGATTGCCGGTCTGATGCCCGAGAAGAACAGGGCCGGTTCGAGGTAGACCTGACCGTCTGTAATGGAAATAACATTTGTAGGAATATACGCGGAAACGTCTCCCGCCTGGGTCTCAATGATGGGAAGGGCTGTAAGGGACCCGCCTCCGAGGTCATCGCTCACGCGGGCTGCGCGCTCCAGCAAACGCGAATGGTTGTAAAAAATATCTCCCGGAAAAGCCTCCCGTCCCGGGGGCCTTCTGAGAAGCAGAGAAATCTGACGGTAAGCAACCGCCTGTTTGGAAAGATCATCGTATATGATCAGGGCATCCTGTTTCCTGTCCCGGAAGTATTCACCTATACTGCATCCGGAGTACGCGGCAATATACTGAAGGGTAGCCGGGTCACTCGCACATGCTGCGATGACGCAGGTATAAGACATTGCGCCATTCCTTCGCAGGTTTTCCACCACCTGGGCCACCGTTGATTTCTTCTGGCCGATGGCAACGTAGATACACTTAATACCCGTATCCTTCTGTCTGATAATGGCGTCCACGCAAATCGCGGTTTTCCCGATCTGCCGGTCGCCGATTATAAGTTCTCTCTGACCTCTTCCAATCGGCGTCATGGCGTCGATAGCCTTGATGCCGGTGTACATGGGGGTGTTAACCGGTTGGCGCTTGACAACGCCCGGGGCGATCATCTCAATTCTTCTGAACTCAGTCGTCTCGATGGGACCTTTGCCGTCAATCGGTGCACCGGTTCCATCAATAACTCGACCAAGCACCGCCTCTCCCACGGGGACCTGCGCGATCCTTCCGGTTCTTTTTACAATATCTCCTTCCTTGATATGGGTAACCTCACCTAAAACAGCAACACCCACATTGTCGGTTTCCAAATTGAGGACCATACCCAGTATCCCGCCCGGAAACTCCAGCAACTCCATGGCCATTGCGTTTTCAACACCGTAAACCCTGGCAATACCGTCTCCCACCGACAGGACTGTCCCGACTTCACTTACGTCCAGTTTTTTCTCGTAGTCTCTAATCTGTTTGGAGATGATTTCGCTTATTTCTTCTGCCCTGATTTTCTCCATGCTCTATATTTCCTCCCCTAAGAGATTCCTAATATTGTGCAGTTGAGTTTTTATGCTTCCGTCGTATAGTGTATCCCCTACACCGACGACAATACCACCCAACAATGAGGCATCTTCTGAAACTGCCATTTCTACCTTTCTGCCGGTTATTTCCTCCATGCGTTTCTGAAGCTTCTCCGATAATTCAGCAGTGAGCGGAAAAGCCGTCTTGACATCAACCCTGATTTTTCTGAGGGCATCATCCATTAATTTCCGGTAACAAGCTTCTATTTCAGGCAGAATGCCAATCCTTCTTTTATCAACAAGCAGTCTCAAAAAATTTGCTGTCACATTTGATATATCAATCTTTTTTAAAAGAGAATCTACAACAATCCTTTTTTCGTCCTGATCAAAAACAGGATTTAGCAATAACTCCTTGAGGTCTTTGCTCTCCTTGACAATCGAAGAAAACAAAGTCAATTCATGGTAATATTTCTCATAGAGTCCATCTTCCCTGGCTATCTCAAAAAATGCCCGGGCATAACGCTTTGCGATATTGCTGCTGATCAATGTTTTTTCACCACCTTATCTAAATAGTCTTTCACCATAAAATCGTGATGTTCCGGAGTGATATTCTTCTTTAGAAGCTCTTCCGCCATTTCCACGGATAGCTGAGCAGCTTCTGCCCTTAATTGATTTCTTGCAGCCTTGAGTTCCTGTTCCATGCGCGCCTGCGCATCCTCTTTCATCTTCTCAGCTGCTATTTTAGCATCTTGAATAATCTTTTCCTTCTCTGCCACGCCCTGAGCCTTTATAATTTCGAAGATGTTATTTATTTCCTCAGTGGCCTTGTCCAGCTTTGCGGAGTATTCCTTGAATTTCTTTTCTGTCGCTTCTTTTTCGGCTGTTTTCTCTTCGATATTTGCTTTTATATTTTGACGCCTTTCGAAGAAGAACTTTTTGATCCCTTTTGCAGAAACCCAGTAAAGGAACCAAACCAGGATGACAAAATTAAGCATCCTCCAGCCAAAATCAATCAATGTTTTTGTATGAGACTCTTCCCCTCCGGCTTCTGAAGCGTAAGCAACCGCACAGGTCAAAATAATCGTCAGGATGGAAAAAAGAAAATAATGCAAATGAACTCGCTTGGACATTATCTTGGATAAACATTTCATCATGCGAGACTCCTTCCCAACAATTTCTCAGTAATCTCGATAGATATTCCCCGGGATTGATCGGTCAGCATTCGCCGGGCCTCGCTGATTTCTTTACCTATCTCTTCGTGAAACTTTTCCATCATACCGGGAATTTGACCTTTTGCCGCTTCGATGAATCCTTTTGCCTGTTCAGCCCCTTCCTTAATGATTTCAAGTTTTTTCTCCAAAGCCTCCATCTTTGCCAGCCGCAGCTTTTCTTCGTAGGACGCCATTCTTTCTTCAACCATTTGATTAAGGCGCCTGATTTCTTCCTCGGTATCCTGAACTTGCTTTTTCCTTTTATCGATTATGCCTAAAATCGGCTTGTAGAGGAGAAGGTTTAAAATAAAAATCAAGGCCAGGAAATTAGCCATCTGGATCCATATTGTGTAATCAATGTTGATCACTATAATACCTCACACAAAAGTTCCTTGAAATTTAAAAAAAACCGAGCGAAAGAACTTTATTTATCCGCCCGGCTCCGTCCTATCCAAAATGTATTTTTGATCACAAAAGATTTCTGGAGAGTCGTTTATCGAGATATGTCCACGAAATTCTGTGATATGAACTTTGTACACGGCAACCTCAAGAACCAAAAAGATGAGAGTTAAAAACCGCGGTCTTCTAATCACAACTCTCGATTAATGTCAAGTACTTTTCGGATGAATGAGGTTCTATCGTGATCGTTCATACCACGTTATTTTAATAACAGTCTGGATTTACTGTAAACTTTAACTTTTTTCTTCTTTGCCATTGTCCATCCTGGAAGTTCCTTCGAAAATGGCTCCTTCTCTTACAATGAAAACCGGTGTTTTTATGTTTCCCAGGACCCTGCCCGGCGGATAAATTTCAATCCTTCCGCCAGCTTCAATTTGTCCATGCACATCTCCGCTGACCATAATGCTTTCGACGTTTATGTCCGCTTCAACATGCGCGCCTTCACCCACCACTAAGGTCCCCTCGCCAAATATCTCGCCATTGAAGTCACCGTCAATGCGGACCGTTCCTTTAAATATTAATTTCCCGGTGAATTCCGCTCCCTTTCCAAGAAAGGCCTTAACCTCTTCATCTTTTTTCTTGCCGGACATTATAGAACCCCCAGTGTGCTGATCCTTAATATTAATATATAGCAGGTTTGAGGTTGTTGAAAAACCCTTATCTGCTGCGTTGCTCTGCAAACCAAAACGCTCAACGTATTTCCATATACGCCTCGCGCTTCGGCTTTTGAGCGCCTTGCATCTAAGCGTTTTTGAATAACCCCATAATAAGGTAGGTTTTTCAACAATCCCGCTTTCCCTCCTTATATAATTATGGGTGAAGAATAAACCTCCTCATGCTGATATTCAGCAGCAATCCCGTGGCTATCATCAGGACGACCATTGAAGATCCCCCGTAACTTAAAAACGGAAGGGGAATGCCAACAACAGGAAGCATACCCAATACCATCCCAATATTTATAAATACCTCCCAGAAGATTAGCACTGTCACGCCAAAGGATATCAACATCCCCAAAAGATCCCTCGAATGCAATGCAATTTTCAAACACCACAATATCAGCACGACAAACATAATCATCAGAATCAGTCCGCCAAGAAATCCCCATTCCTCTGCAAAAACAGAAAACACAAAATCTGTTTGCTGTACCGGCAAAAATTTCAATTGTGTCTGTGTTCCCTTCAGATAACCCTTGCCAAAGATGCCTCCCGAACCAACAGCTATTATTGATTGAATTATATGATATCCCGAACCGAGGGGATCACTCTCCGGGTCTAAAAAGGTCATGATCCTCTCTTTTTGATAATCTTTTAAAAGAAACCAGGAAATAGGAACCAGCAAACCGCCGCAAGTAATAGCCGCTAACAGCGATTTCCATTTTATACCAATAAAAAATATTAGGGATAAAACAATTAAAAGAAGCATTAAGGCGGTGCCAAGATCGGGCTGTTTCAAGATCAACAATACAGGGATCAGAACGATAAGAAAAGGTACAAACAGCTCCCTTAACTTATAGCTCCTTTCTATCATATGGTCATCAAAATATTTTGCCAGTGCTATTATGATTGTCAATTTTACCAGCTCTGACGGCTGGAAGAAAAATCCTCCTATGACAATCCAGCGTTGAGACCCATGCGTTGTATATCCATATAGTGAAACCACTAACAGCATCATTATGGAGATTGCATAAAATACATATGCGAATTGTGAGATGAAACGATAATCAATGCAAATAACAATCCCCATCAATATGAGGCCGATAATTATCCATTGAGCCTGTTTAATATATAGGGTTTCCTGCCTGTAATTATCCAGGCTATAACCTGTACTGTAAATGTTCAACAGACCGATGAAACTGATAGTCAGTACGAGAATGAGGAGGGTCCAGTCAAAATTGAAAAATAACCGGCGATCAAATTTCATCTGTAAACACCTGTCTGCAATTTTTGGTTGACTGCTACAACCGGCTGACTTTTTTTATGTTCCAAATTTTTGCGTTCGAAGTAGGCATCTATAATCTTTCTTGCTATAGGAGCGGCGGCAGATCCTCCATGACCGGCATTTTCAGCGATAACTGCAATTGCTATTTCCGGGTTTTTGTACGGTGCAAAACATACAAACAGGGCGTGATCCCTGAATTTCGCAGAAAGACTTCTCTTGCGGGCTTTGTCGCTATCCGGCATGCCTACAACCTGGGCTGTGCCTGTTTTCCCGCAGACATCCTCCTCTTTTCTTTTCAAAGCGTATCCGGTTCCGCCCCTTTCATTAACAACACCCCAGAAGGCGTAAGTTAGAATATCTATGTTCTCCTTACTGATAGGAATCCGGCCTTTCTGTTCTGGTTCAAATGCCTTTAAAACCCGGCCGTCAGCCAGCTCGATCCGCTTGACAATTCGGGGCTTGTAAAGAGTCCCTCCATTGGCCAAAGCGGAGTAGGCGTTTACGAGCTGTATCGGGGTGACAAGATCGAAACCCTGTCCGATGGAAATCGAGATAGTCTCACCCATCTGCCAGGCCTCTCCGAATCTAGCCTGTTTCCACTCTTTAGTCGGTATAAGGCCGCTCTTTTCCCGGGGAAGATCAATCCCTGTCAGTTGTCCCAACCCGAATCCGCGGGCATACTCGGCCAGCTTATCAACGCCGACTAATTTGCCGACATTGTAGAAATATACATCGCAGGATTCAACAATAGCACGATGAAGATTGACGCGGCCATGACCATGTTTTTGCCAGCATTTGTAGGTTCTGTTACCGAGTTCAAAAGCCCCATTACAGTTGAAAGACGTTTCTGGAGTAATTAACCCCTCTTCAAGGGCTGCTGCTGCTACAATTAGCTTATATGTCGAACCAGGAGGGTATTGGCCGGATATAGCCCTGTTTCCCATTGGATGGGATGGATTATTCGACAAATTATCCCAATCTTCAAAAGAAATGCCCCCGTTGAAGAGGTTCGGATCAAAGGACGGCGAACTGACGAGTGCAAGGACGGAGCCGTCACGAGGATCAATGACAACGGCGGAACCGGCTTTATCTTTTAGAGCATCCCAGGCGGTCTTCTGTAGAAATGAATCGATGGTGAGAACCACATTATATCCGGAAACTGGTTCGATTTTGCCGATGACCTTAACTTCTTTGCCGAGAACATTGACCTCGACTTGTTCAGCGCCGCTTTTACCCTTGAGGTATGGATCCAAATATTTCTCCAAGCCGTCTTTGCCTACAATATCACCGACGCTCAAGCCGTTGTCAGTATCTCTTTTTAATTCATCCGGACTAATCTCACCCGTATAACCTATGATGTGGGCTGTCATCTCCCCGCCCACATATTTTCTCGTGGGTACCACCTCGACAGTGACGCCGGGCAAATCAGATGCGTGTGCTTCTACGATCGCCAGTTTTTCCATGCTGATATTTTTTTCAAGTTTTACCGGTGGGAACCACCTTCTCTTTCCTAGCGGGGGTATGTCTGTTGAAAGTTCCAAGTCTCTGGCAGCTAATAGATTCTTTAATCTGTATCCCACATCATTGATGTTTTTCGCACGATTTGGCACAAACATAATATCAAAGGATGGCTGGTTATCCACGAGGACTTGTCCGTTAGTGTCCAGAACCAACCCCCTCAATGGTTTAATTTTTCTCAGGCGTACGCTATTATTTTCTGATCTCTGTCTTAATTCGTCCCCCCTGATGACCTGAAGATGCCACATCCTCATAATGAGAAGAGACAACATAATAGACATGACGACAAATATTATTTTGAATCTTTTCCTGAAATGACCAGGTTCAGGCCCGTTTAACTGGCCATGCATCTCTGCCATTCAATACTACCTCTACTCGATTAAAAGCCCTGAATAATACGGGGCTTAGACCACTGACAATCAATGCCTGTGGTATATAATAAAGCAAAGTATGGGGTGATACGCCTTGCCCATATAACAAAGGGTAAAATAAAGCAATTATCATGCCCTCAAACAACGCACATATCAAGGTAAAAATCATTATGAAAACTGACTTTTCCGGAGAAATCCTGTAAGAAGCAAGCAGGGAAATTAAAAAAATAATTACATAAAGCAGGGTAGAAAGTCCGGAAATTGAAAAGGTAATGCAGTCGCGTAGAAAGCCAATGATTAAGCTTAAGACCCCACCTCTTATTATATCCAGCCTAAACCCTAAGTATATTACCAATATAAGGGATAGTTCCACTCCTATTTTACCAAAAAGCACAATATCCGAGACCATCGTTTGAAAAACGATCAGAATTAATGATAAAAAAGGAATTAAAATATAATTGATCACCCTTCATCATCCTTATTTAATACAATCACCATGACTTCCTCAAGCCTGGAAAAATCAACGAACGGTGCAACATCAATCTTCTGGAATAATCCGTTGTCGGTTTTGTCCACGCTCTTCACGGAACCAATAAGTAAACCTTTAGGGAAGAGACCGGAAAGTCCTGAAGAAATGACAATATTGCCAACATTGACAGTTTCTGTCTTCGAAATGTATTTCAAAGAGCAGCTATGCGGACCGGCACCTTGCAGAATTCCCTGGATTCTGTTCTCCTGGACAAGCGCATCTATGTTACTGCTTTCATCAATGAGAAGTAAAATTTTTGACACATGCGAGGATGCTTCAACGATCCTTCCCACCACCCCCTGGTCGGCTAAAACCGGCAGGTCGACTCTCAGGCCATGAGAAGTCCCTTTATTAATTAATATTGTCTTGATTATCGATGTTTGGTCCCTGGCTATGACCCTGGCAGCAATCATAGGATAGTTGACTTTTTCTTTGAGTGCGAGGAGCTTTTGCAAGCGTAATCCTTCAAGATACGCTTCCCGGTACTGAATTGTTTCCTGTATCAACAATGCGTTCCCCTTCTTCAGGCGCTCATTTTCCCCTTCCAGTCCCACGAGAAATATATACCGATTCCATGCACTATTAAGACCCTCGAAGGAAACCGTTATTATATTTGCTAACGGAGCTGCAGTCTCCAGCACGAGGCCTCTAAAAAAACCAACTGTGGATGGTTTTCTAACACTGTAGGATAATAAGATAAGAGAGATGATGATCAGGAGACATGCTATTATAATTGATTGATATTTTTTAGGGAATAACATCTTTATCCTGAAAGGATGTAAACGGAGATGCCGGTCGGGAGATCATCCCAATAGTCTATCCTTCATGCAAGATACCTAGTTCTTCAGGAAATTTGCAAGACCGCTCCCACGGATATAAATGCTAATCCGCCTTTGATCATATTTTTAAACAGAATATATTCTGAAAGTAAGTTAAAGCTATACCTGAAATGTAACCTCTTTCAATACATCCAAATGATCAAGGGCCATACCGGCGCCTCTCGCTACCACTGAGAGGGCATCATCAGCAACGGTAATGGGCAGTCCTGTTTCCTCCTTTATAAGAATGTCGAGATTTGTCAAAAGAGCTCCACCACCGGTTAAGACAATTCCTCTGTCAACAATATCTCCGGCTAATTCCGGGGGGGAATTATCCAGGGCGTCTTTAATTGCATCGATAATAATACTCACCGGCTCCATTATGGCTTCCCGCACCTCTTCGGAATTGATCTCAACTATCTTCGGAATGCCGGATATGAGGTTCCTTCCTTTTACGTCCAGTTTCCGCAATTCTCCATCCGGATAGGCACATCCAATGGTCATTTTTATAATTTCTGCCGAACGCTCACCTATGAGGAGATTGAATTTTCTCTTCATATACTGGACAATTTCCTCATCCATTCTGTCACCCGCGACCCTGACAGATTTCGAATAGACGATGCCTGCCAGGGATATCACGGCGACCTCAGTAGTCCCTCCACCAATATCCACTACCATGGAGCTGGTCGGTTCCATGATGGGCAAGCCGGCTCCGATGGCAGCTGCCATTGGCTCTTCGATAAAGTACATTTCCCTGGCGCCTGCCGATTCCACAGTTTCCCTGACGGCCCGCCTTTCCACCTGTGTTATGCCGGAGGGGATCGACACAATTATTCTCGGACGTACTAAAGCCCTGCGATTGTGAACACGGTGGATGAAATGCTTCAACATGGCTTCTGTGATGTCGAAATCGGCAATCACACCCTCCCTCATGGGTCTGATAGCCACTATATTCCCAGGGGTTCGTCCCAGCATTTTCTTCGCTTCCAGACCGACAGCAAGAACCTTTTTTGTACCCCGCGCATCTTTATGGACGGCAACCACGGAAGGTTCATTTAATACAATACCCTTACCCTTCATGTAAACCAATGTATTTGCCGTTCCTAGATCTATAGCAAGATCATTTGAAAATTTTCCCAAAATATAATCAAAAAGCAAGATCTTCCCTCCTTGTTCTCTTGTGTTGTTTCAGTAACGATACCGGTCATTTTATCACGAGGGTATAACATATACAGCATTTCATTTTCCTAATCAATGACTTTTTAAAAAGTTATTGCATTTTAGAAGGGGCTGTAATACAAGTTTTTGCCTAAATACGATTGAGGAATTATAGAATGCTTGAACTGATGCGGAAACACGCCAGACATTGGCTGATGATTGTATTGCTGGGAATGATTATTTTTGTTTTCGTCTTGTATTTTGGTACAACACGCGGAAGGCAGCAGGCGGAAGCAATCGCCGTTATCGACGGTAAAGCCATCCCATACATGGAGTTTCAAAGGAAATATCAGAATCTTGTTGAAATCTATAGGAAGCAATACGGTGGTGTCCTTACCGATGATATCCTTAAAAGTCTGAATCTTAAGCAACAGGCATATAATGACGTCATTAATGAGGCGGTTATTCTGCAAAATGCCAGGGACCTCAATTTACAGGTTACCGAGGATGAAGTTAAGGCATCTATCATTGCTAACCCAGCTTTTCAAAGGGCAGGAGTTTTTGATGAAAAAGTTTATAACCAGGTCTTGCGTTACAACAGGATGGCTCCCGCTGATTTTGAAGACACGCAAAGAATGATGCTCGCTATGGCAAAACTGGAGGATATTATCCAGGGAGCCGTTAAGGTCTCAGATAAAGAAGTCCTTGATCTGTACCGATTTCAGAATGAAAAAATAAATGTAAGCTATCTGAGCCTTTCTTCAAAGAATTATAAAAGCAAGGTAAGCCCGCAACGCGCCGACCTGGAATCATACCTGAAAGAGCATCAAGATGATTTTCTCGTTCCGGAGCAGATTCAGGTAAAGTATATATCATTTTCCGGACACGATTTCCTATCCTCTGTAAACGTACCTGAGGCGGATGTGGTCGAATTCTATAATCGTCACAAAGATAATTTTATGAAAAAGGGAGGTGCAGTAGCTCCCTTATCCGAAGTAAAAGACAAGATCATTGCCGAACTAAAGCAGGGTCGCAGCAGACATATTGCCGCCGAAGAGGCCAAGAAGGCCCATGACGAAATTTATCAAAAAGAAAATTTTGACGATTACGCCAGACAACATGTATATAGAATCAGCACTACAAGTTTATTTAATTCAAAAAATACACCCCAAGAATTCAGACAGGTGAAGGACTTTACCAAAATTGCTTTCAGCCTGCAAACGGATGAACTTAGTCCTGTCCTTTCAGACGACAAATCATATTACGTCCTGAAACTCACTGCCAAAAAACCCTCTTACGTCCCCGCTTTGAATGAAATTGAAAAGGAGGTAGAAAATCAATTTGTAGAGGGAGAAGCCATGCGCCTGTGCAAAAAGGATGCAGAAGGAATCCTCGAGAGTCTTAAGAAGGGAGAGACGCTGCAAAAAATATCTAAGGAAAAGGGGCTGCAGATAGAAGAAACAGGATTCTTTCTCCCCGGCTATACCATACCGAAAATCGGCTTTTCCAAGGATTTAAGTAATGACCTCCTGCAAACTTCCGAACAGAACCCTTATCCGGATAATGTATATTATATCAATGGTAGCTTCATAATAGTGAAGTTTAAGGAGAGGGGAAAACTGGATTTCCATGACTTCGACGCAAAAAAGGCAGTCCTAACGAATTTGCTGCTGAAGATGAAGAGAAGCGAATACATGACAGCATGGATAGAAAAAAACAAGGAATCCATGATCAAGAATGGGAGATTAAAGTTGACGAAAGACTTCAATGAGCTCTAACGTCGATTCCTTGTCTGTTATCTTCAATCACAGGATAGATATTTCAATACTGCTTTAACGGCTTCCCCATTCTCAAGGACTGGGAATTGAAATAATCATCTTTTTTAAGAGAAATACTGTAATCATATCCTTTTTTCTTTTGACTCAATTTTTCATACCCACTATAGTCAATCCATAAAGAAGAGGTATTTAACATAAAACAACGGTGATAAATGGAAGAGACTCTTGGCCAGTATTTGAGAAGAAAGAGGGAATCACGCCTTATATCATTGCAAGAGATCTCTAAGTTCACGGGCATCAGCATTTCTTTGATTAAGGCCTTGGAAGATGATAATTTCAGTTCATTCCCTAATCAAATAATTATTGCAGAATATTTAAAAAAGTGCGCCGCGTATTTAAGGCTGAATGAAAAATATATCCTGAGACACTACCGGAGGCAATCCGGCCAAAATCATCAGATGAGGTATTGGCAGCAATTATCTCTTTTCTCAGGGGAAAATACAGCTTTTGAGCAAAAAGACAGTCACAAGCAGCTTTTCAGGAAGCGCATTTTCCGGGGTATTTTCTGGCTGGGTATTATCATTTGGGTTATCGTTGTTGTTTCTCTCTGCATCCTTGTATTGTTGCCCAAGGAATACCCTACCGAAGGCCGGAAAATGTCAGCATCCAATTATATAGGGAAGGAAGCTTCTTATGAAAGAAATGACCGTTCACTTTCGATTGTAGAAGAAAAAACGGGGGTCTCACCTATCAAGGCTCCGGACAGCTCAGGGGATATTTCTCCACCTGCATCCCGGAATTTTATATCTGCAGAGCATGACAATCGTGCGAAAGAATCAGGGAGACACGCCCAGGACGTCGCCCGTTCGCAGGTGAAAGTAAGGGTAATTGGAAACCGGGACAGCAAACGATATCACCTGCCGGGCATGAAGTATTACGACCAAGTTAAATCTCATCATCGCGTTATATTTAAATCGGAGGCTGAGGCTATCAAAGCGGGTTATAGCAAGGCTCGTGAATAAATGAATTAATTGACTTCCATAAACTTGCCGTTCTTCCACTCGCCCACATATTTTTCGCCGGTCGGAAGTATCAACGTCCCCTGCCCGTTATAGTCGTCATTCTTGAACTGACCTGCATATTTTGTCCCGTTGGTAAAAGTCACGGTACCCTGTCCGTTTTTCTTTCCGTTCTTAAACTGGCCGACGTATTGACCATCGGGCCTGGTCATCGTCCCCTGCCCATGAGGCATACCATTTTCAAACTGTCCTATGTATTCCCCGCCGTCCGGATATGTCATGGTCCCCTGTCCGTCAAACATACTGTTTTTCCATTGACCCACATAAGATTTACCATCAGGAAATTTTGCGGTTCCCTGCCCTTCCAAAACGCCGTCTTTAAATTGCCCTGTATACTTTCTTCGATCGGGAAAAGTTAACACACCATGGCCGTTCATCTTACTATCTTTGAATTGACCCTCATATGTCCTGCCGTCCGAAAATTTTATCGTGCCCTTCCCCTCCATCATGTCGTTCTTCCATTCACAGGCATATTCGGTGCCATCCGGCAAAGTTAAAGTCCCTTTTCCATTCTTTTTGTTATCTTTAAAATGCCCGACATATTTTTTGCCGTTCGGCTCTGTCAGAGTTCCCTCTCCATTTAGCTCATTATTTCTGAACTGACCGGCATATGATCTGCCGTCCCGTGAGGTCAAAACTCCCCGCCCTTCCCTCTTGTTATCCTTCCATTCCCCGCTATAGTGCATGCCGTTATCACCGGACATCGTACCGTGCCCATGAAAAAGATTATTTTTAAACTGTCCTACATATGTCTTGCCGTCGGGGAATGTTATAGTTCCCTGTCCGCTCAATTCGCCATTCTTGAACTGACCTATATATTGCGCACCATCATGAAAGTCCATGGTCCCATGACCATTAGGCTCGCCGTCTTTCCACTCACCTGTATATTTTTTCCCGTTGGAAAACATCATGGTCCCCTGTCCGCTGAATTCTCCATTCTTAAATTGACCCGTATATTGTGCACCGTCAGGGAAGGTCATAGTCCCATGACCATCCATTTTGTTATTCTTCCATTCCCCTGCATAACGCAATCCGCCAGGATAGCTCAATGTGCCCTGCCCATCCCACTTGCCGTCTTTCCATTCTCCGACATAATTCATACCGCCCGGATAGGACATTGTTCCTTGTCCATCCATAATTGTCTTCTTTTCCGGACCTATATTCTTTGCAGGCGTCTTTCTATAAAAATTTTTGAAAAATTTGCTCAAAAGGGCAGGCATGTTATATCCTCACTCTCACAAAAGGTTAAGGACAATCACTTCATCCAAATGAAGATTGGCCTGTTGAAAAACGTTCATTTGCTGCGTTGCTCTGCAAACCAAAACGCTTAACGTATTTCTATATACGCCTCGCGCTTCGGTTTTTGAGCGCCTTACATCTAAGCGTTTTTGAACAGCCCCCCAAAAAGGGGGGGTTCGACAACCCAGATTTGTAATGAATTATGACAGGAACGGTTTTGTTTTTGGAAGTGTAAGGAAAAGTATGTTATGTGTCAAGGGAAAATGACCGCAAGAGGCAGCAGCATTCAAAGGTCCTATCATTGCGTTTTTTACAAGGGACCGGGGAAGCATGCAGAACTTCTCTCCCGCAACGTCGCGCCGTATGCGAGACGCATCTGAGATTTTTCATCACATCAATAAAATCTTATTTGCTTCATTTACCTATGATGATCTTCTCGTTTTGATAATCCACCGTTACTTTAAAATCTCCTAAAAAGCTGAGACCCAGCAGACCGTCAAAGCCGCTGAGGGAATAATCATTAGGGGTAATAACAGCCCGGACATTTTCTTTTCGCGCGTTTCCGAGTTCAATTTTATTGATTACAAAAGACTTCCCTTCGACCTCCCCACAGTTGGTGTAAAGTTTTATAGTCTCATCCCCGGAGGTCAGGTCTTGACGTAATTTTTTTGAAACTGCCTCGGTTAAAACTACAAGATTGGCCCCTGTATCTAAGACCATCTTTACCTTCACGCCATCATTCAGTATAGCATTGACTAAGACAAGCCCCGATGCTGTTCTTTCAAAGGGTATCACATCCCCACTGCCTCTCTCCTGAGGTTCCGTTATGACTCTGAAACTGTGAAGGTAAGAAGGAGGTATATCATCAAGGCTGTCTGATAAGTGAACTGTCCCACTCACATCTATCCATCTGTATATTGCGGCTGAGGACTCAAACGGGTGAAATGCCACTAACAAAAAAATTGAGAGGAAGTAAATTCCAAGCCATGCTAGGAATAGACTCCTTTGCTTATTGGCAGCCATTTGAAACCTCCTTTTTTTATATGCCCACACCACCAGTTTATCCATTTTGCCTGCCCTTAAGTTTGCCTGCTTTATTCAGAGAGTGCAGAGATAATCTCACGGCAAAAGAAAGGCAGGTCTTCGGGTTTGCGTGAGGTTATGACCCGGCCGTCACAGACGACGGGCTCATCCAGCCAGTTCGCACCGGCGTTGATCATATCATCCTTTATGCTGTGAAAGCTGGTAACTCGTTTTCCGCGAACGATACCGGCCGAAGCCAGCATCCAACCGGCATGGCAAATAGCCGCGACTACTTTACCTTGATCATTTGCTTCCTTCACGAGTGCGACCATGGCGGGATTGCGCCGCATTAAATCAGGGGCATATCCACCCGGAACAATGATTGCGTCATACTCTTTGATTTTGATGCTGCCGGCAGACACATCGGCTGTAATCTCATAGCCCTCGGCACTCTTATAAACCTTACCGCGCTCCGGGCCCGCTACGGTCACCGCGGCTCCGGCCTCCCGGAGCCGGATCAGCGGATACCATAGCTCCAGAACCTGATAACGGTCTTCCACCAGCAAAACAATTCGCTTCCCTTCGATTTCCATATCCCCCTCCATACTATAACTAAGACTTTATGCTCTGTACTTTTATAATAAATGACACTCCCATGCCTTCAGATGTTTGATAGAAATTCACTTTCATGCCTGTGAATCTTAATCATAATTAATGCGCTTAATCGCAAAAGACAATGAGGATAAAATAGAAGAACAATGATAGGTATATGCTACCTAAGGAAGACGGATATCCTAGACAGATGGGGGCATCTTCATACAAACAGCGGTACATGTATAAATTGTGTTACATCGACCAGTCCTTTGTCTGTAATTTTCAACGCCGGGATGACGGGCAATGCCAGGAAGGAAAGGGCCATAAAAGGTTCTCTCAAATGACAACCTAAATATCTCGAGACGTGTATCATTTCTGTCCGGTTATGGGCAACCTGCTTGAGAGGTAACTCAGACATGAGTCCGGCAATCGGAAGCGGGAGCCTTGCCAGAACATCGCCATCCTTTACGGCGGCCAGACCTCCCCCCATGGTTTCTACGGTCTTAACCGCCTTGTATATATCCGGATCACTGCATCCCACGGATATGATGTTATGGGAGTCGTGAGCGATAGATGAAGCAAGGGCGCCCTGCTTCAAACCGAATCCGTGAACCATACCGAGCCCGATGTTTCCAGTGTTATGATGGCGTTCGATAACGGCAATTTTGATTAAATCCTTTTGGATATCTGATACAACGACACCGTTTTTCACAGGAGCCTTTACCACAGTGCTCTTTGTAATAATCTGATCCTTGATTATGCCGATTACACGGATGAACTCACCCTTCTCGGGTATGACGAATGAATCCGGACTGTAGGGCCTGATGTTCATCGGTGTCAGATAATCCATCTGTGATTGCTGCGGTGTGGGAGTGGTGCAGTGTCCGCCCTTGCAAACGATGCGTCCATTTTTTATTACGGTATTAACCTTCACCGGTTGGAGAGATGACAGTATCAACAGATCGGCCTGATAGCCGGGGGCCACGGCGCCGAGGTCCTTCAAGCCGTAGAAACGGGCTGAGTTGAGTGTAACCATCATAATGGCGAGAATAGGATCAATGCCATAATTTATGGCTATGTCGACCAGATGGTTCAAATGACCCCTGTGCAGGAGATCATGGGGATGGAGGTCATCGGAAACCATCGAGCATTGCCCTACTGTAGCCGGTGAGACAAGCGGCAGAAGGGCTTTCAAATTTTTTTCCTGGGTTCCCTCCCTGAGCATGATATGCATACCCAGCCGCAGTTTTTCCATAGCCTCCGAAATCCCGGTACATTCATGATCCGAACGCAGCCCGGCGGTAATATAGGCATTGAGATCTTTGCCGGCAAGAAGGGGAGCATGACCGTCCTTAACTGTATCGCAGAAGGCTGAAATCTTTTCCAGCACATCATTTGCACCTGTTATAACACCGGGGTAATTCATCATTTCCGCCAGGCCTAGAACACGCTGCTCGCCCTTAAAAGTCACCAGGTCATCACGGGACAATCGGGCTCCTGAGGTTTCCAGATGGGTTGCGGGAACGCATGAAGGCAGCATGACATAAAAATCTACAGGGAGATCTTTACTGCTCTCCATGATGTAACGGATGCCTCTGCCCCCCAGCACATTGGCAATCTCATGCGGATCGGCAATAATTGCGGTGGTTCCATGGGGAAGGACTGCCCTGGCAAGTTCAGGCGGTGAAAGCATGGTACTTTCAATGTGGAAATGTCCATCGATGAAGCCGGGGCAGATATCCTGTTCTTTTACATCGAGTGTCTTGGCTCCTTCATACGTTCCGACTCCCACAATAATGCCATCATAGATTGCCACATCCGCCTCTATGAACTCGCAAGAAAATACATTGATTACCCTGCCGCCCTTCAAGATCAGTTCGGGCTCGATTTCACCCCGCGCCGCCCGGATGCGATTCTTGATGACGTCGACCATGCTTCTGTCTTTTTCTTTCATTTCATCTCCGGCAGATACTCCATATAGTAGCGGTAAAATGCCGCAATAACCAGGGCATGTGTAATGATTCCCTCTTTTATAAGCCGGGGGATATCTGAGAGCGGCCGGAGAACAACTTCAATGTCCTCACGTTCATCCTGATTCCGTTGTCCTACGTGAAATACATTCCTTGCAAGGTAGGTATAGCAAAGATTATTCTGAATAGCAGGATTGGGGTATATAAACCCCAACGGGACCAGTAATTCTTCACGGTATCCTGTTTCTTCCCATAATTCACGGCGGGCCGCTTCCTCGGGAGAGTCGGCATATTCAACAAGGCCGCCGGGAATTTCAAGAGTGATGTCTCGAATGCCGAAACGGTACTGACGAATCAACACGACATCGTTCTCCGGCGTCAGCGGGATGATATTTACCCAGGGCGGAGACTCCAGAACATAAAAATCATATGTCTGGTTTGTGCGCGGTGAACAAGCGAGATCATGACGCAGGTTGAATACCCGGTAGGATTTATCAACATGACTTGAAATGATCGTCCAGGGCTTAAGCAGCATAATAGACCTCAGAAAATTGATTTGTAAGAAGGCTTCGCATAATTGAAGCTCTACGCAGTAAACTGCGGAGAATCTTCGATCCGTTTCCCCTCACCCTCGCGATGACTCGCGCGCAATCATGCAAATGTTTCATAGTGTGAAATTATATAACATGTTGCCGGATAAAAATGAAGGAGAACGATAGTTGTGGCTGCACAATAGAAATTCTTTACAAAACATATTTATTAGTGCTAACTTTTAATAATAGTGGTCATCCTTTCTTACCGCCATATTCAGGAGACGAAAATGATAAAAATAAGATTTTCAGATGATCTCGGAGGGCTCGATTCCGAATTTCGAAGAAGTTTCGACGAGATGTTCCGTTTGATCAACTCAACTTTTACCGTTTTCCAAAACGTATGGAGGCCTCACGCTGACATTTACGAATCTCCGAAAGAGATCATGATACTGATCGATATTGCGGGTGTTCAAAAAGAGGATCTATACTTGGAAGTTGATCAAAGGGTGTTGAGAATTTATGGAAAGCGGGAGAAACAGGTTACAGGAAATACGAGGTATCACCTTGCTGAAATCACATATGGATATTTTGAAAGAAAACTGCATCTTCCTTATCCCGTTGATACCGATTTGGTTAAAGCAACATACACGGATGGGCTTCTGCAAATCTGGATGGCTAAGCTGCCTTTGGATAAAGTTCGTAGAATACCTATTCAGGAAGACTAATCATCTAAATTGAGTTCGGTCATGCTGTTCAACCAGTTTGGAGGTTCATATGGCAGAAGAGAGACCACCTGAAGAGATAAAAACTCTTAATATCCCTGATGTCTTGCCTATCATGCCTTTATTTAACATCGTAGTCTTTCCGAATATGGTGTTTCCGCTCGAGGTAGTTGGTGAACATGCCATAACACTTGTCGATGAGGCGATGACCGGAAATCGCATCATCGGACTCGTCATGTCTAAGAAACCGCCATCAGACACCAAAGAGGGACAGGCGGATTTTTATAACATGGGGACGATCGTTGTGATCCTGAGGATGGCAAAAGTAGGCGAAAGCGGGGCAAGCCTTCTTGTACAGGGCGTGAGCAGATTTAAAATTGCGGAATTTGTAGAGGGTAAGTCATATTCTCAGGCGCGGGTGCAGGTTGTTGAAGATGTGGTGGAAAAGGATATCGAGGTAGAGGCGCTCATGGCAAACCTTACCGGTTTGTTTGAAAAGATGGTTAAATTGTCACCAGTTTTACCTCAGGAGTTCGGCACCATGGCAAAGTCCATTACCTCTCCCGGCGTTCTGGCTGATGTAATTGCATCCGTAATAAATGCCACGGCTCAAGAAAAACAAGTCATCCTGGAAATAATCGATGTCAAGCAACGTCTCAGAGAAGTCACGCGCCTTATAAATCATCAGGTGGAAATTCTTGAACTGGGCAGTAAAATCCAGTCTCAGGTAAAGGAAGATATAGACAAAAGTCAGCGTGAATATTATCTCCGGCAGCAGCTCAAGGCGATCCAACAGGAGTTGGGAGAAACAGATGAAACCAAGGTTGAAGTCGAAGAGTACCGTGCAAAAATTGAGAAAAAAAATCTTCCGGAAGAAGCAAAAAAAGAAGCTCTCCGCGAGTTGGAGCGTTTGTCCCGTATGCATCCGTCCTCAGCCGAATATACGGTATCATCAACCTACCTGGACTGGATGACTTCACTTCCATGGATGGAAAGCACGGAAGATAACATGGATATCAAGAAAGCACGAAAAACCTTGGATGAGGACCACTTCGGGCTCGAAAAACCCAAAAAGCGCATAGTGGAGTACCTCGCTGTACGGAAGCTGAAACCAGATTCAAAAGGACCGATCCTCTGCTTTGCCGGACCTCCTGGTACGGGTAAGACTTCTCTGGCACTCTCTATAGCTCATGCCCTGGGCCGTAAGTTTGTTCGTATTGCTTTGGGAGGTGTGAGAGACGAAGCGGAAATCCGCGGGCACCGCCGTACGTATGTAGGGGCCCTTCCCGGCCGCATTATCCAGGGCATAAGAAGGGCGGAATCAAATAATCCCGTGTTCGTCCTGGATGAAATAGACAAGGTGGGTAGTGATTTCCGGGGTGATCCATCCTCGGCGCTCCTTGAGGTACTCGATCCGGAACAGAATTATTCCTTTATGGATCATTACCTGGATGTACCGTTCGATCTCTCCCACGTCATGTTCATTACCACTGCCAACATCCTGGATACGATCCCTGCCGCTTTGCTTGATAGGATGGAGGTCATCGAACTTCCCGGCTATACGCAGGACGAAAAGGTCAAGATTGCCGAGCGCTATCTCATCCCCAGACAGATAATGGCCAACGGTCTTACTCCGGAGCAGATAACCTTTACGAAAGCGTCGATCAACCACATTATTTCAGGATATACGAGGGAAGCTGGTTTGAGGAATCTTGAACGAGAGATAGGCACCATATGCCGGGGTGTGGCAAGCGCGGTCGCTGAGGGCGAGCTGAAAAATGCTTTAATCAAGGTTAAAGATCTGCATAAGTATCTGGGACCCGTCCGCATCATCTCGGAAGTCAGCGCAAGGACATCCAAACCGGGCGTCGCAACAGGCCTCGCCTGGACACCGACAGGAGGTGATATCCTCTTTGTCGAAGCTACAGCCATGAAAGGGAAAAAAGGGCTGACACTGACTGGGCAGCTCGGAGACGTCATGAAGGAATCGGCCATGGCCGCCCTGAGTTTTATCCGGGCTAACGCAGGTTACATGGGCATCTCCGTAAATTTTTTCGAAGAGAACGATATTCATATCCATATACCGGCCGGTGCTATTCCTAAGGACGGACCTTCGGCAGGCGTCACCATGCTGACGGCCCTTGCGTCGCTTATTACCGGGAAGAAAGTTAAGGAAGACCTCGCCATGACCGGAGAAATAACTTTACGGGGCCTTGTGCTTCCTGTTGGGGGAATTAAAGAAAAAGTTTTAGCGGCCCACCGTGCCGGCATTAAAACGATAATCCTGCCCAAATGGAACAGGAAGGATCTGGCAGATATCCCCCAGAAAGTCCAAAAGGAAATAAATTTTTTCTTTGTAGATGAAATGCTGGAAGTCCTGGATATTGCCCTGGAGAAATGATGTGGGGGTTCCTGTCTCCTTAGCAATGTGGAAATTCCGTATATGATCTGACTATCTCCTTTATACGCTCTCTGACAGAAGCTGTCATCTCAATCTCATCCGGCCAGGGGCGGGTATGGCCGTCTGCCGGCCCTTTCCTCGTGGCATCAATGATTAGCCCTTTGCCGGTAATTCTGATATCCCGTAAGGGATCCACATTGTTAAAGGCCTTCCACAACACCAGGGAATCGTCGGTAAGATCTATGTGGACGTCATACAGGACGAAAATCCCTGAGGCATGCGCTTCCCCTGATATCCGCTCAATATAGTATTGTGAGTTCTTCCCTTTTTCCTTGGCAACAGACAGCAGATAAAGAGGATTAGCACATTCCGGAAAGACTCTTCTCATAACGCTGAACCCTGGCTCGCTTTTCTGGAGGTGTTTGAGCAGTTCCGCATCGCTCAAGGGGCTGCCGGGTTTTTCAGCGGTGCGAGGCCTTTCACCTGTTATGCGCAACGTCGCATCAATCCCGATCTTCGACCCGTAGAATGGCTGGGGCGCTGAATGGTCGAGGACGTCGAGGATGCCCTCAGTTATAGTTATATCCGTGCTGAGATCAACTGTGTCCAGGATATGTTTAAAGAGCTTCCCTCCGTTTGACAATAGGCTGCCGTCGTCAACAATTACTATAGCCTTGGCAAAACTCATCTGCCCCGTCCCCCACAGACCGCTGACCACCTTGGAGGTGTGCCGGGGGAACTCCTTCTCTATAGCCACAACTGCGATATTATGGAAGACCCCTTCCCAGGGAAGCCAGTAGTCCTTTATCTCCGGCATGACGGCCTGGACCAGTGGGAGGAATATCCGTTCTGTGGCCAGAGCGAGATAGCAGTCCTCCATCGGGGGGCGGCCTACCACGGTGGCGCTGTAGATCGCGTTTCTCCTGTGGGTAATGGCGGTAAGGTGAAAGACCGGATATAACTCTTCGAGGGAGTAGTAGCCGGTGTGATCGCCGAAAGGTCCTTCTATCCTGGTTTCTTCAGAATCGACATAGCCTTCCAGGATGAATTCCGCCTCAGCAGGCACTTCGATATTTACAGTGACGCCCCTTACCATCACAACGGGTTTCCGGCGGATAAAACCGGCGAGGATCATCTCATCCACTCCCCTGGGCATGGGGGCTGTCGCCGCATAGATTACCGCAGGATCGCATCCGATGGCGACGGCCACTTCCATACGTCTGCCCGCCTTCTTGTATTCATGATAGTGGTGGGCGCCGTCCTTGTGGATGTGCCAGTGCATGCCGGTGGTTTTACTGTCATAGACCTGCATCCTGTACATACCCGCATTTCTCTTCTTGTCTGTAAGGCCCCTGGTAAAGACTATAGGCAGAGTGACAAACCTCCCGCCGTCCTTGGGCCAGCAATGGAGGATGGGGAGTTTCGTCAAGTCCGCTTCATCTCCCCTGAGAATGACCTCCTGGCATGGGGGTGTTTTCATGCGTTTTGTCTGGGGGAGGAATTTCGCCCATTCAAACGCCTTGGGTATGAAGCCCAGTTTTTCTCTTATCGAACCGGGAGGAGCTTGCTCAAGTATTTCCTTGAGTCTGCATGCCAGGACATCCGGGGCGGCACCTAGGGCGAGGGATAATCTGCGTGTACTCCCGAAGGCATTCGTGAGTACGGGGAATGCTGAACCTTCCACGTTTTCAAATAAGAGCGCCTTTCCGCCTCCGGGGCTTTTGGACATACGGTCGGTTATCTCAGTGATCTCGAGTGCCGGTGATACCTTTGTGCCCAGCCTGAAAAGTTCCCCTTCCGCCTCAAGCCTGCTGATAAATTCTCTTAAGTTCTTATAGCTCATTTCTGTTTTTGCACCAGATAAAGGTGGGATATCCCCCCAAAGAGCGGCTGTGACCGGACAACCCTGAAGCCACATCCTTCCATCATCTCCTCCAATTCCGCCGGAGGGGGAAACCCAATCACTGAATCCCGCAAATACCGGTATGTATCATGATCCCCGGAAATAAAACCGCCGATGACCGGCAGGACATTTTTGAGGTATACCATGTATATCCATCTGAATAACAAATTTCCCGGCACGGAAAATTCAAGTACGGAAAAACGGCCGTTCACATTGAGGACCCGATATATCTCATCCAGGAGGGTCGCCATATTATCCACGTTTCTGATCCCGAAAGCCACCATGGCGCTGTTGAAGGTTTCATCGCGAAAGGGGAGAGAGAGGGCATCACCCTGCACAACCATGTACTGTGTACCGAGGCAATGTTTCCGTGCCTTGAAAAAGGCACGCGAAAGCATCTGCCTCGAGAGATCGATGCCTATAACCCGTCCCCCGCGGCGAGCTGCGATAAGCGCCAGGTCGCCCGTACCGGTGGCTATATCCAGGATTGTATCTCCCGCGTTTATCTCAAGGGCCTTTACAGCCGCCCTCCTCCAAGACTTGTCGATGGAAAAGGAAAGGATGGTGTTAAGTCGATCATAGGTTGGCGCTATTCCGTCGAACATCTTCCCTATGATGGACGGTCTTTTATCCATCAGGGCTCACCCATTTTGGGGAAACAGAATGCTATAGTAGACGGCATCTCCATGCAGCTTCGACTTCAGGTAATTTGCGATTGATCCCAGCTCCAGTATATCGTTAGTAGCTAACATGGCAAGCGTATCCGACTCATTTACCGGTACACCCTGGATAACCTTTTCGGCAATGATTTGAAGGTTTCTGTTTTTTATGCTGCCAAGGAGATGTTCTGCTTTGGTGTTTTCGTGTGAGTTTATACTCATGGTAAACTGTCTATACAAATTAATCACTCTCTGTTGCAACAAAAAAATCCCTTGTGGTCCAAGATATCAATTTATAAAGGCGTCAGAGAAAAAGTCGAGAACTATGTTTACAATTATGAAAAAAAGGGATATCTTATAATAGTTAATATAGCCGATATAAATCGGGGGTAAATATGTCAGATGGTATACCGGCAATCATTGTAGATGACGACCCGTCAGTATGTGAAGTTATTTTCGAGATTATCAAAAGGTTCTATACATGGGGCGAAGTGCTCACTTTTACTGATTCAAATGAAGCATTATCTTTCTGTCGGAGACAGAAGACCGGGGTCGCAATTTTTATCTTGGATGTCTTCATGGGGAAAAAAACAGGGTTTGACTTCCTTAACTCTATTCTGGATAAATTCCCCATGGCTCATCAGGACACTATTATCATTACGGGAAATGCAAATGATGAGGTGGTAAAGATGTGCGTTGCTTCAGATATTACCTATCTATTGGAAAAGCCCATCAGACCTTATGCATTGCAACTAGCCATCAGAGCCATCGTCTCGAAATATGTGAAATTCGCAAAAAAACTTTTACAGGATCCTCTATTTGCCAAGAGTGTTATAAAATTTTAGTCAACTTTTCTATTATTCTATCGCATACAACAAATGCTAATCAATAACTGCAGGCAATATATCACTTGGCAATATTTAATCCGTAACGAAATATCCGGTGATAGTATTTTGCCAATATGATTCCTTAAAAGAACATTCTTAAACCTGACTCCTTTGCAGCGCCGCACAGTGTTTACAGAATATTGACCAATAACGCGAGTACTTCTCTATTGTTATTATGGTAGTGTTGAACTACTATTCTACATCTATTAAACCACTATTGTGTAGTCTGCCGTTTTTATTAAAATAGCAATCCAATATATCATTTTAAAGTAATCTATAAGCTCGAAATCGGGTGGGTCAAAACAATTGGTCTAAGGAGGAAAGTATGAGAAAGGTAGCAATATGGGTTGTGGTAGCAGCGAGTTTTATGCTGATTTTTGCGCAGACATCATTTGCTCAGGCAACTGGGCCAACCGCACCAAAGGGTGCCTGGACTTTGGGGGTGCCAGCACTTGATGCCGAGACATCATTTACCGGGCAGGAGGCTATAATAGCCGAGCCTGGTAAAGTAGCGAAAATCGAACCGATGAAAGGTGTAAAAGACGGTCTGCAGATGAGATTTACGACGGACCAGGGCAATAAGTACGTTGTCTATTTAGGGCCCAAGTGGTTCATTGAGAATCAGAAGATCAAATTTGCGGCCGGCGACAAGGTTGAAGTAAGAGGCAAGAAGTATGGCAACAGGATCATTGCCTCGGAAGTAAGCAAGGGCGATTGGACCATGAAACTTCGCAACGAAGAAGATGGTATGCCAAGTTGGGAATGCTGTTTTCCCCGGTCAGTAAAAAAGGAATAGTAAACGAACGACCCACCCAATTTTTGAGCTGGCATAATTAAGTGAGATCGACTTGGTAATCAGTGAATTTGAACTAACTGCAAAATATTTTCCCTGGAAGGACGAAATGAGGATGTCGACGCGAAGGTTATTAAAAGGGCTATTTTTTTCTCTGCTCTTCATTTTACTGAATCAGCTGATTGTACCGGCTGCATCCCCTGCTACTGATGTAGTTCCACGAATTACAGTGCAGGAGCTGAAGGCCAAGATTGATAGAGGTGAGGATGTAGTTATTATTGACGTCAGGGCAGGACGAGAATATGAAGACAGCAAAATCAAGATAAAAGGGGCCATAAGAATCTCCATAGTTAAACTGGAAGACAGGATCAGTGAACTGCCGAGGGATAAGGAGATCGTAACATATTGTACTTGACACAATGAAGCTACGAGTGCCCGTGCGGCCGAGATCTTATTAGACAAGGGTTTTAAAAGGGTGAGCGCCCTCAAGGGCGGTTTTCATGCCTGGACAGATGCAGGGTATCCAATTGAGCCTAAATAACGGCAATTTGCCGTTGCCCCAATCGACCCCCTTAGCTTTTTCTACATGATCCTGTACAAATCAGGCGGATATGTGAAAGAATGTAAAATCCCTGCTACTGAGTGGTTTTCAACTCAAATTGTTTCTCCAGCATTTTATCAAGAGTACGGCAGTTCCAGCAAATGATCCGACCATTTCGGTCAATCAATGCCTTAACAGGTACGCCAACAACACCGTAGCTCTGGTACACCTTTCCATCTCCATCCAGAAGCGTAGGAAATGGTAGACTGTTTTTCTTTGAAAAAGCTAACGCTTTCTCTCGCGATTCCATTACATTGATATTCAAAAGAACCAGACCTTTGGCATTATATAAGGAATAGATTTCTTTCAGCTGGGAAATTGTGGAACGACACTCTGGGCACCATGTAGCCATGAAATACAGTAATACCGTACGTCCCTTATAATCACTCAGCCTGACATTCCTGCCATCCAAATCTTTCAAGATAAAATCTAAGGCAAGATCATTATCCTGTGTTTTTGTAACTTCCTCCCCGTGTAGAAAATTTGGGACAAAGAAAAATGTGATGATATTAAACACCAAGATGAAACTAATCACCCATCGAAGAAACTTTCTCATAATCAGATCCTTTATTAAAAAATAATTGAATTTAATAGTAACTCCCTTTTTTTAATAAAAATATAGAGCGGCTGTGATTGTGTGTCAAGAAAAAATGACGGCGGAATATGGTTTGAGCCGATATTATTTGTATTCGTTTTTTTATGTTATAGCCGCGCCAGGGCGTCAAGGTTATTGTGAAAAGGATTCAATTATGACCTTCTTTTTTAGCATCAAGAATCCTACGAATGATCCGGGCGAGCCTGATTGTTGTAAACGGTTTCATTACAAGCTCCCGCACTCCTAGCTCCTTCACGCGCTTCTCATTGATCAACTCACTGAAACCGGTGCTTAGAATTATCGGTACATCGGGGCGGATAGCCCGTAGTTCTCTTGCCAGCTCTAAACCTGTCATGCCGGGCATCGTCATGTCTGTTATGACCAGATCAAATGCATGTGGCTTATCGCGGAATGTCTCAAGCGCCTCGGAGCTGTTTGTTCCAGTAGTTACATCATAACCAATGGACTGCAGCATTTCCTTCCCCAAATCGGCCAAGTCTTTCTCATCATCAATGAACAGAATCCGCTCATCCCCCGTTGGTAACTCATCCATTAATTCTGCTTCCGATGATATTGCCTCTTCGATTGTCGGAAGAAAAATATTAACAATCGATCCTTTACCGGGCTCGCTGTATACGGTTATTCCGCCTCCATAGCCCTTGACTATGCCTTGAACTATCGATAGACCCAGACCGGTGCCTTCCCCGGCCTCCTTGGTGGTGAAGTACGGATCGAATATTCGCTCCATTACCGTTGTGCTCATGCCATGGCCGGTGTCGCTCACAGTTAGCGCCACGTACCGACCGGGAAGCATGTCGGTATGCCGCGAAGTAAACGAGGCATCCACATCTACCTCCGAGAGTCTCACTCCCAAGATACCGCCGGTCTCACGCATCGCATGGGCTGCATTAGTGCACAGGTTCATCAGAATCTGCTGTACCTGCGTCGGATCCGCTAGGATGATCCCTCTGTCCGGGGTGATGGCTATATTTTGATGCATCTCTATCGTGGCGGGCAGCGAGGAGCGTAACAGTTTGAGGGCCTCCTTAACAATCGGAGCGATCTGCACGGGCTTTCTTTCATGTTCGGTTTGCCGGCTGAAGGTGAGTATCTGACTCACCAGGTCTCTGGCGCGCGCTCCCGCCTTCAGCACCTGTTCAAGGTCGCGTCGAATCGCATTATCTCCTCTCCCCTTATAAAGCGCCATTTCTGAATAGCCGATAATAGCCGTAAGGATATTATTGAAGTCATGGGCAATCCCGCCGGCAAGGGTGCCGATGGCCTCCATTTTCTGGGCTTGGCGGAGCATTCTCTCCATATGATGTCGTTCAGTTAAATCCACAACATTCCCCAGAATCGCCTGTTTCCCCTCATAGGTTACGGATCTGACTGTCTCCATAAGCCACCTGGTACGGCCGTGGAAGTCAGTAATGCGAAATTCATAAGGGATAGACCGTCTTCCCTTCAGCATATCCATGGCATTCGCTCTCGCCATATCACGGTCTTCAGGATGGATAAAATCGAGGACACTCTTATCTATCAAGGAGTTTTCCGTATAGCCGGTGTATTCTGATATAAGGGGATTCACGAATTTAAGCTTTCCCTCCAGGGCTACATAAACTCCAATTTGAGAACTGTCGGCCAGCGTCCTGTAGAGTTCCTCCGCGCGCCGGCGACGGCTGATATCTATAATGGCCCCTCCGGCGCCGACTACCCTTCCATTCCTGCTCACGGGGTTGGTGAAAATCAGGACATGGAGCGTGCTCCCGTCTTTTCTCACTGCGGTATATTCATTGCCCCCTGTTGCTTCCCCTTTCAATACCCTCTGAAGCCTATTACCCGCCCTTTCCCGGTCTTCCGGGGTAAGCCTCTCCAGAGCCTTCAAGCCTGCGTCGATATCTGCTTTCGTGTATGAGAACATTTCGAGGAAGGCATCGTTTACGGATATGATGTTACCTTCGGTATCAAGTTCAAATACCGCAATCGGCAGAAAATTGACAAACTCCCTGTATTTCTTCTCGCTTTCCTGCAAAGCTTCTTCCGCCCGCTTGCGCTCGGTAATATCCACAATCATCGGTAAAAAATAAAGAAGACTGCCCGCTGTGTCTCTGATCGCCTGCACCGACAGCTGTCCCCAAATGATTTCGCCGTCCTTGCGGATGTATCTTTTCTCCGTAACATACCGGTCAATCTCGCCGGATGCCAGAAGCTTCACCTGCTCCGTATCGGCGCCAAGATGATCCGGGTGGGTTATGTCCGTGAATCTCAGCAATGCAAATTCTTCAGCCGAATATCCCAGCATGCGACACATGGCTTCATTGACGCCTGTGAAATGATAATCAGGCGAAGTGATGGCCGCACCAACAGGCGATTGGTCAAAAATTCGCCTAAAATTCATTTCACTTTCCTTGAGCGCCTCCTCTGCCTGTTTGCGCTCGGCTATGTTTCGAATGATTGCCTGGAAAAACTTCTTACCCTCGATTTCAATCACACGTGCGCTGATTTCCACTGGAAATTTCGTCCCATCCTTACTGATATGCTTCGTCTCGTAAACCATGCCGTTCATCCTGTCCACCTTCTCTATAAGACCTCCAAGGTCAGGCATCGCTTCCGGATCGCGTATCGTCCGTACATTCATTCCGAGCATTTCTTCACGTGTATATCCATAACTCTGAGCAGCCCGGTCATTTGCTTCAATGATATTCCAACCCGCATCCAGCAAAAGGATAATGTCATTGGCGTATCTAGTGAGGTATTCAAAATGCTTTGCAATAACATCGCGCGTAAGCTCCGCTTCATACAGCTTTCGGTACAGTCGTGACCGCTGATGGCGCCAGACAAGCGCCATTGCCATCCCTGCTGTGACTATCAATGAACAGACAAGAACGAGCGCCATCCGGAAGCTCTCGCTAATAGTGGTCTTATATAAGACGTAACCGGACATGCCGATGCCTGCGGCCAGCAGAAAGAAGATGATTACCAGATGCAAAGGAATGTTCCGAGTATTTGTTTGATCTGCCATATTGATCCTCTCCAATAAAAAACCTGTCCCTGAATCAAGGACAGGCATTCATTGTCAAATACTATTGACGAGTGAATGATAAATATTTAGACATACAATAATCATTAATCGTGTGAAGTCAAGTTGATGAATTTGTGGTCACCGCCATCGCCGACCACTTCGATATGGTCCAGGATATCTGAACCTCTGTACAGATGCTCATCGTCGAAAAATTATAGTGCGACTTTGATAAAAAATTGTTTTTCAATGTATGAAATAAGCATTCTGGTATATCAAGACGATCTAAGAATCAACATCATGTCATTAATGTGAGGATTTCATTGGACCATTTTTAAGATATTCTGATCATTATCTAAAGTATTCACTGCGAAACGCAGACTATTGTCCAGTGAATGTCTGCGCCAGGTTGTTATCCACCACGTAGATACAGACTTCCTTTGCCCCTTGTTGAGTGTATCCATACTTTTTTTTCAGATTCTGCACTAGAAGGTTTACGTCTTCCCTTATCCGCTTATCGTATGACTTGAAGGCTTCTGTGGCATAATCCTTAATGGCGCTCCGGAAGTTGTCATTTTTGAGAAATGGGTCAAGGACATTTTCTTTCAGGTTATGAACGTAGCGCTGGTGCAGCGATTGGTATAATTGAGTCTCACGAATAGTCTTACCTTCGAGGTGCATTTCCTGCGTTAACGTCTTGGATGCATACTGATTCTGCGCATCCTTGCGGAAAGACAACCGATGGGATATTTCTGAATTTAGTCCAAGGAGCCGACCCTCAATACCTTCTAAAAATTCTTCCGTGATCTCTAATTCTTCTTCTGTATAGACGCACTTTGCAGTTCGCCCTATTTCAAAGTTTATGGCAAAGAGGTAGTTTTGTATCTCTCTCGAAATGCGTTTTTCGTTATAGTAATAAAGTGATTCCTTCACTTCCTGCAAGACTGTATAGTTATAAAGGCATACTAATGAATCCAGGAAGCCTTCCGGTACAGACCTGACCAGACCCTCACGGTGTTTCTCGAAGAAACCGCACACCATGGCCATGGTAATTAGTTTATCTTTCTTGGCATAGGTCGAATAAAATTCATTGAAAATCTTTATCGAATCCCTGCCGGTAAATCCTTTATCACCTTCAGTTTCCGATTCTGCTATGACGCTCCGCCGCCGCTTGGCTGTGAAACTCTTCCTGTCTTCTTCTGTAAGCCAAGGAGGAATGTATCCCGTGTAAATATCCATTTTGAGAAGCTGCAGATTCTTATCACAATATAGACTATATTTTTCTGGATCCCCGATCCACTCCTGCAGACCTTCGGATTCCCGTTTCAATCTCGTCGAGATAATGACCTTGGCAAAATTCTGGAGCACCCTGGGAAGAAAGTACGTCTCAATTTGATCTCCAAAGACGTTTTTGTAGATTTTAACTTCTGTATTATAGTCCAGAACGTAAGGAATTTTTATATATGTAATACGGTCGGAAAACGACTGTGTGTCTACGACATTTTCCTGATCTTCAGGGTTCATCAGGGCAAGAAAAAGCGAATTTACATTTTCTTCTATATCTTCTACCTTATGTACCCCTTCGCTGATAATACCGTGGAGATTAGCAAACCGCTCCTTGTTGTGCGCCTTGATATCCATCAATGCATAGATCCCATTGTTGGTATTTGCATATCTTGAATAAAGATATTTCACGGAGTTGCTGTCTCTCAGGATGCTGTTCAGTTGATTTTGCAGCAACTGATTGGTCATGACATTAGTCTTTGTAATCCTGTCACCCGGATTGAACACACTTATCCCCTGGCCAAGACGCCTGTTGAACAAATATCTTCGCGCAAACACCATCTCAAAAACCTTTGAAGGAGAGTTGAACATGTCAAGAAGGGTCTGATATAAGGACATACATATGGTGCAAGGTTGGTCCCTGAATACCCATTCAGACTGTTTTTCTGAAAAAAGTCTGCTTTTCAAGTCTTCATCCTTGATTAAATCATCAAGCAGCTCTTTTCTGTATACCTTCGGAATCAGAAGCAGCGGATGATCATGACTGGGGCATGGGACATCGAGGTATTCTTTATTCATCAAATTAGCGAGTTGATCTTTCTCGTCCCCCTGATGAGAGGAACCGGAACCATCCACAAGACTGCGTAATTGCTCCAATATGTAATGGGCTTCACGATCTGAAACTACACCCAGTTCCCTCTTGTCAAGCCGCCACACCGTTTCATAAATTGCGCCTCCTTCTGTCTTTGTATACTGTTCAAATTTCATGAGCAGGTTGTTTAAAAACGTACTTTTCCCACACCCGTGCGGCCCCTCAAAGATATAGATCCTGTTCTGCTGGATGCCCCGCTTGAAAGAGGCGATATGATTAATGAGCCTGTTTGCGAAGAGTCTGTCCGCAAAAAATGGATGATCGGCTCCATTTTCAAAAAGTGAACTGCAGTCATAATAGACGTAATTTATCGACTCCGGATCATCGGGATATTCATCGACACCCTCTCCTATGTAACTGTAAATCATATCGTAGAATACCTGGAATATATTGCGTAAAATGAGATCCGGCTTCTCTTCAGAAAGCCCCAGGAATTCTTTAAAGGAAAGGGGGGTGCGCTGCTCCCTCTCCTTTATCTTCTGGCAAAGAAATGTCAATGAATTATCGACTGTTTCCATAACAATTACCCTGTCACAGTACGGCCCGCGAAAGTTCTTTATCTCGCATGGTATAAAGGACCCTTCGGTATTCGGGCTCTTTTTCTTCAGGAGGGCTGGCAGAATATGCCGTATACATTGTATCCGACGTCAATTCTTCTGCCTCTTCAGCAAATTCCGTCGTTTCCAGCTGCACCACATCATCCCAAAGGTAGGCAATACCTAACATGGTATTGGCGATGTATTCATTTACCAGAGGTTTACCTTCAAATTGGTGATTAAGATACAAAATCCCATCCTTTGTTTTTGTCCCTTCGATCTCGACATGAGGTGGATGATAGAGTGATTCCAGCAGCATATTCCTATAATCAACGGCATTCCTGCTTTTAACATAATACTCCCACATCCCTTTGGCATTGTTCAGCCTTTTTCCCACCACGAAGAGTTTGTACCTATCCACAAAATCCTGGTCAACAAAGGTATTAATAAACGTGAAGTCGCTAAAGTTTTCCCTGACGTTAAACACAAAATTCAAACCGGTCCCTGTCTGCCTGTCAAATTTTTGTCTTTGCTCGATGTTTCGTGTTTTCTCGTACTCATAAGCAAGCTTTCCCTTATCGGCAAGGTCTTCTATGTAAGAAAAAAGTCTCATGCCAAGCGAGTAAGGGTTGAGTCCTATCCTCGGTAATGCTGTAACCATGGCATTGACACGAGCAAAAGCCACCTCATTGCCTTTGATCCTGTCATCTTTCAAGAACAATTTTTCATGCCAGTAGCTTGCCCAGCCCTCATTTAGTATCTTGGTCCTTATTTGAGGCTGGAAAAACAAAGAAGTCTTCCTGACGATCTCTATTACCGACTTCATCCATCGGTTCTCTTCTTTTTGCATAAAGGATGAATGTTCCATGAGGTATTGAACTATATCCTTGACGTTTTCCTTTTCCCGTTTCTTATATTTTTCGAAAAGCGCATCAAACTCCGGATATTTTTTTATTATTTTAGAGAAAAACACAGCTTCGGCCATATCGCCGTATTGATTAACCACTTCATTGTAACGTTCTATTTCCTTAAGATAATCGAGGTATCTAACTTTTCTGACGCTTTGCAGAAAGACATCAAAGTAGTAATCCAGTCTTTTGGATGCCTCTATTTCTCCAGACCGGTTCAATTCTGAAAGTTCGTTGTAGAAGCCGACAAGATTGTCGATCCCGCGTGTAAATTCGATAACATAATCAACAAAACGTCCCTTTTCTGAGCGAAGCATAGCGATTGTGCGTTTATCAGAAAGGGCCTGGCCTGCAAAATCCTCGTCCCATGTATGTTTAAAAAACATGTTGTTCTGGAAGAAATCAATGTGCGCCAAAACGTGGTAGAAAATCATTACATTCAGCCAGTCCGGGTTGTTATCATTATAAAATGATATGGCAGGATGGGTGTTGATGACAGTTTCGTAGGGATTGTTGGGGTAGAGTTCATATCTTCCCTTCTCCTTAAGAACCTCAACATCGTGAACCCAGTAATCATAAAGTGTCGGAATCATATTTTTAGGGCCCAATTCAAGAAGGTCTTTATTGGTCACTATATATTCAAGGGTCTCATCGTGGAATCGTAATCCTGCATCACGAGCCCTTTCTTTGCACCCTTCCATTATCTGCTTTGTGTGTTGGTTAATGAGTTCCATCTTTAGTTACCTTGTGTGCTACACTATTTAAGAAATCCAAATATCAAAATCCTGAACGTTTTTGTCATTTGTAATATGAAATTTTGTAGTATTTCGGATATAGTGTTTAGGATTTTTTATTTCCCCTTCACGAAAGTAGTTTCTTAATGCCATCGATGAGGCGATCTTCGCCGGCACTTTCATCAACCGTATCCAATCGTATCTGGCGCGGGTAATCCTCCAGAACATTCGATTTCCTTACGTATTGTTCAACACTTGTATTGCCGGTTTCATCTCCCGTTCTCTCCGCTACGGTTATGCCGACTCTACTCGCATAAGTGAGTATTTTTTTCAGTTCCGGTATGGTCTGACTTCCATCTGAGTCCCAATCATCCCCATCTGTGCCATGGAAGACATAGATGTTATAATCTCGAGCCAGATTGCCTGCTGCCACGATCTCGTTCACCAGCCGGTAGGCCGATTCCACGCGCGTCCCGCCGGCAACCGCGGAGTTGTAATAAGTATAGAAGTCGTTAACTTCCTTTGCTTCGGAATCGTGAAGGATAAACCTGGTTTCGACCTGTCTGTCATACTGGTATAAGAGCCAGCTGTAAATCAACACGTGCTGGGTCACCACAACTTCCGTTGGGTTCCCCGCCATGGAACCGGAATAATCCCTGATGAAGAATACCATCGCCTGTGATTCATATTCCTTTTCCTTTGAAAAAATCCTGTAGATTCTATCTTCCGGTGAAACCAATAATTGCGCAGGATCGACATTTTCCACATCGGGGATATTATGAAGGTTTATATTTGTCTCAATGATCTTTTTTAAGGTAGCCTTTTTATCGAGCACCTGCCCTGCCCCACGATGCTTGTCCGTCAGATCATATGTATACCGTGAAAATGACCGTTTCTTCCCCTTGTCTTTCAGATTTGGCAATTCAAATTTCTCAGTCAGAATCCTTCCCAGATCGTAAGCGCTGGACTCTATTTCATGCGAACTGCCTTCCCCCTGGCCTGCACCGCCGGACCCGGAGTCACTTGCACCATGAACCGGTTCCTCTCCGATAACCTCTCCTTCCTTGCCCTCACCGGAGCCCCCTGAGGTCTCTCCTTTCCGGGATTCGACGCCACGGTTATCGTGTATGAACTTCTCTTCCACAGTGGTTGGTACAAGAATTATCTTCTCCTTGCCTCTGCGTCCCGGCCTCACCAGCCTGCCGATGCGAATCTTTCTGGGGAAACCATCCTTTTCCCGCTGCTTGTCCCGTTCCAGTAGTTCACCTATTGAACCAACACTGTGAATGTTGGTAACCGTCTGAGATGGTGTAGGATGGAGGATGGAGTCTTTGCTATCCATTATGAAAATCCTTCAGCGAGAGATTTTTCAAAGATATCAGCTTTTCAAAAATGAACAGCTGTTAATTCTCATCGCTTTGTGTGCAAAAATATTCGATGGTCTTCTGTGCGCACGTTGTACAGTATCCCAGCTTGTTCAACATGGTATTGATCATACGGTCGTACAATTTCTGGTTTTCCTCGTTGGTACGGTTGGCTAAGGCTCCTATGAGACTGCCCGCTCCTGCAATGTCGGATTTAAGTCTTACATCCGTTACAGCCTTTACCAGTTCAAGGTTGTCCATAAAATCGTAATCACGATCAACCGACATTTTTTGACCGTATATCTTTCTGATGGATGATCTAAACGATTCACGCTGCTCTTTAGTCTTAAGACCCAGTCTCTCTTCCACACTCTGGATGTATCTTTCATCGATCTTCAGGGCTTTGAGCTCCCCGGTCTGTGGATTCTTATATTTCCACATCTTGTCGGGGCCCAGGTTTTCCGCATCAATGCCGATGATCATGTTCACATAGTTCATCACATCTTTACGAATGGCATGTGGTTCATCCATGTAGGCATTGAACATCTCCGTTGTAATCCTTTCACGATAAAGCCCTTTGGCAATTTTCAAATCCTCAAGATACTTTACCCTGTCGTTTGTCTCAGTAACATAATCAAGGACTACACGATCGAGAGACTTAAAGACATCGTAAGCAAACATACACTGGCCTTCATTAGTTTCAGATGTCTCCATCAGGAGCTGAATCGACCTACCCAGATTCCGCTGGCCCAAACCTTTTTGTCCGAACCTCTTTGTAATATCCGGTTCATGATTAAGCGTATCAATTACCTCAGCCAGAGTTTTTATGCTTTTTTCTCCTGCAACTTCTCCGGCGGCAAGTTTCATTGTCTCGACGGCGGTCAGTTTTTCCGATTTGGGGAGCCTGGACAAAACCACCGCCACTGATGCCGCATAGTTCATATTAGGATCCTGGTGGAGTCTCTCTTTGGTCAGGGTAGTTTTTACTTCACTTCCGATTGCATAGGTTGTCAGCTGTTCCTGCAGCTTGTAATCGGTGTTATGTGCCACGTAACATGTCCTGCACCTGTCCACAATAGGAGCCTCTTCCTTTTCCGCAATAAATTTGTTGAATTCCGAGTTATTGCTGGTTGCAATAATCAATGTATCTATCGGCCACCTGAACCCATCCATCTCAATATTCCGATTCTGGATGACCCCCAGATAAACCTGCACCAGGTCTTTCTTATTTTTGAAAATTTCATCGCTGAAATGTATTCCTCCTCCGGCGACTCTTGCCAGAGCCCCTCTTCTCAGATCAAAACGATATGGATTGTTGGCATCTGTAATATGAAGAAGACGTTGAATAGATTCTTCCCCCAGGAGATCTACTGCAGAAGAGGTGATCTTGTCCTTGGCTGAGTATTTTCCGGTCACTGTACCGAGACTCTCGCTTAGAGCAACTGGTACAATCTCAAAAAAGTACATCATTTCATGTAAATCTCCGTTGGTTAGATTTCTAATATCATTGAGTATATAGTCACTACAGGCACCTAACGGCCTATAATTTTCATACAGCGTTTCAATCTGTTTATTGGTGAATTTTCCGCATTTTGACAAGAATTCCTTATTCTTATCATGGGTTTCGAAAAGATTCATAGCCAGGATCATCGGATCTTCAAAGGTTTGTGACTGAACTGTGTTTATCTTGCCATAGGTAGACAACTTATCAAGATTCTTGAAGTTAAAGGTATACCTGCGATTCTTCTCCTGAGCGAGAAAGTTCCTGTATAGAGAGCAGAGAAAATCAACGAAGAATGTCTTTCCGTTGCCCGGTTCACCTACGAGTACATAGGCCATTTCGCGGGATGAACCACCCTCGGCTGCATCTTTAACAAACGAAACAAAGCTGTTAATCTCATCATACATTCCGATTACATGTTTCTGTCCAATTCGAAACGGCTTGAAATCAAAGGTGCTCTTTCCGTTAACTACCACTTTTTCAATAGCCGAATTATCTTCAAGAATCATCCTGGCCACCGACTGGTATGCGTTCTCGAAACGTCTTTTTCCATCTTTGACTTGTTTAAGATGGTACTCGATTGTTGTTGTATTATTTGCTTCCATTTTTCCTCCCCCCGTTAAATAACGGATATGATGGATTTATGCGTTGATAGGATATGTTTTACAATTATAAATGCAATTACTGCGCCATGATCAATTTGTTTAAGTCGGTCCTCCATCAGTCATTAACTCTTTATTTTAAATCTCCGAAAGTATACCTTTTTTTAAAAAACACCCAAATTGACACGGGCCTATGGGAGGAATAGAAGACCGTTGTTGGTGTTTGATGTTTGTCTCACATGCGTCAAATTATTATCGTTCATAGGCAATCTTTATTCAGTCAACTGACCGGACTCTATCAGCCATATACAATATATTGTTACCTCTTTTCTTTTGACACATAAGAATACTTCTACTATATTTAATACCCCAAAAAAATCTTAGTATGTGGAGATTTAGAGGAACGTAGAGATGTTGCAGCACCTAGTCAGAGGATCATCCGGTAAAGACCAGTACAAGGTTATATGGGAAAATGATCCGTATAGCGAAGAGGGGACTTTTACCTGGCCTGACGGCGGTCGATATACAGGTCAATGGATGGATGGTCTCCCTCATGGAGCGGGTACATATACATGGCCGGATGGCAGCAAATATGAAGGTGAATGGAATGAAGGACTGCCCCACGGAAAGGGGGAATTTACATATCCTGATGGGACAAAATATTACGGAGAATGGAAGGACGGCAGAAAAGAAGAGGCAAAAGCAAAGGACAGGAAAGGGGCTTTAGAGGAAGTTGGAATTAAAAGAGAAGCTCGACTAGAAGAAGAGGCGAAGGTATGGGAGGCGGCTGAAAAGAAGGCAAAGGAGGAAGCGGCGGCCAAGAAGAAGGCGGATGCGGAAGCAAAGGCCAGAGCGGAAGCCGAAGCAAAGCTCAAGAAAGAAGAGGCGGCCAGGCTCAAAGCGGAGATGGAAGCCAGGGCTAAAGCTGAAGAGGTCGACCGGCTGATAGTCGAGCTGAAGGCAAAAGCAGATGCAGAGACGGAAGCGAAGACCAGGGCAGAAGAGGCGGCCCGATTAGCAGTAGAATTGAAAGAGCGTCAAGAGGCGGAAGCGAAGGCCAGGGCGGGAGCAGAGGCAAAACTCAGGGAGGAAGAGGCAGCCAGACGCAAGGCGGAAGCGGAAGTCAGGGCGAAAGCGGAGGCGTTTGACCGGTTAGTGGCCGAGCTGAAGGCAAAGGAGGAAGCGGAGGCGGAAGCAAAAGCTAAGGTTGAGACGAGGGTCAGGGAGGAAGAGACAGCCAGACGCAGGGCGGAGCTGGAAGCCACCGGTAAAGCAGAAGAAATGGACCGGCTTACAGCTGAGTTGAAGGCAAAAGAGAGAGCAAAGGCAGAAGCGAGGAAAAGAGCGGAAGAGGCAGCCCGCTTAGCGGCAGAATTAAAGGCGCGGGAAGAAGCGGAAGCGAAAGCCAGAGCGGATGCGGAAGCACGCGTCAGAGAGGAAGAGGAGGCCAGGCTCAAGGCAGAGTCGGAAGCCAGGACAAAAACGGAAGAAGTAGAGCGGTTGGTGGCCGAATTAAAAGTAAAAGAGAATGCGGAAGCGGAAGCGAAGGCCAGAGCGGAAGAGGCGGCCCGATTGGCGGAGGGTTTAAAGGCAAGGGAGGAAGCGGAAGCGAAAGCCAGAGCGGATGCGGAAGCACGCGTCAAGGAGGAAGAGGAAGCCAGACGCAAGGCGGAGACGGAGGCCAGGGTTAAAGCGGAAGAGGTTGAACGGCTGATGGCAGAGCTTAAGGCAAAAGCTGAAGCAGAATCTAAGGCAAAGACAGAACTGGAAATACTGCTGGCAGGGGAGGCAAAAGCGCGGGAGGAAGCCGAAAGGAGGGCAAAGGCGGAAGAAGAAGCCAGACGTAAGGCAGAAATGGAAGCCAGGGCCAAAGTACAAGAGATAGAAAAGCTAGAAGCCGAGTTACAGTCAAGAGAAGAGGCGGTTGCTAAGGTGAGGGCTGCAGTGGAATCACAGCTGACAGATGATACTAAGGCCATGATCCTGATGCGGAGGAGAGAGGAAGCGGAAGCGAGGAAAAGGGCGGAAGAAGAGGCCAGACTCAAGGCGGAGACAGAAGCCAGGATTAAGGCTGAAGAGGGAGAGCGACTGGCGGCAGAGTTGAAAGAAAAGGCAGGAGAATTAACAGAAAAGGAAGCAGAGGATGAACTTATAGAAGGGCAGGAATCTTTACCTGCTGAAACGAAGACAGATATTGCCAACGGACAGTGGTCCGTAAACTATGATGATGGCCGCAGCTATATTGGTGAACTGCGGGATGATCTCCCCCAAGGACATGGTACCATGACCTTTCCTGACGGCGGCGAGTATGTAGGCGAGTGGAGCGCCGGGAAAAAGAACGGGCATGGTATATTCACATTCACGGACGGGTCCGTCTATGTTGGTCAATGGAGTAAAGACGTGATGGAAGGTGAGGGGTTCCTGACTCTGCATGGTGGAGGGAAGTATACAGGCACATGGAAAAATAATTTATATCACGGAGAGGGTGTCGAAATCCATCCTGATGGAAAAAAATATGAGGGCCAGTTTAAGGAGGGGAAATATGAAGGTAATGGAACCTTGATCCTGGCCAATGAAACAAAATATGTTGGTGAGTTTAAAAATGGCCTGTCAAATGGAAAAGGTGTTCTGACATATCCTAATGGCGACAAATATGAGGGTGAGTTTAAAAGTAACAAATATCATGGACGAGGGACGCTTACACTGACTGATGGAAGGAAATACACCGGCGAACTGGAAAATGGCCTGCCTCATGGACGGGGAATGATGACATTTCCGGACGGCAGAAAATTCGTAGGCCAATTCAAGGATGGCAAGTTTATAGGATAATGAAATGCTGATGCGCCGGATGGGTGAACTATATTGAAAAAACTGACAATAAAAACCTCCAGTAGGGAAAAAGTTGAGTTTGAATGGAAGGATGATTCGTACAGCGGTAAAGGAATTTATTCCCATCCGGACGGCAGCAGTTATGATGGCCAGTTTAAAGAAGGATGTTTCCATGGAAAGGGAATTTACAAATGGCCTGATGGGAGTAGGTATGATGGTGAGTGGCAGAACGGCCTTCCAGGTGGTCAGGGAAGCATGGTTCTTCTGAATGGCGGTCAATATAAAGGAGGATGGAAGGAGGGGGTTTTTGACGGTAAGGGGTTTTTGACCCTGCCGGATGGAAGCAGGTATAACGGACAGTGGAAGGACGGCAGGAAGACAGGGAGGGGTGTTATAACCCTTCCGGACGGTAAAAAGTATGATGGTGAGTGGGAAAATGATAAATTTCACGGTAAAGGGATTCTGACGTTCCCGGATGGCTCCAGTTATCAGGGAGAATGGAGAGAAGACAAGTATTGCGGTACGGGAATTTTAACCCTGCCTGACGGATCGAAACATGACGGCAAATGGGAAGGTGATAAATTCAAATTCATCTTTAAAAAAGATGCAAAACGTTTGTAATTTTATGGATATCATTGAGGCATACTTGAAAAAGTAGAATGGGTTCTTTACCTTGACATATAAATCCTTTTTATCTATACTGAATTATTAAAAAACTTTCGATTTATAAATAGCACACTAGTCCTAAGAGATTATCCTCAAAAAGGTAAATGATGCGAGAACAGCGGTTAAGTGAAATATTAACCCCGGGGGTAATTGGCGTTCCCGCCACTGCAACAGTTTCCAAAGCGATAGATATCATGCGCAGCAGGAATATCAGTTGCGTTGTAATCCTTGAAAAGAACAAGCCCATAGGCATCTTTACCGAACGTAACGTGGTAAATTTCGTCGCTCGTCATGGGTTGGGTTTTGACGACATTGAAATAAAAGATTTGATGACGTCACCAGTCTTAACTGCAACCAAGGATACAGGCATATATACGGCCTATAATTTACTTGCCGCAAATAAAATACGACATCTTGTCGTGGTCGATGACGAAGACCACTCAGTTGGTGTAGTGACTCAATCTAACATAGTTAAACATCTCGGCTATGAATACTTCATCGAAATCAAGAGAATCTCAGAAATAATGAGTAGATCAGTCATTACCATTCCAAAGGGCGTTACTGTGCGACAGGCTTTAACCGAAATGGCGGATAAAACCGTAAGCTGCCTGGTAGTCGCGGATAATAATCATCCTGTAGGCATAATGACAGAGCGTGATGTAGCCCAATTGCTGATAGACCATCATGATATCCGGCGGATGAAAGTCGAAGAGGTGATGACCCATCCGGTCCAAACCGTCCTGTGGAATATGCCGGTCCACGAAGCTACCAAAATAATGAAACAGAAAAAAATCCGCAGGCTCGTTGTTGTAAATAAAAATGGCGAAATTGCCGGGTTGGTTACGCAGTCGGATATAATCAAAGGGTTGGAAGGTAAATACATCGATACCCTCAAGCATATAATCAGGGAAAAGGACTTACAAATTGAGAACACATTGAGAGATTTGACGGAAAAAAGCATCTATCTTGACAACATTCTCCGTTCATCTATGGATGTAGGCATTGCGGCAACGGATATCAATTTCCGCATAGCTTATTTCAATCCGGTCGCAGAAGAAATCCTCGGCTGTAAGGCCAAAGATGTCATTGGCAGGGATGCCAGAGAAATTCGTATCGAACAAGGGATTGAAGCGTCCCGGTTCGACAGAGCTGTTGAAACAATAAAAAATAAAAAAAGCCATATCTTCACGTTTGAAAAAGCTGAAAAGAAGGGAAGACGGATCATTCAAGCCAGAGTCTCCGGAATCTGGGACAAAGAGCATAATCTGATAGGGTTTGTTCTCATGCTTCGTGATATCACCGAACGCAGGAGAATGGAAGAAGAGCTGTTAAAAGCCCAGAAGCTCGAGTCTACAGGTATTCTAGCAGGCGGGATTGCGCACGATTTCAACAATCTTCTGACCGCGATTCTCGGTAACATCTCTCTCGCACAGATCCACCTGAAACCCGGAGACAAAATTTTCAAGATGCTTTCAAAAGCAGAAAAATCTTGTATCAAGGCGAAGAATTTAACACAGCAATTGACCACTTTCGCCAAGAGAGAGGCGCCTGTTAAAAAAACAGAGCCACTCCAAGGCTTAATAAGGGACGCGGTCAATTATGCATTGAGCGGCTCCAACGTTAAATGCCAGATTGAGTTGGTTGAAGATCTCTGGCCGGTTAATTGCGATCAGGGACAGATAACACAGATGCTCACCAATATGGTCATTAATGCCATAGAGGCTATGCCGGAAGGCGGGATCATGAAGGTCAAGGCAAAAAACGAACAATTGGCAGA
>Ga0335070_10000450_pt1 | contig 45629 bp, 41 predicted proteins | sample Lox_Sample_13_FD_206722 | JGI IMG/M metagenome (GOLD analysis project Ga0335070, IMG submission 206722) | Soil microbial communities from Loxahatchee National Wildlife Refuge, Florida, United States - Lox_Sample_1.3 | ecosystem: Environmental > Terrestrial > Soil > Wetlands | place: USA... | reverse complement strand
TGTTCTCTATCTATGATACCCAGAAATTTGATAGCCGGGTCCCGTGCAACGGAGGGTTGTAAACCCCGCCAGGTCCGGAAGGAAGCAACGGTAGCAATTACCGACGTGTGCTGCGGGTAAACCTGGCTATCTCAATGAGACTGGCCATTTTCAAGGCAAAGCAGAAGAAAATGGCCGTAGTCGAATTGACCCTGAGCGAATGAAATGAGTCGAAGGGTCTTGGTTATTTGAAAAACACTTGGTCTTTTCCAATGCGAAGCCTCAGGAAAAGGCCATTGTCGAATTTTATTCTTTGAGAGTTTTGAGAAATTCCTGCTTCGTCATTTCGACAAACGGTGAAATCTTAATTGAGGTACTAAATGAGATTCCTCATCGCTTTGTTCCTCGGACTGGCACGGTAACCAATATTTTCAAAGCATTCATTTAGAGGAAGCAAAAGTGGAATACCTCGTTCTGGCAAGAAAATGCAGACCCCAAACCTTTGAAGAGGTGGTGGGACAGGAGCATGTAGTAAAAACCCTGAGAAATGCTATCCGTCAAGGACGAGTTGCGCATGCATTTATCTTCAGCGGTCCCCGAGGGGTTGGAAAAACAACCGTAGCGCGGATATTGGCCAAGGCCCTGAATTGTGAAAAGGGCACTTCAGAAATACCGTGTAACGTATGCACCAATTGTCGGGAGATCGCGGAAGGTATATCCATGGATGTCCGTGAGATTGACGGAGCATCAAACAGAGGCATTGATGAAATAAGGGAATTGAGGGAAAATGTTAAATTTTCTCCCTTATCATCACGCTATAAGCTCTATATCATCGATGAAGTGCACATGCTGACGAGGGAGGCGTTCAATGCCCTCCTGAAAACCCTGGAGGAGCCTCCATCACATGTAATTTTTATTTTTGCTACGACGGAAATCCAAAAAATACCGGCGACGATACTGTCCCGGTGTCAGTGCTTTGAATTCAGAAGGATCTCATTGAAACAGATCAAACAAAATTTGCGGCAAATTGCCGGGGCGGAGAGGGTTAATGTTAGTGAGAATGGCCTGACCTGGATTGCGGAAGCGGGAGACGGGAGTTTGAGGGATGCCCAGAGCATCTTTGACCAGGTAATATCTTATGCAGGTTTTGAAATCAAGGATCAGGATATAGAAGAGATTTTGGGACTAGCGGACAGACGTTTTCTTTTCCGGCTTTCCGAGGCAGTATTGGAAAGAAACGCAAGCCTCTGCCTGAAGATCATTGAAGAAGGTTATTATGCCGGCCTTGATATGAAGTATTTCTATCAAATGCTCATCAATCATTTCAGAAATTTACTCCTTACCAAGATCGTAGGAAAGGATAATGATCTGCTTGATTTGGGAGAGGACGAATGGGCCGGTTTGAATAAGCAAACGGAAGGCACTTCACGTGAGACGCTACAGCGTCTTTTAGATATAATGATGGCGGAAGAAGAAAATGTGAGAAAAAGTCAGAATCCACGCATTAACCTTGAGACTATACTTGTCAGAATGGCCTATCTCGAACCTATGATACCGATTGATTCCATTCTCTCCAGGATGGAAGGTCTTGAGAAAAGACTGACATCAGGGGAAGTAATTCAGGCTAAACCGACTATATACGAAATAAAGGAGGCAAGCCCGGTTCCTTCTCAGGAGCTCTTCAGCCTCACACAGGCGGGTATGGTTGATGAAGTCCATAGCGGATACGATACACAAGCTGGAGAAGGCAAAAATTCAGGGGATATATGGGAAGGGTATAAAGACTTTGTAAAAAAGCGATGGTCCCCATTAGGTTCTAAGATTGAGGCCGGAGAGTTCGTCAGTTTTGAAAACAAACGTCTAAGAATTGGCATCCTTAAGGATTATAATTTTCTTATTGACGAGAACGACAAAAATCGTCTGACCGAGATTGCAAAGGAATACTTTGGGGAAGATGTCTTGGTAAAGATAGAACCTCTGGAATCGGATTCCGGCAACAGGAACAATCAAATGAAGAATGGCTCCGCAAATAATAACAGGAATAATGATATCAAGAGAGATGCCCTCAACCATCCCCTTCTGCAGAAGGTGCTGGACGTTTTTGATGGCGCCGTGGTACGGGAAGTCGTTACTAGAGGCAATAATGATTAACAACCATATCGATGTTCGTATTTAGGAGGTATTCTATTGACACATAATTTTGGAAATATAATGAAACAGGCAAAAAAGATTCAAGAAAAAATGGCCAGCATGCAGGCGGAGCTGGAATCTAAGACTGTCGAAGCGACAGCCGGGGGAGGCATGGTAACCGTTGTGGTAAACGGAAAATTTGAAGTCCTATCTCTGAAAATTGATAAAGAAGTCGTCAATCCGGAAGATGTTGATATGCTGCAGGATCTTATCACAGCAGCCGTGAATGAAGGCATTCGCAAAGCGCAGGAGATGGCCTCGGCGGAGATGGCTAAGATCACAGGCGGTTTTAATATTCCCGGTCTGATATAGAGCAGGTTTCAAATGACTGGTTATGCTTTACCCATACAGCGTTTGATAAAAGAACTCAGTAAATTACCCGGCATCGGGGAGAAAACTGCTACAAGATTAGCCACATTTATCCTTCGTGCGTCTGAGGAGGATGCACGAAAGCTTGCCGAATCTGTGCTGGAAGTAAAGCAAAAAATACGTCTTTGCTCCGTATGTTTCAATCTGGCCGAAGGCAATCTCTGCGAAATATGCATGGATCACTCACGAGACAAAGGTCTTATATGTGTTGTCGAAGAACCTGATTCTCTCATTGCCATAGAGGAAAGTGGGAGTTTCAGGGGCACTTATCATGTGCTCCACGGCGCCCTGTCCCCACTCGATGGTATCGGGCCTGATCACCTGAGATTGCAGGAATTCTTAAAAAGAATCGAGAACAACAAGGTGGAAGAGATTATCATAGCGACAAATCCAAGCGTGCAGGGTGAAGCTACGGCACTCCTCATAAATAAATTCGTCAAGAGTCTGGGTGTCAAGGTAACCCGGATCGCCCTTGGTGTGCCTGTTGGTGGTGATCTTAAGTACATGGACAGAATGACTTTATCAAAATCCATGGAATACCGGCGGGGTCTCTGAATCCGGCAGAGAGTCGCACCTAATAGCAGGCCGGGGACGAGCGAGCGAATGGGTAACATAGTTATTCCTTGTGGATCGGAGCTTTTCCGCAGTAGCTGCGGAGAGCTTCAAAATTTGTAGTGAATAATTTTTAAAAAAAAACTTGACAGAAAAAAATTTTTGTAATACGTAGCCGGACGTCGTTTTTGTTCATCAGTCGTTAACTTTTCTACATCAATCCAATCTGGGAGATTTTCCAATGATAGAAGTAAGATGGCATGGAAGAGGCGGTCAGGGAGCGGTCACGTCCGTAGAGTTACTCGCCCTGGCTGCGATCGAAGAGGGTAAGTATGCTCAGGGGTTTCCGAGCTTCGGTCCGGAGAGAAGAGGAGCGCCGGTTGCGGCATTTAATCGTATAGATGACCATCACATCAGGGTCAGGTCTGGTGTCTACACTCCGGACATAGTGGTCGTCTTGGATGAGAGCCTCGTTGGTTTGGTAAATGTTGCCGACGGGTTGAAACCGGATGGCATACTAGTAGTTAACACGGCAAAGTCTGCGCAGGAAATTTCGGAAATAACAAAATTCAAGGGCAAGATTGCGACAGTCGACGGATCGTCAATAGCCTGGAAAGAACTGGGCGTTCCGATTACGAATACTACCATGCTCGGAGCCCTGATCAAGGTGCTTCAGAAGGTCAAGATCGATTCAGCAAAAGGTCCGGTGGAACACAGGTTTGGCAGGATAGCCAATAAAAACCTTGCAGCCATGAAAAGGGCTTATGACGAGGTCAAAATCAGCACAGTAAACTAAACATTTGAGGTATCATAATGACAAAGGCAAAAAAGAAATGGCCAGAAACCTGGCAAGAATGTACACCGGGATTGATGGTATTCGAGCCTGCGAGTGCCAGGTCGTTCAAAACCGGAAGTTGGAGGGCTCAAAAGCCTATTTGGGATAACACAAAATGTATTAAATGCGGAGTCTGTTATTTGTTCTGTCCTGAAGGCTGTATTTCAGAAGACGCAGAAGGGTTTTTCATGGCAGATCTAGATTACTGCAAGGGCTGCGGCATTTGCTATCACGAATGCTGGCCCCGCGCCATAAAGATGGTAGAGGAATAGGGAGGGGTAGGCTATGTCTAAAAGAATTGGAATGGAAATTGCGCTTGCCGTAGCAGAAGCAGCCGCATTGTGCAGGCCTGATGTAATAGCGGCTTATCCCATTACGCCGAACACTCATATCCCCGAACATCTGGCAGAAATCGTAGCAGAGGGACATCTTGATTGTGAATATCTGCCTGTAGAATCTGAACATTCCGCTCTGAGCGCCTGCGCCGGTGCATCAGCAGCAGGGGCGCGTGTCTACACGGCAACGAGCTCCCAGGGGCTTCTTTATATGTATGAAATCGTTCCGATTATACCAGCCATGAGGCTTCCTATTGTCATGGCTCTCGGCAACAGGGCGATATCAGGTCCCATTAACATCTGGAACGATCACAGCGACATCATGTGTGTGAGGGATCTCGGCTGGATTGCGTTGTTTGCTGCCAACGGTCAGGAAGCGGTCGATATGACGATCCAGGCCTTTAAAATTGCCGAGGATCACGATGTCATGCTTCCTATTCTTGTTAATCTGGACGGTTTTCAGCTTACCCATGTGGTGGAGGTAATGCTGATGCCGGATCAGGAGGAAGTGGATAAGTTCCTCCCACCGCGCAAGCCTTACGGCGCTGTGCATCCGGATAATATTGTCTCCATGGGAACTCTGGGTCTGCCAGAGATATATACCGAGGCGCGTATGGCCATTAACGAGGCCCTCCTCAACTCCAAGAAGACCATCCTTAAGGTATGGAAGGAATGGGAGCAGGTGTTCGGCCGGAAGTATGAGCCCATCTCATCATATAAAACAGAAGGCGCCGATGTTGTCATGCTGACCGTAGGATCCATGGGTGAGACTTGCTCAATAGCAGTTGATCAGCTGCGCAGTGAAGGCTTCAAGGCCGGCATGCTGAACCTGAAGCTGTGGAGACCCTTCCCGGTAGAGGAACTTAAGGCTGCGGTAAAGGGGGTCAAGGTATTGATCGTCACAGACAGAGCCATTATGATGGGAGGTTATGTGGCCCCTGTTTGTGCAGAGGTTCAATCTGCACTGTATGACGAGCCGGTTCGTCCCGCGATTTTTAATGAAATCATCGGTCTTGGTGGGCGAGATGTGCGGGTAGAGGATTTCGTCAAAATGTTTAAGAAGGCAGCCACGGCTGATAAGGTTAAACCCGAAAGAACATTTGAAATTTATGGAGTGAGGTCATCATGAAGGGTATTATAGAAAACTTTGACTTGTACGCCCCAAAGCTTGTCGATAAAGAAGAATATTTCAGCTCAGGGCACCGCGCCTGTCAAGGCTGCGGAGAGGCGCTTGCCATTCGTCTGATGTGCAAGGCTTTAGGTAAAGATACGGTAGTCACCAATGCCACAGGCTGCATGGAGGTTATATCAACCCTCTATCCTACGACAGCGTGGAAGCTGCCCTGGGTCCATGTGGCGTTTCCCAACTCCGCGGCGGTAGGTGCCGGTGTTTCGTCGGCGTTGAAAGCGCTCCGTCGCAAGGGGAAGATTGCTGACCGCGATGTGAAGGTCGTATCCATCGGTGGCGACGGCGGCTCTGTTGATATAGGCTTTCAGGCAATTTCCGGAGCCATGGAGAGAGGCCATGATATGATCTATATCTGTTTTGATAACGAGGCCTACATGAATACGGGTATCCAGCGCTCCGGCGGCACCCCCTATGGGGCATCTACGACCACGGCCCCGGCCGGTGCAGCCAGCGTCGGGAATAAGACATGGAAGAAGAATGTGCCCGCTATTATGGTAGCCCACAACGTGCCCTATGTCGCAACTGCTTGTCATAGCTATCCGTTCGACTTTATGGACAAAGTAAAGAAGGCAAGAAAAGTGAAGGGTCCTGCTTATATCCACTGTCTTGCGGTTTGTCCTACAGGATGGCGGTCGGGCTCGGATACATGCATTAAGTTAGGGCGTCTTGCTGTGGAAACAGGTATCTTCCCTCTTTACGAAGTGGAAAACGGAAAGTACAGAATCACGATTGATATGCCCAAGAAGCTGAGACCCGTGGATGATTATCTGAAGCTTCAGGGGCGATTCCGTCATCTGAAAGCGGAAGAACGCCAGATATTCCAGGAATTGGCCACACTCGAATATAATAAAATATTGAACAATGTGAAGTGTTCCAAATCCTGGTCAGAATTGAAATAGTTAAGGTGTTAATTAACAGGATAAGGTGATTAAAGCATGAAGACAGCAAAGACCCAAAAGAAATCGGTTAAAGACATCATAAAGAAGTACGATGGCGATAAGGCGGCAATGATAGCCATCCTTCAGGATGTCCAGGAAGAATTTAGATATTTACCAAAGGAAGCTCTGTCCTCTATAAGTAAACAGATGGATGTGCCCCTCACCAGAATTTATGAGATTGCAACATTCTACAACGCGTTCAGCCTTAAGCCACGGGGCAAGCACCTGGTTGAAGTGTGTGCCGGAACGGCATGTCACGTCCAGGGGGCAGCCAATCTGGAGAGCAGGCTGGAGAGAGATCTGCAGATTTGTTGTGGAGAAACAACGAAAGATAAGATGTTTACCCTTACAGAGGTCAGATGTCTCGGATGTTGCAGTCTGGCCCCTGTTGTGCGGATAAGCGGTGATGTTCATCCTTACTTAACTCAGGACGAAATTCCGAAGATTTTGAAGAATTATAAATAATAGGGGTGGTAAAGTGAGTAAGATCAATACGCTTGAAGATTTAAACAAGGCAGCGAAGAGAGGGCTGGAAGCAATCATCCCGTCAAAGACGAAGATTATGGTCGGGATGGCGACGAGCGGGATTGCCTCCGGGGCACAGGAGGTTTACAATGCCCTGGCGGAAGAAATAAAGAAACGGAAGCTGGATGTTATCCTGAGCAAAACAGGAGCTATGGGGATGGACTGCATAGAGCCCCTGGTGGATGTCCTGCAGCCGAACAAACCACGTCTGGCCTACAGTAAAATGACCGCCAAGAAGGTACCGGAAGTTATCGATCAGATCATGAAAGGCGCCGTGAATGGTACGAAACCGGCTTACAGAATGGATGAAGAAGAATTCATCTGTTTGAATGAAAAGAAGCCTTATTTCAAGGGTTCTATTCCGAAAGACATGGAAGGTATTCCCAGTATATGGGATATGAACTTCTACAAGAAGCAGATGAAGCTGGCGACAAGAAATTGCGGGCTGATTAATTTTGAGAGTATAGATGAGTACATCGCGAAGGGCGGTTACTTCAGCCTTTATAAGGCTCTCACCAAGATGAAGCCTGATGAAATTGTTAATGAGATCATTACCTCCGGCCTTAGAGGACGTGGTGGTGGAGGTTTCCCGACGGGATGGAAATGGGACGAAACGCGCAAAGCGCACGGCGAACCAAAATTTGTTATCTGCAATGGTGATGAAGGTGACCCCGGCGCTTACATGGATAGAAGCGTTATGGAAGGCGATCCCCACAGCGTCATCGAAGGTATGATCATCGGTGCATTTGCGATGGGTTCCAGCCAGGGATTTATTTACGTGAGAAACGAGTATCCCTTAGCTGTAGCCAACTTGCAGAGGGCAATCGAGCAGGCCAGGGAGTATGGATTCCTCGGAAAAAATATTTTTAATTCTGGGTTTAATTTCGATATACGAATCGGCAAGGGTGCGGGTGCCTTTGTCTGCGGTGAATCCTCGGCGCTGTTTGCCTCTCTGGAAGGTCGCGCGGGTGAGCCGCGTATCAAGTATATACACGCCACGCACAAAGGCCTCTGGGATAAACCTACTAACCTCAATAACGTGGAAACGTGGGCGAATGTGCCAGCCATTATCAGCAGAGGGGGGAAATGGTTCTCCAGCATCGGCTGTAAAAATAATTCAGGTACTAAGGTCTTTTCTGTTGTCGGGAAGATCAACAATATCGGATTGGTTGAGGTGCCCATGGGGATACCGCTGAAGGATATTGTCTATGAGATCGGCGGTGGGATTCCTGGCGGCAAGAAGTTTAAGGCGGTCCAGACCGGTGGTCCGTCCGGTGGATGCCTGCCCGACAAGCTGATAAATACGTCTGTTGATTTTGATTCCTTGGTGCAAGCTGGCTCTATGATGGGTTCCGGTGGTATGATCGTCATGGATGAAAGCACCTGCATGGTGGATATTGCCAGGTATTTCATCGACTTCCTCGAATTTGAATCCTGCGGGAAATGCGTTCCCTGTCGAGAAGGGGTTTACAGGATGAATAGCATCCTGCACGATATATGCGACGGTAAAGGGACGGAAGATGACATAAAGCTTCTAGAAAGCATGTCGCAGGGACTCGTAGATGGAGCTTTGTGCGCCTTGGGCAGCACTGCTGCGAACCCGGTCTTGAGTACACTCAAGTATTTCCGGGATGAGTATGTCGCTCATGTTCGGGACAAGAAATGTCCCGCCGGTGTATGCAAAGCCCTGATCAGGTTCAAAGTTGACGAGAAGAAATGTACGGGATGTGGCGTTTGCCTCAAGAAGTGTCCTTCTGTCTGTATAACGGGTGAGAAGAAGAAGCCACATGCAATTGATCAAACGATCTGTATCAAATGCGGTGTCTGTAGAGAAAGCTGTAAATTTGACGCAATAATCGTAGAATGAAGGTAGGGGAAATGGTAAACTTTATTATAGATGGAAAGAAGGTTGAGGCAGAGGAAGGGGCAATGCTCCTCGACGTTGCCCGTCAAAACGGATTCGTGATTCAAACCCTTTGTACACATGAGTCGGTCGGTAGATCAGGCGCATGCCGTCTCTGCGTGGTCGAAGTGAAATCTGGGAAGCGGACGAGAATCGTCACCTCATGTATGTACCCTGTTACGGAAGGTATTGAAGTAAGTACCAAGACGGACAGAGTAATGAATGTCCGGCGCCTGGTGATGCAACTCCTTATGGCGCGATGTCCCGAGTCTGAAGTAATCAGGGATATGGCGGCAGAAATGGGTATTCAGCCGGAACCCAGGTTCAAACCCGAGACAGATAAGGGAAAATGTATTTTGTGCCGTCTGTGCGTGCGGGCCTGTCAGGAAACCGTAGGGGTAAGTGCCATTGGGTCGTCTTACAGAGGACATGACAAGAGTGTTGGCCCTCCATTCATGGAGGATTCCAAGGCGTGTATAGGATGTGGTGCGTGCGCGTTTATCTGCCCGACAGAGCATATCCTGATGGAAGCAACAGATGGTAAACGGAAGATCTGGGGACGCACCTTTAAGATGCAGGCATGTGAAAAATGCGGCAGGTATTTTGCTCCGGTTGACCAGTTGAAGTTCATCAGCCAAAAGACGGGTACTCCGCTGACTGAGCTTGCGGTCTGCATGAGCTGTAAATAGTGTCCCACCCCCGGTAACATCTGTATCAGATCGACTGGGCATACATGCGTGCCCCGAGAAACGGTCTATAAAAGAGCCGTTGAAATACCGACGGCATAGAGGAATAAAGACTCCGGTGATATTGTTCACCGGGGTCTTTTTTATTGGTGCCTACCACTTCCTTAGACCGATTGTAATTGACACAAATAACTTTTCATTATACTTTTCACGTCTATCAAATTATATTATCAAACATCGATATCTGAGATACATTTAGTAAATTGAAAGGGACATCATACATGGCGAAGAGCGTGGACAGAATAACCACCGATATGAATGCAGCCCGTCTGCCGGAAGATCTGGAGAGATACAAGGCAAAGGCACTGGAGCTAGGAGCCAGCCGCACCGCGATAATAAGAGTTCACGAGATTCCCGTAGATGAAAGAATCGTCCTGAAATGTCAGATCCCACGGTGCTTCGGATACGGTACCTGCGCTCATTGCCCGCCTAACACAATGAAGCCGGCGGAACTCCGTGACATACTGAAAAGATACCAGTGGGCTGTTTTTTTCACATCAGATATTCCGCCGGAGGTTATCGTCAGAGACAAGTCTACGATCAGGGAAAGAGAAGCCGCTTATCAGAAAATATTTCATATTGTCAACCAGATCGAATCTATGGCCTTTTATGATGGCCATTATCTGGCCTTTGGCTTTGCTGCAGGTTCCTGTCGCCACACCTTCTGCAGCCAACAGGATAGTTGTCAGGCGATGGAAGGGAAAAGATGTAGAATTTCTCTCCGTTCGCGACCATCTATGGAGGCTGTAGGTATTGATGTTTATAAAATGGTCGCCGCATTGGGATGGGATATCTACCCTATAGGCAGTGACGCAAAGCCGGAAGACATTCCCAAAGGTACCTTGGCAGGGATCATAATTATACAATAATTCATTCACCCTCCTCAGTAAATCAAAGCTAAGCTAATCTCAATAATCGGGGCGTACCTGAATCACATCTACATCTCCAGGTATCACAAGGTAATGCCCAGCAAAAATTTTGTCTCTTATTTAAAAAATTAATTCTTCAAGTAAGAATATGACAATATATTGTATTTATCCTTGACATTAACCACTATATATTGTATTAGCTCCAAAATACTTCCTAGTCGGATAAAATTCTCTAAACAGGGTGTGCAATGCGAAGGTTCTTATAATTTTGCAGGCAACTGGAAAAAGGCACACAATAATTTATAGGTCTGAAAAAGAGAAGACTATTGGATAGAAGGAGCTTTCTATTAAAGGGTGCCTCTCTGCTAGGAGGGTATCTTTTAGGTTTCAACAGTTTCTCACAAGTCTTTGCCTTGGAGAAACAAACCACCGACTCTTCTCTGATCCCTTCCATTGCTTTGATTATCGATGATATCGGTGGTAGTGTATCCCGAGCCAGGCATTTTTTGAAATTGGACATTCCTATTACCTTTTCAATCCTGCCCCGGCTAAAATATTCCAATGTTCTGGCTTTAGAAATTAATGATTACGGACACGAGACAATGCTTCACCAGCCTATGGAACCCTATGACCAGAGAATTGATCCGGGACCTGGGGCCCTTTATACAGGAGATGATCCAAACAAAATAACTGAAATCATTGAAGAGAATATTTCCGAGCTACCGCTCGCAAGAGGAATCAACAATCATATGGGCTCAAGGTTTACAGAATCACAGGAAGAAATGACGGAAACCCTCAGGATAATTAAAAACAGAGGATTCTTTTTTGTGGACAGCCGTACCTCCATGCATTCACAGGCATATAAGATTGCCAAAACAATGCAGATGCCTGCAGCTTATAGGCATATTTTTCTGGATAACGTCCCTTTTGAACCGGCTATCCTTTTTCAGCTCCGCAAACTAAAGCAATGTGCCATGCAACATGGCAATGCCATCGGCATCGGCCATCCTTTTCCCCAAACAGCGAATGCCCTCAGGTTCTTCACGGAGGAACTAAAGAAAACAGAAGTTGCTTTTGTTCATATTTCAAAAGTGTTGAGTAACTGAAAAGATCTTGTGGCGGCCTCGATTAACAATACTGGTTAAAGCAAAAAAAGGATTTTCGATTTATTGACAAATATGCTTGGAGATAGTAATAGTTCTTGTATGTTCCATATTTGTATTATCTTTCTTTATACCTGATAGAAAGGTAAATGCGAGCGCGTATATGCCCAATCCCTGGGATAAAAAGGCCCATGGGGGTAAAGCTTAATTTTTTGAAAATTAAAGATTTTTTACATAAAAAATATACATAAATGTTTCGAATTTTCGGTAAAACACAAGAGGCCCGTATAGTTAAACGTAAGAAACCGGAAACCCTTCTGAAGGGTCTGGTAGAATTATCATCTTTACCCTTCATATATATCAAGATTAATGAGGCAGTTAATAATCCCCTATCCTCCATACAGGATATAAGCGATATAATAAGCGGTGACCCCGGACTTACCTCCCGGTTACTCCGGCTTGTGAACAGCGCGTTTTGTGGTTTTCGGTCGAAAGTTGACACGGTCAATCGTGCCCTTCTTATGGTAGGTACGCAGCAGATACGTGATCTTGCTTTGGCGACTTCTGTAATGAGTTTGTTTAAAGGGATACCGGGACACATCGTCAGTATGGAATCGCTATGGAGACATAGTGTGGCCTGCGGCCTGGCTGCAAGGATGCTTGCATCAGGGCTGCGGAGCGGTACTAATGTTGAGCTATTCTTTACGGCCGGTATTATTCATGATATAGGCCGGCTCGTTATATACAAAAGAATCCCGGAGACGGCACAGGAGATGATCCTTCGCTGCAAGGCAAATAAGGAACCATTATATATGGTTGAAAAAGAAGTGCTCGGTTTTGACCATTCTGATTTAGGTCGCCTGTTGGCGCAATCATGGAATCTGCCTCCGAGCCTGGAGGAGGTATTAGCCTGCCATCATTTTCCATGGGAAGCCAGACAATACCCTGTCGAGGCGGGCGTGATTCACATAGCTGACTATATAGCCCATGGAATGCAGCTGGGAGACAGCGGGGAGCAGTATGTACCGCCTTTAGACGAAAGGGTGTGGGAAATCAGCGGAATTCCTGCAAGCGTATTATCTTCTACATCGGATCAATTAAGACAAGAGTTTGAAGACGTCGTTCAGTCGCTATGGGAAATATAAATAGGTGATGAGATACATTTAGGTCAGAGCGTGAACTGAAAACTGAAAGAATGGTGGCCTAAACAATAATCTGCAATGCGATAGAGCCAAAAGCAGTAGGTGATGTGTTAAATCGAAGCTTTACAGCCTCTTCGATTTCTTCAAATGTGAAAGGTTTGGAAAGGCAGATGTCGGCGCCGGCTTCTTTGAACTCTTTCAGGGCGTCTAGGTAGCCGCTTATTCCTATGATATATATGTCCGGAAATTGCGATTTTATAAATTTGCATAGCTCAATACCGTCCATTATGGGCATCTTGGCATCAGTAATAACAATATCATACCTATTATTAAGCAGCTGTTTGACTGCCTCAGTCCCATCATACGCCTTGGTCACCTCATGACCGATTATCTCCATTACTGAAGAAAGAATTTCCACGATCTCTGGACTATCATCCACTACCAGCAATCTCATATTGGACCTCCATGGGGCATTGGTTTGAAAAAAATCGCTCTCATTTCACTTTCAATCAGTACAATGCATCCTGTTCACATGTTTTTTCATATATCTGTTTTTCATGCGTTTAATCTTCTATTCATTAGTGCGAGATATGGGTTCTTCCTCAGAGTCATCGATCCTGATCAACACAATAATAATGGCTAGCACCAGCAGGACATGAATAAACGAACTCAAAGTATAACCAGTTACCAGACCCAACAGCCATAAAATTATCAATATCCCTGCAATTACCCACAACATGTGATTCTCTTTCTCTTTTCGGTTTTGATCCCAGATATTTCTTCTTCAATTATTCATATAATAAAATTGAAATATATGTATCAAATACGTCAGAATTTCACGTGACCCTGAAAATATATGGACAATGCAGAAATAATGGAAGATTCCAGGCCTTTAAGGGGCAATGAGTCTGCTTTGCCTCTAAAATATTTCGATAGGCTGGAGCCAAGAATTTTTTCTTCAACATTATACGTCGTCTCTATTTTTGGATCCGCGGTCACTTCTTTATCCATTTGTTTCATAATCCGTTCCTTCTATAGGTATAATTTAATTGTCCTAAATTAATTGATAAAATGAGATAGTTGAATTGTCCCGCCTTCTTTTTATATATACGTTGCACATAGTTACTGTTTGGTTACTAATTATCAAAAATTTTTAGAATATTTCTGAAACAATATATTCTTTGATTTTGATTCAAACGTGAACTTTTGCATGCAATTTAATGGACTTATTAGAGGAAGGCAATGAGGATTAAATGGAAGAACAATGGTAGGTATAAACTACTTTCCGTCAGTTACTGTTTAACCCAAGCCAGGTATTGATGTTTTAATGACATTAAAAGTAGGAAAGTATAATAAGTCAAGAAGGTATGAAATTATAGGTATGATTTACTAGGCACGTTACTTTTCGCCACTCAATATTTTTCTGGCAGCGGCTTTAACTTCCTCATACACCTTCCTCAGAGAAATTCCCTGTTTGATGGCAATCTCTTTGCAGTCGTCATATTCCGGAGAGATATTCTTTATCTCCCGGCCTGTCCGGCTTACTTTCACTCTCACACTTCCTAAGGGCGTCTCCACTGCGACCAGCTCTCTCAGGAGTTTTCTCCTTTTGAGGCGCTGAAACCTGATCCCCAGGGAAGTCGTCTCTGCAAAGACTATTGATATTATTTCTTCAAGTTTGTCCGGTGTGATTAGAACACTGAGGAGTGTTCCCGGTCTGTTCTTCTTCATGAAGATGGGTGTCATAAAGACGTCGAGGGCACCCCTTTCCAGGAGTTTTTCCGAGGCATAGCCGATAAACTCCGGATTCATATTATCCAAATTGGTTTCGACGAGGATGACCTCGTCCTCTTCATATTCTCCCTTTTCACTGGCTTCGCCCAACCATACCCGGAGCAGGTTCGGTATTTTCAAGTTACGGCTCCCTGCCCCATAGCCGATGTGATTTACTTTCATATTAGGAATAGTTCCGAAACTTTTGGCTATGTTTTTGAGGATGGCGATCCCGGTGGGGGTGACAAGTTCTTTTTCCATACCGCTTGCATATACAGGTATGCCCTTCAGCAATTCGAGAGTTGCGGGAGCGGGGAGCGGCAGGATTCCATGGTCACATTCCACAAATCCTGTCTCCACGGGAATCTTTGATGCATATACAGCCTCAATGCCCAGCAGCTTCATGCCGATGAGACTCCCGACGATATCGATGATGGAATCTAATCCGCCGATCTCATGGAAATGAACCTTCCCGGGATCACTGTTGTGAATCTTTGCCTCGACGTGCGCCAGTTCGTTGAAGATTGCCTTGCTGGATGACTTGATATCATCTCCCAGATCGCTGTGATCTATAATTTCTTCAATGTCTCTCAGATGCCTCTCGACATGGTCTTCCTCCGTATTAACGGTGAACATGGTCCCGGATATACCTTTCCTGGTGGTCTTATATACTTTGAGGGTATATCCGGATATCTTGAGTTTGCCCAACTCCAACTTGAGCTGATGGAAATCAAGTCCAGCGTCTATAAGAGCTCCCAATATCATGTTGCCGCTTATACCAGAGAAACAGTCAAAGTACGCTATCCGCATTCTTCCTCACCCATCTGGTTTATGAAGCTGGCGAAGTACCCGGCTCCGAATCCGTTGTCGATGTTCACGGTCACCACACCCGGTGCACAGCAATTGAGCATGGATAACAGCGCGGACAGGCCCTCGAAATTGGCGCCATAGCCTACGCTGGTCGGGACCGCGATCACCGGACAATCCACCAGTCCCCCGATGATGCTTGCCAGAGCCCCTTCCATGCCGGCTACCACCACGATGACGTTTGCCTTGAACAGTTTTTCCCTGCTGCCGAAGAGTCTGTGTACTCCGGCGACGCCGATGTCGTAGACCCTGTCGACCGCGTTCCCCATGATTTCCGCAGTGATTGCCGCCTCCTCAGCGATTGGTATATCAGAGGTTCCGGCGGTGACTACGAGGATTGATTTTTTGGATTTCTTTTTCCTGTATTTGCCTACCAACACGATCTTCGCCGCTTCGTAATGGACTGCGTCTTTCCTCACCTTCTTGATGGCTTTGAATGCTCGCTTATCGGCTTTTGTTGCCATGATAAAGTCGGCCTCCGAAAGGCTTCCTGCGATTTTCTCGATTTGTTCGATGGATTTACCCCTGCATAATATCACTTCCGGAAATCCTCTCCGCAAATCCCTGTGGGTATCGATTTTGGCGTAGCCCAAGTCTTGGTAAGGAAACGATCTTAATGCCCTGAGGGCTTCGTCGATACCGGTTTTCCCGATTCTTACATTTTCTAAAAGTTTCCTTAGTTTTTTTCTGTCCATTTCTATCTCGTTTCTTTCAAGGGTTCATTCATGCTGCCCATCCTGTACCCCTGGAGATCAAGAGTTATATACATGTATCCCAAGGCCTTGAATTTTTCCACGATCAGTTTTGAAATCTTCTCATCAAGAAACACGGGCATATCCGCACGCGGCACCTCTATTCTGGCGATGTTATCATGGTCTCTGACCCTCAATTGTCGGATTCCGAGGTTTGCCAGGAATTCCTCCGCGCTGGCAACCCGCGAGATTTTCTCTCTGGTTATTTTCGTTCCGTAAGGAAACCTGGATGACAAGCAGGGAAGGGGGGGCTTGTCCCATGTGGGGAGATTCATTTCTTTCGATAATACCCTGATTTCCTCTTTTGTGAACCCGGCCTCCTTGAGCGGGCTTCGGACATGGAACTCGGTGGCAGCCCTCATACCGGGGCGGAAGTCTCTTTCATCATCGCAATTGGATCCGTCAATCACATGATTTACACTATGCTCCTTTGCCAATTTGGAAAGCTCGGTGAAGAGTTCCTTCTTACAGTAGTAGCATCTTTCTGGGGGATTGGATGAGAATCTCGGATCGTCCAGTTCATTTGTGTATACGACCACGTGCTTTGCGCCGATTGTTTCAGCATTCTTCCTGGCCTCCTGGAGTTCCTGTGGTGTGTATGTTTCCGAACTCGCAGTAACTGCCATCGCCTTATCACCCAAAACTTTTGAGGCAATTTTGAGAAGGAAGGTACTATCCGTGCCGCCTGAGTAGGCTACAAGGACGCTCTGCATGTCAGTCAATATCTTTTCCAGCGCTTTCAGTTTTGATGAAAGTTGTGTCATAATCTCTATCTAAAAAGCCCCTGTGTTAAAGGAGATAGAAGGATTTTTACAATATGCTGCCGTGTATCATTTTCAGCAGCAGGTTGTCAACATGCAGCTCCTCATATCCATCGTGAACTTAAGGTATCTGATTTCCAAAATCACGATCATGATCTTATAGTTTGCCAAACGGTAGAGAGAACAAGGGTGGTTCACGGCGATGTCGGGTTGCCTGCTCGTAACTATAAGCAATTTCTATAATGGTTCCCTCACTCCATGGTCTCCCGAGGAATTCGATGCCTACAGGGATTCCGATCTTTGCCGTCGCAGTTGGTTTTGAGAATCCGCCCGGCACTATGATTGATGGAAAACCTGTTACGGAACCTAAACTGCCGTTACGCTCCACCTGAGTATCACCCACGGGGACAACCAGTCTTTTTTGGTGCGGGAATACGAGGGCATCAAGCTTGTGCTCTGCCATGAGCTGCATCACCCGCCTCTGCAAGTCCGAACGTTTCATCAGGCGCTGGCAGTACTCGGGATCATCGGTACTCAAGGCCCCTGCTTCTTTGATGTTTTTTTCGATGCTGGGAGAATACTTCCCTGACGAAATTATCTCTCCGAGCGATTTCACTGGCGCTTTATTTTTCGGATCTGAGAGGTAGCCATTGAGGTCGTGTTTCAGGTCATAGAGATGAACACTGATTTCTGAGGTAATTTTATCGGGATCGAGGTCGGGCGTCTGGAGTTCAACAAGTATAGCACCTAGGGATTTCATATCATTAATTGCCTTATCAGCGATCTCGTTCACTTCCTGATGAATCGGATCTTTTCCGAACAAACTTCTTAAGATGCCAATCACTTTTCCTCTGAGACCATTCTTCTTCAGGTGCTTCGTATAGTCTTTTTCCACTCTGTCGATGTTCCAGGCCGTTGAAGGATCGTCCGGGTCATAGCCGGCAATGACATTCAGCATCTTGACTGTATCCGTCAATGTACGTGCCATTGGACCGGCTGTATCCTGAGTAAGTGAGTAAGGGATGATGCCCGCACGGCTGATGAGACCTAGGGTTGGCCTGATAGCAGCAATACTATTCGCCGAAGCAGGCGAACGGATGGAATTTACTGTATCTGTTCCCACACCGAGAATCCCGAAGTTTGCCGCCAAACCGGCGCCCGTCCCGCCGCTGGAGCCACCGGGGGTACGCGTCAGATCATAGGGGTTCAATGTCTGCCCCAGGATGGAACTGATTGTTTCTCCCCAGACGGCGAATTCATGCAGATTAGCCTTGGCGATGAGTATAGCCCCCGCATTCCTCAGCCTTTTAGTAATGAAGGCATCATAAGGCGGCACGTATTCTTTCAAAAGCAGAGAACCCGCAGTAGTGGGCATATCCATGGTATTTACATTGTCTTTAAGTATCACAGGTATACCATGCAGCGGCCCTGCGAGACCTGATTTCTTTAATTTAGCATCGAGTACAGCGGCCACCTCCATGGCTTCAGGATTTACGTAAATTATGGCATTAAGCCTGGGTCCGCTCTGATTGTATGTGTCAATCCGCTTTTGATAATATCTTACAAGCTGTCTGGCTGTCAGTTGACCGGAGAGGAAGGATTTATGGACATCAGCGATTGTGGTTTCTTCGATATGAAATTTATCTACTCCCATTAAACAATACCTGAATTATGGTTTGAGTTATTGATCTGCCATCTTAGTAAAATTTAGCATAATTGCTGACACAGGGAAATTACAATTTCAAGGGGCAATTTATTTTTACGTGCCCTTACTTTTTTTAAGATCAGAACGTAAAATGGAAAGAAAATATTTTAGCAACGATGGCAATGACCTGACATTAGTCTTACAAAAAACTCTTATTGCCTTCTACCGGTAAAAATTTTTTAATTAACTAAAATCTTTTCAATTATTATAAGCGAGAAGACGTGAGGAGGAAGAAGTAAGACATGCCGGGACCAGTGCTGCAGGCGAAGGAGATATATAAGTCCTTTGGCAGGCGAAAGGTACTGCAGGGCGTGAGTTTCTCAGTCGCCCCGGGAACACTCGTCGGCATTGTTGGAGAGAATGGCGCAGGTAAAACCACCTTGCTCCGCATTCTGACAGGTGAATTGCAGCCTGGTAGGGGCGACGTATTCCGTCAAGGTAAGGTGGGTTATTGTCCACAGACGGTTGTCCTGAACGATTCTCTCACGGTAGACCAGCATCTTGATTTTTTTCGTGCTGCATACAATATCGATAATCTGCATCGTGCCGATGAGCTCATCGAGAAACTGAATTACGGGAATTACCGCAGAGAGTTCATAGCCAACCTCAGTGGCGGTACGAAACAGAAACTCAATCTTACACTGGCACTTATGCACCAGCCGGAATTGCTTCTACTCGACGAGCCGTATCAAGGTTTTGACTGGGAGGCCTATCTGTGCTTTTGGGATACTGTCACCGAGTTGCGTAAACACAGCTGCTCTGTGCTGATCATCTCACACCTGTTCTTCGAGCAGAAGCATTTTGATGAGCTGTATCGTTTGCGTGAAGGCCGGATGCGGATTGAAGACGCGATAGATATTTAACAGGAAGGTCTTCGCAATAGAAGGGGAAGATAAAGTGTTCATTTCTCTGTGGCATCGTTATCTGACTGCTACACAATATGCATTGTACGAACAGTTGCGCAATCGTATGGCGCTTTTTCTCCTCGTCGTTTTCGTTCCAACTTGGGACTACCTGTTCTGGCTTGTGATAACTGAAGATCCCCTCAGCTTCTTGGTCCGCGCCACCAATGTTTTTATCCAGGTCAGCGGGCGCGATCTCACGCTCCTGACAGCGGGGCTTTATGCCATCACCCTCATTGTGGGATTTATGATTTTTTCCGCGACCCGCAAAAATACACAATTCGACCGCCGCTTGGTGCTTTGCGGCTATCCGCAATCACAGTTGATCCTCGCCAAATCAACCAGCTTATTTGCAGTTGCTGTGATGGTTTCCCTGTATACCAGCATCGTACTGCTTGCCTTTTGGCGGCCCGATTCTTTGCCGCTGGTCTGGCTTGGCTTTTTCTGTGCGGCTCTTATCTATGGCAGTCTGGGTCTTCTGCTCGGATTGCTGGTGCGGGGAGAGCTCGAGGGATTTTTCCTCATCATTATGGTCAGCCTAATTGATACCTCACTTCAGAATCCTCTCGGCAATCCTGTTGCCAATCAGGATTTCCTCAGGTGGTTTCCCTCATATGCACCCATGCAATTTGTTGTGGCGGGTGCATTCAATCAAAAGATACCTTGGCTCTACCTGCTATATTCGCTTGCATGGCCGATCAGTTTTGCGCTGCTCGGGTTTGCCATCTTTTTATGGAAGACTTATACACGGCATGTGCATACTATGCCGCCCTCCGTATCTGCGGCTCTATCACCTGCAGACCCTGCCATAAAGAAGCCGTAAGCGGGCACAGGTGTTCGACGCGTCTGCTCAACGCCAGAATGATATCAATGGGAGCAGACCGAACCAGATAATGTAACATAGGGCGAGGGCCATGACCCTATCAATCCTCCTGTCAAATGCGTTTGACCACAGGAGCCTGAAAAGAAAAATAATAAGTACAAGTCCGTTGGGAAGGGCCAGCAGGAACCAATAGAAAAGGGACAGGTGGATGATCTGGAAATACCACAAGAACAGGGCCGAGAGAAAAGCCATACACACGGACCATATGGCAAGCATGGTTGCGACCTGCGAGCCGTACATAACGGCAATAGATTTCTTCATAACGGCATTATCGGCCTGACGATCCGGAATACCCGCTAGTGTGTTGCCCCCCAGGACGGCAAAAAACAGGGGAACACTGATAAACCAGGGCAGTGGGTCTTTCCAATGTCCGCCCTGAAAAACATATCCACAGAGTATTACATAAATGCTGTGGGTCAAACCCACAACTAGCTCACCTGCACCGCGGTAGGATAATTTCAGGGGAGGAACCGTATATCCCAGTCCGAAAAAAAGACCTATAAGAATTAAGACTGCGACAACACCATGAGAACCGCCAGCACTGATTTTAACCAGAGAATAGCTTAATATCGTAATGACTGCCAGGATCACCAGAATGGCATTGCGCACCTGGGAGAAACTGAGATCTCCATTAACAAGAACCCTAGTACCGCCTGTGAAAATGCTGAAATTATTATTCTGACGATCTGAAGGGTAATCAAAGTATTCATTGGTGAGAATGGTACATAATTCAATGAGGAATAAAACGAGGTAGCCGAGCAGATATGATGTTAACCTCCATTCCCCTGAGGCAGCAGCCCAGGCGGCAGCACCCACAGTATAGGCGATCCAGGTCATGGGATAGAATTGAAGCCTGGCAATTTTCAGCCAGGCCAGAAGTTTGCTTCCTCTTTTATCGGAAACCATCCGAAACATCCTTACCTGTGACTGCGCTCAATCTGTCAAGTATAATTTAAAATATATCAGGTTACCGTAAAATATCAAAGTCAAACCACCTCATGCTGCTGTTATACGTTTTGATGAATAATCGACGAACAAATGATGTGATGTATCTTTTACATTTTATATGCCGCTTAATGTCTTGATTGCCAGCATTGAAAATCCAACCAGTCCTATAGTCGCATGCCCCAGAACCAGGGCGATGGGCAGCTTTTTCCCCCTGAGGTGGAACAACATGACGAGTGATAATCCGGCGAGGGCGGCACAGGCGAGAAGGATCAGATCCAGGATGAAGAGCCCGCTGAAGTTCATATAATACGCTTTCACAAAAACCAGGATGAATCCTGCCTCAGCAGACATACCGTGAAATATGGCAACTTCAACCGACATGGGCCTATTCATAAAAAATTTGATAATCAGAACTAACCCAAGTATAGCGGCCAAGACCAGGAAACCCATTGCAACTAACAGCATACTTCACACACCTTTCTGCTTTGAAAGATAAAACCAGCGTGTAATCCGCTCAGAATTACCTGAACGGTAACAAATTTAAAATAATACAATTATTGCCAACGGGCAATGAGGATAAAATAAAAGAATAATGATAGGTATAAGCTACCAGTAAAACTGCTTCTCATAGAACGGAAAATACACCTTAAGGATTGATTTTATAAGTAAATATTAGCAGGCCGTGTGCTCCCTTTTCCGCTTGACGAATGGTATGAATTTGTGCTACGGATAAAAAAAAGATAACACTACACTTTTTTTTGCAGTTTGGTAGCACGATATAAATATTCATGTAACTCTATCCGCTGAAGTTTCCCTGATATAATGGCGGGCATCATCCCGGATCACCCTGAATATCGCTGCCATTACAATAATATCGAAGCTCATAATCAAGAATGAAAAATAAGATTCCAGATTTCCTTCTTTCAAAACCCTCACATACGCAGGATGTACATAAACGAGGTACGATCCAGGCCTCCTACATCGGGAAGGGCATGAAATGCCTGTCGGAGGTCATTACAACAGGGTTTATTAACACGGGGCAGGAAACAGCAAAAGGACTTTTCAGGAATCTGGACCCCCGGGTAAAAGTCCTGTTCCTCATTTTTTTTGTTATTACTATCAGCCTGAAAAGAGACATCTTCTCGGAAGTAATCATGGCATCATTCATGCTGCTAATGGTTGCTGTATCACACATAGACATCCGGCGTTTCTATCTGAAAATCATAGTATTGACATTTTTTTTCGGCTTTCTTATTTCCTTCCCGGCGGCCCTTAATGTAGTGACACCGGGAGAAGTGGTTCTTCCCGTTTTTGAGTTATCCCATTCATATGATTTTTGGATTTACCATATTCCGCGTGAGATCGGATTGACGAGGCAGGGTATTGATGGAGTCATCATGCTCTGTCTCAGGGTCATGAACTCTCTTACCGTTTCTCTCCTTGTCTTTTATACTACTCCTTTCCACAAAATTATCAGGGCCTTGCAGATTTTTCGGATTCCTGATGCGTTTCTCCTGATCATTACGCTTTCCTATAAATATATTTTTATTTTTGCAAAAACGATGGAAGATATGTACCTGGCGCGAAAAAGCAGGCTGGTGGGAATGTTAAGAAACAACGAAGCCGGGATATGGGTTGCCGGAAGAATGGCCTACATGTTTCGAAAAACGATGTCCCGGTATGAAGAAGTATTCCGGGCGATGGTATCCCGTGGTTTTACTGAAGAAGTGAAGATTTCAGATTTAGGCAAACTGGGAGTGGTCGATGGTCTTGCCGGCTGTTTCTTCCTGATTGTTATGACTTTTATTTTATGGATATAAAAACTTATGGAAGATATTATACTAATTGATAAAATAAGTTACAGTTACTACGATAAAATCCCCGCCCTGGCTGGTATAAGTCTGGGTCTTTCTGAAGGCGAAAGATTTGCCGTTATCGGTTCGAATGGCAGCGGCAAGTCTACTCTCCTCAAAGTAATGAACGGACTAATATATCCCCGAAGGGGGAGGTTTCTTTTCCAGGGAAGAGAGGTTTCTGAAGATTCGCTCCGGGATAGAGCATTTCTGAGATTGTTCAGAAGCAGTGTTGGTTATGTCTTTCAGAATTCGGATGTTCACCTTTTTTGCCCCTCTGTTCTGGATGAACTTATGTTCGGCCCGCTGCAGTTAGGGCTTTCCAGCGATGAAGCCGGTCAGCGCGCCAGCGACGTAATGGACATGCTGGAGATAGCACATCTGCAGGATCGACCTTCTTATATGCTGTCGGGGGGGGAGAAAAAAAGGGTAGCCATTGGCTCAATTCTTACTATGAATCCCGGTGTCCTTCTCCTCGATGAACCAATGAGCGGCCTCGATCCCCGAACGAGGAGCTTCCTGATAGAGCTGATGATTCTTCTCAATAACGCAGGCAAAACCCTTGTGATTGCGACGCATGACCTGTCCCTTATCAGCGAATTGCAATGTCGGGTCGCCGTCCTTTCAGAGGATCACTGCATAGAAAAAATCGGTACCGCTGAGGAGATATTGCAGGATGAAACTCTGCTGTTAAAAGTCAATCTCATCCATGAACATATTCACTACCATGGAAATCAGGCCCACATCCATATCCATTCTCATTACCTGTTTCACCGGCACGATAAAAACCATGGACATGCGGAAGGAAAGTAGAATTGTACTAATAGGCAATCAAGTGATGTATATGGTAAGTGTGTGTATCGAGATAAGCGGAGTTTTTTACATAACAGTCGAACATGCATCAATAAAAGTGATGACATTAAAGTCTTCCGCAAAAAAAAGAAAAAGTGCTGCACACAGCTTTAGAAGCTTAATATCCTTGTAATCTTTATTTTCTGCTGCATGTCTTAATTTAGTCCTGCTTAACGAAAAGATATTGCTGTAATTATCGAGAAACGATTCTACGTCGTGTTCCAGTTTATCAAATTTTTCCAGGAGATCTTTCGCCTCAGGCGTTAAATGCATTCCTTTACCTTGTCCGTCTGAACAGGTTAATTTTATACCCAGTCTTGCCTCTGAGGCCTTAAGCCTTCCCCATGCCGCCCGGTACGACATGTTTAATTTCTTTGCCGCCCCATAGAGGCTGTTATGTTCTTCTATGGCATGCAGCAACTCTTCACGGCCTTTGCCGAAAATAGTCTTCCCGTTTCTTTCGAGCCATATCTTATGTTTTATTTCCATTTTACGACCTTTTCAGATCCAAATTTTTGTTTGTTTCTAACATAAATGTTTTACAATTACCAGGAATAAAATGGATGCACAAAACCTATGTCATAAATGACATATATCGCTGAAATAATTCGATTTTTAAGTCAAAAATACTTGACACCAACAGCAATAAAGTATATACGAAATCCGTCTTTTCAGGTCCCAGCGTATGCCTGCGATCTGTGTTCCAATCAAACAAAAAATCATGGACGCGAATGCAAAGAATATTATCCTGCCTTTTTTAAGCTAATGCTTCTCCGATCCACTTCTTCTAAAGAAGTCTTCCATGAAGGGTGGACGATGGGTATGACTGGAAACGGTCCTGCCTCCCATGTTTGGAAAGGAGAATAAAGGAAAGATACTGGAGTCATATTTTCTAACCAAACTCTCAGAAAGGAGCACTTTTTATGGATGTTAGCAGAAGAGGTTTCTTGAAGATCTCTAGTGCGGTCCTGGCAGCAAGCGGAATAGGCATAAGCCTGAAGCCCGTCTCCGCCCATGCACAGCCACTAAAGGTCAAGTATGCAAAAGAGACCACAACGGTTTGTCCTTACTGCTCCGTTGGATGCAGCATCATTGTATCCACGCGGGAAGGTAAGGTCATAAATACGGAGGGCGATCCTGACAGTCCTATCAATAAGGGTTCTCTGTGCAGTAAGGGCGGATCCATCTACCAGATGTCCGTCAATAAGAACCGTCTGGGGAAACCCCTCTATAGAGCGCCGAATGCCACAGAATGGAAGGAAGTGGAATGGGAATGGGCACTCGATAAGATTGCGGAGAATATCAAGAAGAGTCGCGATGCAAGCTTCAAGGATAAAAATGAAAAGGGCGAAACAGTCAACCGTACGGAAGGCATCGCTTCCGTTGGCAGCGCGGCCATGGATCTTGAAGAATGCTACACATATCAGAAATTCTTACGGGGGTTGGGTCTGGTATATATCGAACACCAGGCCCGTATCTGACACAGCCCGACTGTACCGGCTCTGGCAGAGTCGTTCGGACGCGGCGCAATGACCAACCACTGGGTTGATTTTAAGAATGCTGATGTAATTTTGATCATGGGTAGCAACCCCGCTTCCAACCATCCTGTTTCCTTCAAATGGGTACAGGAGGCCATGGACAAGAGGGGTGCGAAGGTGCTCTGCGTGGATCCGAGGTTCACCCAGTCTGCTTCGAAGGCCCATGTTTATGCACCCATGAGATCGGGTACGGATATCGCCATCCTCGGCGGTATGATCAAGTATATCATCGAGAACAATCTTTACTTCGAGGAATATGTGAAGAATTACACCAATGCTTCCTTCCTCGTAAATCCTGCTTTTAAACTTCCTGGCGATAACAACGGCGTCTACTCCGGCTTGGAAGGCAACAAGTACAACAAGGATACCTGGGCCTATCAGACGGGTAAAGATGGAGTCATCAAGAAGGACATGAGCCTTCAGGATCCAAACTGTGTATTCCAGCTCTTGAAAAAACAATATTCCCGCTACAACCTTGATGTCGTATCAAAAATAAGCGGGACACCTAAGGATAAGCTGGAAGAAATATATAAGATATATGGCAGTACAGGAAAACCCGATAAGGCCGGTGTTGAACTTTACGCCATGGGTTGGACCCAGCATACCGTCGGAACACAGATGATCCGCACCATGTGCATTGTCCAGCTTCTCCTCGGTAACATGGGTGTCGCCGGCGGCGGCGTCGCAGCCATGCGTGGTGAGTCCAACGTTCAGGGATCCACGGATCACGGCCTCCTCTTCCATATCTGGCCGGGCTACTTAGGAGTTCCCACGGCATCCCTGAAGACACTGAAGGAGTTCAATGAAAAGCGGACACCGACCACAAAGGAGAAAAACAGCGTGAACTGGTGGAAGAACTTTCCGAAGTACTCTGCCAGCTTTCTGCGTTCGATGTACGGGATGAATGCCACTCCCGAAGAAGCCTATGTCATGATGCCCAAACTGGACGACGGCGTTAATTATTCGTGGCTTATGATCTTCGATCAGATGTACAAGGGCAAGTTTACCGGCTTCTTCGCCTGGGGCATGAATCCCGCCTGCAGCGGCGCCCATTCAAACAAAGTAAGACAGGCTTTGGGCAAACTGGACTGGATGGTCAATGTCAATCTCTTCGATAATGAAACCGGTTCGTTCTGGAGAGGCCCCGGTATGGATCCGACCAAGATCAAGACAGAGGTTTTTATGCTACCCTGCGCTTCTTCCATCGAGAAGGAAGGAAGCCTCGCCAACAGCAGTCGTCTGCAGCAGTGGCGCTACAAGGCGGTAAATCCGCCCGGAGTGGCCCTGCCCGATGGCGACATCATGAGTGAGATATTCTTCAAGGTCAAAGAACTTTACGAAAAGCAGGGCGGCCCGCATACAGAAGCCCTGACGAAGCTTACCTGGCCCTATGGTAAGAAGACACTTTCCGGCCACTTCCACTATGATCCTCATATGGTGGCCAAAGAGATCAACGGGTTCTTCCTCGCGGACAAGAAGGTTGAGAATCCCACGAAGAAGGGCGACTTCAAGGAGTTCAAGAAAGGCGACCCTGTTCCCACATTCGCATGGCTCCAGGATGACGGTTCAACCTCATCAGGCTGCTGGGTCTACTGCGGGTCCTATGCCGATAAAGGCAATATGCCCGCCCGCCGTGGGCAGAGTGATCCCACCGGTCTCGGTCTCTATTCCGAATGGGCATGGAGTTGGCCTGTCAACCGTAGGATTATTTACAATGGCGCCTCCGTGGATCCGAGCGGAAAGCCTTGGGATCCCAAGCGGGCCGTCATCACATGGAACGGCGAGAAATGGATGGGTGATGTCCCGGACGGCGTTGGCGATCCCGGTTCGGGAAGACCGCCCTTTATAATGAAGTCGGACGGCGTGGCCAGTCTCTTCGGACCGGGTCTGGTGGACGGGCCTTTCCCGGAGCACTACGAGCCTCTCGAATGTCCAGTGGAGAAGAATCTCATGTCACCGCAGAAGCATAATCCTGCGATCCGCCGTTTCGATAAACCGGGCGTTGGCTCCGAGATGGATGTTTACTCCGGTGTTACAGGGTGTGACCCGAGATTCCCCTTCATTTGCAGTACGTATCGCGTCAGTGAACACTGGCAGACGGGTGTACTGACGAGGTGGTGCCCGTGGCTCGCGGAGATGCAGCCGGGTATGTTTGTAGAGATGAGCGTGGAGCTCGCCAGAGAAAGAGATATTAAAAATGGCGAGAAGGTTATCGTGAAATCCGCGCGTGGTGAAGTTGAGGCTACGGCCATTGTCACACCAAGGTTTAAACCTTTTAATATAGATGGGAACATTATTCATGAAGTGGGTATTCCCTGGCACTTTGGATGGATAACCCAGGCAAGGCCGAAAAAGAAGTACAGCAAGATTGACAAAAAGCCCGAGGTATTTACATTCGGGGACGCGGCCAACCTGCTGACACCGACGATTGGTGATGCCAATACCATGATACCTGAGAGCAAGGCATTCATGGTCAATGTGGTGAAAAGGGGGTGAGATAAATGGCAGAGAAAATTAAACTCTTTGATACATCAAAATGTACCGGCTGCCGCAGTTGCCAACTGGCCTGCAAGCAGTGGAATCAATTAAAGGCAAAGCAAACAAGGCATAGGGGAACTTATCAGAATCCGCCGGACCTCCAGCCGAATACTTACCTGATCATGAGATTTCAGGAAATGGAGGAACCCAAGACAGGTGTCAAGTGGTTTTACAGACATCATGCCTGCATGCACTGCACTGATGCGGCCTGTGTTAAAGTTTGCCCGTCAGGAGCCCTTTACTATACGGATATGAAAACCGTTGGATTGAATCGTCAAATATGCATTGCCTGTAAGGAATGCGTCTCCGCCTGTCCCTTTGATATTCCGAAATATGATGACGAGACAGACAAGGTCTATAAGTGCGATATGTGTGAAAGCAGGATTTACAATAATATGGAGCCTGCCTGTGCTAAGGCATGTCCTACCGGCGCCCTCACATGGGGAGACAAGGATCGTCTGGTCAGTGCAGCCTATAGGAGGGCAAAAGATCTTGGCGGTACGGCAAATGTCTACGGGGATAAGTTCGTAAACGGCACTCATCTGGTTTATGTTCTTCAGGAAAAGCCGGATGTCTACGCTGCTCTTCCAGCTAGTCCTTCAGTGCCGCTCTCTATTGTATTGTGGAAAGACGTGCTGAAACCGCTCAGCCTGCTTGCGGCAGGCGGCGTTCTAGCAGGATCATTCCTGCATTATATCATCCATGGGCCGAAGACCCCTGATGAGAATGGCACGGAAAAGAAGGAAGGGGGTGAATAATCATGAAAAAAGGATTAATTCAGGCAACAGATTGGTATGAGAGATTAATTCATTGGAGTCTGGCGCTTTCCTGCCTGTTCCTATGCCTTACGGGACTGGCCATGATGTTTCATTCCTTCAACTCTATCGCGAACATCATGGGTGGGCTCACAGTTACAAAATATCTGCACAACTTTACGGGTCTATTTTTCGGGTTGGCCCTTCTGCTCGCCATCAAGATGTGGTGGCATGAAGCGGGCGTATTTTCCATGCCGGAAGATCTGGAGTGGATAAAGGTTGCCGGAGGATATCTCTGGCATGTCGATGAAGTTCCCGCGGTAGGGAAATACAACCCCGGTCAAAAGATGTTCTTCCTGGCAGTGGCGATCTTCGGCGTGATCATGGTCGTTACCGGGCTGATTATGTGGTTCCCCCTGATGTTCCCGGCATGGCTCATACGATGGCTGTTTGTTCTTCATGCATTGGGGTTCGTCGTGATCTTTCCGTTCTTCTTTGTGCATCTGTATCTGGGAACTATAGGTTCTCCGGGTTCTGCACCGGCGATGTTTTCCGGCTGGGTTACGAAGGCCTGGTTGAAAAAGCAGCATCCTAAGTGGTTGAAGGAGATGGAAGAGGAAGGAACGCTTGTGGTCTCCGGCGAGGAAAAGAAGGCACACTGAGATAATACGAAGAACCTTTTAGCAAGTTTGGTAAGAGCGCTGTCCGTTCCGGGCAGCGCTCTTTTTATTATTTGTTGTTTGAATATTCCCTGATGCCATTTCGATCTCCTCACCCTGTCAGATGTTCTTCCTGTTATTGATAAGAACTGTATAAAGAGCAAAAACCTTGTTTCAAATACAAGTCGCCAGTGCCAGTGACTGGATGATTTCATTGATACCAGATAGAAAGGCGCTACAAACTAGCTATCGGTTTTAAATTTATGAATTCATGTAGAACTTCCTGAAAGAGAGCATCTGGCAATTTTGACACACATCCACTCTTTCGAATGTTGATGATCACATCAACATATTAGCCTATTCCCATTATTCCTAGAATGAGTACATCCTATCATAACACATAACTATTTCGGGGTGCACGGTAAAGATCGCCCTGAATTTCGCCATTTCCTAAAAGAAAGTTCTTATCAAATCAAACAAAAAACCCTGACTGTAAACAAATCACGCAGACCCCATTCGCGGGAAGGATGAAAAATCCTGCTTTCTCAAAAATGGGGTCTATCAACTACGGGTTGTCGAATTGTTCATACATGTCTATTTAATTCTTGTGGCAAATTTTATAACCTTTGGTTTCACCAATGTTTTAAAATTATTATACGCAAGCTTGATCAATTCATGGTATGTACCCACATTAAAGGCAATCTCCTTATCCTCAGTCAAATGATTCTCTACAAATACCTCCATTTCATAGAGATTTCCAAAAGGTGGCATGGCGCCAACATCACAACCAGGAAATGGGTTTTGAAATTCTTTCTCACTGGCAAGTTCAAGCTTGCTTACTCCGGATGCCTCTTTCAGGAGGTTAAAATCTACCTTTTATCCAGTATGGGATTATCCAACCTGAACTTAAGAAAGAAAGGCTATCGTGAAAACAACAAATATATAAGGAATGAAATGGGTTGTTCTATGTTATCGAGTTAAAAAGGTTATTGGATCAAATTAAATCAATTGACGAGGGTCAATATGATGATACAAATCTGTTAATCAGCGGAAGCCTGAAAACGTTTTTCTCTGTAAGGTCCACATTTGTCTGACCCTGATTTATCACAACTGGAACTGCCCACCACTGAGGTCCCCATTCAGCAAACAGGAGGTACTTTCCATAGGATACTTTGTCGGGAAAAACGTAAACACCTTTCGTATCCGCGACAGCCTTTTGGACAGTATTAGGTAACATTATATTATGTCGATCTATAATGCAATTCTGTAACACGGTGGCTGCCTCATCACAACGAAAAGGTCTAATAACAGGCTTTATACCCAAAAGTAATTCCTCATTTTGTAATTTCTGACGCTGATCCGCACAATGCTGATATGCTGTATTACACTTTTGGGCACAAGCCTCTCTCAGTTCTTTGTCCTGTTGGATCAGAGTTTCATTATACTGTAAGAGTGTAATCTCCTTTCCGGAAAGGACGTATGTTTTGAACTCATTTTTGCCCGAAATCGGGTTGTAATAAGTTTCCGCCGTCACCTGTAAGCTGCCGGACAACGTTGCACTTGAAAATCTATAACATGAAGCAAGTAAACATATGCCCGCCACTATCAGCAGTAACAACGCAAAAGACTTCATCAATATTGATTTCATAATCCCGTTATTTTTTATTACAAAATCTAAAAAAACGAAGCTATTATTAATCAAAATTGCTCGTACATTTTTTATGATTTAGTGACAAATGTTTCAAAACAAACAATAATAAGATTACATATACCTTGACAAAATGTTGAAGTCAAGTTACATGACTTCAAAGATATTTCAGGAGTCGTAATATGGCAAGACAAGCCCTTTATTTAGGTTTGATCTTTATGCTGACGATTCTCCCGCCTTGCGTTTCTATCCAGGCATATAACCTTCCACTCAGCGGGGATGTACCTGCCGAAGTTTATTTCAGTCCGAATGGCGGGTGCACTGATGCCATCCTAAATTGGATACTTAAGTCAAACTCAGAAATTCTTGTACAGGCCTATTCCTTCCAATCATCATCCATAAACCAGGCTCTTCTCGAAGCTCATAAGAGAGGCGTTAAAGTTCAGATCATTCTTGACAAATCTGAACGCTCGGAAGGATTTACTCCAGCAGCCCAGCTGGCAAATGCAGGTATACCCATCTATCTGGATGGAATTCATGCAGTGGCAAACAACCGTATTATCATCATTGATAAAGAAGTAGTCATTACAGGTTCTTTTAATTTTAACAAGGCATCGGAAGAGATGAATGCGGAGAATCTGCTGATCCTGAAATCAAAAGACTTATCGACTATATATCGTAACAATTGGATCAGTCATCAGAAACATTCTGAACCATACTGAACAGTGAATGCGGATGGAGAAGGTTTCATGAAATGGACCGGGAAATTATGTTTCATTGCGTTGGCAGCGAGTATGTGTTTATGCATTGCCTTGGCGCTTGCCCAGTCGGGTGTGAAAATAAAAGCAGATGGAGACGCCCGGTTTCTGCAAGATGCCTTCGCCAGTTGCTCCTGGAAACTTGCCATAGGGAACCTCGCACTTCGTCAGGCTGCCAGTAAGGAAACTAAAAAATTCACAGAACTGATGATAGCTGATCAAGATCAAATCTGTCGTGATCTGAAAAATCTTTCGGATCGTAAAGGTATAACATTGTCTGAAGATAGGGACATAGTCCGTCAGAATACAATCACTTTCATGTCAAAGGAATACGGCGCCGCTTTCGACAGGCTTTATGTAAGTCTCATGGTCGATGAGCATCAGCGTGATGTTGTCCTTTACAGGGATGAAGCAGAAAAAGGGCGGGATGATGATATCAAAGCATTTGCCGGTAAGTTTATCAAGAGATTGGAAGAATACGTCGGGATGGCAAAGAAAATCCTTGTTAGTATTCCTCAGCCAATGCTAAAATAAATATCGTAACCTCACTCTCCGGTGTATGTTTAAAGGTAAAATCGAGCTAGCCAACCTAAGGGAATTCGTACAGCATTTTCATACTTATTCTTATTGACGCAGAAAATGCACTTTTATAAGAAAATATACTACAAAGCGTTTAGCCGCTGGCGATGTTAGATGTTAATTTGTATTGGTTGATGTCAAGGGTTGTCCTGCAGATCACATCATCAAATTTTTAATCAATTATTTGGAGGTAAACTATGAAAAAAGACGAAAATGATAAACAAGAAAGTAAAGGCTTAAGTCGCCGTTCCATCCTGAAAGGGGCTGTAGCATTGGGTACATTGACAGCAGGGGGTGGGCTTGCCCTGAACCTGGCAGCTCCCGGGTCAGCGGAGGCGATGGTGAAGAAACTTCCCGCGAAGTGGGATGAAACCTGGGATGTAGTGGTGATCGGGTCCGGATTCGCGGGGCTGGCGGCAGCAGCGGAAGCCGCGGGAGCCGGGTCCAAAGTCGTCGTGCTGGAAAAAATGCCGACCTATGGTGGAAACTCCATCATCAATGGCGGTGTTTATGCATCATATGACGATGAGTACCACTTGCGTCAAAAACTGAACCTGGGTGAGGATAGCCCGCAGCAACACATCAACGACACGCTCAAAGGCGGTGACTACTACAATCTACCCGAATTAGTGGAAAATATGGCAAAAGGCGCCACAGACGCCCTGAACTGGATGATCGATGAAGGCGGCGCTATAATCCGCCCGACTGTGACGCGGGCCGGTGGCCACACTGCATACAGAACCCATGCGGCAAATACCGGCGTCGGTCGGGAATACACGGAAGCCCTGCGGAAGATTGGTGCTAAGCGGGGTGTGAAGATTGCCCTGAATTCAGAAATTACATGGATCTGGCGGAAGGACGCCGATCCCAAGAGCCCTGTTCTCGGTGTTGAAGTAAAAAGAGGCAAGAAGGTGCTCAATATCAAGGCAAAGAAGGCCGTGGTCCTCGCATCGGGCGGATTCAGCCGGGACATCAAGATGAGAATGGCCCACAACCCGAGGCTGGTCCCGGAATTCAACTGCACGAATCAGCCTGGGTCCACCGGAGAAACAATCCGTTTCGCCGAGGCTATAGGCTCTGACACACTCCAGCTTAACTTCATCCAGCTTTACCCGTTTGCGGAGCCGGAAACGGGCATCCTGGATACGCCCGCTGTGTATCCGTTCAATGGTCCCGGTTACGGCATCGTTTATGTAAGTAAGTTAGGCAAAAGGTTTGTCAATGAGCTCGAGCGCCGCGATGTGTGTGCCTTCGCTCAGATCAATCTGGGTCCCAACATGAAACCTACCTGGTCCATCTTCAGCGATAACATGGTTCTGAAGATGGGTGGATCGAATGAGGAAATTGTGGCCGGCTTGGCGAAAGGACGTTTCGTTAAGGCCGACAGCATTGCGGAATTGGCCGGTAAACTCGGTCTTCCAGCTGATGCCCTGGTTGACACCATCAACAAGCACAACAAATACCTGGAGGAAGGCAAGGATCCCGAATTCAACAAGCCTATCACGAAGGTCATGATCCCCATGGTTCAGGGACCATTCTATGGACTTGCACAGTGGCCCGCTGTTCACCATTGCATGGGAGGGGTTCGGATCAATAAGAATGCCCAGGTCCTCGATGTATTCTACGAGGTTATCCCAAGATTTTATGCCGCGGGTGAAGTCACGGGCGGTGTCCACGGCTCAAACCGACTCGGGAGCAACGCTATCCCGGATTGTGTGGTACATGGCCGTATTGCAGGAATAAATGCGGCCAAGGAATCACCAATGGCATAACAGTGCTGGGGTCCATGACCATCCATGGACCCTTTCCTTTCATCAAGGAAGGTTGAACATGAAAAGAATATTATTATTCGTTCTTGTCATTGTGAGCATATTCGCTCTTGTTTACATCGTGGCCGCTAGGCATATTGCCGAGGCGGCCAAGCCAGCGAACAAAGGAGCTGATACGGGCAAAGCTGCTAAAGCATCCTGTGCGGACTGCCACACGGATTTCGCCTCTGTTTTACCGAAGAATCATCCGGAGGTAAAAGAAAAAGAGATCACCGCTTGTATTACTTGCCATGAGCCTGATGTATCCGGGAAAGCGGTGAAGAACCCTTTCTCCGCCAAAATACACGTGGCGCACCTGAGTTCGAAAGCAAACCTGGATTGTATTGTCTGTCATACGTGGGTTCCCGGCAAGAGCTTCGGTGTCATCGGGGGGAAAGATTCCTTGGGGGCGCCGACCCAGGATAACTTGGCTTTGATGAAGAAGGTTTTCACCTCGTGGGCATCGTCCGGCTACATGGATAACCTTCATGCCAAAGCAGATATTGTCTGTGCCGGATGTCATGGCAAAGATCTGCCCAAGGCTGATGATACAGTGGAAAACGTTCGCTGTCTGGAATGTCACGGACCTATGGAACAACTGGCCCAAAAGACGGAGCCGAAAGACTTTAAAGATCGCAACCCCCACAAGTCCCATCTGGGAGACATTGCCTGCACGGTATGCCATAAGGGCCATGCAGAGTCCAAGGTCTATTGCCTGGAATGTCACCAGAAGTTTAATATGAAAATCAAGGGCGCATCTCAAGCAAAATAATAAAACGTATCATCCTTAGGGTGAAACCTCTTAAATGGGGCTAAGGAGACAATTTCTCCAAAGCCCCTTTCTTCTTTCTGCCGGAGATTGAACCGATAAATGAAAAAGCTGAATATTTTTTGTTTTTATCTGCGATATCAGTCTGATCATGGCTGACACATGATCAGCCGCGGAGGATGGCCCATAGTATTAAAGCTGCCATGATCAGCCCAATAAAGAGACTCGCAAAGCCAACTGCCGATGAAAGGAATCGGACCCAGATGGATGGTTGGTCGGCTCTCAGGGATTCCAGTCTTCCTTCCTTTATTATACGCTCAAATTCAAGGGGTCTTTCATCCATGAACTGCTTCAATGAATTCCTTCCTGTGAATATGTTCGGTTCCAGCGGGAACTTGTTGGGAACGATGTGATTGTGGAAGAAGTGCATGAGGAAAATGAACAGAGCCGCCAGCAGTGCCTCCTCCGAGTGAACCAGCTCCGCCACATTGAGAACCCAACCGGGAACAATGTAGGACCACATTTCGGGAAACCAGAGCATCAGCCCTGAAAGCCCGATGATCGTCATCCCCCAAAATACGGCAAAGAAGTCAAATTTCTCCCAGTATGTCCAGCGATCGAATCTCGGCATGTCGCCACGGTTGAAGAACCATCGGAACATCCCTTTCATGTCGTCCCAGTCCTTCAGGTTAAAGAAAAGTGACTCTGGACCGATGAGACGGCCGAACCATCCTTTTACCCCTTGTTCCTTTGGGAATAGATACTTGTAGGAAAGCCAGCAAGTATAGAAGAACAATGCCCATAGAATCACAGCCGCAGTTCGATGAAGGCGCCCGGCCATGTAACCACCGCCGAGCAGATGAATCAGATCATCTGCCCACGGAGCTTCTTTATATTTCAGAGGCATTCCTGTCGCCACTAGTGTCAGGAACGAAAGGATAAGAAGAATGTGCATAAGGCGTTCCGTGATCCCGAATCTTCTTACGGGTGTATTCTCGTCCCAGCCGGACGGTGTAGCTTCAGGGGAAGGGGAGTCGGTTTTCTTGCACACATCGCAGTATGCCCTCCGCCACCAGAGAATCGTATGAATACCGAAGAATATAAAGACAGACGACAGGAGTCCCATCATAAAAAGACTCGATACATAGAGCGTCCTATACCTCGTGGATTCAGCATAATCGGGGTGGGACAGGTAAGAGACGAATCGTGGATGAAACACCTGATGGCAGTTCCTGCATTTCTCAATAAGATTGGCCTCGTTGACCGGTGAACGGGGGTCACTCTTCGGCAGGACATTGTGGCCGGTGTGACAATCAGCACATCCTGCCACCAGTTCTGGATAGCCTATCAGGGCCACTTTCCCGTGATGGGTTTCCTCATAGCTGGCGACGGAGTTTGTTTCAATATTATTTCTTTTCATCAGCTCGGCATTGCCGTGACAACTCACACATTTTCCGGTGAAATATATGCGCTCCCGGGCTTTGCCGCGTTTATCATCCAGGAAGTATGGTGTTCCATGAAGACTGTGGCAATCGATGCAGGAGGCGGAATCCATGTTCCCCTTGAGGACAGACGCGGAGTGTCCCAGCGCGGCGTACTCGTCTTTGCTGTGGCACCCTATGCAGCTGTCGGTTGCGGCAATTTTTAATTTCTCTTCCCTCTTCTTAAGGCCGTGTATATTACTGTGACAGTCACTGCATTGCATATTCTGGCGAAGATAATGGTAATCGTTCCTGAATTTGGTTGCTATCTCACCATGACAGTCCCCGCAGGGTGCAATAACCGACTTCTCATCGCCGGCCATGTGTTTTCTGAACTCCCTGATACCCGTGTGGCAGCTTTTGCAGCCGTTGTTCCCGTGGACGGAATTGAAGAATTCTTTCCCGTACATCGGTTCTGTGTGACATGCCTGGCAAGTTCGTTCCGCGCCGCCTTTAACAATCGCCGTTTGTGATGACGCCTGCGTAAATGAGAACCAGGCGAGCGTGATGAACATTACAGTTACCGCTATAAAGACGATGCTCTGGCGATGGAAATTTTCCATGGAACTCATCCCCTGCGCGGGTTCATTTTTTCAACTTCTTCTTTCCCTTTGCCGCAAATGCATTCCACCCGGCCATACCTCCGGAAAGTCTCGTCACATCATCTACACCCTTTCTCGCAATGTAGGAAGAAGCCAGGTAGGAATGCTCTCCGTTTTCATCCACAACCACTACTTTCCGGTTGTATGGAAGCTCATAGTAGCGCCTATGCAACTGATAGAGGGGTATATTGACGGCCCCCTCGATGTGGGCCTTTTCGAACACGGCTTCAGGGCGGACATCCAGGATTAAGATTTCTTTTTTTTCATTGAGCCACTTCTCCAGCATCACCGGCTTGACTGAAGGTACATGCACCCTTGGAACCCGGTCAGGCGTTTCTATCCGATAACCTGCCGCCTTCCATGCATAAAGGCCGCCGGAAAGGATGTAGATTTTTTTATAACCGGCATTTTTCACCTGATCGACGGCGGAACAGCCCTCATTACAGGTCTCGCTTCCGCAGTAGAGGACAATAGGCTTGTTTTTGTCCTTAAGAAGAGTAGTCGCCTTTTTGCCGAACTCTTCGCAGGATATGCAAAGTGAATCAGGGATTCTGCCGTCCATACACTCAAGATAACTTTCCGTACAGATAACAGATACCTCTTTTTTCTTCATCAAGGCATACAGCTCCTCAGGAGAAATCCCATCCCCCGGTTTTTGCGGGGATGCAGGAGACGGACTCTGGACTGATAGAAAAAAAACAAAGATTCCCACCCACAGGCGCCTGTAACTCTGCATTTTCATTATTATGCCATCACATTCTTGGGGTCTTCTCAACGTACCAAGTTCCCCATCTTCCTATCACTTATACACCGGCACGCTCTGTTTTCCCCATTCCTTCATCTGCATCTCTGAATCGGGTTCCTTCAATGCCGGGTAATCATTCTTCAAAAACCGGCCGATGTTTTTCACGTTCATTTTGGTGAAAAAGGCCGCATTGCCAGCATGGCAGTCCGCACATCCTTCCGGGTATCCTTTGGCCCCATAAGTCATTTTTTTCTTGATAGGGGTCACATTGTGATAGACAGGAAAGGACAGAGATCGCGTCCGCATAGGATCTTCCATGGCAAGGACATCGCCATTTCTGACCTCGTATACCCTGTCGCCCACGAAGACCACATTGTGGTAGCCTCCGTCTGTAAGTGCCTTTATGCCAAGTTTCATGTCCTCTTCTGTTGCAATTGTAGGCCGCTTGATCCTTCGTCCGTCGGTTGTATTAATCTCGGCAGTACTTATGCCCTTCGCCCTTTTTAGGGCCTGATGAACATGCGTAAGGCTGATGGGTCTAATCTCGCCGTTTGCCATTTTTTCGCCAAACCACTGTAGTACCTTCGGCACCCGGGGGATGTATTTTTCGTCGCTGCGCCCCCTGTCAAGGTGCATCATCCATGGTTTCCACGGCTCTTTTGCAGGTTTGCTGAAATCATCCGCAGTAAGTGCTCCATCCTCGTTATCCGCAGTGTACCAGTATTGTCTGCCCATGCTCATGTCCCCCAGGTATCCCCCCCTGCCGGGCTGTGCCGTGGAATGGCAGGCTGTACAGGAGATGCGAGTCAAATGGAACAATCCCTTGCTGAATCTTTCCAGATGGACCTTAGCAGGGTTTCTTGCTTCTTTGGGCATTCCGGTACGAGTCGGCTTGTATTTCCCCTCCTGATGGCAGTTCCTGCAGGTCATAATTCCGGCACCTTTCAGATCGTCCTGCGCATGAGTGTCCGGTGACCGTCCCCTGGCTATCTGGTGCTCCAGCCTTTTGCCCATGAGACCATGACAGTCGATGCACTGAAAACCCCACCGGGCGTGAGCATCATGTTGGGGCGAGTAAATCATTCCTGTTTTCCAGCCATCATGGCTTCCGTGGCACTGAAGGCAGCTGTTAGAATTTACTGACCTCGATATTAATGCCCCCTTCAGTTTTCCACTGTTCGTGAAGATGTCCTTTTTACCCCAGTGATAAGCAACATAAGGTCTCTTCGAAAAGTTCCACGATCCGGCAAGGAAGTCTTCCTCCTCGAACCCGGCAGATGGTTTCTTGTAGGTAAATATATTCCCTCTAATCTGACCCAGCCCGGCCCCTGCTGTTGCCGCCCACCGGAAGTTTCTGCTGTCCAGCTGGCTATTACGGTCGTTCATTCTATAATTCGGCATGTGACATATGAGACAATCAGCCTCTATGACACCACTATCCTTAAAGTGGCTCCGTCTGTCCGGTGTGAGAAAGGAGCTGAAATCGCCGTCGAGAGCATACATGTTCATCCGCTCCCCCTCTATCAGGCTCATTGTTAAGTCCGCCTTTCCATCGGTCTTTCTGCTATACTCTAGCGGGCCGCCACCGGGCATGTACCAGCCGCATGCCTCCAATTTGATCCCTGCCTTCAGATTCAACTTTCCTCCTGCGGCAATCCAGTCATAAATGGGAATGCCCCCTTCCTTCGGGTCTGACTTTGCCTTCCTTGCTACACGGGTAAACATAGTCCCCGAGAAGCAAGCCTTGCCGTAAAATCCGGGTGAGAGGATCCAGGGCCGCTTCGAATTATATCGATCACTCATTTCATCAAAACCCTGCGAGAAGTGATAGCCGCGTGTGATGACGGAGTAATCGTGGCAGCCCCCACAGGTATGCCTGGGACTATAGGGATCGGTTGAATTGACTTCCGGTGTTATCCGGCGCCCCTGTTCGTTTTTCATCCAGATATTTTGGTGGGTCCAACTGCTGGCAGGATGTGGAATCGCAAGTGAGGAAAGAAAATAGATAAATGCAACAATGATTGTGATGCGAAGTCTGGGATCCATAGGCTTCCCTTTGCTATACGTGAACTTTGAGCTATGAATTGTATGGCTTTTTTATGGCATTAATAACCCGTATCGTTAAATTAATACAATTTATTATATCATCTCTTTTTTATAGAAAAATTTATTTTTTGCCCAAGTGTAATGAGGTTCGAAAATATGAGCACAAAATCATATGAAAATAAACGACCTCTATTAGTTACGTTTTGGAAAACGTAAACTTTTCAGGAGTAATCGTAATGTAAATATTTATTATAATAACACACTGATATTATCTGACAATAGGCAATATCAATTAATTTGAACCCCGAAAGACTCAATGACCAAACTGCTGGTTTTTCCATTTATGAACTGACGTGCATCTTCCGTAATATTTCATATTCCTTCGCAAAGAGTACTGGAAAGTCGTATATTATTTTTGTTAACACGCTATGGGTACTTGACATCTTAGTTCGATTGTTATTTGCAAGCGGGGAATTCCGACGACATAAGACACATTATGTCTTTAATCAGTATTTTGTCCCGGGAAATCAATTTTCCCGGAAGTTCCGACTGTACGAAGCTTGAAAATGATTAGCTAAAGATGCAATATAGCCTTGAACATAGGTATTTGATCATCCTGATGGCAACCATCGGTGGCGGTTCTGATTTAATTCTCTAGGCTCAGGGATGGCCCTCATGGATCATAAATTCTCCTTGACAAGACATGATATATTCATTTACTTTTATAGATAAATTCAGTTATTCTCATATAATATTCATCCTCCGATCATCTCAGCGCAAGCCTGATTCCAGCTTACCTTCTATTATATCTCCTGTGCTCAAACGCCGTTGGGTAGTTGTGTAGGCTGCCGTACCGACGAGGCAGCCCTGTGAACAAGGCACTCCTTTTGAAGGACCCGAAATTTCAGGCCGACTGCATCTCGTGTCACAAGGCGACGACTAGGCTACCGATAAGGATGGTGTCCACAATGGAGTAGTGGCACGTCAGTCAGGTCCAGGTCATCAGCGGCATTAACCTGTTTTTATAAATTTCCATTTTGTTCAGGGATCAAAAAGGAGGTGATGAAAAAGGAATAATAAAATTGAAATTGATATGAAGCGGTAGAAAACCGAATAGAAAGGAGGGAATTTTATGAATGATCGGGAAAACAAAAAAGGGCTGACAAGGCGCAGTCTGATCAAGGGTGCAGCGGTCGGGGCAGGTGCGATAGCACTGAGTGGATTCGGTATAAAGGAAGTAAAGGCGGTGCCTCCTCCTAAAAAGTGGGATAAAGAGGCGGATGTAGTTATTGTGGGGTCGGGCTTTGCCGGCCTGGCTGCTGCATTAACAGCCCATGATGCCGGAGCCAAAGTAATAGTTTTGGAAAAGATGCCCACACATGGTGGAAACTCTATCATAAACGGCGGCCAGATGGCTGCCTGGACATCTAAAATTCGCAAGCAGAGGACAGATCTTGAAGAGGACAGTCCTGAACTGATGTACCAGGATATGATGAAAGCGGGCCATAATTTAAACTGGCCCGATCTGGTGAAGACAGTGGCAAACGGATCTCCCGATGCTTTAAACTGGCTGGTTGATCTGGGTGTGGTTTTCCCACCGGAGTTGATTATCCAGGCGGGCGGCCATTCTAGAGCGCGAACACATCAAACCAAGAATATAAGCGGCTCAGATATAATAAGTGTTTTGTACCGTGCCGCGCAGGAGAAACGTGTCCCCGTTCTTTTGACGCACCAGGTCATGGGAATTGTAAGGGAAAATCCCCTCGAGGGTAAAGTGTTAGGCGTGAAAGTCAAAACTAAGGGGAAAACCTTATATTTCAAGAGCAGAAAGGGAATCATTCTAGCAAGCGGAGGCTATTCGCGGGACGTAAAGATGAGGACCAAAGAAGTACCCTATCTCACTGCGGAGTGGCTGTCCACCAATCAGCCAGGGGCAACGGGTGAAGCCATCAGGGTGATGCAGGACATCGCTGCAGCGACGACACAGATGGATCGCATTCAACTGTATCCGTTTGCGGATCCATATACAGGCATCCTCGACAAGCCGGCTCTCATTCCCTTTACTTCACCAGCATTCGCGATATACGTGTGGAAGAATGGCAAGAGGTTCATCAATGAATTAGCGCCGAGAGAGGCAATTGCCAATTACGAAGCTTTTGTGTTGAAAGAAAAACCCACTTGGACTATTTTCGACAATGCCTCCTGGCCAAATTTCACAAAGAACGAAGTGCTTACCGATGGGATCGCAAAAAAGAGAATATTCAAAGCAGATACTCTCGAAGAACTGGCCAATAAAGCGGGTATTGACCCTGCTGGTCTCGTAGAGACGGTCAATAAATACAATTCCTTTGTGGATGCTGGTGTCGATAAGGATTATGGCAAGCCGAGGCTCAGGGCAAAGGTCCAGACGCCGCCATTCTATGCAGTTCCACAATGGCCGGCTATACATCATACAATGGGCGGATTGCAGATAAATACCAAAGCCCAAATTCTTGATAGAGAAGGCGAGGTGATTACTGGATTGTATGCCGCAGGGGAGGTTTCCGGTGGAGTTCATGGTGGGGACCGATTAGGTAGCTGTGCAATTACCGACTGTATAGTGATGGGTAAAATAGCTGGAATGAGTGCTGCTGCATCGTAAAAATTCCAGAAGATGAATTCGACATGTGCTGAGGGGTCTTTGCCTGCTATTGATTTTCAGAAGATTGACGCTGAAGCACCACAGACTCCATTTGAGAGATTCCTGCACAGGCATACACAGAAAAGGGGCTCATGGTATATCATGAGCCCCTTCTTTAATTTCAAATTGAGGGAAGCTTCACATCAAGAAAATCTGTTGATTTTAATTGAAGTAATTAGGGACAGGTTCATATTTCAGTAATTGTAATTCCAGGGAGACCATAATTAATTCGGGTTTGTATAGCTGCCATGAAATTACCTTTTCATGATCTTTTTCCCTCATCGAAGAATGAGGGTCCATGAGGATTCATGGACCCTCATTGATGGCGATCACGCCTTCTCCTTACCGGCATTCGTGCCGGCGATGCGGCCAAAGACCACACAGTCGGTCGTGGCATTGCCGCCCAGGCGGTTCGATCCCTGCACCCCGCCGCACACCTCGCCCGCCGCGTAGAGACGCGGTATCGGATTACCCCAGATGTCGATGACCTGGGTCGAGGCGTTGATCCTGAGGCCGCCCATGCAATGGTGAATGGATGGCCACTGGGCAATAGCATAAAAAGGACCGTTCACCAGGGGCACCATGTTTTTCGTGATCGGCTTATTGAAGTCAAGGTCCTTCCCGTCTGCGATGAACTTGTTATGTCTGTTGATTGTCTCCTGCAAAGAGTCCGCTGGTATGCCCAGTTTCCCGGCCAGTTCAATTACCGTATCCGCCTTCAGTATGCGCCCTTTCGCTATGCCTTTTTCCAGCTCTGCTTGCGGCACAACCAGTTTCTTAAAGACCTCCTCGCTCAATATCGAATAGGAAGGCTTTGAGCCGGACTTGATCTGGGCCATGGAAACGACATCACGGCGTTCCAACTCGCTGATGAAGCGTTTGCCGGCCTTGTTGACGTAGATCAGTCCGTAGCCCGTGCCCGTGTATGGATAGACCGCCGGCGTATCCAGCATTCCCGTCTCCGGCTCTGCACATGGATAAAGCTGGATGAAAGCCATTTGAATGGTTTCGGCGCCGATCGCCTGGGCGTACCGTATCACCTCTCCGGTGGCTCCCGGCTGGTTGGTGCAATTGTACTCCGGCACAAGGCTGGGGTTGAAGGTCATCCGCATCTTGACGTCCCTGCTGAATCCGCCCGAGGCCAGGACAAGCGCCTTTTTAATTTTGATATTTCTCTTCTTCTTGTCTTTCGTTACTTCCACACCAAGAACGGGACTATCCGCATCCTTGCGCCAGATCCAGGACACCTGCGTGCCTAGGCGAAGTTTGGCCCCTTTCTGCTCGGCGACTTTTTTCATCGGCTCTGTAAAGCCCCGGCCGACACCCTCAACGGCCATATACGACCGGTAAGCCGAGTGCCCTCCCATGCGTGGCAGGGTATTCCTGAACTTGACTCCATCGTCGAGCAGCCAGTCCACGGCATTGGGAGAGTCCTTTACCATGACTTCCACCAGCTCGGGGTAATTGTAGAAATCACCGCCCTTCAGCGTGTCATTCTTAAACAGTTGCCAACTGTCATCCCCGAGATTGAGTTTCTTGCGGAGGTGATTTCTGTCATCCCACGCGTTTATTACCCCGCCGTTTATGATGGAATTTCCCCCGTATGTTGGCATCTTCTCCAGGATCACGACCTTGGAGCCCACACTGGCCGCCTCTGCGGCTGCTGCGAGTCCCGCAAAACCTGAACCCACTATGACGACGTCAACTTCCTCGTCCCATTTCTTGGGAAGCACACGTACGGCGGCCTCGGCTGATCCCGGAACCGTGAGGTTCATTGCCAGACCGCCGGCTGAAGCCAGCACCCCAAGACCGATAGCCCCTTTGAGAACTGAGCGGCGACTTACAGACATTGATGGGAAGGTCGTTTCCATACCATTCAAGTCATCCCTCTTCCCCTCTTTGCGTTTATGCCTTTTCATTCATATGCCTCCTTTCTTTTATAAAATAAGTTTGTGCTTACTGATGCCCGCCGGATTTCAATTGATTTTAAGAACAAATGCACCCAATGTCAATCATCCTTATTAACGTATCGGATCTGAAACTTCGCATTGGAGGACTCGCATTCTTGTGATAAGGGCGGATGCAGCCATGGCCTACCCCCTGACCATGTACCACATGTTAATTTAGAATTCTGCCATTTTGAGAGCTCCTCAAAAACTATACCAGTTTTGGGGGAGAAGGTCAATTTTATGTTCTTTAGGGTAGCCATACCTCCGGTGACGGGCATTGATAATTCAATAAACCGCGCGGTCTGAACAGCCGGAGAGTGGATATTAAATGTTTCAATTGGTAATCGACAAACTTTTAGCACCTTGATTCTGTTAAGTAGTAGGTGTACGAAAGCCCCGCCAAACATGAATATTATCAAAATCATCCTTGATGAATGCCATGTGAAGTGTTGTTATATCGGTAGAAAAGATCGACTTACTGCTTTCAATAAATAACGGACTAAATCTTGGTCAAACAAGATTCATTGATGAGTAGTTGTGATGAGAAGGGAGTGACAAATCCAAAGGAAGAGGGGAAGTTTGTAGTTTCCGGCGAAGAAAAGAAGGCACACTGACCTTCAACTTATTTAGCTTGCAATTAAAGAGCGCTGTCCGTTCCGGGCAGCGCTCTTTTTTTTTGTCATTCCGGCGAATGTTGGATCGGTGTCCGGTGCAAGCGCCGGAATCCAGTTATTCATCTCCGATTCTCCTGATGATTCAGAATTAAGAAATAATCGGTCTACGAAAAGAGTTTGACTCTGACCGCCGTTCTCTGGCATAAAAATAACAAAGGATCGCTCATGGAGATCAAATACAAAGTCTGGTTTGAAAAAGACGGGAAAGTCATCTTTGGAAGTGGACGCAGGGAATTGTTAAGGGCTGTTGACACATACAACAGTCTGCATGCGGCTGCTAAACGCTTAAACATGTCCTACCGGGCTGCATGGGGAAGAATCAGAGCCTCAGAAGCGAGGTTAGGAATGAAGCTTATCGAACCTCATCCGGCAGGAAGGGCTCTCCATCTGACGGCAGAAGCAAGGGCATTGCTGAAAAGATTTGATGAA
>Ga0335070_10000449_pt1 | contig 45631 bp, 39 predicted proteins | sample Lox_Sample_13_FD_206722 | JGI IMG/M metagenome (GOLD analysis project Ga0335070, IMG submission 206722) | Soil microbial communities from Loxahatchee National Wildlife Refuge, Florida, United States - Lox_Sample_1.3 | ecosystem: Environmental > Terrestrial > Soil > Wetlands | place: USA... | reverse complement strand
GAGTTCGGCGCCAACTCAAGCGCTTTCTTCAACTCCGCAATTGCCTCCGCGTTCTTGCCCGTGTTGGAGTACACAGCTCCCAGAGACATGTGCACTTCCGGCAGGTTGCTCGAGAGGCGCTGTGCCTGCTGCGCTGCGAGAGTCGCTTTCTGTGCCCAGATGCTTTCTTTGGTCTCTCCCCACATCCTCACGCTCGAGTCGGCCAGTCCCGTAAACGCGAGAGCAAAGTTTGGATCCTTATCGATGGCCTGTTCGAAGAGTCCAACTGCCTGTTTGTACGCATCCCGGTTGTGCCCGTTGCGCAGCGTGTTCCGGCCTTGCAGGTAGAGGTCGTAGGCCTTCACGTTTTCCGTCGGGTGCGAGCCCACGCGCGCTTGTTCTTCGTCGGTCGGTTTCAGAGCCAGCGTTGCGCTCACCGTGCCGTAGATCTGATCCTCAAGGGCGAGGACGTCGCCGGGCGCTCCTTCGAAATCCTGGCTCCACTTGCGCTGCCCGGTAGCGGGGTCGTCAAGATTCAACGTGACGCGGAATCGGTCCCCATTGCCTTGCACCATGCCTTGCAAGATCAGATTCACGCCCAACGCTCGCGCCAGTTTGGCCAGCGGCTCGTCTTTAGCTGCCTCTCGCTCCACCGCATCAGTGGAAGCGACGTGAACCTCCTTCAACTGGAACAGCTTGGCCCCCAGCGATTCCTCTATGCCGTCCGCTACGTATCCCAGCGCTTTCTGATCGCCCACCAGTTTCAGCGGCAGGATCGCAAGGTACTTCCCGTGATTGAGCGATGGAATGCCTTGCGCGATCGTGCCCGTGCCACCGCGCGTCACCAGTTCGCGTCCCACGAATATTGCCAGAGCGATCACCAGCACCGCCCCGGCGATCCACATCCATCGCCTTCCCGGCAGATCCAGCAAAATCCGTGCCGGCCGGATGATCGGGTGCGCGATCATCTTCGAAAGTGCTTCCGGCGTGATTGTGGGATTCGCCTCCCACGTCGTCAGCTGTTGCAGCAGTTCAACGACCGAGTGGTATCGGTTGGCCGGTTCGCGCTCCAGGCATCGGCTCACGATCGCGCTCAGCGACTTTGGAATCGATGCATCCACGTCGCTCGCTGAACGCGCTTCCTCGCGCGTTCGCTTCATCAGGCTGGCGATCGCGGTGTCCGCTTCATACGGAGCCTTGCCCGTAAGCAATTCGTAGAAGATCAACCCCACGCTGAAGATGTCGGAGCGCTGATCAAGTTGCGACCCCAGCGCCTGCTCCGGCGACATGTACTCGATCGTTCCAACGATGGCGCCCGTCTGCGTCAATCCAGATTCGCCCAGCGACCGGGCCAACCCGAAATCCATCACCACCACGCGCCCGTTCTTGTCGTGCATGATGTTTTGCGGCTTCAGGTCGCGATGAATCACGCCCTCCGCATGTGCCGCATCCAGGGCGCGGCACACCTGCTCGATGACGGGGATCGTTTCTTTTGGTGTGAGCTTCCCGTGGCGACGCAACAGCGTCCGCAGATCCTCCCCCTCGATGTACTCCATGCTGATGAAACGAACTCCATCAGCCTCGCCCAGGTCGAAAATGCGGATTACGTTTTTGTGCGTGATGTTACGGGCGAGGATCAGCTCTTGCTTGAAGCGCTGCAGAATCGCGGGATCCGTGGCGAGTTCAGGACGAATCACCTTGAGCGCGATCAACCGGTCCAACTCGCGGTCGCGCGCCTTGTAGACCGCGCCCATACCCCCTTGCCCCAGAACTCCGAGGATTTCGTATCGTCCTCCGAACACGACGCCCGGCTGGAGCGATTGAAATCCCGAGGCAGCGGAGAAACTCGGCGTAGGAGTCGGCGCCTCCCGTATATAGGGCATCGCCGAGGTCACGCCCGATAAGGGCGAGCCGGGTAACGTCGGGCTATCGGAATCCGATGTCGAGGGCCCCCCCGGCAAAGGAGGGTCAAACTTGGGCCATTTTGAAGGTGGCGGCGGAGTTTGGGCTGCGGTTGCGGTCCAGTCTTTGTCTTTGGGCAAACCCGTGTTATGCAAGGTCGGGCTATCGGAGTCGTCGCCCTTGTAGTCCCGCTCATCCATGGTCTTGCCCGGAACCGGTAGAACCGGCACAGGAGTACTCCATCGCTCCTTTGCCGAAAGTTCGCCTTAGGTTATCGATGTGGAGTTTGGGAACGCGGCACTCCAGGTCGCTGTGAGTATACCCCGGATTGTACTCGGCCCGGCACGGATTTCCTGATGTTCGTCGCAGCCCCAAATCAGCTCCAAACACCTGAGACATTAACCATATTGCCGCACTGTTATGTGTGATTTTCGGCGGTCGTGTGGTCGCAGCATTCCGCTGCCTCGGCTTCCAAAGATCCACATCGTTTCCAACGGTTTGTAAACACTGCGAGCCTGCAGTTGCTACCAGCAATTGTGTCGGGAGAGCGGGTTTCGTTTCAGCCTTTGAGGTGGCCGAGTTTCTCCCAAAGTGACGGGCAAAGAGTAGCCCGAAATCTCTCGGAGATGGATCGCGCGGGCTTAACTACGAATTCTTCGCTTTCGGGTGGACGTACCGCTCCATCTCTCCTGTCCACTTAAGGAACCGCCAGAGGTTGCCGCGCTCCGTCCACAGAAATTCCCAGAATTCGAGAAACCCGATCTGAGTCATCTTGACGCCCGTATAGGTTTCAATCCGCCAAAGCAGGTAGGGACTGCGCCAGGGCGCAATGCGATGTCCGCGGGTAGAATTCCAAAGAAAACGAAGCATCTGCAGCATAGAAGCGCGACTCAAACCGTTCCCAGTTGTCACTCTCGGCAAAAAGCTCCCGCTGAGAACTGACAACTGAGAACTGAGAACTGATCACTCTATTTTTCCATCACTTCAACTTTCGCCGACGTATTCTCCCACTCCATGCGCAGCGAGCACTTCTTTCCGCCCTGCTCAAAGTTAATGGTGAAATTTTCTACCAGCCCCGACGTCTTTGAGGAGGTCATGGGGATGCGCGCCAGATCTTCCTTTTCTCCGGGATAGTCCGTGCCCCACTCGCCCGTCTTCTTGCTGATGATCAGAGTCCACGCGTCAGCCTTCGGAACTGTGAAGATCGTATAGCTGCCGGCGGGAACTTCCTTTCCGCCTACATTTACGTTTGTGCCGGCGACAAAGGTCGTTGCTTCGTTCGCGCCCGTTCGCCACACTTCGCCAAACGGAACCAGTTCGCCAAAAATCTTTCGCCCCTTCGCCCGGGGGCTCGAATAGTCGATCTTGACAGTTTTGCCGTCGGAGAACTTGCACTCCGCGCTCGCCGGCGGACTCGGCCGTTTCGATTTGTCCTGATTCATTTGTGCGGGCGCCACGCTGGCGACAACCAAAAGGACCGCAGGAATCAGCGCTAGTTTTTTCATGATCTCTTCCTCCCAAATTTACTAAGCGTTGCCTACGAATTATACGCACTAGTCGCGGCGCAGTCGGCAATCGATTTCATTTTTCCGTCCTCTCGATACAATCTGTAGATGGCTGTCTTCAACGAGAAGCAGGAAGAACTCGAGCATTTCGAAACCCGCATGGGTATTCCTCGTGGCCGTCTCGCCGTCACCATGGATCTCGTCACCGACGCCATGGCCCTCGTCGGCCAACACGGCGTCTATTGCCAGAGCCAGCGCTGGCCCGGCAAACCAGTCATGGACATTCAGTTAATCTTGAAGAATCTGACCGACGCAAAAGAGCTAATCCAAAGCGTAATGGAAGAGCTTCGCCCCAAGAGCTGATATCGACAACGGTGCTCTGCGAACTTTGCGGCAGTCCTCAGCGCTCTCTACGGCTTAAGATTTTCTTGCAAGCTACAATGCACAAATGGAACGGAAGATTTTCTGGCTAGTTTTCGTCGTGCTAGGCCTGATCGCCGATGTTGTCCTGCCAATCTGGTGGGCGCTGATTTCAACCATCCCGATTGTCTTCATCTCCTGGTGGGTCGCTTATCGCAGCGGGTGGTTCGAATGAGCGCGAGGCGGCGACTCTTCCATGCCATCATTCTGTTACTTCTGTCCTCGTGCGCATTCGCGAGAGGCGCAAGCTGGGTTGTTCGTTATCTTCCCACTCAAATCGTCAACGGCTCTCCGGTCCTGATTCGCGTAACAGCTCCCGCTTCCGTATCGGCCCTCGATGGCAATTGGCTCGGACACAAGCTGACATTTACCTACGACCAGCCCACAAAGACATGGACCGCGCTCGCCGGCGCCAGTCTCGAAACCAAACCCGGCGCTTATCCGCTCGAACTGCACGGCGAAACCAGCTCGGGGCAAGCAATCTCATTCGAAAAGAAGATTCCAGTTCAACATCGCCGCTATCCGCGCGTCGTCTTGAAAGTCCCCGAGCGCTACACCGCGCCCAGTCCTGAAGATCAAAAAGAGATCGCAGAAGACAAAAAAGTAAAAGAGGAAGCCTTCAAAGCGCTGAGCTCTAACCGCGAGTGGCAAGGATCATTCGCGCCTCCGGTCGACTCCCCTATCTCCGAGATCTTCGGCGTCCAGCGAGTCTTCAACGGATCCGTGAAGGCCACGCACCAAGGCCTCGACTTTCGCGCCCACGCCGGAACTCCGGTCGCGGCCGTCAATCGCGGCACGGTGATCCTGGCTCGGCCTTTGTTCTTTGAAGGGAACTGTGTCGTCATCGACCACGGGCAAGGCTTGCTGACCCTCTATCTGCATCTTTCAAAATTCCTTGTGAAAGAAGGAGACGAGGTGAAGAAGAGCCAACAGATAGCCCTAAGCGGCGGCACAGGCCGAGCCACGGGACCGCATTTGCATCTGGCAGTTCGCTGGCAGGGAGAATATCTGAATCCGCAAACGTTGCTAGGGCTGAAACTGCCGTGAGGCCGTGTGGAGCGGGCATTCCCGCCCGCGCAGCGTCAATCCCCAATCGCTCTAAGCGCCTCGCCTTCCGGTTCCCAAACGCCATCTTTGAACGTCACGCTCCGTCCGGAGATGGCCGGGATGCGTTCGCCAGGAATAACAATGCCGACAAGGTTCATAGGATCTGCCGCGGAAATGACAATGCGTTCACCCGCCGGCGGAGTCAAAGCCTTTTCATCCAACGTCTGCATCGGAGAACTGGGTACTGGCAACTGGGTTCTGGCAACTGATTTCCTGCGATTGGCCCGCAGTGACTCCACCGCCACCGGCAGCGCAAACTGCTCTCCCTGGAATCCATCGACAAATCGTCCGCCACGCACTTCGCCGCGATCCTCCAACCGCCGGAACGCAACCTGCAATTCGCGCCAGCGCGGCAGATTGGTCTCCCGCGCCAGCAGGTCCCGAAACACGACGCCATATCGCCGCAGCAGCATCCAGCAACATGACTCGATGCTACGGTCCCGCTCTGCACCGCTTTTCACCGCCGATGCGTGTTCGGCTCCATCCAAATGCAGCAACGACCACCTTCCCGCCGCATGCCGGGGGCGCCGCGTTTTCGCCAGTCTCAGGCCAGTCGGCGTACTGCCCGGAGAGCTCTTAGGAGCAACCAGCGCACGCAGGTTTTCAAATCCATCCGCTGTCACCAGCCCAACCGCCACCAATTCCCAAAGCCCGGTTTCCACTTCCGCCTTCAGTCTCCCCGTAGCCCGTACCATATCCGGGAAGAAGAGCGCGCCGCGCTGCTTCATCAGTCTGTACAACTCGCGCGCCACCGGACTAAGAAACGACATCTGCAAATCTTTCTTGTGCCACTGCTGAGCGCTCATCCACTCCGACTCCTCGCGCACAAAAAACGCGATCGGCGCCACCCGCGTAGGAATCACTCGACGCACCTTATTGTGTAGAGCGGGCGCCCCCGCCCGCTCAAAGTTCGCGCCATTCGAACTGCCTGTGGGATCAGACACATCACCGCCCGCATCACGATTCTCCAGCGTCACCGGATGTGGCGATAACCGTCCCCACCCCACCGCTCCCGACAGGCACAACTGATCCAGATGCGCCGGATCGTAATCCGCGATCCGCTTCCCAAGCACAAAGCGCTCCCACGTGTTTGCGGGAACTTCAAACCCCTGCAGTTGCCGAATCACTTCCAGCGTCCCATGCTCGCCCCGCGCCTGCGAACCCGGAGCCACATGCTGCCAACGCAAGAGCCAGTTCATGAACTGCGAAGCGGTAACCGGCTCAACTTGTTTGCGCAAAGTCGCCACGGTGAGCCGGTGAATCCGAGCCAACAGTCTCCGCTCGCACCATTCAATTTCCCGTTCGTGGGGCGCGGACACTCCTGTCCGCGCAGCGGCATCCTCCGAGGTATCGGACTGATGGGTCTCCGCAAACAGCTGGTGGCTGATGGCTGACGGCTGACTGATCGCTCTTGACGCCGAAGGCCGAAACTTCCCCCGTAAAATTGCCCCGCTAGCCTCGATCCTCAAGAGCGCTTTCTCAACCTCAGGCGCAGGAACGCTAATCAACGCGCCGATTTCAGATGCAGTAGTAGGTCCAAGATGTGCCATCCATCCCTGCACTGCAGTCAAAACGGCATCGTCAAATCCGAACCGGGCGTCCTCGCCCTCAGACCGTAGCGCCGGCGTCTCGCCGGCGGTTACGCGGGCGTCCACGCCCGTGCTCACGGTGCCAGGATGCAACGCGGCAAACATCCCAGCCCACTCCGCCGCAACCCAATATCGTCGCCCGCTATCGATCGCGACAAACGCTCGCCGTTCGTTTACCAATTTTTCAAAAAAAGGTAGCCAGTCACCGAGCCGCGAGTCACGAGTCGCATGTTCCGACATCCTTGTCGCCGCTAACCCGTGGGCGCTGACCACTGACCGACTCTCCTGAGAGCTGACAGCTGACAGCTGAGAACTCGCTTCCGGCACTACCACCAGCGTGTGCAGCGCATCATGCAATTCATCCGCATCACGTACATCCGGCCACGCCTCGGCTTGTACCTGCGCAATCGCCGCCGGATCGAGCGCCCCGACCTCCTCCAGCACCGATTCCGGCAGCACGCGTCGCATCTCGACCGCCCGTGCCCGCCGTTCCTCCAGCGGAGCATCGTCAAGATACGCATACGGATTCGCATTTAGAATCTCATGCGAAAACTGCGATGGCACCGGCGTGTCAACCGCCACGCACCGAATTGTGCCCGCTTCAATTCCACGCAGCACCTCGCGCAGCCCGTCGATGTCGAGCGCCTCAGTCAAAACATCCTTCATCACCTCGGACACAAGAGGATGATCGGGAATCTTGATGTCGCCCTCAATGTTCTCGAAACACGCTGCCACATCAGGGAATACCGAAGCCAGCAAATCATCTGACCGGATGCGCTGAATCTGCGGCGGAACTTTCTTCCCGCCTTGGAATCGCAAAAGCGCCAGCGCCCGGGTAGCATCCCACCGCCAGCGAGTGCCGAAAATCGGCGAAGCCAGCGCCGCCTGCTCCAGGATCGGCGCCATTGTTTCCGAATGCAGAAACTGAAAAACATCCGCCAGCGGGAAGCTATGCTGCTCGGCCAGCGCGATATTCAGGCCGTTGTCGGTTGCCGCCGCCTGCAATTCGAAATTGAATCCCCGGCAGAAGCGCTTGCGCAGCGCCAGTCCCCAGGCCTTGTTGATCCGTCCGCCGAACGGCGCATGAATGACGAGTTGCATGCCGCCACCCTCGTCAAAAAATCTCTCGGCAATAATCGTCGTCTGCGTCGGAACGTCGCCCAGCACCGCGCGCCCTTCAATCACATACTGGATCAACTGTTCAGCGCCAGACTGATCGAGCCCGCACTCCGACCCAAGCCACGTCACGGTCTCTGCCACCGCAGGCAGATGGCGCCATCCCTCAACCGGCGCGACGCCTCTCAGTCGGACACTGATGTCTTGCCGCAACTGCCCAAGCTGTTTTGAAAGCTCTTCGGTACGCGCCGGAGCCTCGCCGCGCCAGAAGGGGATTCCCGGCGGTTGCCCGTGCGCGTCCTCCACCAGGATGCGCGACGACTTGCCCTCGATCCGCCGAATGCGCCACGAAGTGTTGCCGAGCAACATCACTTCGCCGGCCATGCTCTCAACCGCGAAGTCCTCATCTACCGTTCCAACCACCGCGCCATCGGGTTCAGCCACAACTGTGAACAACGCGTTATCCGGAATCGCACCTCCGCTGGTAATAGCCGCCAGTCGTGCCCCGCGCCGCGCCCTCAGTCTCCGGTTGATGCTGTCATGATGCAGATACGCGCCGTATCGCCCGCGCTGAGCCGCAATCCCCTCTGACAGCATGTCGACGACGGAGTCGAACGTTGCCCGCGAAAGATTGCGGTAGGGATATGCTCGCCTCACCAACGCGAAGAGATCATCTCCATCCCACCCGTCGTTTGCGCCGCCCTCGACCCCGCTCGAGACCGCGCAGCAAGCCACAATCTGTTGCGCCAGCACATCCAGCGACCCCTCGGGAAAAATCAGTCGGTCCAGATCACCCGAGTGAATAGCCCGCACCAGCACCGCGCATTCGGCAAGATCGTCGCGAGTCGTGACAAAGAATCGCCCCTTGGGAACCGCGCCTCTCCAGTGTCCGCTGCGCCCCACCCGCTGCAGCGCGACCGCAATCGATCGGGGCGAACTCATGTGGCACACCAGATCCACCGTTCCAACATCGATGCCAAGTTCAAGCGATGCCGTCGCGACCAGAACTTTAATCTGGCCTTCCTTGAGCTTGCGCTCGGCCTCCAGCCTCAGCTTCCGCGACAAGCTCCCATGATGGGCCGCGACATTTTCTTCGCCGAGTCGCTCCGCGAGATGGTGCGCCATGCGCTCAGACAGCCGCCGTGTATTCACGAACACAAGCGTCGAGCGATGCGAATTTACGAGCTCGACAATGCGCCCATAAATCTCATCCCACATTTCATTCGAAGCCACGGGCCCCAGTTCCGACGCCGGCACCTCGATTCCCAGGTCCATCTTTCTCTTATGCCCGACATCGACAATCACCGGTTCTGGCCGTCCGTTGCCCGACAGAAACCGCGCCACCTCCTCAATCGGTTTCTGCGTTGCCGACAACCCAATACGCACCGGAGCACGCTCCGTCAGAGCTTCCAGCCGTTCCAGCGACAGGGCCAGATGCACGCCGCGCTTGTCGTCTGCCACTGCATGAATCTCGTCGACGATCACAGTTTCCACGTCGCGCAGGACAGCGCGGCTCTTCTCCGCAGTCAGCAGAATGTAGAGCGACTCAGGCGTGGTGACTAGAATGTGCGGCGGCCGCTTCAGCATCAGACGCCGGTCTTTAGCGAGCGTGTCGCCGGTGCGCACCGCAGTCCGAATCTCCGGCATGAGCAGGCCGCGCTCGGAGGCCATCTGCAAGATCTCGCCGAGCGGAATCTCCAGGTTTTTCTGAATATCGTTGCCCAGCGCCTTCAGCGGAGAGACGTAAAGCACTTCCGTCCGATCATGCAACTCACCGGCAAGCGCTTTGCGCACAAGCCGGTCAATGCACGCCAGAAATGCGGCCAGCGTTTTGCCGGAACCGGTGGGCGCAGCAATCAACGTGGTGCGCCCCGCCAGAATATGCGGCCAACCGTGCTCCTGGGGCTCGGTAGGAGTTCCGAACCGCGAGACAAACCACTCCTGAACAAGTGGGTGAGCCCAGGCAAGAGAGGAGGGAAGGGACGGCATTGAGAGTCATTCTACGCGCGACGAGGAGTTTCGTAAATTGTTCGCCTTTACGCAACTCCGCCAGGTGCTAGAATCGCCTCGCATGTCCAAACTTCGCGCCCGCAAAATCAAACTCATTCTCTTCGACGTCGACGGCGTCCTGACCGATGGCAAAATCTGGATCTTTCCCGCGCCCGGCGGTACGGAGCGCCCCGCGACTTCGTCCAACAGCACCCTGTTAGAGCGCTCAGCCCAACAATCTGGCCAAAGCGGTTTCGGATTCCAGAGCGCCACCCTCATCGAAGCCAAGGGCTTTCACGCTCACGACGGCACCGCCATCTCCCTCGCCCGCCTGGCTGGAATCAAAACCGGTCTGATCACCAAGCGTGTTTCCGAGACGGTTGCTCTTCGCGCCCGCGATCTCAAGATCGACCACGTTTATCAAGGCATCCAGAACAAGGCGGCGATCCTGCAACAAATCCTCGAGAAAGACGGCCTCAACGCCGCAGGAGTTGCATTCGTAGGCGACGACGTAATTGACCTGCCCATTATGCGCAAATGTGGCTTTGCAATTGCCGTGAAGAATGCCCGCCCTGAAGTCAAAGCCGAAGCCCACTATGTCACGGTGCACGCCGGAGGAGACGGAGCCGCCCGCGACGCAGTCGAGTTCATTCTCAAGGCGCAAGGAAAATGGAAAAAAGCGGTTGAAGACTATGTGGAGGAAAAAGGCGGGTAGGCTCGATTTAGCTGAGAACTGAGAACCGACAACTGAGAACTGAAATCAAACCCACCGGTAGCTTGCTTGGGGCGTGCTCGGGTTCGCGACCGGTGGGTCTTCTCCCTACTTACTTCCGTTTTTCGGGAGCAGTAGTCATAACAAACACAGCTCGCTTGGCGAAGTTTCGCTGGAGTTTGAAGAATTTTGGACGAGTATTCGCCACAATTGCCGCGCCCGGCAAAGCACTTGCAAGGTTTCGAATATGAAGATGCAGCGTAGGCCGAACGACGCACCGCGAAAACCAGGCATGCCGGAGAACTTTGCCTAGTCTCGTATTGCCACAGGCTTGGACGCCATCAATTCACTAAATCGCGGATCTTTCCGCAACTCGCTGAACTCGGTGTCTTTGTAGACGTCCTTGATGTTCGCGTAGCCTTCTTCCATCGCCTTTTTCAGATAGTGCAGGGACCGATCGTTCGACCCATTGCGCGCATATAGCTTGGCCAGCACATAGTCGTAATGCGCAATGTCGGTTGGCGAGGGCAGCTTAGCCTGAATACCTGCTCCCCGAGCTGCGCGATCGAAAATGTCCGCGTCCAGCTCCAGTGCCTTGTTATAGTCCGCCATCGCTTTTTCGAACTCTCTCTTCACGAACTCCGACGCTGCGCGGTTGTTGAAGAAGACCGCCTGCGAGCTATCCAGTTTGATCGCCTGATCGTAATAGCGGATCGACTTCCCGTAGCTTGCCTGCTGGTAGTAAACGACTCCCAGGTTGGCATAGGCATTGGCGTAGCTCTTGTCAGCCTTCACGGCGCGCTCAAAATTCCGGCGGGCTTCCTTGTAGCGTCGCAACATCAATTGCGACATCCCGACTTTATTCATCAGGATTGCACTTGACTTGTCTTTTCTGAGCGCAGCCTCGTAATAATCGATAGCGTCGAGATAGTTTTTGTCGTTCTGCAATTGGTCGCCAATCGCCTCAAGCTGTCGTGCGCTGGCACTCGCTGAAGGTGGTTCGACGCGATGCACCGGTGGTGGCCCAACCTCAACTTGCTCGGTGCTCTGGGCCAGCACTGGCCCGGCCATCACGATGAGAAAGGTGAAACTAGCGAATATCGAAAGAGTGGAAACCGCAACGCCCCACGACGTTGCCTTATGCGAGGAACGCATAGGCACCTCCCAGAATCGATGTTCACACCCTCTTACTCTTGCTGAGGGGGAGCTCCGTTCGCCGCTGGTTTAGACGATTGCGGAGTGTTTTTGTCACCGTCTTTCTTGTCCTTGTTACTGTCCCCCCGGAACGCATCCGCAATCTTGCCAAACAAACCCTTCTTCTTCTTGCCCTCTTGATCGTTTTGGACACCGCCCGCCTGGTCCGGGTTCCCGTTCGCTGCCGAACCGGTCGGTCCGTTCGTGGTCGGTGGCGGCAAAGCCTTCTCCGGACTTCCGCCGAAGACGCGGGAGAAGAATCCCTGCACCCCCGTGGGCTGGTCGCAGGTATCGTGGGGTTCAGTTCCCGCCACAAACGCAATTGTGTAATCGTCCGGGCATGTGGGGGTCGCCAGACGGTTTGTGACTTTGTCGAGCTGCACATCTACCACGCCCTCTGGTTGCCGGAAGGGCTTTACGTCCGAGTACTGCGGCAGCTCAACGGCTTTCTTCATGAACTCGGCCCAGATCGGCGCCGCTGTCTGAGCCCCGCTCAGCCGGATATCGCTATAGTCGTCATACCCCACCCACACGATGCACAACAAGTTGCTCGTGTATCCGGCAAACCATCCGTCATGCGATGTTCCCGTCTTTCCCGCCGCCGGGGCGGTGTACCCACGCTGCCGCACCACAAACGCAGTTCCGAAGTTCACCACACCTTCCAGCATGCTCGTCATCACGAACGACACGCGCGGATCGAGCACCTGTTTCTTCTCGCTGTCGAAGTTGACGATCACGTCGCCCTTCGAGTTGCGCACCGAATTCACGAACACCGGCGACATCCGCACTCCGCCATTGGCAAATGCCGTGTACGCCGCCGTCATATCCACCGGAGTCGCATCGTACGCGCCCAGTGCCATCGCCGGCGTGGCCTTCACGGACGCAATACCCGCCGACTTCGCCAGATCCGCAACCCTGTCATACCCAACTTCCTCTGCCACCTTCACCGTCGCATTATTGAGCGACAAAGCCAGCGCATAACGCAGCGTTACATCGCCGTGATATTCCTCTTTGTAATTCCGCGGCTCGTAAATCTGATCTCCGTATGCGAACGTCGAGGGTTGATCCGCCACAATGGACGCCGGTGTGATTACGGGGTTCGTTCCATCAATCGCTGTATTCATCGCCGCTGCATACACAAACGGCTTGAAGATCGATCCGGTCGGCCGCTTCGCCAGTGCGTGGTTCAACTGGCTCATTCCATAATTCCGACCACCTACCAGCGCCTTGATCTCTCCCGTGTGCGGATCCATCGCGACCAGTGCAACCTGTGCCTGCGGTCCGGGCAAGACTTTTGTCTCGTACTTTCCTTTTGCGATTTTTGTCTTCTTGGTTCGCAGCTTGGTAACTTGGTCGTCAACCAGTTTGATGCCAGTTTCCACCGCTCCGGCCGCCGCCCGCTGCAGGTCGGGATCGAGCGTCGTATAAATCCGGAACTGCTGCTCGTTCACCTCGCGTTCGTTCAGTTTCGAGAGCACCGTGTCGCGCACCATGTCGACAAAATACGGGGCATCGCTCGCTTCGACATTGGGTGGTGCAAGTTTAAGGGGTGTGGCTTTTGCTTTATCAGCCTGAGTGCGCGTGATTGCCCCAGTCTCAACCATCGCCTCTAACACGGTATTTCGCCGTTCCAGCGCCCGCTCCGGATGCCGGTACGGCGACAAATAGCTCGGCGCCTGAATCAATCCCGCCAGTAGCGCGGCCTCCGGCAACGTAATGTCTTTAAGGTCCTTGTTGAAATACGAATGCGCGCCTTCTGCCAGCCCTGAGATCGTGAATGACCCGCGCTGTCCAAGGTCCACGCGATTCGCATAAAACTCGAAGATCTGCTGCTTGGTGAACTTCTGCTCCAGTTCCACCGCAATCAGCATTTCGATTGCTTTCCGCTTCACGGTCTTCTCCGGCGTCAGGAAGAAGGCGCGGGAAAGCTGCATCGTGATCGTCGACCCGCCCTGCTGGTGCCGCTGGTGCGTGAAATCGATCCACGTTGCCTGCATCAATCGCAGGAAATTAACGCCACTGTGCTGAAAGAAGCGCCGGTCCTCGATCGACGTTACCGCTTCCACCATGATCTTGGGGATGTCGTCGTATTTGATGAGTTGGCGTTTGGAGCGCTGTTCCGAATCGAACAGTGAAGTCACCGGCTCGGGCTCAAGTTCGTAAGCCTCTAGATCGCCCGCCGACTTGCTGTTGATTTCGCTGACGGCACCATCCGTAACCGTGATGGTCGCCGGCTCCGGGCTGTGATAAGACTCCGGCCCCGGCATTACTTCGATCTTCGCGTTGCGTGTGTGGAAGGTTCCCAGCGGCGATTCGTTATCTTTTTCGCTATAACCCGAACGTCTCAGCGCGGCGGCAAGCTCCGAGATCGTGTACTTCGAACCCACTCGCACCACCAGCGGCGCAGCGTAGATCTTGGCCGAAGTCGCAAACACGGGCCCGCGAAACCGCTGCTCAATGATGCGATCGTACTTTACATACCAGTAGGCAAAAACTCCGCTGATGAGCACCGCCAGCGACACGAAGCCGATAAAGGCATAGTGAATAACTGGATCTTTGCGCTTGCGGCCCTTTCCGCCACCGCCGTCCGTGCTCCCCTTCGCAATTTTCAGTCGGATGGCCAAAGGATTAAGGTGAATCCCAATCTAGACAGCAATCGCCGCTCCGAACAGACGCTAGGCCGCGCCTGATCCAGGAAGCCGATGCCGGTCCATGATTTGCAGGTCTGAAACAGATTTTAAATCACAACCGACCGTCACAATCGATTTAGAGGCGTGTCAGGAGAGATACAGCGTGTGGCAGGTGTTAGTGGGAATCCGGACGCTATCTGATGATGAACCACGGTAATAGAGGCTTCTGAAAGAAATTTAAGTTCGAAGCTCGTGGCTCGCAGCTGGCTAGAACACACCCTTATTCGATGTCGAAGGATGGAAATCAATCGAAGTGGTATATCCCGGAAACTGCAGTGGCACGCTGTACTGCGCATCGATCTCCAGCACGCCGGTTCCCATGCCGCCATTGCGTACCACATGCACCTGGGCAGGCGTCAGCGTGATGTCGTATTCCTGTGCGTGCTTGATGACAGTCGCCCTGATTTCTTCTGGGCTGCGTGAAGTGTACGTCGCTTGCAGCGCGTCGTTCTTGATCGAGTCTTCAAACTCGTAGTTCGCATAGCACGGCGGAATGACCTTGATCCCCACTACCGCCAGGGCCACTAGCACGCCTAGAGTCAGTACCAGTTTGAAGGTGTCCATAAATCGGTTCGCCCAACCGGTCCGACTTTCAATGGGACCGGCCTATCCGCGCATCAATCCCCGCAGATGCTCGCTTATGGCTGAAATCTTAACGTCCTCCCGTGCCAGAGTCGAGCGGCGAACCACTTCCACTAAATCGTCGGTAACCTTCTTCCCCACGTTGATTCTAAAGGGGATACCGACGAGGTCGGCATCCTTGAACTTTACCCCCGGCCTTTCGTCACGGTCATCGAGCAGCACGTCGAAACCCGCCTGCTCCAGCGCCTTGGCGATGTCCTCCGCTGTCGTCCGGATCTTCTCATCCCCGCTATTCGTTCCCACCACGACCACATCAAAGGGAGCAATCGAAGGTGCCAGCCAGAATCCGTTCGCGTCATTCGCCTGCTCGATTGCCGCCGTCAAGATTCGTTCAATCCCGATTCCGTAACTCCCCATGATCGGCGCGACTTCCTTGCCGTTCCGATCCAGTACCCTCGCTCCCATTGAATTGGAATACTTGTAACCGAGTTTGAAAATGTGTCCGATCTCTACGGCAGTATCGATCCGCAATGCTGAGCCGCAGTTCGGACATCCTTCGCCCACCATCACATCGCGGATATCGGCGGCTGCCGTGAATTCAAAGTCTTTTCCCGGCGTCACATTCTTCAAGTGATAGTCGAGCTTGTTCGCGCCGCAAATCATGTTGACGCGACCCACGAGTCCGTTATCGACGATGACCGTCGCCGCCCGCTCATCTTTTGGCCATTTCGTTTCGTTCCACAGTCCAAGGAGTTCTTTCGGACGCACCACCAGCCCAATCGGCCCAATAAATCCCGCAGGACCATGGAAGTACCTCTCCAGTTCTTCCGCCTGCATTGGCCTCAAATTCGCAGCCTTGACCAGCGTCAGCAATTTTGTCTCATTGACGCTGTGGTCTCCGCGCAAGAACACGATCACCGGCTGCTCGACATTCTTCCCGTCATCTCCCGGATTCTGCGCCATGTACGCGACCGTCTTGATGTCCTGCTCGGCCGCGATCCCCAGAAACGCAGCTACATCGGCAATCGCGCCTTTACCAGGCGTATGCACGAGCAGCGGCTTTCCATCCCCTTCAGGCCCGAGGTCCGTTATCGGCGACAGCTTCGAGGTTGCTTTCTCCAGGTTGGCCGCGTATCCGCAGGCCCCACAACTCACCACTAGATCCTCGCCCGCCGGGGTTCTCACCATGAACTCCTGCGATTGCGATCCGCCCATTGCTCCCGAGTGCGCGTCGATCACCACATATTTCAATCCGCAGCGATCGAAAATTCGGCAATAGGTGTCATGGTGTTTCTGATACGAAACGTCCAGCCCCGCTGCGTCTATATCGAACGAGTACGCGTCCTTCATAATAAACTGCCGTACCCGGAGCAAGCCGGACTTCGGCCGTGGTTCATCGCGAAACTTTGTCTGAATCTGGTACCAGATCTGGGGCAGTTGCTTGTAGCTGCGCAGTTCTTTGCGGGCGATGTCGGTCATGATCTCTTCGTGTGTCATGCCCAGGCACAAATCCGCGCCCTTACGGTCCTTCAGGCGAAACATGTTCTCGCCCATCACCGTCCACCGCCCGCTTTCTTCCCAGATGTCGCGCGGATTGAGCGCCGGCAAATAAAATTCCTGCCCAATCCTGTCCATCTCCTCGCGGACGATGTTCATGATCTTCTGAATAGAACGGTTGCCCAGAAATAAGAACGAATAAATGCCAGCCCCGAGCTGTCGAATATACCCGGCCCGGACCAGCAATTTATGGCTCGCGACCTCGGCATCCGCTGGCGCCTCGCGCAATGTAGGAATAAAAAGCTCAGACCACCGATGCATAGTTGAAGTGTCCTGTGAATTAATCCTCGATTGTAAATGATGAACTTGGCGAGGCGTCTTTGCCGTTGGGGGAGAGCCCTGCTATGAGGTTACGTCTACTATTGAACGCGGAATTTTGTGCCTGCGTGTCCTCCAGTGGTGCTGAATACACGCTTTCCGCGCATGTATTCAGCCTCCTCCCAGCTCAGCAGCCAGACGAGGGCCGGATTTTCACATTCCGGAATTCCGCAAACGATGCCGCTGTTTGGAGATCCAACTGGTTCGTGCATCTTCGCAGAGTAAGCATTTCCACCCTTCCCCGTTGGACAACCGCAACTCTTGCATCTCGCCAAGCCATAAAAACAACTCCTGCTATAAATACCAAATAAAACAAGTATAGAATAATATTCATTGACACAATACACGAGTTGTTGCGAAGCTAGGTAGAAGTAGGATTCGATGACAATTGCAGCGCCGTCCGGGATTAAAGTCGCCGATGAAGTTTGGATTGCTACGGCTTTATTACACCGCGAACATCCAAAGAGTCCCGACTTCACAATCGACGAGATCAGGCAGCGCGTCGCCAAATTGTCAGCGGCTGAGCCCCGCTCCGGCGTTTACGTGCACATCGTGCAGCACTGTGTCGCCAACCGCGCCCCCAGTCCCGGACGTTATCGCATGCTGGTAGAGACCGCTCAAGGCCGCCGTCGCCTCTTCCGTACCGGCGATTCGTATCACGTCGCGCGCGAAGGATCGAAAACTCATCCTCTGCTCGGGGACCTGCCGGAGAAGTATAGGAGCCTTCTGGACTGGTATCAGAGATGGCAGGCCCTCACGACCGGCGATCGGTACAAGAACGACCCTCTTCTCGCTGCTGTGGGCATCGGTAAACACCTGCGTACCGATGAAGACCCCGACGAGTATGTTCGCCGCCTCCGCGAGGGATGGGAATGAGCCGCGTTTTCTGGGACGCGAATCTCTTCATCTACCTCTTTGAGGAATTCAACCACAAGGACCTCTCAAAACGAACCATTGCTCTCCGCAAGAGGATGATCGATCGCGGAGACCAGTTGCTTACTTCGACCATGACAATTGGGGAGGTCCTTGTAAAACCCGTGAGAGTTGGCGATTCGGTCACCAGCCGTTTCTACGAAGACAGCATTCTTGGCTCTGCGTTAGTGATCCCCTTCGATCTAAAGGCTGCGCGTATCTATGCCAACCTGCGCGCCACACGCAAGCGCTCTGAGCTGCGCCCACCCGATGCCATTCAACTCGCCTGCGCCGCCAGTGCCGGAGTCGATCTCTTCATTACCAACGACTCGAGACTAGATCATGAACGTGTGCCGGGCATTCAGTTCGTCACATCGCTCGACCGCGCCCCGCTCTGACCACCCCGCTTTCTCCCAATCGTGCACCACTGCCCTCCCGCGCGGTAACAATACCGAAGATGTTCGCAAGCTCACCGACTACGCGCATGACTGCCACATCGCCACCGATTACGACATCAACGAAACCCCAATGCTCCAGCAGGACGAGCATTTCAAACATCTTTACGACAATCCGACTTACATTCGTCCGGAAGACTGGCCCGAAATCGACAAACTCGTCGATTGGCTGATCGAGAAAAACAAGGCCGGATATCAGATGGTGAACTCCATCCAGCGATTGCACGAGATCAAGGCCTTTGTCCGCATGGCCAGCGGTCCCGAACTCAAGCGCCTCGGCTGGAACGGCGACGGTACCGGCACCAACGGCGAAGTGGCCAAGCACCTCGCCAGTACTCCTGGCATCGTGCAGGATGCCAACGGTGAAATGCATTTCGCGGAATGGAACTGCCGTGCGGGTCAGAACAACGTCATCATTCGGACCGATGGCACGGTCGCCCCGTGCTTCCCCATGTATGCCTCAACTTACGACTGGGGCAACATCGACCATCACAAGTTCGAAGACAGGCAGCTAACGTCGATGAAGAAGACCTGCCAGCAACACTGCTTCTCGACCCTCAATCACAACCTGGCTTATTGCTATAACGACGCCCGCGTCATCAAGTTCGTCTGGACCAACCTCGTGAGCAATCGCATGAAAGGTGGCGCGCGCAGTTTCGAAGACTAGCTCAAGCTCCCGAACGGGCTCCAGCCCGTCTGGAGCCGCGTTTAAGGGAATTTTCCGTATAGACTTCGAAACTGGAACGGGCTAACATGCTCACCTGACAAGTCGAACACCCCTCGTTCGACCGTGTGGGTTCAGGATTGGCAGGTGCAGTATGAGCCCGAAAGTGTTTGCCGCTCGGTCCATTACTCTTTTGTTGTTGCTTGTGTCCGGCGCAATTTTCTGCTGTGGTCAGGCCAGACGTAATCCTACGATTGGACTGACGCCACCTAACCCAACCTACGAGCCCCCATCCGCACTCGCTCTAAATACAAAAAATGTCAGTGTCGACGCCAACGGCAAGCCCATTGCCACGAATGAGTACGCCTGCTTTCTACCCCCTCTGACCTCTGTTTCCCCAGCCACCGTCGGCGTTATCGACCTGCAGGTTCCTCCCAAGTCCCAGTATGAATACCAGAGCGGCTGCGACGCTTTGCGCAAGAAGAAGTTCGCCGACGCCGAGAAGCATTTGCGCAAAGCGATCGAACAGTACGAGAAGTATGCGGCGGCGTGGGTCTTGCTTGGTCAGGTGCTCGAAATTCAGCAGAAGCCCCAGGAGGCGCGCGATGCCTGTTCCAGATCGTCGGGTGTCAGCTCAACCTACTTACCTGCTTTTCTTTGTCTGACCTACATCTCTGCGGGTCAAAAGAACTGGGACGATACCCTCAAGTTCAGCGCTCGCGTCCTCGAACTCGACCCCTCAACCAATCCCGTTGCCTATGCTCTCAATGCAACCGCGAATCTGAACCTGCATCATCTCGCGGAAGCGGAGAAGAATGCTCTGAAGGCTCTGGAGATCGATGTCAGGAATAGCGAGCCTCGTATCCATTTTCTGCTTGCCCAAATCTATGCTGCCAAAAACGACCGCCCCAACACGGCCGCCCAGCTCCGCGAATACTTGAAGTTTGCCAAGGATCCCGACGACATTGCTGTGGTGAAAAGCAACCTGGTGGCACTTGACGGCCCGTCGGCCAAGGCCCCCGAAAACAAGGCGCGATAGGTCTGGCCGCCTTAAGTCCCGGGAGCACTGCTTAGAACTTCCTTATGGACTTCCCGTCTGGAACGGGCTAATATCCTCACTCGGAAATAGTCGAACACCCCTCGTTCGACCGTGTGGGTTCAGGATTTGCGGGTGTGATATGAGCCCGAGGTGGTGTGCTCCGCATTTTCGCCTCCGCTGTCTTCTTTTCGTCCTTTCCGCCGTCATTTTGTTGTTTAGCTCGTCCTATGTCCGGGGGGACCGGCGTGGGATGCACTCGAGCGATGCCGGCAACGCCTCTTCTGCCAATTGGGACATGGCGCAGGCTCCTGGCGTCTATCAGAGCAGTAGAACCGGAAGCGCCATCAACGAATATGCCTGCTTCCTTCCGCCGTTGAATTCCATTTCCCCCGCGACCATCGGAGTGGTTGATTTGGAAGTGCCCTCGAAACCTCGATCTCAATACCAAAGCGCCTGTGAGGCTCTACAGAAGAAGAAAATCGCGGAAGCCGAAAAACATCTGCGCAAGGCTGTTCAGCAGTATGGAAAGTACGCCGCTGCCTGGGTCCTGCTTGGGCAGGTTCTTGAACTTCAGCAAAAGCCGGATGAAGCCCGGGATTCATGCGCCAACTCGTTGAACGCGAGCGCAAGCTATCTCGCCGGCTACCTGTGTCTGGCCGATATCTCTACACGGCAGAAAAGGTGGGACGATGTTCTGAAGTACACCGCTCGCACGCTCGAACTCAACCCCACGACAAATCCCATTTCTTATGCCTATAACGCCCTGGCAAATCTCAATCTGCACCATGTTTCGGAAGCTGAGAAAAGCGCCTTGAAGGCTTTGGAGATCGATGTCAAGAACACCGAGCCGCGGATTCATTTCTTGCTGGCGCAGATCTATGCGGCCAAGGGAGACCGCTCCAACACCGCAGCGCAACTCCGCGAGTACCTCAGGTTCGCCAAGAATCCAGACGACATTGCCATGGTCAAGAAAGACCTGGCGATCCTCGATCGCCAACCCGCGAAATAGGAGATAGGAGAGTGGTCATTCCTAAGCAGCGTCTTCTCTGTGCCGTTTAAGGTGGAGAGGTCACGCCGCCAGGCGCTTTAGGATTTCCTTCCCCAGTTTCTGCGTCTCGCCGAAAAACTTCTGATACTCCAGAAATATCCGGTTAAGCTCCAGGGCCTTATCGGCGCTTGGCTTATGGCGCAGCATCATGTCGCGCACATGCACCGGATTCGGCAGCGTCGCATCCTCATTCAATTCTTCCAAAGCCGTCGCTGGATTGTAGTGATACATCGCTACATTCTAAGCCCATTCGTAAATACGGTTGTCATCCTGAGCGAAGTCGAAGGACCCCTACCCGATCCCGAACGTTGACATAGGGGTTTGCTCGTCACAATAAAACAAGGACGGGCAGAGCCCGTCCCTGACTTTCTTAAAAGTCCACCTTACTCCAGCGAAAAAATGTTCTTCTTCGCGCAAATTTCCTTCAGGATCTTCGGCCACACCGTCACACTCACTTCGCCGAGGTGCGCCTTCCTCAAGAGCAGCATCAACGTGCGCGACTGCCCGATCCCGCCGCCCACCGACAGCGGCAGATCATTGTTGACGATCGATTTGTGATATGGAAACTGGAGATTCCCCAGCAGGTTCGACATCTCGAGTTGCCGTTTCAGTGTCTCCGCGTTCACGCGAATTCCCATCGACGACAGCTCATGGCGCCGCTTCGTCACATGGTTCCACACCAGGATGTCGCCATTCAGGCCATGCGTTTCCTTGTGCGTTTCTTTCCTCGTGTCCGTGATCCAGTCGTCGTAGTCCGCGGCGCGGTTCTCATGCGGATATCCATCTTTCAACGGCCATCCAATACCAACGATGAACACCGCCGGATACTTCTGCAGAATCTCGGTCTCTCGTTGCTTGCGCGGCAGGTTCGGATACATATCCAGAATTTCTTCCGCATGCAGGAACGTCAGTTCCTCCGGCAGATTCGGATAGCGCGGATCGCGCAGGGCAGGGAACAGATCCTGTGCAAATTTCTCCGCTCCCACCAGCACCTTCCAGATCTTCCGCACCACGTCTTTCAGGAAGTTCACATTCCGGTCTTCTGCATGAATCGACCGCTCCCAGTCCCACTGGTCCACATACGCCGAGTGGTCATGATCGAGGAAGTAATCCTTTCGCACCGCGCGCATATCCGTGCAGATACCCTCGCCCGGCTTGCAGTCAAACTGCTTCAGAGCGACCCGTTTCCACTTCGTTGCCGCCTGTACCACCTGTGCGTCGATCGGATGCGCTCCGCGGTCGTTCGAAATGTGAAACGACACCGGCGTCCGGGAACCATCCCGGTCCAGCATGTCATTCACGCCGCTCTCGACGTCGACAATCAGTGGCACCTCGACCATCATCAGGTTGAGCGCCTTGCACAGGTTATCCGCGATATACCGCTTCACCTGGTAGATCGCCTTCTGCGTCTCGCGCCGGTCGAGCAGCGAGCGGTAGTCGTTCGGCAGTACCTTTTCCAATTCCGTGTAATTGCCAATTCCGGGGCCCGCCAGATCGGCTTTTTTTGCCTGTGATTGTTTGTCCAGCTTTTCTTCCGTAAGAGTCGCCATGAATCCTCCGCGCTTGGAATAAAGAACCGCGTTCATATCTATGGACTACGCCCCGAATAACGCGATGGTCTGTGACAGGCGGCACAAGGACATGTGCGCGAGAACCGACACCCCGGTCGGCCAGCGAAAAGGGCGTGCGAGCGAAAGCTTTAGCGGAAGGTCAGAAGTTAGAGACTAGCAACTAGCCAATGAGAAACTGAGAACTGAGAACTGAGATTCGACTCTAGTGACAGAACCTCTGCAAACTAGGTGGCGGCGGCGAAGGCAATTCCGCAAACTCTCCATCCCATCCAGAGCATCCGCGCGCGTTTACCGCTCGAATCACGACCTGCTCCAGGTCCTTCGCCTTGGCCTGCGCCTGGTTGATGTCATCCACGTTCACCAACCCCGCGCCACGCATATGGTCCAACGAGTCGCCCGCCGCTTCATATCCCGCGTCGGCGGCAATCATGAACCATACGTATGCATTGAGCTTGTCTTGCGCGACGCCCTGTCCATCCTTCAGCGCCCTGGCATAGAAGTACTGCGCCTGCGGCAATCCCTGGTCAGCAGCTAACTTGAAAAAAGGCGTTGCTTTCGCCGGATCGCGCTCGACCATAAGCCGTCCGTAGTAATACGCTCCATACGCGCTCTTCTGGTCCGCCGCCATCTTCAGCCACTTCTTTGCTGCTTCTAGGTCCTGTGGAACTCCATTCCCTAGAAAGTATCTCCGCCCTGCCAGCCACGCAGCCAACGGGTCGCCCTGCGCCGCTGCCTTCTTGTACAAATCGACCGACGCCTGCCCCTGATTCCCAGGAACTATTCCCATCTCGTAGTAGTAGCCGAGCGCAATCTGCGCCGGTCCATATCCGAGATCGGACGACCGATGAAAGTAATCGATAGCGGCCTGCTGGTTCTGCGTCTCGGCCACGCCGGTGATGGCGTTAATCGCGCGCTCGTAGAGCGCGTCCGGAGACATGCTTTGCCCTGAGGCAAGCGTGCTCAGCAGTGCGAGAATTGGCAGGTATATCCGTGAACGCATAGTGCGATTCCACCCCAAGTATAGGAAACGCACTCCTCTGGTGTAGAGTTACGAAAGTTCCACAGCCCCACTCAAATGGGGGAGGCCGAGCTTCTTGTTCACCGCGCAAACAGCTGCAAAGGTCGCCTTCTATGGCATGATCGTCTGCTGGTGGGCATTCGGCCTGACCTTCTGGCTCCGCCGCCACCCTCATACGCGCGTACGCGCCACGCAGCGCGACCTCAGCTCTTATTTCGGCATGGCTCTACAGGCTGCCGGATATTTCTTCGTCTGGTGGTTTCCATTCCTGCTCCACCGGGGTTCGCCGATAGCGCAGCGGCCCGAGTGGCTCGCATGGGTCATCACCATCCTGGCTCTAGCCATCGGCATTTTCTCAGCCTGGTTCGTGAACTCTGCTGCCAGCCACCTCGGCAAGCAGTGGTCGCTGGCCGCCCGCATCGTCGAAGATCACGACCTGATTCAGGACGGCCCGTATCGTTTCGTGCGCAACCCCATTTACTCCGGCATGCTCGGAATGCTGATAGCGACGGGCCTCACGGTTAGCCCGCTCCCGCCGCTCCTGGGAGCCGTGGCAATTTTCCTGCTGGGAACCTACATCCGAGTGCGCATAGAAGAGCGTCTGCTGCGCGAAACCTTCGGCCAAAAATTCGATGCCTTCAAAAGCAAAGTCCCAGCCGTAATCCCAGGCCTCTGGTAAAAAGAAGGTTTTCCTTTGTGACCCTTCGTGTCCCTTGGTGGTTCAATCTCACTCGGGATACCTTTTCCGAATCGTCAACGAGGAATGACGCCTACCCAAACAACGCCATCTGTGCCTCACCAACCACGTGCGTCCGCAAGCTCACGCGCGCATGCCGCGATCCGAATCCATACTTATCTCTCAAGCTCCGCATAAGCGAAGACAGTCTCTCCGCATACCCGCGAGGCAGGAACGCCCGCTCCGCATATCTTTTCCGGTAAATGTCCACTAGGGTCGGAAACTCCCGCTCCAGGAAAGGCAAAAACATCGCCGCCGAGCAAGGCTTCAAGAACAAAGGATTCGCATAGACATACTTCGCCCCCGCTTCCCGCGCTGCTTGAACCAAAGCCTCCAAATCCCGCGGCCGATCCGTAATCTCCGGCAACACAGGCGCGCAAATTACTCCCGCATTCACTCCCGCCAGGTTCAACTGCCGCACCGCCTCCAGTCGCAAATCCGGACGCGGCGCCCGTGGCTCCAGCTTCCGCGCCAACTCCACATCCACAGTCGTCACGGTCACATTGACAAACAACTCATTCTTTTCGGCTACCCGCCGGAGAATCTCCGCATCCCGCGTCACCAGGTTCGACTTCGTGACAATTCCAATCTCCAGCCCCGCATGCCGAGCGAACTCCTCCAAAATCGCCCGCGTCATCTCATACCGCCGCTCCGCCGGTTGGTACGGATCCGTCGCCGTCCCGATCGCAATCTGCTCCCCGGGTTTCACTCTCTTCAAATCATGCCGCAGCAACTCCGCCGCCCGCTGCTTCACGAAAATCTTCCGCTCAAAATCCACCCCATCGCGCAGCTCCATGAATTCATGTGTGTACCGCGCATAGCAGTACTTGCAGGCAAACTCGCACCCGCGATAAGGATTGATCGCCCACGTAAAAGGCAGGTTCCGGTTGCTTACCACGCGGCTGATCAGCGACCGCGCCTCCAGCGAAAAATATTCAACATGATGTCCTTCGCGCAGCGACTCGCCCTCAGCCGCCAACCGAGCAATGCCAATCAGTTTGGGAGGTGAATTTTCTGAGCAACACTCGGACGAAGAGAAATCATCGCGAGCCCAGGGAAGGTCAACTGGATCCGAGTTTTCCTGCGCTTCCTTTCGTTTGACACAACCGTCCACAGCGCACAAATCACCAGTAGAGACGCGGCCTGCCGCGTCCTGCGACATCTCTCGCTCCAAGGGAAGAAGCCCTACCGGCACTCTGGCGTGTTTCGCCATATGTTCGCCTAGTATGCTCTGCCGGGCAGCGCTTGTCAATTCATCGCCGGGGTAGTATTGTTCGGGAAAAATTCGGCTACCCCCCTCTTCCCTTGGGTTGGATGGGCCGCGGCTCGCGTCGCTCGCTAGCGGGCGAGAGGGGTAGGTTGAGCGGAGATGGGCGAACAGAAGACGCAAGCTTGTGTAGTCGCCTGATTGCGTCAACGGGCATCAGATATGTGGTCTGGAAGCTCAGTGAGTGTGGGATGTGGCAAGAACTCGCACGGGTCGTCTTCGGACTGAACATCGGAGACTGAGCGCAGCACGATCTGAAATTCACTCAGACCCATATGACCGAACCCGTTGGCGCCCTTTTCGTCTTTCACAAAATCCAAGCGATGGTCGAGTCTCCCCGTGAAGGTCGCAGTGACTTTGTAATCCGCACAGTAAGGCCAATTGCTTTTTCCGAATGAACTTGTTAGGCGATCAAATTTCTCGTCGTCCTTGTCCTTTACCAACTCAAAGTCGGCCCGCGGCACGCTGGGGGATCGTTGAGAAATGAGAATCGCGCCGACACTCCGCAGAAGACCACTCGGCGTGGTCAGCCAGATCGACTTGTGGCACTTCGGATCAACGATGCCAGAGCTTTCAAATGAACCGACAAAGACCGCCCGGATGCGAACCAGTTTGCCCTCATACTTCGATGGATTCTCGAAGAGCTGGCAAATACTGGCATTCAGCGCGGCGTCTTTAATTTGCGCTAGAGCCAAATGCACGCAGCCCAACAAAAGTATTGCTAATATGCCGCGTTTGCGATAAACGCCCACGGCTGCATTATCATCCTGACTCCTCAGTGAACGCAATGGTTGTTGTAACATCCCGTTAGCACTCATCATCCGAAGCGCTCTAGAAGCTGATGTGACATTCCCACAACATAATGGTCCACATCACGTCACATCCCCGCCCGCCATCTCCACATGTTTATTAGTTGATTAACATCATGTGTCATTTCACCATCTCTATCTCCTATCCCGTCAATTCATCGCCCACCGGCAAGATATGGCGTTCCGATAACCAATAAGACTTTGAATCTCCTCACCCATTCCCGGATTCTAATCACCCAATTCATGAAGTCGCAGTAGACCCCTCGGGTGTTTTTTAAGCGACATGGACCACCCGCCCGCAAAGCGCGCGTCCACCGCCGCATCCTCTTCAGTCTTCGTCGCCGGAGATGTCGGTGCTAACCCGACCTGGTGAACTAACCTCAAGAACCGCAACGACCAGAAAGGAGACAACCCATGTCTAAATCAGTGGTAACCCAGCAAGGCAACGAACAGACAACCGACCAGCATTCCATTCGCCCGTTCCCCAGAGTGAATGTTCCAGAAACCGAACTGACCGAGTTGCGCCGGCGCATCAACGAGACCCGTTGGCCGGAACGCGAAACCGTCTCAGACGCCACGCAAGGCGTGCAACTCGCGACCATGCAAGCGCTCGCTAGCTATTGGGCAACAGAATACGATTGGCGAAAGGTTGAAGGGCGCCTCAACTCGCTCCCGCAGTTCATCACCGAGATCGATGGCCTGGACATTCATTTCATTCATGTGCGTTCTGAACACGAAAATGCGCTGCCGCTGATCGTCACGCACGGGTGGCCCGGATCGATCATCGAACAGATGAAGATTATTGATCCGTTGACCAATCCCACCGCACATGGCGGTAGCCCATCAGACGCCTTCGACGTAGTGATCCCGTCCATACCCGGCTATGGTTTTTCGGGGAAGCCGACTGCACCTGGATGGGGTCCCGATCGCATCGCCCGTGCCTGGGTCACTCTCATGAAGCGCCTCGGATATACGAAATTCGTTGCGCAGGGCGGCGACTGGGGCGCGGTTATCGTCGATCTGATGGGAGTGCAAGCGGCTCCAGAGTTGTTGGGCATTCACACCAACATGCCCGGCGTATTCCCAGCCGAAATTGACCAGGCTGCTTTTTCCGGCGCGCCCGCGCCCGCGAGTCTCTCCGCCGATGAGAAGGTCGCCTACGAGCGTCTGCAGTTCGTTTATCAAAAGGGAATTGCTTATGGGTTCCAAATGGGCCTGCGTCCTCAGACCTTGTACGGAGTCGCCGACTCGCCCATCGGCCTGGCGGCCTATTTCCTCGATCACGACGCACGAAGCTACGAGCTGATCTCACGCGTCTTTCAAGGACAAGCCGAGGGCCTCACCCGCGATGACATCCTCGACAACATCACGATTACCTGGCTAACCAACACGGCGCTCTCCGGCGCCCGTCTCTATTGGGAGTATTTTGGCAAAGGCTATTTCAACGTAAAAGGTGTCACCATCCCGGTTGCTGTGAGCGTCTTCCCCGACGAACTCTATCCTGCTCCACAGAGCTGGACCAAGAAAGCCTACCCCAATCTCATCCACTACAACCGTCTGCCCAAGGGGGGACACTTCGCGGCCTGGGAACAGCCGGAGCTCCTCGCTGAGGAGATATGCGCGGGCTTCCGACCATTGCGACAAAAGGTAGCAAAAGCAGCATAGCCGCGCCTGCGCCGGCTAGTCGGGCAAGAAATCGTGCGGAGTGCATTCACTCCGCACTTTGTTATTTGTTTCGCCGAGCGATGTCGCGTCGTGGCGACAGATGCGCCGACGATCGGCAATCGGCCTAGATAAATTCGCACTTACTGGTCTCAAGCCCGCCGCCTCCTACTGGGAAAAGGGATGCGGTATAATCCATTTTGTTGCGGGAAACCGAATTCTTGATCCGAGTGCCGTTGGTTGAAGCCGAGCAGGTGGCCAGGAAACGCTTCTTTAGCCTCCGCGGGTTGGCAGTATGCCTGGCAATCCTTGCTCTGACCGTTTCCCTCGCCAACCGGACTGTTCACTTCCTTTCTTACGATCGCTCCACCGTTCATTCAACCTCGCCAGACGCCAAAATTCAGCATCGGGACAAGGACCACTCCAACTGGATTTCTCCGATTGTGAATTTTGTGGTGCGTTGTGTCAGCGAGCCTTCGTTAAAACCGGTTTCGAGTGAACGAGTTGTTGCCGTCCTTGATTACGACTCTCTCTACAACCGCCCGCCTCCAGTCAGCTAGTCCGAATTCCCAACAAAGCAACGGATCTTCTCGGTGCGGGTGAGTTCATGCGCCGCGCCGTGACGCAAGATCCCGTTGACGCTGATTGCGCTTTGTTTGCGCCCTTTGGTCGCATTTCGATCCCTGGGTAGCTGTTTATACCTTTCGCTGGGCAAAGGAGGTCAATGAAGCTCAGACAAAGAAGAATCCTGATTTTTGTAATGACGTTAGCCGCGTGTTTTCTCGTGTCTTTGCTGATCAGACGGAGGGCCAGCGCAGACCAGGGCAGCGACTCGGGCCTCCATCCTGCCGCGGTCATCGTGGCGAAACGTCAACCAATTTCCAACTCGCTGACCCTTTCCGGTGAATTTCGACCGTTTCAGGAAGTGGATGTTCACGCCAAGATCGCCGGTTATATCCGGAAGATCTCTGTCGACGTGGGCGACCACATCAAAGCTGGACAGACGCTGGCCATTCTCGAAGTTCCGGAGCTGAGCGCACAACTGCTTGGAGCAGATGCAGCCGTGCGCCGCGCCCATGATGCGATTCGCCGGGCTCAGGGCGATCTCAACCGGGCAGAGTCACTCCACACGGCGACCCATCTCGATTATCAGCGGCTGAAGGAAGCGTCCACTGCGCGGCCGGGTTTGATTGCGGAGCAGGAACTGGATGATATGCAGGCGAAGGACAAGGAAGGTGAAGGCCAGATTGCAGCCGACGAGGCCGCTTTGTCCGAAGCTCGAAATCAGCTCGATGAGGCTTCCGCGCAGCAGAAGCAGCTGCAAGCCATGAGCGACTACACGCGCATCACCGCCCCCTTTGACGGAGTAGTTACTCGACGGTATGTCGATACGGGAGCTCTGGTGCAGGCGGGAACTAACTCGAACACGCAAGCGTTACCAGTCGTCAGCGTGGCCGAGACCAACCTCTTTCGACTGACTCTGCCCGTTCCCGAATCGGCGGTACCAAAGATCAGCCTGGGGAGCACCGTCACGGTGCGAGTTCCGTCGCTCAATCGCGATTTTGAGGGCAAGGTCTCGCGTTACGCCGACGCCGTGAATCAAGAAACCCGCACGATGCACACCGAAGTGGATGTACCAAACCCGGGTGAGCCGGGCAAAGATGGGAGCATCGTTGCCGGTATGTACGCCGAGGTCAAGCTGGCGCTGACGAAGAAGGACGAGGCGCTGGTCATACCGATTCAGGCTGTCACGCGCAACGGAGAGCAGGCTTCCTTGCTGGTCGTGAATTCACAGGACCGAATTGAAGAACGAAATGTGCAACTAGGCATGGAAGGGGCGAACGAAGTGGAAGTCCTTTCCGGATTATCGCCGAGTGAGCGGGTAGTCGTTGGTTCGCGCAACCAGTTCCGAGTGGGTGACAAGGTTGCGCCCAGGATCATGAAGGAAAAAGAAGAGGGCAATTTCTAAATGGCTGGCTTTTCGATCCGTTATCCGTTTTTCATCATTGTCGCGTGTCTGATGGTGGCCATCGTGGGCACGGTGGCGCTGGTGCGAATGCCGGTTGACTTATTTCCTCCGATCAACATTCCGGTGGTCGTCGTGGCGACGTTTTATTCCGGAATGCCGCCGCAACAGATCGAGACGGACATCACCGATCCGTTCGAGCGTTTTTTTACATTGGCGAGCGGTGTCGATCACATCGAGTCGCGATCTCTCACGGGCGTGAGCCTGGTCAGGATTTATTTCCAGCCGGGCACGAATGCGGATGCGGACCTTGCGTCCATCTCGAATCTTGCGCTGGCTGATCTGCGGCGTTTGCCGCCCGGGACGCTCCCTCCGGTTGTTCTGAAGTTCGACGCGTCAAGCTTGCCGGTGTGTCTGATCACGCTGAAGGGGCAGGGCCTGAATCAGGCCGAACTGCATGACATTGGGCAATATAACGTCCGCAACCAGATCGCCAGCGTGCCCGGGGCCTCGGTCCCGCAGCCATTTGGTGGCCAGTACCGGCAGATCCAGGTGTACGTCGACCCGCTCAAACTCGACGCTCGTCAACTGTCGGTGATGGATGTCGTGCGCAGCATCAACGACAGCAACCTGATTCTTCCTGCCGGCGACGTCAAGGTCGGTCCTTACGACTACAACCTTTACACCAACAGTCAGGTTCCGCGCACAGATCAGATCAACGACATGCCGGTGAAGACGGTGGGTGAATCTTCCGTCTTGGTGCGGGACGTAGGTAAGGCCGTCGACAGTCACGCGATTCAGACCAACATTGTTCGCGTCGATGGCCAGCGTTCCGTTTACTTACCGATTCTCAAACAGGGTGGCGATACGAACACGATTGCGGTGGTCGACGGCATCAAGGATGCTCTCGAACATCTGGTTGACATTCCGAAGCAGTTGACGACGAAGGTTGTCTTCGATCAGTCGGTGTTCGTGAAGAAGGCGATTGAAAACTTGTTGCACGAAGGCGCCATCGGACTCATTCTGACCGGCTTGATGATCCTGCTCTTCCTGGGAAGTTTGCGGGCTACCGCGGCAGTATTTCTCTCCATTCCACTTTCAGCGCTTGCTGCCTTCCTGGCGATCAGTGCGGGAGGCGGATCGGTGAACTCGATGGTGCTGGGAGGACTGGCACTGGCGTTCTCGCGTTTGATCGACAACTCGGTCATTGTGCTGGAGAACATATTTCGGCATCTGGAAAGCGGCGAGGAGCCTGCCGTGGCTGCGGAGAAGGGCGGAAGCGAGGTCGCTCTGGCGGTACTGGCCGCGACGATTACCACGGCAATCGTCTTCTTCCCGGTCATTTTCCTGTATGGCGTGAGCCGGTTCTTGTTCGTTGCGCTGGCGATGGCGGTAGTTCTCTCACTCTTCGCCTCCTACTTTGTCGCGATGACGGTGGTGCCTTTGTTTTGCGCCAAGCTGATGAAGAAACACCAGGCAGATGAGGAAGTGGGCGAGGGCACGACCGGCGCGCGGTTCGGAAGTGTCGCCAGAAAATTCAATCTCTACTTTGAGCGGATGCTTGGCAAATATGATCGAAGCCTGGGGATCGCTCTCGCCCGGCCGGTAGCGACTGTGGTCGGACTTGTAGGGGTCTCGCTACTGTCGTTCTCGCTCTATCCGCTGCTGGGAGTTGCCTTCTTCCCGCGCACCGATCCCGGCCAGTTCGTGATCAACGTGAAGGCTCCTTCAGGAACGCGAATCGAGCTGTCAGAAAAATACATTCAACAGGTCGAGAACATCGTGCGGCAGGAAGTCCCGACGAATGAACTCGGGCTGATCGTTTCAAACATCGGCCTCACTGCGGATTTTTCGGCACTCTACACACCTAATTCCGCTCCCCATACGGCTTTCGTGCAGGTGAGCCTGAACGAAGGCCACAAGATCAGCAGCTATGAATATATGCGGCGCGTGCGTGAGCAGCTGCGCGAGCAACTGCCGCAACTCAGCGTGTACTTTCAGGCGGGCGGGCTGGTCGACTCTGTATTGAATATGGGTATGCCCGCACCGATCGACGTGCAGGTAAGCGGCAACAATCTCGATCAGGCATACGCGACAGCATCTCAAATTGCCGATCGGGCGCGCCGTTTGCACTCTGTCGGAGATGTTCTGATCCCGCAGGATCTGGATTATCCGGCGTTGTATCTCGATATCGACCGCCAAAAGGCCAGCCTGCTCGGCCTGTCGCAGAAGGAGATCGTCGATAACGTCATTACCGCGCTCACCTCAAACGGAATGATTGCGCCCAACTACTGGATCGATCCCTCAAGCGGGAATCCCTACCTGTTGACCGTGCAATATCCCGAAAACCAGGTGAGAACTCTGTCGGACCTGACGCAGATTCCAATCCACGCGCCCAGCCTGAAAGAAACCACCTATCTGGATAATGTCGTCAAAATACGCCAGGTCCCTTCGCCCACGGAAGTCGATCACTACCAACTGACACGCGTGATTGACGTATATGTCGCTCCCAAGACCGAGGATTTGGGAAAGGTAAGTGGCCAGATCGACAAGATTGTCGCCGGCACTCACATGCTCGAGGGAATACGCGTCAAAGTGCGCGGATCGGTGCAGAGTATGAATTCGTCATTCCGGAGTTTTGCCATCGGATTGATTCTTGCGATCGTGCTCGTGTATCTGGTGCTGGTGGCGCAGTTCGCGTCGTTCCTCGATCCATTCATCATCCTGCTGGCGATCCCGCCGGGGCTGGCCGGTGCCCTGCTGTTCCTGCTGATTACCGGCACGACTCTCAACATCATGTCGCTGATGGGCGTGGTCATGATGGCTGGGATCGTGGTCTCAAACAGCATCCTGATCGTCGAATTCGCGGGCAACCTGCATCGCGAAGGCAAACCTCTGAAGGAGGCGGTCGCGCTTGCCTCCCGCCAGCGGTTGCGACCGATTCTCATGACCTCCTTTGCAACGGTGCTTGGACTGATTCCAATGGCGCTCAAACTAGGGACGGGCGCAGAGGCCTATGCGCCGTTGGCGTGCTCGATTATCGGTGGGCTCCTGGTCTCGGTGGTCGTCACCGTCTACCTGGTGCCGGCGGCATACGTTTGGTTCAGTCGCGGTGAGTCCGGACGCACGGCCCAAACGCTGGGTACGGAGGCGCCTGCTCAATGAAGACACTCGTTTTCCTGGTGCTGATGGTGTCGACGGCGTGCGCTGCGCAAGAAATACCCGACGCGCCGAAGGCGCTGACGGATTGGTTGAGCAAACCTCTTGCGGCTTTGTCTCACCCGTACGCAATAAACGCGGAGGGGCCGGCTCCTTCTCCACGGCGACCCGATCAAGGAGATGCAGCAAGCCGCGCCGGCGCGGCGCAAGCAACGAATTCCGCAGCGCAGCCAACGCTTTCGATCACCCAGGCAGAGCAACTGGCACTGAGGAATAACCCGCGAATCTCAGCTGCACGTTTAACGGCCTTGGCTTCGCGGCAAATTACGCGAGAAACGCGTTCAGCCTTTTGGCCGACGGCCGTCGCAGACTTCACCGGCGTGGACTCGAACGACCGGCGAATTGCCGCGGGGGCGCTGAACAATCCAGTCATCTATGAACGCGTGGCTGCCGGGGCCAGCGTTACTCAGCTCATCACCGATTTCGGACGTACCAGCAATCTGGTCTCCAGCGCGAAACTGAACGAGAAAGCCGAAAACCAAAATGCAATTGCGACGCAGGAGCAGATTCGGCTGGCTGTGGATCAGGCTTTCTACAATGCGTTGCAGGCACAATCAGTCACGCGGGTTGCCGAGCAGACCGTGGCTTCACGCCAAGACGTCGCCGACCAGATTCAGGCTCTGTTCAAAAGCAAACTGAAATCCCAGCTAGATCTCAGTTTTGCAAATGTAAATCTGGCGCAGGCAAAGTTGCTCTTGCTGGACGCGCAAAACAATGAAAGCGCTTCCTATGCTTCACTCTCGGAGCTTCTCGGGTTTTCAAACCTGCAAACTTCACAGTTAGTTGAGGACACGGCGCCGCTTAGTCCACCGCCGGGGAACATTGACGATCTTATCGCCGAGGCTTTCTCGAAACGGCCGGAACTGCTGGCGTTGAATTATCAATACGAGGCCGCCCGGAAATTTCAAACAGCGGAACGTGACTTGATGTTTCCGACCGTTCGCGCTGCGGGATCGATCGGGGATGTCCCCATCGGTAATGCTGCACTGACTCCTGACTCCGGTGCTTTCTCCAATTGGTATGGGGCCGTCGGCGCAAATATCGAGGTTCCCATTTTCAACGGCTTCCTGTATTCAGCAAAGGCCCGTGAAGCAAAGCTCCGAACAGAAGCTGCCAGGGAACATTTGCGCGACTTGCAGGATCGAATCTCGCGCGATGTGCGCACAAGTTGGCTAAACGCAAACACCACGTACAGTCGGCTCGCGGTTTCCCAGCAACTTCTGGACCAATCGAACCTCGCTCTCGACCTCGCGCAAACACGATACAAGCTGGGCCTCGGTTCCATCGTTGAGTTAAGCCAGGCACAACTGCAAGAGACGCAGGCGGAAATTGGCAACGCGCAAGCTGGTTACGACTATCGTCTGGCATTGGCGGTGCTTCGCTACCAGACCACAGGATTGTGAGTTTTTTATCAACCCAGGAAGGGCGGTTAGTAATGAGAGGCGCGTACATGGTGCTGGTTTTGGTCATCTCTTCGATGGCCGTCAGCGGCACGACATGGAAGCGGATCAAGATCGACACGGTTCCGGACGAGTACACGCCGACGAGTGCTTCTGTTAGAGAGCCAGTTTCTATGCAGGCATTTCGTTTTGAGGTGAACGTGGAGACAGGGCGAGCGCGTGTGGTTGTCGACTATACCTATCCGGATGCGATGGTCTACGAGAAGGGCGACGATAACCGGGGGCCACAACCGACCTTAGCTCAACTTCCAGGTCTCAAGTATTTACCTCAGGCTCAAATGATTGTGTACGAGACGGATGGACACGAAACGGTTTGTGCGCTGGTGCAGGAACGCAAGCGACTGTTCGGCACTCGCTTGCACATCAAGAACACCGGACTTTGCCGGGTGACCGCGGAAAAGGCGAAGCACGCCGAAGACGACGGCTGGCAGATTCGCCGGTTTTCGGCGATCGATACGTATTTTGAAGTCCGGTAAGCGATGGAGCACAGGGCGCAGGTCAGGGCGTGATCTTCAAGTATTTTGAGCGTTTTCCTCGTTCGCTCGGAGGCACAATTTCATCTACCAGCCCGTCCACCTCCCCGCTGGGAATCGTGCTGTCAAAGTCAGAATGCTGGGCATCAACGTAGCCTGGTTTCTCGATAGTTATTTGGCACACGTTGCCGTCCTTCGAGAACATTGAAAAGGCCACAATGCCCGGTTGAATCTCGAAAGTGGCAATTTGCTTGTACTTCGCTCCGAGTTGCTCTTTCGTCTGCGCGGCAGCGTTCCAAGTGCAGAACAGCACGACCACAAGGCTGCACAATACAGCCATTCGCTCAGAAAAACTCAATGGAGAAAATCGCATAAATATTTCTCCGTCGAGAGTTTACAGCACGGTTGTTGAAAGCAGGCATTCTCGCAAGCTTGCGCCGTTTGTTCGGCGTCTAGCGTTTCGGCGGTGGCTCGCGATGTTTCACCAACCGGGGAGCTGTGTTGGTGACATCGGTTGGCCTTCGGTTGTAGATTGCCCGTCTCGGATGGTACTCTTCGCGGCGGTTGTAGATTCCTACATCAAGAACAACCGGAGGCAACATGAGGAAAGCACTATGCGTGATGTTGTTTTTCGTGGCATTGTTTGCTGCGATCCCGAGCTTTGCGCAAAACCCGAACTACGATAACGGGCCGATTTGGCGCGTTGTCTACTACCACATCAAGCCAGGCCAAGCGGAACCGTTCTGGAAGGATTTCCGCGAGAACTTGAAGCCTTCCTACGAAGCCTTAAAAAAAGAGGGCATTATCATCGAGTACAAGGTCTGGACGAACGTGACGACGGATGGACCGCAAGATTGGGACGTTGCCCTGGGTCTGCTATTCCCGAACTGGTCGGCACTTGATCAGGCCGATTCCAAAGCGGCGACGATCATAGCGAAACATTACGGGTCGCGGGACGCGATGATCGAGGCGGGGAAAAAGCGCAACGATCTCCGCGAAGTGATTGCCAGTAAGTTGGCGCACGAAGTGATGCCGAAATAGTATCCCATTTGAACTTAAGGTTCGATGTGGATGATGCACGTTCTTGGGCCAATCAGTGCTAAAGCTCAATGAGTAACATGGTCCTCCCAGGATGGGCCGCCCGATGTCTGGGCGGCTTCTCTTTTGCCGTGCGCTGACAGCGGATTCACGTAACTGTTGAAAACCGGCCTTCTCACCACTTTGCGCTCTTGTTGCGCTTTTTTTCAGGCGGTTTTGGCGTAACGACATTTCATCGAGGATTCCTTTCACGATAAAAAATGAGGCGATTCGTTGACTATGGCGTCGCGAGGTAGTCCAAGGCCTCAAACCTTCTGTGCTCAGGAGTTCGCTATGCGCGGATTTGTTCTGGGATTCTTCTTGGGCATTCTGGAGTTACCTGCTGGTTCCGGCTTGCTGGCGTGGCTTGGCTTTTTTCCGGCAATTCGCCGGTTTTCGGCGATCGATACGTATTTTGAAGTCCGGTAAGCGATGGCTTACCCTCTCGCGCCGATTCAAAAGTCTCTACGCATTCAGCCGCTGAAGCTGTTGGATAGTTGCTGTCCTCTTTTGACATGCACCTACACACCGGGAACAGTTGATCCAAGCTATCAATTACTTCTTAATTTTCTACCTTGTGCTGCTTACACAACACCTTGTCGCAAACTAGTTTTGAGTCGTCCGGACCACCCGGGTTATAACGGACTGTGACGGGCTGCCCTTCACGGTACCCGGCGCTATCTTCGCCATCATGAATAATTGTCGTTCCGCCGAACCTATTTTTACCGACCTGGAAGCTATAACCGATTCTCCACCCCGATTCGACCGGTGAAGCCGATTCCACAAAACCTTGCGTTGTTGGCCATGAAACGATTTTCTTGGTTAAGTGATATGCGACGTTAGGCCAGCAAAGAAGCACCATACCGACAGTGAAACCAATGAGTCGCACATAGGGGCTGCTTGCCATCCGGACGACAATGAACCCCGCAGCAGTCACGCTCCATCGAACCGTTTTCGCACGCCCATCTAGTGGGCGATCAATTCCGGCCTTGTAGCGAACTGCCCATACTGATAAATAAATGCAGGCTATTTTCGGGGCATTCGCCAGGTAGAAAGACAGAATCCCATCATTTGCCACGTTGGCTCCCGGTCGCCGCTAATACTACGCCGGCAAATTACCGCTGCGGCGTGCTAAGGCGCACCGCGGCTGGGAACTCCGGCTCCGCCGACCCATCCGTCCGCGGGTCCGACGCCGCCGAGTTCAGCCCAATCTTGCTGTTGTGGTCAATCGCCTGTCCTCGCCCCATGTAAAGAGAGAAATCTCCGCGCACTTCCACTTGATGTCCCATCCCGGTCAGCTGCCCTCGAACATCCGCCGGCACGCGGTCTTCAATCAGAATCTTGCATCCGATGTCGAAGTTACTCGTCACAGTAAAGCGCGCGGTCTCCATGGCAGCCTGCAGGTCCATGCCGTAATCGACCACGTTCGAAACAAATTGTGCGTGCGCGAGAGGTTGGTTGGCGCCGCCCATAATTCCGAATCCGATGTGATCGTCCCCATGTTCCATGAATGCCGGAATGATGGTATGAAAAGGACGCTTGCGCGGCGCCAGCGCATCAGGCTTCGTTGGGTCGAGCATAAACAGTGCTCCGCGATTCTGCAGTGGGAATCCCAGGCCGCGCACGGTTATCCCAGACCCAAACGCGGAATAGATACTCTGAATCAGCGAAACAATATTGCCCTCGCGATCGACCGCGGTGAGATAGGTCGTATCGCTCTCCACTGGCGTGCCCGCCCCTGTGTCGCAATTGGCCTTCTTCAAATCGATGAGCGAGGCTCTCTGCTTGGCGTATTCCTTCGAGAGCAACCCAGCGACGGGTATTTTGGCAAAGCGCGGGTCCGCGTTATAGCGAGCAAGGTCGGCATAGGCAAGCTTCATCGCTTCGATCCTCTTATGCAATTCCTCCGCGCTCAACGGCCCTCTTTTCGCAGGTTCGAACTGCTCCATGATGTTGAGCATTTCGAGCGCGGCCATGCCTTGCACGTTCGGCGGCAGCTCATAAACCTTCCACCCGCGATACGTGACGGAAATCGGCTCGACCCACTCAGCCTGAAAATCAGTGAGATCGTCAGCCGCCATAGCGCCGCCGAGTGCACTCTCGGTGGCAAGAATCGCCTTCGCAATTTCTCCTTTATAGAATGCAGAAGGGCCAGCCTCAGCCAGCAGTCGTAAGGTTTTACTGAGATCCGGATTCTTGAAAACATCGCCGAACCCCGGCGCCTCCCCATGAACAAGGAACACGCGCCGGCTCTCCGGATCGTTCTTCAATTTCGCCACTGAGCCCCGCCAGTCCATGCCGATCATCTGCTGCACGGCAAACCCGTTTTCCGCATAGAAAATCGCCGGCGCGAAAAGCTCTTTCCATTTCATCCGCCCAAAGCGGCCGTGCAATTGATTCCATCCTTCAACCGCCCCAGGAACAGTGACCGTATCGATACCGCTTCCGGGCATTTCACTCAGGCCTTTTGACTTCAGTCGCTCAATCGTCAGCGCCCGGGGAGCCCAGCCGCTGGAGTTCAGCCCATAAAGCTTGCCCGTCTTCGCCTCCCAGTAAATGGCGAAGAGGTCCCCGCCGATCCCGTTCATGTCGGGTTCCATCACCCCCAGCACGGCATTGGCGGCAATGGCCGCATCAACCGCCGAGCCGCCATGCGAGAGAATCTCCGCCCCTGCCTGCGAAGCTTGCACCTGGCTGGTTGCGACGATGCCATAAGGTGAGATCACCATTGAGCGCGCATTGCTGCGATCCTGGGAAAAAGACAGGACCGGCATCACAAAAAGGAGGCAGCTGAGCAGAAATCGACGCATGAATTGTCTCCCGCAATGAAAAAGGTGATGGTCCAAAAGCAGCCTGAGTCTAGCGCCGGGAAGAGACAGGAGCAACAACCTGTGGTCCGAATTTCGGGATTCAAATACAGCGAATCCCCGATTGTTCGGTGCAGTACAAAAGATGGTTAATAGGTCGGTACCTTCTTGGCTTCTGGCAAACCGACGTGAGAAAGAGAGACTAATGCCGGTATCTGCCCTTCGTGTCCTGGTCGTCGACGACAGCGATGTCGTCAGAAGGGCGATCTGCAAAATTCTTCAGGCCCACGCCGATATCAAAATCGTCTGCGAAGCTTCGAACGGCCGAGACGCCATCCGCTACGCCAAAGAGCACGAGCCCGACCTCGTCCTCATGGATATCTCCATGCCCATCGTTAGCGGCTTCGAAGCCACGCGCCTCATCAAGCACGCGCTCCCACATATCAAAGTCATCTTCCTCACCCAGCATCGCTCCCGCAGCTTCATGAAGGAAGCGCTGGCCGCCGGAGCCCACGGCTTCGTCACGAAGGACAACGCAAGCCGTGAACTGATCACTGAGGTTCGCCGCGTCCAAACTGAGCACTGACTATTGGCTACTGGGTAATGCGGACTGCCTCACTGCTGCGGAACAATTCCCGGCAGAGGCGCCGGAATCGTAATGTCGATCTTGTGCACCGCGCCCAGTGACGCCGGCGCCTTATCGAACTCGCTCGCATTCCCTACTACCAGTACCGCCAGTTGATCCGGGTGCAAATACTTCGCCGCTACCCGCGCTACGTCTTCCTTCGTCACTTTTCCGATCTTTTCCTGAAAAGTCTCGAGAAAATCCAGCGGATATCCATAGAATTCATACGCCATCTGCTCCTGCAGAATCTTAGAAGGCGAATCCAGTCGGAAGACAAACCCATTGAGAATCGCATCTTTGGCGTGCCCAATCTCAGAATCGCTAATTGGACTCTTCCCGAGCGCCGCAATGTCGTCGTCAATTGCGGTAATCGACTCGAACGTAGTCGGGCTCTTGGTCATTACCATCATCCGAATCATCCCATCGTGATCCCACCCCGTTCCGATTCCCCCGCCCACCGCATATGCGAGCCCCTTCGTCGTGCGCACATCGCTGAACAGCCGCGACGAAAATCCTCCACCGAAGGCCTCGTTGAAAACCGTGATCGCGTAATAGTCAGGGTTTTTCTTCGTCGTTCCCAACGCGACCATCTGCACGTTGCTCTGGTTCACATCTGTTTTTTCGACGAGGTAATATCCCGGCGCGGCCGGATGCGGCGCGAATACCTCATTCTTCACCGGTGTCCCCGCTGGCCACGACTCAAACGCCGCACGCAGCTTCGCTTCCATCTGCGCCGTATCGAAATCGCCGACAATTCCGAAAATGATGTTGCTGGGGTGCACATACTTCGCATGCCAGTCGATCAGATCCTGCCGCGTGATCGCCGCAATCGTCGCGTATTCGGGCACGCGCGCATAAGGACTATCCTTCCCATACACCAACTTCGCCGCCTCACGCCCTGCAATCTGCCCAGCCTCATCGTTCCGCCGCGAGATCGCGTCATACCCGGCCTTCTTGGCAATCTCGATCTTGTCCGCGCGAAATTCCGGACTGCGCAGCACATCGTCGAACACGCGAAACACGTCGGCAAAATCTTCCTTCAAACACGAGAACCCGATCGTCGTCGAATCCCCCAGCCCGCCAGTCTCAACTTTTGCCGCGCGCTGCTCGAGAAAATCATCCAGCTGATCGCCGGTCTCGGTCTTCGTCCCGCCCGTCCTCCAAACCTCGCCATAAACATCCATCATTCCGGCCTTGGCCGCCGGAACCCGATGTTCTCCTCCGCGAATCCGCGCCGACCCGTCGATCAGCGGCAGTTCATGATCCTCCTGCAAGAAGATCACCATGCCATTCGACAGCTGAATCCGCTTCGGCTTTGGCGGCTTAAACTCCGGCAGCTTCGGAATTGGAATCTGCTTCCATTCCTGCGCCGAAACCGAGGTGCCAAAGCATCCCAAAAGAAGGAGAGCAACAATAAGCGAGGTAACTGAACTAAGCAGCGTCCGTTTCACTGTCCACCTCCCTGCGGCCCTGCCGCGTCACCCGGCCCGCCGGGAGGCCCAGCAAACTCAATCACGCCCACCGTCCGGTTCTCCTCTTTAAACGTCGCATTCGCCACTCGCCGAATATCTGCCTTCGTCACCTTCTCAATCCGCTCCACCGACCCAAACAGCTCCCGCCAATCGCCATACCGCGCCTGATACAAAGCCAGCGCATTCGCCAGCCCCTCATTCGACCCCAGCGACCGGATCAGATTCGCCCGCGCCCGCGTCTTGATCATCTTCAACTCGTCGTCCGAAATATCTTCTTTCTTCACCCGCTCAATCTCCGCATGAATCGCGTCGCCCATCTCCTTCGTCGTGTGTCCCGGCAGCGGCACCGCCAAGAACGCAAACAGCTGCGGATACTTATTTCCCGGCAGCCCGGTAAATCCCTCCGCGTCGGAAGCAATCTGCTTGTCGCGCACCAACGCCCGATATAGCCGCGAAGTCCGCCCATCCGACATCAGATCCGAAAGCGCGTCATACACCTGATCGTCGGGGCTGCGAAAATCCGGCCGGTGATATCCCTCGACATACAGCGGTTGCGACTGCTCATGCAGCACCACGCGCCGCTCCGAATTCTGCGCAGGCTCTGTAGTCGTCCGCTCATCCGGCAGCGGCCGCGCCGGAATCCGCGAAAAATATTTCTCGATCACAGGCATTGCCTCGGCCGCCTTCAAATCCCCCACCAGCACCACCACCATGTTCGCCGGCACATAATACGTATCGAAAAAGTTCTGCGCATCGGTCGCCGAAAACGTATTCAAATCCGAGATCCACCCGATCGTCGGCCGATGATACGGATGCGCCGCAAACGCCTCCGATAAAAACTGCTCAAACAACCGCCCCGGCGGACTGCTGTCTGTGCGCATCCGCCGCTCTTCAATCACCACGTTCCGCTCTTTATAAAACTGCCGCATCACCGGATGCATGAACCGCGACGACTCCAGATAAGCCCAAAGCTCCAGCCGGTTCACCGGAAACGAGTAGAGATAAGTCGTCTCGTCATAGTCGGTGGCAGCGTTCATCCCCACGCCGCCCTCCGACTCCACGATCTGCCCAAACTCATTCGTATAAGCAGCCGAGAATTTATCCGCCGCCGCAATCGCGTCCTTCCAAGCCTGCTCCAGCGTCTTCAGCTTCACGTCGTCGCGACCCACGCGCTTGTCGCGCTCGGCGATATAAGCCGCATAAGTCTCCTCAACCTTGGCCAACGCGACCTTCTCGCCTGCGTAATCGCGCGTGCCGATCGTGTCCGTCCCCTTGAACGCCATGTGCTCGAACATGTGCGCGAGGCCTGTCTTCCCCATCGGATCTTGTACCGACCCGGCATCGACCAAGGTGAAGAAGGAAAACACCGGAGCCTCAGGCCGCTCGCAAATGATGACGGTCAAGCCATTCGAAAGCTTCTTGAGCGTTGTGCGCTTTTCGAAGGACGCCAGATCCTGGCCAAAGGAGAATGAGCAAAAGAGTGAGCAGACAACGACAACAGACAACCGCAAACGAAACTTCATCTCGCCTCCACCACGCAAGAAACCGAAATTCGAAATTACGTGGAGCGGGGAAGCATTGTCAATCCAGAGAAGGCAAACGAGCAAGCGTCAACCGAGCGTAGCCACAAAATAGCGCCGCTGGAAGTATAAGGCGACATTCACCAGCATGATCATGACAGGCACTTCGACAAGTGGACCAATTACGGCAGCAAACGCTGCTCCCGAATTGATCCCAAAGACCGAAACGGCTACGGCAATTGCGAGCTCGAAATTGTTCGAAGCCGCGGTAAACGACAGTGTCGCCGTCTTCGAGTAGTCCGCGCCCAGCTTTTGTCCCATGTAGAACGACACCAGGAACATCGCCACAAAGTAAATCAGCAGCGGCACAGCAATGCGCAGCACGTCGAGCGGAAGTCGAACGATGTAACTCCCCTTTAACGAGAACATCACCACGATCGTAAACAGCAACGCGATCAGCGTCAGCGGGCTCACGCGCGGAACAAAACTGTGCTCGTACCACTCTCGGCTCTTCACCCGCAGCAGCAGCGCCCGCGTAGCAAATCCCGCCAAGAAGGGAATCCCAAGATAAATGAAGACGCTCTTCGCAATTTCTCCCATCGAAACGTGAACAATCGACCCCTGCAAGCCAAACTTCGCCGGCAAGACGGTAATGAATAACCAGGCATAAGGTGAGTAAAACAACACCTGAAACAGCGAGTTGAATGCCACTAGGCCCGCCGCATATTCCGTATCGCCGCGCGCCAGTTCATTCCACACAATCACCATGGCGATGCACCGCGCCAGCCCAATCATGATCAATCCCGCCATGTATTCGGGATACCCGCGCAGCAAGGCAATCGCCAGCGCGAACATCAGCAACGGTCCGACCACCCAGTTCTGCACCAGCGACAATCCCAGCACGCGCTTGTTGTGGAAGACCTCGGGTAACTCCTCGTATCGCACCTTGGTAAACGGCGGATACATCATCACGATCAGTCCCATGGCAATCGGAATGGAAGTTGTCCCCACGCTGAAGCGATTCAGAAAAGGCACAACTCCGGGCACACGCCAGCCCAGCGTGACTCCAGCCACCATGGCGGCGAAGATCCACGCCGTCAAATAACGATCGAGAAAGCCGAGTCGCCGCGCCGGTTTCTGCGCGAGTACAGGCAGGATCGCGCTATTGCTTGCCAATGCGGTCGATCTCCTTCTTCAGCGCCAGCCGGTCGAGCGCCGCCATGGGAAGCGCTAGAAACAATCCGATCCTCCGCTCCAGCAAAAAGAACGCGTCTCGATAAGCCCGCTCGATCTCCGCGGGTGTTGCTTTCACCGCCGCCGGATCAGGAATGCCCCAGTGCGCCGTCATCGGCTGTCCCGGCCAGAGAGGGCATGTTTCCTTGGCCGCGTTGTCGCACACGGTAAAGACGAAGTGCATCTCCGGTGTGCCCGGTCGCGCGAACTCGTCCCAGCTCTTGCTGCGCAATCCGGCCACGGGCACTCGTGCTGACGCCAGTTGCGCCAGCGCCTCCGGTCGCACAGCGCCCGAAGGGCGACTTCCCGCGCTGTACGCCCTAAATGCCGGCTTCCCTTTGTGATTCAGGATCGCCTCCGCCATGATCGAGCGCGCCGAGTTTCCCGTGCACAGAAAAAGAACGTTGTAATGAGTGTCCATTTCCCGACTGCTCAGTCCGTCTTCTGAAGTCCTCTGTGTAACCCCGTGTACCAGGGGTAATCGCTTTTTGCGGACGCCCTCAACAAACTTAGCTGCAGCAACTAGGCCCGCAGCAAGCTTTCTGCGGCTTTACCCCGCGTATGAACGCGCTCATGAACTTCCCATCCACCTGAGGCGCAATCGCGTCGACATCCACTCCCGACGCCGACAGAAACTCCCGCGCATCCTCCACGTGATAAACGCGGGTACTTTCCATCTCAATCTGCTCAAAGCCAGCGGCCGCCAGCTTCGCGCGATATTCGTTCTCTTCGAGCGCCCCAGCGATGCAACCCACCCAAGCCAGCACGCTCTTGCGCACCTCCGGCAGCATCTCGCCGCGCGTCACCACATCAGAAACCGCCAGCCGCCCGCCCGGTTTCAGCACGCGAAACGCCTCGCGCAGCACGCGATCCTTGTCTCCCGAAAGATTGATCACGCAATTCGAAATAATGACGTCTACGGTATTGTCCGGCAGCGGAATGTTCTCGATCTCGCCTCGCAGAAACTCTACATTCTCCGCCCCGGCCTTGCGCTTGTTTTCGTTGGCCAGAGCCAGCATCTCGTCCGTCATGTCGAGCCCGTAAGCCTTGCCCGTCGGCCCAACCCGCCGCGCCGAAAGCAGCACATCGATCCCGCCGCCCGACCCCAGATCCAGCACCGTTTCCCCTTCCTTCAACTGCGCCAGCAAGGTCGGGTTGCCGCAGCCGAGCGACGCCAGCATCGCCTCCTCCGGAATCTGCTGCGCCTGCGCCGCGTCATAGAGGTTCGCCGTAATCGGATCGCAGCACTCCCGCGCCGGAGCCGACCCACAGCAACTGTTTCCGCCTCCCGTCACTCGCAACGCGGCCTGTCCGTACTTCTCTTTGACTACTTCTTTAATATCGACATCTACATTCGGCATGATGGCATCTCCTATTTACAACACTGCATCAGCTCCTGAGGTTTAAGCGCCCCGCTGCGTGTGCAGCATTCGGCGTATAAGAATTGGAAAATTTCGCGCAAAGCTTCAATATTCGCGGTGTAACGCAAGTAAGTGCCCTCGCGCTCCACCCGCACCAGTTCTTCGTTGCGCAACTTGTCGAGATGATGGGAAAGCGTAGACCCAGGAATTTCCAACTCTTCCTGAATCTCGCTGACCACCATCCCGTCAGGGTGAGCGGAGAGCAGAAGCTGCACAATCCGCAGCCGAGCCTCCGTTCCCATAGCCGAAAACATATCGGCATAACGTGTAACTTGATCACTGGAAGCGCGAGTTTTCCGATCGGCGGCCGTCTGCATATTTCGATAATACTGGAACTATAGATTCATCGTCAAGATAAAGTGAACGGCCAACCCAAATGTCCCGCGTACACTCTTCGTGTACCTTTGTGTCCTTAGTGGTTTCGCTTCTCGAATGCGGACCGCAAAGGACCAAGGGCGAAGAACTAAGGACGAAGCACGGCAACTAGCAACTCGCGACCAGCAACTAGCAACTGAGA
>Ga0335070_10000448_pt1 | contig 45650 bp, 50 predicted proteins | sample Lox_Sample_13_FD_206722 | JGI IMG/M metagenome (GOLD analysis project Ga0335070, IMG submission 206722) | Soil microbial communities from Loxahatchee National Wildlife Refuge, Florida, United States - Lox_Sample_1.3 | ecosystem: Environmental > Terrestrial > Soil > Wetlands | place: USA... | reverse complement strand
CGCCTGCGGCCGCACCAACGTGCGCTTGCGGGGCTGGATGGGGCGTGCCGACCAGACCACCAAGGTCCGCGGCATGTTCGTCCATCCCGGCCAGGTCGCCGACGCCGCCAAGCGCCACAAGGAGATCAAGCGCTATCGCCTCGTCGTCGACCGCCACAAGGACAACGACGTGATGATCTTCAAATGCGAGCTCGACGGTCCCGGCAGCGAAGCCTTGGCGGCGAAGATCGCCGATACGCTGCAGGCGACGACCAAGATGCGCGGCGAGGTCGAGTTCCTGAAGCCCGGAACCCTGCCCAACGACGGCAAGGTGATCGAGGACATCAGAGAGATCGATTAGGGTCGAAGCACACGCCGGAACGGCGTGGCTTTGTATATGACCCCGAATCCGCGCGCAAAACGCAAAGCGCTTCGCAAGCCGCTGACGAAGCTCGGGCGATTTTGCCTATAGCGTTTTGCGCGCCCCATTTTCGCGGAATCGTGCGCAAAAACTTTCGCGAATGAAATCAAGCCGCTGCCGATTGCGCGAAAAATGGCAGAGTTTGCGCTGCGCAATTTTCGTGCGCGTCCGTTGTTGACCGATGAGTTACCGGAGTCCCGGGCTGAATGCTCCGGACTAGGCCACGTCTGGTCAGCCGAGCCATGGATGCGCGGGTCAAGCCCGCGCCTGACGACTATTTAGAGCCGGACGATTTGTCCTACAGCACCTTGTGCTGGGCGACCGGGATGTTCTGGCGCACCTCGCGCTGATAGCCGAAGTCGAGGCGCGCGGTGACGAAGCCCGGCTTGTCCTGCGCCATGGCGACGATGTGGCCCCAGGGATTGCAGACCAGGCTGTGGCCGTAGCTGGTGCGGGTGCCGTTGGCGTAGCTGCCGCACTGCGCCGCCGCCAGCACATAGGTCTCGGTCTCGATGGCGCGGGCGCGCAACAGCACCTCCCAGTGGTCTTTGCCGGTCTGCAAGGTGAACGCCGCCGGCACCATGATGATCTCGGCGCCCTTCTTGGCGAGCGCCTGGTAGAGCTCGGGGAAGCGCACGTCGTAGCAGATCGAGGCGCCGATCTCGCGCCCCTCGGCCTGGTAGGTCACGATCTCGGTGCCGCGGCTGAACGTCGCCGACTCCCGGTATTCCTTGCCGTCCGGTGTCACCACGTCGAAGAGATGGATCTTGCGATAGCGCGCCAGTTCCTTGCCGTCGCGGCCGAAGACGCAGGTCGTGTTGTAGATCTTGTCGCCGTCGGTCTCGAGCAGGCTGCCGCCGTGCAGCACGATGCGATGCTTGGCCGCGAGCTCGCGGAGCAAGGTCCAGGCCTCGCCGCCGGGCAGCTTCTCGGCCGCACGCTTCTTCGCATCCAGACTTTCGCTCAAGCACGTGAACATCTCCGGCAGCACGACGAGGTCCGGCCGGTCTTCCGCGACCGCCGCGGTGATCAGCCGCTCGGCCTGCGCGAGATTCGCGGCCTTGTTCTCCTGCGAGTTCATCTGGATGAGAGAGACCTTCATCGGTGTTCCTTTAGCTGCCGCGGCCACGAGCCGGCCCATAAAACCCAGTGGACGTAACCCCCGGACGTGAGTCAATAGGGGGGTAATGCACGATGGTACCGCACAGTTGGCGGCCGCAGGGCTCGTCTGTGACCGCGGCGAGCGGCGGGTCTTCGCCGGCGTCGAGTTCAAGGTCGGCCGTGGCGAGGTTCTGGCCGTCGTCGGCCCGAACGGCACCGGCAAGTCGAGCCTGCTGCGCTTGTTGGCCGGGCTCCTGCCCCCGAGCGCCGGCACCGTCAGCTGGGCCGGCGCGCCGGTCGCGGACGATCCTGACGCCCATCGCGCCCGCCTGCATTACATCGGCCATGCCGATGCGCTGAAGCCGGCGCTGACCGTCGCCGAGGCGTTACGCTTTCATGCCGAGCTGCGCGGCGTTTCGCCGGATGCCGCGACGATGGCTAGCGCGCTCGGCGCGTTCGGCCTCGGCGCGCTCGCCAATCTGCCGGCGCGCTTCCTGTCGCAAGGCCAGCGCCGGCGCGCCGCCCTCGCCCGTCTGATCGCCACACCGGCGGCACTCTGGCTTCTCGACGAGCCGACCCTCGGCCTCGACGCAGAATCGGTCGGACGGCTGGAGAGCGCCTTGGAGCGGCACCGCGCCGCCGGCGGCATTGCCGTCGTCGCCACCCACGGCGGCCTCGACCTCGGCGCGCACGCGACCCTGGATCTCGGAGGGTCGGCCCCATGAGCGCGCTGACCGCGGTGTTGCGCCGCGATCTGCGGCTCGCCTGGCGCACGCCCGGCGATAGCGTCAACGTCGTGCTGTTCTTCGTGCTCAGCACGGTGTTGTTCCCGTTCGGCGTCGGGCCTGCCGCCGAGATCCTGGCCAGGATCTCGGTCGGCGTGATCTGGGTGATGGCGCTGCTGGCCGCGCTGCTGTCGCTGGACCGGCTGTTTCGCCAGGACGCCGACGACGGCAGTCTCGATCTCCTCGCCCTCTCGCCGGCTCCGCTCGAGTTCCTGGTGCTCGGCAAGGTCCTGGCGCACTGGCTGATCACCGGGCTGCCGCTGATCATCGCCTCGCCGCTCCTGGCCCTCTTCCTGCAGATGCCGCGCGAGGCGTACCCGACGTTGCTCCTCGCCCTCCTGATCGGCACGCCCACCTTGAGCCTCATCGGCGCGATCGGCGTCAGTTTGACCCTGGGCGCCCGCCGCGGTGGCGTGCTCGTCGCCCTGCTGGTGCTGCCGCTCTATATCCCGGTTCTGATCTTCGGCGTCGGCGCGGTCGAAGCCGCCTCCGCCGGCCTCGAAGCGCGGCCGCATCTCCTGCTTCTCGGCGGCCTGTTGGCGCTGTTCCTGCCGCTGTCGCCGGTCGCGACAGCCGCCGCCTTGCGGCAGGCGCTGCATTAAGGAATACGCCGGACGGCCAAGGGTTTATCCGATATCCCCGGTCCGCCCGAAAGCCATGGAAAAGCCGCGGTGAAGGGGCTAAATCGTAGGCCCAACCATGCACCGCTACGCCAATCCCGCCCAGTTCCAGCGCCTCGCGCGCGCGATCTTCCCGTGGACCACGGGTCTCGCGGTCATTTGCCTCGCAGCGGGTCTGTGGTTTGCGCTGTTCGCCTCGCCGCCCGACTATCAGCAGGGCGAGACGGTCCGGATCATGTACATCCATGTACCGTCGGCCTGGATGGCGATGTTCACCTACACGGCGGTTGCCGTCGCCTCGGCGGTGCTGCTGGTGTGGAAGCATCCGCTGGCGGAACTCGCGGCGCGCGCGATGGCGCCGGTCGGCGCCTGCTTCACGGCCCTGTGCCTGATCTCCGGCTCGCTGTGGGGCGAGCCGATGTGGGGCACGTGGTGGGTGTGGGACGCGCGGCTGACCTCGGTGCTGATCCTGTTCTTCCTGTATCTCGGCCAGATCGCGCTGTTCAACGCCTTCGACGACCCGACCCGCGGCGGCCGCGCGGCCGCCATCCTGGCACTGGTCGGCGTCGTCAACGTGCCGATCATCAAGTTCTCCGTCGACTGGTGGAACACCTTGCACCAGCCGGCGTCGGTCGTGCGCCTCGGCGGGCCGTCGATCGATCCTTCGATGCTGCTGCCCCTGCTGCTGATGGCTTTCGGCTTCACCTTCTATTTCGTCAGCGTCACCCTGATCCGCATCCGCAGCGAAATCCTGGCGCGGCGTTTGCGGGCCCTTCAGTTCGCGCAAGGCGCGGCCGAGCCGGCGGGCGCCCGGCGCGCTTCCGCATGATGGAATTTTTTGCCATGGGTGGCTACGCCGCGTATGTGTGGCCGGCCTACGGACTCGCCGCGGTCATCCTGATCGGCGTGTGGATCGCCAGCGTGCGCAGCCTCAGGGCACGCGAGAGCGACGTCGAGGCTGCGGAAAACGCGCATCCCAGGCGCGGCGCCGGCGGATGACTCGCAAGCGCCGGCGGCTGTACATCCTGCTGTTGTGCCTGGTCGGTCTCGGGACCGCGACCGCGCTCACGTTGACGGCGTTTCAGGACAATCTCGTGTTTTTCTACAGCCCGTCCGACCTTTTGACCAAACACGTCGCCCCCGGCCGCACGGTCCGGATCGGCGGCCTGGTCGAGACCGGTACGGTCGAGCGCCGGACCACCGCCGATTCCAAGGTCCAGGTCAGGTTCAAGATCACCGATCTCGATCACGACGTGCCCGTCGTCTACGTCGGCATCGTCCCCGACCTGTTCCGCGAAGGCCAGGGCGTGGTCGCCAACGGCAAGATGACGGCGGACGGCGTGTTCCAGGCGAGCGAGCTTCTGGCCAAGCACGACGAGAAATACATGCCCCCGGAAGTCGCCGACGCGCTGAAGAAGTCGGGACGCTGGCAGGAAGGCGCGGATACAAAGAAATGACGTATCGCTCGACCCATGCACCGGCGTCATGGCCGGGCTCGTCCCGGCCATCCACGTCGTCGCGCACGGCTCCGAAGTTGATGAAGGCGGAGGGACGTGGATGCCCGGAACAAGTCCGGGCATGACGGAGAAGATTGCATGATTCCCGAAATCGGCCTTTACGCGATCATTCTGGCGCTCGCGGTCGCCGTCGTTCAGATGGTGCTGCCGCTGGTCGGCGCGGCGCGCAACGACGGCGCGCTGATGGAGCTCGGGCGCAGTGCGGCCGTGGCGCAGTTCGGGTTCGTCGCGCTGGCGTTCGCCTGCCTGATGCAGTCCTACGTCGCCTCCGATTTCTCGGTGCGCACCGTCGCCGAGAATTCGAATTCGGCGATGCCGCTGCTCTACAAGATCAGCGGCACCTGGGGCAATCACGAAGGCTCGATGGTGCTGTGGGTGCTGATCCTGTCGCTGTTCGGCGCCTGCGTGGCCACATTCGGACGCAACCTGCCGCCGCCGCTGCGCGCGCGCGTGCTGGCGGTCCAGGCGATGATCGGGGTCGCTTTCCTGGCCTTCATCGTCTTCACGTCCAATCCGTTCCTGCGCCTCGATCCGGCGCCGCCCGACGGCAACGACCTCAATCCGCTGCTGCAAGACCCCGGCCTCGCCTTCCATCCGCCGTTCCTCTATCTCGGCTATGTCGGCTTCTCGACCACGTTCTCATTCGCGATTGCCGCTCTGATCGAAGGCCGCGTCGATCCCGCCTGGGCGCGCTGGGTGCGGCCGTGGACCCTCGCCGCATGGGCGGCGCTGACGACCGGGATCGCGATGGGCAGCTGGTGGTCGTATTACGAGCTCGGCTGGGGCGGCTGGTGGGCGTGGGACCCGGTCGAGAACGCCTCGTTCATGCCGTGGCTGGTCGGCACCGCGCTGCTGCACTCGGCGATCGTCGCCGAGAAGCGCGACGCCTTGAAGAGCTGGACCATCCTGCTCGCGATCCTCGCGTTTGCGCTGTCGCTGATCGGCACGTTCCTGGTGCGCTCTGGCGTGCTCACTTCGGTCCATGCCTTCGCCGTCGACCCGCGGCGCGGCGCCTTCATCCTGCTGATCCTCATCGTCGCCATCGGCGGCCCGCTGGCGCTCTATGCCTGGCGGGCGCCGATGTTGAAGCTCGGCGGCATCTTCTCGCCGATCAGCCGCGAAGGCGCCATGGTTCTGAACAATCTGCTGCTGACCACGGCCTGCGCGACGGTGTTCCTCGGCACGCTCTATCCGCTGTTCCTCGACGCGGTCAACGGCACCAAGGTATCGGTCGGCCCGCCGTTCTTCAACGCGACGTTCATCCCGATCGTTCTGCCGCTGCTCGCCGCCGTCGCGGTCGGGCCGATGTTGCCGTGGAAGCGCGGCGACCTCGGCGCAGCACTCGGCCGCCTATGGGCGGCGGCGGTGCTCGCGGTTTTGGCCGCGGGCGCGGTGCTGGTCGCGACCGGTGTGCGGGCGCCGCTGGCGGCCTTGGGCCTGGCGCTTGCCGCCTGGATCGGCGGCGGTGCGGTGGTGGAGATCGCCGAGCGCGTCCGCCTGTTCCGCGTCCCGGCCGCCGATTCGTGGCAGCGTCTGCGCGGGCTGCCGCGCGCGGCGTGGGGCACGGCGCTGGCTCATTTCGGTCTCGGCGTGCTGATCGCCGGGGTCACGGCCTCCTCGGCCTGGCAGATCGAGAAGGTGCAACTCGTCCGTCCCGGCGACACCGTCGACGTCGGCGGCTATGCGTTCACCTTCAAGCGTGCCGCCGAGGAGCAAGGGCCGAACTACATCGCCCGCCGCGGCACCTTCGACGTCACGAAAAACGGAGCGCCGGTGACGACGCTCTATCCCGCCAAGCGCTTCTATCCGGTACAGCGGATGAGCACGACCGAGGCCGCGATCCACACGCTGTGGATCGCCGATCTCTACGCGACGATCAGCGACCCCGACGAGGGCAGCCGGGAATCCGGCGGCCCGGCCTTTCCCACCCGCGGCGACGGCGCGTGGGCGGCGCGGCTCTACTACAACCCGCTGGTGCCGTGGATCTGGATGGGATGCGTGTTCATGGCGCTCGGCGGCGTCGTGTCGCTCACCGACCGCCGCCATCGCATCGGCGCCCCGGTCCCGGCGCGACCGACGGTCGTCTCGGCCGCGGGGGAATAGCCGCATGCGCCGGATCCTGTACCTCCTGCCGCTGATCGCGTTCATCGCCGTCGCCGCCTGGTTCGCGGCCGGCCTCACGCGCGATCCGAGCCGCATTCCGTCGGCGCTGATCGACCGGCCGATGCCCGAGTTCTCGCTGCCGCCGGTCGCCGACGCCGGCGTGCCCGGATTGTCGGCCGCCGAAATCCGCGGCCAGGTGGCGCTGGTCAACGTGTTCGCGTCGTGGTGCGTGCCGTGCCGCGCCGAGAACCCGATCCTGATGCGTCTGGCGCACCAGCCCGGCGTCAAGCTGTACGGCATCGCCTACAAGGACAAGCCCGCGGACAATCTCAAATTCCTGCAGGAGTTCGGCAACCCGTACGCGGCCGTCGGCGACGATGCGAGCGGCCGGACCGGCATCGACTTCGGCGTGTACGGCGTGCCCGAGACCTTCGTCATCGATCGTGACGGCCGCATCCGGCACAAGGAGGTCGGGGCGCTGACGCCGAAATCGCTGAACGAAACGATCCTGCCGCTGATCGCGCAGCTCTCGAAATGAGACTGAAACTCCTCATCGCCGGCGCACTGTTGGCGGCCCGCCTGGGCGTCGCCAGCGCCTGGGCCGTGTTGCCGGATGAGATGCTGAAGGATCCGGCGCTCGAAGGCCGCGCCCGGGTGCTGTCGAAGGAGATCCGCTGCCAGGTCTGCCAGAACGAGAACATCGACGACTCGTCCGCCCCGTTGGCGGCCGACCTGCGCCGGCTGGTCCGCGAGCGCATCGTCGCCGGCGACAGCGATGCGCAGATTCTGGAATTCCTGCGCCAGCGCTACGGCGACAACGTTCTGATGCGGCCGCCGGTCGAGCCGCAGACCTGGATTCTCTGGTTCGGTCCGCCGGCGCTTCTGCTCGTCGCCGCCGGCGCGCTGGCCGCGATGCTGCGCCGCCGCCCGGCAGCGCCGCCGCCCGAACTGGCGCCTGAGGACGAGAAGCGCGCCCGCGACCTTCTGGAGCGGAACACCTAGATGCTGTGGCTCGTGTTCGCAGGAATGACGGCGCTCGCCGTCGCGGCGCTGCTTGTGCCCTACCTGCGGAGCCGCGGCACCGCCTTGCCGCGCTCGGCGTACGATCTCGAGATCTACCGCGACCAGCTGGCCGAGCTCGAGCGCGACCGCGCGCGCGGCCTCATCGGCGAGGCGGAAGCCAAGGCCGCCCGCACCGAGATCGCCCGCCGCGCGCTGGCGACCGACGCCGCCGGCGCAAAACAGAAGCCCGCCGGCGCCGGCCCGTCCCGGCGCTGGGCCGTCGTCGTCGCCGCGCTCGCGGCGCCAACGCTCGCCTTTGCGCTGTATCTCGGCGTCGGCTCACCTCGGATGCCGAGCCAGGAGTTCGTGGCCCACGGCAACGACAACGGGCCTGAGGCCGAGGAGATGGTGGCCCGGCTCGAGAACCGGCTGAAGGAGCAGCCCGACGATCTCCAGGGCTGGCTGCTGCTCGCACGTTCTTACAGCACCCTCGGCCGCAGCGACGATGCGATCAAGGCCTGGCGCGAAGCCCTCAAGCGCAGCCCCGAACCTGACTCACTGGCGAGCGCCTTCGGCGAAGCGCTGGTCGAAGCCAGCGGCGGCACGGTCACGCCTGAGGCGGAAAAGCAGTTCGAGACCGCGCAGCACTACGACCCCTTGGACCCGCGGCCGCGCTACTACATCGGCCTCAGCGAAGCGCAAGCCGGTGACGCGCGCGCGGCGTTGCAGAACTGGGTCGATCTGATGACGATCTCGCCGGCGGATGCGCCGTGGCTGCCGATGGTGCGCGAGCAGATGGGCCGGCTGTCCGCCCAGGCGAAGATCGATCCCGCGTCGATCCCGCCGTCCGCCGACGCGCAGAAGCTCGCCCAACGGCTGCAAGCGACGGCACCGCGCGGGCCCGCCGGCGCGCCGAGCGGAGCCCCCAGGGGTGCGCCAAGCGGCGCCGACGTCGCCGCGATCGAGAAGATGTCGCCCGAGGACCGCAACGCGATGATCCGCACCATGGTCGACTCGCTGGCGGCGCGGCTCGAGAGCAATCCCGGCGACATCGACGGCTGGCTCCGCCTCGGCCGCGCCCGCGAAGTTCTGGGCGAACCGGACAAGTCGGTCGAAGCCTATGCGAAAGCGGCGGCGCTCGCCCCCGATCGCCTCGACGCCCAGACCGCTTATGCCAACGCGTTGTTCAAGACGTTGCCCAAGGACGGCGACAAGCTGCCCCAGAACTTCGTCGCCGTGATGCGGCATATCCTCGAGCTCGACCCGAACTACGGCGATGCGCTGTGGTTCGTCGGCCTGGCCGAGGCCGAGGCCGGCAACCGGCTCGCCGCGATCGCGCTGTGGCAGCGCCTGCTCAATCGCCTGCCCGACGGCAGCAAGGAGCGCGAGCAGGTCCAGGCGCAGATCGAGAAGCTGAAGCAGGCGACGAACTAAAACGTCATTGCGAGCGAACGGAGTGAGCGAAGCAATCCAGGGGGGCGGCGCGGCCCTGGATCGCTTCGTCGCTGTGCTCCTCGCGATGACGGCGGCGCGTCACTTCCCTTCGAGCGTGTTCACCGGCTCCCAGTCCGGTCCCGGCGGATGGGCGGCGAATGTCTTCGCCCGTTCCAGGAACAGCGCCGCGGGCGGATCGACGGCGGCGATCCGGGCAAAGGCCGCCGCGGCGCCGGCGAAGTCGCGCTGCCGCCACCGCGCGAGCCCGTCGGCATAGACGGCGGCGATGCGCTGCTGCTCGCTGTTGACCCGTCCCGTCTCGCCGAGGGGCTCGAGGATCTTGACCGGCGTCTCACGGCCCTTGACCCGGATGGCGTCGAGCTCGCGCCAGACGATCGCCGAATCCGCCTGCGCTGCCGTCATTTCCGAGGCCATGATCGCGGTCGCAAAATACTTGTTCGCGCCTTCGAGGCGGGACGCGAGGTTCACGATGTCGCCCATCATCGTGTAATTGAGACGCCGCCGCGATCCCATGTTGCCGACCAGCGCCTCGCCGGAGTTGAGCCCGATCCGCTGGCCGAGCTTGTGGCCCTTGAACGCGGCCGACGTGCGGTTGAGATCTTCCAGCTTGGCGCGGCATTCGAGCGCGGCGCGCACGGCGTTGAGAGCGTGGTTCGGATCGTCGGCCGGGGCACCGAACATCGCGACGATGGCGTCGCCGATGTACTTGTCGACGTAGCCGCCGTGAGCCTCGATGATGTCGGTCATCGCCGACAAATACTCGTTCATCAGGGTGACGAGCTCGGTCGGCGACATTTTTTCCGAGAACGACGAAAATCCGGCGACGTCCGAGAAATAGACGGTGATCTGGCGCGTCTCGCCGCCGAGCTGCGGCAGCTTATCCGAGGCCATCATCTTGTCGATGACCGCCGGGGCCAGATAGAGCGCGAAGCTCTTGCGCAGCAGGCGTTTGTCCTTGTCGGCGATCATGAAGCGATAGGCGACGGTGAAACCGCCGGCGCCGAGCCCGGCGAGCAGCGGATCGATCAGCGGCAGGGCCAGCGCCTGCAGGAACGCCCATAGAGCGAGTCCCGTCCACGCGGCCGTGGCGACCAGGAAAGCGACCATCGCCGGCACCGGGCCGAGCAGCAGGGCGCCGCCGGTCGCGACGAGGGCCAGACCGAACGCGGCGGCCCAACTCCAGGCGCGGCCGAGCTCGCGCAGCACCTCATGGCGCAGCAGGTTGTTGACCGCCGTCGCGTGGATGTAAACGCCCGACATCGAATCGCGTTCGAAACGGCCTTCTTTCGACGCTGCCGGCAGCGCGCAGCGCGGCGCGAACGCACCTTCGATGCCGGTGGCGAATCGCTTCGACGTGATCTTGCGGTCCTCGAGGTCGGTGACTGTGCCGATCAGCACGACGCGGTTCGCGAAGTTCCTGCGGAAGAACTCCGCGTCGCCTTTTTCCACGCATTGGTAGAGATCGGCCAACGAGTATGTCGGAATGTCCTCGCCGCCGCCGTCGAAGTTGAGCGTGAACGTGTTGGGGACCGCGCTGGGGATGGCATAGCCGCCGAGCGTCATCGTCCCGTCCGCCGCCAGCTGCGGCCGCTCGCCCAGCGCCCGGGCGGCAAGCTCGACCGCCATCGACGGATCGGGCGTGCCGTCGCTGATGAACGTCAACGGCACGCGGCGGATGATCTCGTCCGGATCGCTATACACATTCAGAGGCCGCAGATTCTGTCGGCGACCCGACGCGATCTGCATGGCCGGAAACGGCTCGACGGGCTGCTCGCTGTGCTGGACCCGACCGAGCACCACCTTGCCGTTGCGCGCGGCGGCGTTGAGCGCGCGCAGGAAATCGCGATCAAAACCTTTCACCCGCGATCCGAGAGTTTCGTCGCCGAACTCGACCTGCGACTGCTCGATCGAGGTGGGAAAGATCACGTCGAAGCCGACGACCTTGGCGCCGCCATCGAGCACCGCCGTCATCACGCGGCCGATGTCGCGGGTCCAGGTGACGTAGGGCGTGCCGGCGAAGGGCGGTGTCCTGTAGGTTTCTTCATCGAGCGCCACGACCACGGCCGGCGAATCCGCCGGATCGTGCAAGGGCCCGTGCGTTTCCGAGCGCAGCCACGTCAGAATGTCGATCGAGAGTCCGTCCAGCACGTCGAGCATCGGCAGCGACACGATGCCGGCCGCGAGGAATGCGAACAAAAGCGCCGCGATCAGGTCGCGGCGATGCAGGCCCCCCATATGCGCCCCCCGTGGTGCCGTCCGAAGCTTAGATCAGCCGGCAGCCTTCAGGCGCAACAGGCGGCTCAGGACCGGCGCCTGTCCCGGCGCCGCGTTGGGATCGACCTTGAAGGTGATCTGGTCGCTCCCGCAAGAGGCGCGGTACGTGCCGCCCGCAGTCAGCGCTTTCCCGGCCTTGGCGAAGTCATAAAACGTGCCGCGCATCAGCTGATGGTCGGCAATGTCCATCTCGATCCGCTCACCCGGCTGGTCGAGGCGCTCGATGACGAGGTGGCCGCCGCCCTTGATGTCGACGACCGGCGACAGGCCGTACAGGACGAGCTGCGGCTGGTTGGTGTTCACTTTCGGCGCCGCCCGGAAGACCACCGCACCGCTCTTGCTCGCCTGCTGGGAGCTGAGCTGGATCTTGCCGCCGTCGCACGGCACCTTCTCGCGACGGACCTTGCCATCGGTCACCGCACTCTGATCGGTGCCGACCGCGACCGTGCCGCCGGTGATGGTCTCGCGCCAGCACGAATGCATATAGCTCAGGACCAGCGTGTCGGACGGCGCGAGCTTGATCGTCTTGCCGGCGGAGACGTAGTCCATGAACTCCACCCCGGCGGTCTTGCTGTTCACGTCCTCGACCAGTGCCACCGGCGCCTGCGCACGCGCCGCGGCGCCCAGGCCGATCGTGCCCAGCGCGATCACGAAGCTCGCCGTCACCGTACGGGAAATGCGCGTCATGCCCTGACCTCCCTCACGCCTTGTAAACTAGCTTGTTGTCCTTGGCCGCGTCAGTGATGCCGCTCACACGGACGAACCGGCGAATTATAACGGTCCGTCATAAGCCGCAAGGGTTAACGCGGCCTTAGCGGCGGTTGCGGAGCGCCGGCGGAACCGGCTGTGGCGGAGGGGCGTGAGCCGGTCGGCGGTTGGTGGAGCCGAGGGGAATCGAACCCCTGACCTCCTCATTGCGAACGAGGCGCTCTCCCATCTGAGCTACGGCCCCGCCGATGGCGGGCGGATAATGGTTATGGCCCTCCCGCCTGTCAAGGAAATGCGGATTCCGCCGGCAATGCCAATACTTTGCCCCGATTCGCGGGCTTTGCCAGAAATCCGGCGCTCGTGTAGGGTGGCGGCGGCTCGGGACCTCCTTCTCCGGGCACCACCATTTCCGGGACGGCCATGCTACCGGTACTCGAGCTCATCGATACCATCCTCAACCTGTATGTCTGGGCGCTGATCATCTCGGCGATCCTGTCGTGGCTGATGGCCTTCAACGTCATCAACAGCCACAACCGGCTGGTCTACATGGTGAGCGATTTCCTCTACCGGATCACCGAGCCGGCGCTGCGGCCGATCCGCCGTTTTGTTCCCCTTGTCGGCGGCGTCGACCTGTCGCCGGTGGTGCTGATCCTGCTGCTGTGGTTCATCCGGCGGCTGCTGTGGGTTGACGTCGCGCCCTCGTTGATGTGATCTCGCTCAAGGAGGGGTGTGTGGTTCCGGTTCGCGACGGCGTCGTCGTGAACGTCAAGGTCACGCCGCGGGCACGCCAGGACCGGATCGATCCGCCGGGACCGGACCAGGCGTTGCGGGTGCGCGTGACCGCGCCGGCGGATGACGGCAAGGCGAATGCGGCTGTGATTGCGCTCTTGGCCAAATCCTGGGACCTCCCCCGGTCGGCGTTCTCGATCACGACGGGCGCCACCAGCCGGCGCAAGCGCATCCACATCCAGGGCGAGCCCGCGGCGCTGATCCGGCGCCTGACGACGCACACGGCCGCGCCATGATGGCACGGATCATCGACGGCAAGGCGCTCGCCGCCTCGCGCCAGGCCCAGCTCACCGAGCGCGTGATCCGGCTGAAGACCCGGCACGGTGTGGTGCCGGGCCTCGCCGTGGTGCTGATCGGCGACAACCCGGCCAGCGAAATCTATGTCCGCGGCAAGACCAAGGCGATCGAGCAGACCGGCATGCGTTCGCATGTCCATGCGCTGGCGGCGAAAACCCCGGCCGCCGAGATCCTGCGCCTGATCGCACTCCTCAATGCGGACGAGTCCGTCGACGGCATCCTCGTACAGCTGCCGCTGCCCCAACACATCGAGCCGACGGCCGTGGTCGATGCCATCCATCCCGACAAGGACGTCGACGGCCTGCATATCATCAACATCGGCCGCCTCGCCGCCGGCCGGACCGGACTGGTTCCGTGCACGCCCCTCGGCGTCGAACTGCTGCTGCGCTCGGCGCAGCCCGATCTTGCCGGGCAGCATGCGGTGATCATCGGCCGTTCCGCCCTGGTCGGGCGGCCGCTGGTGCATCTCCTGTTGCGGGCCGACTGCACCGTCACCGTTGCCCATTCACACACACGCGATCTCCCGGCGCTCTGCCGCACGGCCGATATCCTGGTCGCCGCGGTCGGCAAGCCCGAATTCGTGCGCGGCGACTGGGTGCGCCCGGGTGCGATCGTCATCGACGTCGGCATCAGCCGCCGTCCGGGAACCGACGGCAAAGCGCGGATCGTCGGCGACGTGGCCTTCGCCGAGGCGATCGAGCGCGCCGGCGCGATCACGCCGGTTCCGGGCGGCGTCGGGCCGATGACCGTCTCCTGCCTGCTCGACAACACGTTCGCCGCCGCCTGCCGGCGCCGCGGCATCGATCCGGCGGCGGTGTGAGACAATGACGGGCTCGCTCACCGCTCTGGCCCTCGCCGTTCTGGCATTCGTCGGCGGTCACTTCGTCCTGTCGAGCCCGCCGCTGCGCCGACCGCTCGCGGGCGCGCTCGGCGAGCGCGCCTTTGCCGGCGCGTATTCGGCGCTGATGCTCGCCGCCTTCGTCTGGACGGTCGCCGCGTTCCGAGCGGCTCCTTACGTGCCGCTGTGGGAGCTGCCGCGCGGCGCCCGAATGATCCCGGTCCTCGTGATGCCGTTCGCCTGCCTGCTGTTCGTCGGCAGCGTCACCGTCCGCAATCCGACCATGGTCATGGGTGCCGTCGCCGCCGACCCTGCCCCCGGCATGATCAAGGTCACGCGTCACCCGATGCTGTGGGCGTTCGGCTTGTGGGCGCTGGCGCACCTCGTTGTGAATGGCGAAGCTGCGGCGCTGCTGCTGTTCGGCGGCATCGCCGTGCTGGCGCTGGCGGGTACGCTCGCCATCGATGCGAAGCTGCGGGCGCGCGACAGCCAGGGTTTCGCGCGCCTCGCTGCGGTGACGTCGAACCTGCCGCTCGCTGCGCTCGTCGCCGGCCGCAGCCGCTTGCGGTTCGCCGATATCGGTTGGTGGCGGCTGGCGTTGGCGGCGCTGCTCTACGTCGCGCTGATTTTCGCGCACCCGCTGCTATCGGGGCGCACCATCGCCTGACCAGAAGCGGGGGTCTGACGCAGAACAGCGCGGAAAAAAGCGGACCCGAAAGCCGGGCCCGAAGGAAATCGGGCCTCCGCGCCCGGGGGAGGGACAGCGCGGAGGCCCGAGTCACCGCCTCTACCGAGAGAACGGTGTGACGAAATCACCCGCATAACGTAGCGCAATGCCGCCCACCGGCATTGATCTGGATCAAACGCCGCCGACCTTTGTGAAGCGGAAAAATATCAGTTACTTGAGGGGCTTCAGCGGTCGCGTTTGGCGGCGAGCCGCAGCCGCAACGCGTTCAGCTTGATGAAGCCTTCGGCGTCCCGCTGGTTGTAGGCGCCCTGGTCGGCCTCGAATGTCACGTGCGAGAGGCTGTAGAGCGACTTCGGCGACTTGCGACCCACCACGCGCGCGTGGCCCTTGTAGCATTTGACGCGCACGGTGCCGGAGACGTTCTCCTGGCTCTTGTCGATCAGCGCCTGCAGCATCTCGCGCTCCGGCGCGAACCAGAAGCCGTTGTAGATGAGCTCGGCATAGCGCGGCATCAGCTCGTCCTTGAGATGGCCTGCGCCGCGATCGAGCGTGATGGATTCGATTCCGCGATGCGCGGCCTGCCAGATCGTGCCGCCGGGAGTCTCATAGACGCCGCGGGACTTCATGCCGACGAAGCGGTTCTCGACCAGATCGACGCGGCCGATGCCGTGCTCGCGGCCGATCTCGTTGAGCCGCGTCAGCAGCGCCGCCGGCGCCAGCTTCTTGCCGTCGACGGCCACGGGATCGCCGCGTTCGAACTCGATCTCGACGTATTGCGCCTTGTCCGGCGCTTTCTCCGGGGCCACGGTTCGCGAATAGACGAACTCGTCCGGCTCGTGCCAGGGGTCCTCGAGCACTTTGCCTTCGGCGGAGATGTGCAGCAGGTTGGCGTCCGTAGAGAACGGCGCCTCGCCGCGCTTGTCCTTGGCGATCGGGATCTGGTGCTTCTCGGCGAAGTCGATGAGCTTGGTGCGCGACTCCAGCTTCCATTCCCGCCACGGCGCGATGACCCGGATACCGGGCTCGAGCGCGTAGTAGGTCAGCTCGAACCGCACCTGATCGTTGCCTTTGCCGGTCGCGCCGTGCGCGACCGCGTCGGCGCCGACCAAGCGCGCGATCTCGATCTGGCGCTTGGCGATCAGCGGCCGCGCGATCGACGTACCGAGCAGATACGTGCCTTCGTAGAGCGCGTTCGCCCGGAACATCGGCATCACGTAGTCGCGGATGAATTCTTCGCGCAGGTCCTCGATGAAGATCTGCTTCACGCCGAGGAGCTCGGCCTTCTTGCGCGCCGGTTCGACTTCCTCGCCCTGGCCGATATCGGCGGTGAACGTCACGACTTCGCAGCCATAGGTCTCCTGCAGCCATTTCAGGATGACCGAGGTGTCGAGCCCGCCCGAGTAGGCGAGGACGACCTTCTTGACCGGCTGTGCCGCGGCGGACGACATGAATTTCCCTAACCGATGACCCGACGGAATTTCGCTTTGCGGGCTGCAAAGCCGGGCGGAGTATAGGGATTGCCGGCCGCTCCGCAAGCGGCCCCGTCGTATCGTCATGCTGGCGAAAGCCGGCATCCAGTCAGGCACTTGCGCTGGACCCCGGCGTTCGCCGGGGTGACGGACCATCAAGGAGACGAGCGATGATCGATCTGTATGGCTGGCCGACCCCGAACCTCCACAAGGTGACGATCCTCCTGGAAGAGACGGCCACGCCCTACAACGTCATCCCGGTCGACATCCAGAACGGCGATCAGTTCAAGCCGGACTTCCTGAAGATCAGCCCCAACAACAAGATGCCGGCGATCGTCGACCGCGAGGGACCGGACGGCGCGCCGCTGGCGATCTTCGAATCCGGCGCCATTCTCATGTACATCGCGGAAAAGACCGGCCGGTTCATGCCGAAGTCGACGCGCGGCCGCTACGAGGTCATCCAGTGGCTGATGTTTCAGATGGGCGGGGTCGGGCCGATGCTCGGCCAGGCGCACCACTTCCGTCAGTACGCCCCGGAGAAGCTGCCCTATGCGATCGACCGCTACACCAACGAGACGAGCCGGCTTTACAACGTGATCGACCGCCGTCTCGCCGAAGCGGCGTACCTCGCCACGGACTATTCGATCGCCGATATGGCGGTCTTCCCGTGGATCCGTCCGTATGAACGGCAGGGCCAGAAGCTCGACGATTATCCGAACCTCAAGCGCTGGTTCCAGGCGATCGACGCCCGGCCCGCCGTGCAGCGCGGCCTGGCCGTCCTCGCCGACAAGCGGCGGCAAGGTCCGATGGATCAGAAGGCGCGCGAGGTGCTGTTCGGCAGCCAGCAATACGTGCGGCGCTGACCCACCCATCACCCGTCCCGATATCGCCGGTTTTCCGCCTCCCCCGTTCCGCCTGAGGTGTGCGTTTGCGCACTGGCGGCGCCGGCGGGCACGCTACACTTGGCGGCAATGGGCTTATCCACATGCCGAGGCTGACAAATATCATCGAGGAAATTCAACGATATAAATCTGATTTCCACAGGCAGATTTAATATTTTTTAACTGCCTCTGTGAATATTAACTATTCGACCGGGGGTACCCGGCGTCCGCAGAAGTCAGGGTCCGCAGTTAAAGGGTCGAACGCGGAGAGTGCCATGGCAGAACTCATCGTCTTCACGCTGTACGCGGTGATCGGCATCCTGCTGGGCTTGTGGATTGCCTTTCATGGGCCGATTCGGCCGGACAACGTCATGCGGCTCAGCGCGGTGCTGTGCATCGTGCTGCTCTGGCCGTTCTTCGTCCTGCACACCCTCCGCTCTTAAATCTCAAGCGTGGCGCCTTGCAGCCGGTTGGCCGGCGCGCCACCGCAGCCGCAGCAGCCACGTCTTCGCCAGGCCGGCCAGCGCGCGGGCCGCGTGCGCCATCTCTCGATTGCGGCGGCGCCGTGCCTCAGCGATCTGCGCCTCGATGAACTCCGACGGCACGCCGTCGCGAAGAAACGCATCGCGGCGCTCGATCAGCTCGCCAAGCGAGCGCGGCTGCCCGCAGCGAACCTCTTCTGACCTGGCGGGTTCCAATCGAGTCATGGATTGCCTCCTCTGCCGGTACGGGTGCTGACGAAGACATCGCGCCACAAAGGCTTCTCGGCTTCCTGCAGCGCGTCGATCCGGCTGATGCCGATGTCCTGCAGATCGCGGTCGCTGAGCGCCAGCAGCTGGCGCCGCTCGCGCGCCGCCTGGCGGAACTCGCCGGCGGCCGCGGCGACCCGGACTGCGGCACGGCGCAGGCCCGCCCACCACGGCTCCCCCGGCAACAGCCCTTTCATCGTCTGAGTATTCATGTTAGATTTCCTCAAATGGCGGATGGCATTGGCCACCTGTTACCTTGAAGAATGTGGCCGAGTTGGCTGTCCGGCAACCGATCATTTCTCGGTTGTCGAGTTAGGAATTATAATTCGATGCTCGTGAGGGGCTGATGCTGGTCCGTCGACTCCCGCCGCTCAACGCCCTGCGTGCCTTCGAGGCCGCGGCCCGCCATCTGAGCTTCAGCGCCGCCGCCGCCGAGCTCCATGTCACGCCGGCGGCGATCAGCCACCAGATCAAGGCGCTCGAGGACGATCTCGGCGTGAAACTGTTCCGGCGCCTCAACCGCGAGGTTCGCCTGACCGATGCCGGCCAGGCGTGCCTGCCGGGATTGAGGGAGGGCTTCGACCGCATCGCCGAAGCGGTGAGCGTCGCCCAGCGGCAGGACGGCGGCGGCATTCTCACGGTCAGCACATCGCCGGGCCTCGCCGCCAAATGGCTGGTGCCGCGGCTCGAGAAATTCCGCGCCGCGCATCCCGACATCGACCTCCGCGTCGATGCGTCGATGCATCTGGTCGATTTCGCCCGCGAAGACGTCCACGTGGCGCTCCGTTTTGGCAACGGCCGCTATCCGGGACTGCATACCGAGCTGTTGATGCGCGCCGAGGTCCTGCCGGTCTGCGCCCCGGCCCTGCTGCGCGGCCCGCACGCGCTGCGCCACCCGGCCGACCTGAAGCATCATGCGTTGATTCACGACGAGACTCTGGCCGCCGAGCCGGGCGCCCCGGACTGGACGATGTGGCTTCGCGCCGCCGGGGTCGACGGTGTCGACTCGACGCGCGGCCTGCGCTTCAACCAAGTGGCGCTGGTGATCGACGCCGCCATCGCCGGCCGCGGCGTCGCCTTGACCCGCAGCGTCTTCGCCGCCGACGATCTCGCAGCCGGTCGTCTCATGCGGCCTTTCGGCGCCGGCATGCCGATCGATTTCGCAGCCTATCTGGTGACGCCGCCCTCGCTGGTCGCGGTGCCGAAGGTCAAAGCCTTCCGCGAGTGGGTGTTCCAGGAGATAGGGGAGACGCCGGTGATCGGCTCCCATCGGCCGGTCCCGCTCGAACGCAAACGCCGCCCGCGGCCGTCAGCCGGCAACCGCTGAATTCAGCAGGGCTCGGTGACGGCTTCGGGGGCGGCCTTGTTGCGGCGCACCCGCTCGCTGTCGGACTTCAGCTGGCCGCACGCCGCCATGATGTCGCGGCCGCGCGGGGTACGAACCGGCGAGATATATCCCGCCTTCATCAGGACGCCGGCGAACCCGTCGATGGCGTCGTCGCTCGAGCACTCGTAAGGTGCGCCCGGCCACGGATTGAACGGGATCAGGTTGATCTTGGACGGGATGCCCGCCAGGAGACGAATCAACTGCCGCGCCTCGGCCGGCGAATCGTTGACGCCCTTCAGCATCACGTACTCGAACGTGATCCGCCGCGCGTTGCTGAGCCCGGGGTAGTCACGGCAGGCGGCGAGCAAATCCTTGATCGGGTATTTGCGGTTGAGCGGCACCAGCACGTCGCGCAGCTCATCGGTCACGGCATGCAGCGACACGGCGAGCATGACGTTGAGCTCCTCGCCGCAGCGCCGGATCATCGGCACCACGCCCGAGGTCGAGAGCGTGATCTTGCGGCGCGAGACCGCGACGCCCGCCGGGTCCATGACGATCTTGAGCGCCTTGGCCACGTTCTCGAAATTGAACAGCGGCTCGCCCATGCCCATCATGACGATATTGGTGAGCTTGCGCCCGTTCTCCGGCGCCGGCCATTCGCCGAACACGTCGCGGCAGGCCATCACTTGGCCGACGATCTCGGCCGGGGTGAGGTTGCGCACCAGGCGCTGCGTGCCGGTGTGGCAGAATTTGCAGGACAACGTGCAGCCGACCTGGCTCGACACGCAGAGCGTGCCGCGGTCCTCCTCCGGGATGTGCACGCACTCGGCCTCCTGGCCGTCGACGAAGCGCAGCAGCCATTTCTGCGTGCCGTCGACCGACTGTTGGCGGCGCACCGGCTGCGGCCTCCCGATCACGAAGCGCTCGGCGAGACGGCTGCGGAAATCCTTGGAGAGATCGGTCATGCCCTCGAATGACGTGGCGCCGCGGACGTAAATCCACTGCCACAGCTGACGCGCGCGGAACGCCGGCGCGCCGAGTGCGGCGAGCTCGGCCGCGAGTTCGTCGCGCGAGAGGCCGATCAGCTCGATGCGGCCATCGGGGATGACCGGCGGCGGCAGCGCCGTCTTCGCTTCGAAAATGGCTGCGTCGCCGGGACCGCCCGGCAGTACGTCTGTGGAGGACGGGCTCATGTTCGGGTGCCGCGCCTACTTCGCGCCGCAGGCTTTGGCGATCTCGGCATAGGCCTTGCCGAAGCCGGCCAGACTGAACGTATCCGTGGTCTCGGTGTTGCGGCTCGACGTGCCGCGGACCTTGAGCGTCTTGCCCGATTTCATGGCCGTCACGACCGCCTTGTCGGCCGCGTCGTCCTTGGCCCAGGCGGCTTCGGCGTCGACATCCGTGCGGGTGAAGAATTCGAATTTTTTGCCGTCGACGTCAACGCCGACCGCGGCACCCTGCTTGAAGGGATAGCCCGCCTGGAAGCTCACCTCGTCGAAACGTTTGGCGGCCGGGCGATGCGTCACCGTCAGCATCACGTCGCTGCGCTTCGCAGCCTTGGGCTCCGATGAGGCCGGGCGTGCGAACATGTAGCAGATCTTGCTCGAGGCCTGCGTCAGCTCGACGGCGGTCCAGGCTTCGAAGTTGCCGAGCGGCTTGGGTGCCGGCAGGTTTTGCGCGCTCGGCTGGGCGGCCGGTTTCGCCGGCGGCGGCACGGGCTTCGACTGTTTCTGAGACTGCGCCGCCGCGGGCGTCGCGAGCAGGACAGTGATCGCGAACATCGAAACCGTGACTTGCCGCCGCGCGGCAAGGCGAAACTTCGAACTCAACGTCATCGCAACTTCCGGAAATGCGGACCAGTGCGGAAAATACCGGCCGGGGTGATCCGAAACCCGTCGCTGCGCGTATGCCATGGGATGTGCACAGCGTCAATCCGCGGCTTTCGTGGTTGTACCATCAGTCTATGCCGAATTCCGGCTTTTTGAAGGCGGCGCCGCGCCGTGACGGCTTGCCGCTGCCGCACCGACACCGCTAGATAGGCCGATGCCCCCTCATGCCGCAGGCGGCGCCTTCGACGACGCGCCCGGTGCCGCGGAACTGGCGGCGGACCTGATCGCCGTCGCGCGACAAGCCGATCGTCAGGCCTTTGCGCGCCTGTTCCGGCATTTCGGCCCGCGGGTCAAAGGCTATCTCCTGCGGCTCGGGGCCGATGACGCGGCGGCCGAGGACCTCATGCAGGAGGTCATGCTGACCGTATGGCGCCGGGCCCCCACCTATGATCCCCGCATCGCGGGCGTCAGCACCTGGGTGTTCACGATCGCGCGCAACCGGCGCATCGATGCGCTGCGCCGCGCACCGCGTCTGCCCGATGACATCGACGATCCGGCGCTGCGGCCGGCGACCGCCCCGGCGCCTGACGCCGTCGCGGCGGCTCAGCAGTGGGAACAGAAGATGGCGGCCGCGATCACGGCCCTGCCGGCCGAGCAGGCCGAAATGCTCCGTCTCGCCTATTTCGACGACCGTTCGCACAGCGATATCGCCGCCGCGCTGAACATTCCGCTGGGGACCGTGAAGTCGCGGCTGCGCCTCGCGATCGCCCGTTTGCGCGCCGTATTCGAGCCCGAGGACAAGCCATGACACATCGCGTCGCGGACGAATTCCTGCTCGACCATGCCGCAGGCACCGCCCCGGAACCGATCGCGGTGCTGGTCGCGACGCATGTTGCGCTGAATGCAGCGAGCCGCCGCGCGCTCCGCCAGCTCGAGACGATCGGCGGCGCCTTGCTCAGCGAGGTGGCACCGGCGGCGACCGCTGCCGACGCCCTGGAGCGGACGTTGTCCCGCCTCGGCCCGCAAGAGCCGCCGGGTGCCGCGCCGTCCTTCGCCGGCCGGTTGCCGGCGCCATTGCAGGCCTACGTGCCGCACGGCCTCGACGCGCTGCGATGGCGCACTCGCGGCCGGGGCCTTGCGGAAGCCGTACTCGCCTGCACGACGCCGAGCGCCTACCGTTTGAGCCTGCTGCGCATGGCGCCCGGCGGCGGCATTCCGCGTCACGGCCACCGCGGGCCGGAGTTCGTGCTGGTCCTGTCCGGCGGCTTCTCCGATCAGCGCGGCCGCTACGGGCCGGGCGATGTCTGCTTCGCCGACGAATCTGTGGAGCATCGGCCTGTCGCGGATGCCGACGGTGAATGCCTGTGCCTCGCGGTCACGCGCGGGCCGGTCCGGCTCAAAGGCCTGTTGGGCCTGGTACTCAATCCGTTTATGGGTGCCTGAGCGTCCGGCGATCAGCCCTGGATCAAGGTCTCGGCGAGCATCAGGATGTCGTTGTCCATCTGCTCCTTGACCGAGCGGTAGAGGTCGCGGATCGAGACGATCCCGACCAGCTCCATGCCGTCGACGACGGGCAGATGGCGGTAGCCGCGCTGGTTCATCAGCTCGAGCGCATGCAGCACCGAATCCGAGGACTTCACGGTATCGGGATTCGCGGTCATCACCTCGCCGACCGGCGTGGTCTCCGGATCCTTGCGCGCGGCGACCACGCGGACCAGCACGTCGCGCTCGCTGAAAATACCGACCAGCCGGTCGTTATCCATGACCGGCACGGCGCCGAAGCGCCGCTTTGCCATGGCATCCACCACTTCGCGGACGGTGGCGCTCGGCGCGAAGGCGACCACGTCCTGGCCGTGGATCGCGTGCGGTACGATCGTGTGTTCGACGGGGAGCATTTCCTCAAAGACCTGTCGTTGGAATTAGAAAAACAACTTGTGCAGATCGATCGTCGAATCAACCCCGAGCGTGCAGAAGTTCTTGGCCAGCCATGCCTCCGCGGTCCGGCCGCCGAGGTCGAACAGGAGCTCGAGGAAATCGCGGTCGAGGTTGAACTTCGACGACGCGCCGAGATTCGCCATCTCCTTCTCGGCCTGGATCATGTGGAAGTAGATGCGGCGCAGGTTGGAGCGGCCGGTCAGCCGGTGCTGCTCGAGCAGGCGGGTCACCAGCGCGATCGCCCGCATCTCGCGCATCATCGTCGCGTTGAAGCTGATCGAGTTCATCCGGTCGATGATGGCGCGGGCGCTGTCTGGAAGCTCGTCGACGATGATCGGATTGATCTCGACGATGATGATGTCGCTGGCCCGGCAGTTGTAGATCAGCGGGAACATCGCCGGGTTGCCCATGAAGCCGCCGTCCCAGTAATGCTCGCCGTCGATCTCGACGGCGTGGAAGAGGTGCGGCAGGCAGCTCGACGCCAGCAGCGCCTCGACCGACATCTCCTTTTGCTTGAAAACCCGGATCTTGCCGGTGCGCACGTTCGTCGTGTTCACGAACAGCTTGATGCTGCTCGACGCGTGCTTGAGACGCTCGAAATTGATCAGGTCCTCGAGCACGTCGCGCAGCGGATTGGTGTTGCCGGGGTTGAACTGGTAGGGCGAGAAGATGCGCGTCCAGATGTCGAACATCTGGTAGACGGGCGAATTGTCGAGATTGTGGTTGCCGAGGAACTTGTCGAACGGCGTCGGCTGGAAAATCGAGAACTGGCCGCTCTTGGCGATGCGCTGCCAGAATTCGCGCAACAGCGCGCGGGCGCCTTCGCGCCCGCCGCTGATCATGCCGTAGACGAGAATGGCGCCGTTCATGGCACCGGCGCTGGTGGCGCTGATGCCGTCGATCTTGACCCGCTCGTCCTCGAGCAGACGGTCGAGCACGCCCCAGGTGAACGCGCCGTGCGCGCCGCCGCCCTGCAGGGCCAGGCTCACCGTGCGCGTGGGACCGGTCGCAGCCGCGGTCCGGTCCGACGTTCCAGGGGTGGTCGCATCCATGATTGCTCGCCTACAGTCCGGGTGTGGCCCCGCCACGCCCCTCCGCCAAATCGTTCGGACTCTTGCAGTATTTTAGCAATAAAAGGTTAATTGCACCTCCGAGCCACACTCCAAGCGCGTGCCCGGGCCAAGGTGCCGCCCAGGGCTAAGCCGTTCTGCCGCGCCGCGATTTGAGCTTCGGCGGGCCGAAGACGTGGCGGGTCATAGCGGGGGCCGCCGGCGGGCCGCCCGCCATCGCCGGCCGGGCGGCGAAACGGCCGACGCTGAGCACCCGGTCGTACATGACCAACGCGCCGGCGAGAGCCAGGTTGATGCAGAACTTGGTCGGGATCTTCACGACATGCTCGCAGCGCGCCGCCAGCTCTGAAGACAGAGAGCCCCGCTCGGGTCCCAGCACGTAGGCGCAGGCGCGCGGATGACGGAAGCTCGGCAGATCGACGGCATCGTCGAGCAGCTCGATGCCGACCAGCGCGCAGTCGACCGGCAAGCGGAATTCCTTCAGGTTCGCGAACTCATACAACGGCACGTTCGCCGGCGCGTCCGAGGTATCGGCACGGCCGCCCTCATGCCGGCCGTACGCGGCGCCGATGGTGAACACGAAGGACGCGCCGAACGCGTGCGCCGTGCGCATCAGGCTTCCGAGATTCATCGGTTTGCTGATGCCCTCGACGCCGATTCCGAAATAGCCCCGCATGCCGCCAACTTGCCTGCGGCATCCCTGCAAGGCAAGGTTCCGTCATGATGCACAATCCGGAGCCGGCGGCGGTCGAGGCCTGGCGCGGCGCGATGGTCGAAAGCCGTCATCGCGTCGCTTTTGCCGTGCTCGACGCCGACGACCGCGTCATCGAAGCGCGCGGCGATATCGAGCGGCCGGTCTATGCGCGCTCCGCGATCAAGCCGTTACAGGCCCTGCCGCTGGTCGAGAGCGGTGCCGCCGATGCGCTCGCCGTCTCGCCGGAGGAGCTGGCGATCGCCTGCGCCAGCCATGGCGGCGAGCCGCGGCATGTTGCCGTCGTGACCGCCTGGCTGCAGCGAATCGGTCTGACGGAACACGACCTCGAATGCGGCGCGCATGCGCCAAGCCACGCGCCTTCGGCGCGCGCCCTCTATGCCGCCGGCGAGGAGCCGACGGCCGTCCACAACAACTGCTCGGGCAAGCACACCGGCATGCTGGCGACCTGCCGGCACCTCGGCGATCCGACTCGCGGCTACATCAGCTTCGAGCATCCGCAGCAGCAGCGCGTTCTGGCAGTCCTGTCCGAGATGTGCGGCGTCGACCTCAAGAACGCGCCACGCGGCATCGATGGCTGCGGCCTGCCGCAGCTCGGCATCCCGCTCGGCGCGCTCGCCCGCGCCTTCGCGCGGTTCGGCGCGCCGGAGTCTCTCACGCCGGCGCGCCAGGCCGGCTGCCGGCGCATTGCCGGCGCGATGGCGGCGCATCCGTTCCTGCTCGCGGGCACCGGCCGCTTCTGCACCCTGGCGATCACCGCCGCCAACGGCAAGGCGCTGGTCAAGACCGGCGCCGAAGGCGTCTTTATCGCGAGCATTCCCGCCCGCGGCATCGGCATCGCGCTCAAGATCGAAGACGGCGCCGCGCGCGCCGCGGAGGTCGCGATGGCGTCGCTGCTCATGCGCCATGCAGGACTGGACGATGGCGAACAGGCGGCGTTCCAGACGCTGAGCCGCCCGGCGGTGACCAATGTCGCGGGCACACCGGTCGGTGCGATCGTCGCCGCACCCGGATTCTGAGGAGAGCCGCATGCGCGCCGTCGTCTGTCGTGAATTCGCCGATCCACGCCGCCTGAAGGTCGAGGATATGCCGTCGCCGAAGCTCGGCCCCGGCCAGGTGCGCATCGCCGTCGCCGCCGCCGGCCTCAACTTCGCCGATACGCTGATGGTTGCCGGCAAATATCAGGTCAAGCCGCCGTTCCCCTTCGTGCCGGGGCTCGAAGCCGCCGGCACCGTGCGCGACGTGGCCCCCGACGTCGCCGACGTGAAGGTCGGCGATCGCGTCATGGCCGTGCTCGGCACGGGCGGGTTCGCCGAAGAAGCCGTGACGCGCGCCGACACTCTCTATCGCATCCCGGACGGCATGGACTTCGTCACTGCCGCCGGATTTCCGGTCGCCTACGGCACGTCCGAGCTTGCTCTCCATCACCGCGGCCACCTCAAGCTCGGCGAAACCCTGCTGGTGCTGGGCGCCGCCGGCGGCGTCGGCCTCACGGCGGTCGAGATCGGCAAGGCGATGGGGGCGACGGTGATCGCCGCCGCGCGCGGCGCCGACAAGCTCGCGATCGCCAAAAGCCATGGCGCCGATGCCGTCATCGACTACGCCACCGAAGATCTGCGCACGCGCGTCAAGGAGCTCACCGACGATCGCGGCGCCGATGTGGTCTTCGATCCGGTCGGCGGCGACGCCTTCGATGCGGCGCTGCGCGCCACCGCCTGGGAAGGCCGCATCCTGGTGATCGGTTTCGCCGCCGGCCGCATTCCGGCGCCGCCTGCCAACCTGCTGCTGGTCAAGAACATCGCCACCATCGGCGTCTTCTGGGGCGCCTATAACAGCCGCAACCCGGCGGTGCTGCGCTCTTCGTTCGCGCGACTCTTCGAATGGTGGAAAGAAGGAAGGCTCAAGCCGCACGTGTCGCATCGCCTGCCGCTGGAGCGCGTGGCGGAGGCGATGGACCTGCTGCTCACGCGCAAATCCACCGGCAAGGTGGTCCTCGTCACCGGCGCGGTCTCCGCATGACCGACCCGGTCCGCCAGCAATACGAAGCACTGCCCTACCCGCCGCGCAATCCGCAGGACGAGACGAAACGCCTCGTCACCGGCTCGCCGTCGCGGCTGGCCGAGCTCAACCACTTCGTGTTCGGCGGCCGCCGCGACTTTTCGCAGCCGTTCCGCGCGCTGGTCGCCGGCGGCGGCACCGGCGACGCGGCGATCATGCTCGCCCAGCAGCTCGCCGATGCCGGAGCCACTGCGGCCGAAGTCGTCTATCTCGACTGGTCTTCGGCGTCGCGCCAGGTCGCCGAGGCGCGCGCCAAGGTCCGCAAACTCCAGAACATCCGCTTCGTCACCGGCTCGCTCCTGGAGATAGAGGCGCTCGGCCTCGGGCGCTTCGACTACATCGATTGTTGCGGCGTGCTGCATCATCTGCCGGATCCGGCGGCGGGACTGCAGGGGTTGGTGGCGGCGCTCGCCGACGGCGGCGGCATGGGCCTCATGCTGTACGGCCGGCTCGGCCGCACCGGCGTCTATGCGGTGCAGGACCTGCTGCGGGCGCTGCTCGGCGATGGCGACGACGTGCCGGCGCGTCTTCAGGTTGCGAAGAAGCTCCTGGCGCAGCTGCCGGCCACCAACTGGCTCAAGCGTAATCCGTTCGTCACCGATCATGTCGTCGAAGGCGATGCCGGTATTTTCGATCTCTTGCTGCACGCCCGCGACCGCGCCTATGACGTGCGCGAGATCGCGCAGTTCGCGGCCGGAGCCGAGCTGCGCATCGTCAGTTTCGTGCCGCCGGCGCGCTACGAGCCGGCGAGCTATCTGTCGGATGCGGCCCTGCTGAAGCGCCTCGAGGGCGCGCCGATGCTGGAGCGCGCGGCGTTCGCCGAGAACGCGGCCGGCAACATCAAAAGCCACGTCTTCTACGTCGTACGGAGCGCCAATCGCGTCGCGCCGCCCTTGCCCGATCGCGAGACGGCGATCCCCCTCTTCTGCGAGCCCGACGTGGCCGAGAAGGCGCGCGGCTTCAAGCCGGGCGCGATGCTCACCGCCGGCGTCGATGGCTGGACGGCGAAGCTGCCGTTGCCGGCGCTGACGCCGGCGATCGCCGAGCTGATCGACGGCCGGCGCAGCCTCGGCGAGATCTACCGCGAGATTCAGAAGCGCCGCAGCGACGTGTCGTGGGCCGACTTCCTCGGCCAGTTCCGGCTGTTCTACGCGGCGTTCCACGGCGTCGGGCACCTGATGCTGAGGCTGCCGGGTTAGCTCAGCCCGCCGCCCCTGTCTCTCGCGTATAGAAGATCAGGTCGAGAGGCGGCGGGTCCTTCACGCCGAGGGCGGAGAGCAGGCCGTGGCACTGGCCGCGGTGATGAGTCTGGTGATTGAAGAGGTGGCCGAGCACATAGCGGACCGGCGTCGTTTGCGGCTCGCCCTTGGTGGTCTTGTAGCGCAAGCTCGAATTCAAGGTGGGCTCATCGAGCTCGTCGGCGTAGTTGACGATGCGCGCGTCCTCAGCCTCGCGTGCGACCCGCAAGCCTGCGAGTTCGGCATAGAGGATCTGGTCGAGCGCGGCGATCTTGGTCTCGGGATGGCCGGTCAGCCGGCCCATCCAGATGCGGTCACCGACCAGTATGTGATTGAGCGTCGCATGCAGCGAGCCGAAGAAGGACGGCAGCGCGCGCATGTAGTCGGCCTCATGCAGGCCGGCGGCCGCGGCGTAAAGCCGCCGGTTCGCCCACTGGTTATACCGCGCCAGTGACCGAAAGTAGGCGAGATCAGGCGGAACGAAAGTCATCGCTGGCGATCCTCCCGCGCAAGCGCGCGCTGCCGCCGTTCGGCCGCGCGGTTCTGCAACTTCATTGCGCTGCAAATCAACGGGTTAACCTTGCGCCTGCCGTTCAAGCGATTACTATACGCCATCTTCAAAGCGGCCATCACGGGACAACAGGGGGTCATCTACATGAAGAAGGTGTATCCGGACGCGACAGCCGCGCTCGCCGGCCTTCTCAAGGACGGCATGCTCATCATGGCCGGCGGTTTCGGCCTCTGCGGCATTCCCGATCACCTGATCGAGGCGATCCGTGCGTCCGGCGTCAAGAACCTGACCGTCGTGTCGAACAATGCCGGCGTCGATGGCGCCGGTCTCGGTCTGCTGCTCGAGACCAAGCAGATCAAGAAGATGATTTCCTCCTATGTCGGCGAGAACAAGCTGTTCGCCGAGCAGTATCTCGCCGGGCAGCTCGAGATCGAGTTCAACCCGCAGGGCACGCTCGCCGAGCGCATCCGCGCCGGCGGCGCGGGCATTCCGGCGTTCTTCACCAAGACCGGCTACGGCACGGCGATCGCCGAAGGCAAAGAGGTCCGCGAGTTCGACGGCGAGCACTACATCATGGAGCGCGGCCTGGTCGCCGACCTCTCCATCGTGCACGCCTGGAAAGGCGACACCGAGGGCAATCTCGTCTACCGGAAGACGGCCCGAAACTTCAATCCGATGATGGCGTCGGCCGGCAAGGTCACGGTCGCCCAGGTCGAGCATCTGGTCGAGCCTGGCCAGATCGATCCGGACCACATCATCACGCCCGGCATCTTCGTGCAGCGGATCGTCCATATCCTCAACGTCAACAAGCGCATCGAGCAGCGCACGACACGCAAGCGCGGCTAAGGAGGAACAGCTCATGGCATGGACTCGCGAAGACATGGCCGCCCGCGCCGCGAAGGAATTGCGCGACGGGTTTTACGTCAATCTCGGCATCGGCATTCCGACCCTGGTCTCGAACTACATTCCCGAGGGAATGAGCGTCCAGCTGCAAAGCGAGAACGGCATGCTCGGCATCGGGCCGTTCCCCTACGAAGGCCAGGAGGATCCGGACCTGATCAATGCCGGCAAGCAGACGGTGACGGAGCTGCCGACGACCAGCTATTTCAGCAGCGCCGACAGCTTCGGCATGATCCGCGGCGGCCATATCGATCTCGCCCTTCTTGGCGCCATGCAGGTCGCCGAGAACGGCGACCTCGCCAACTGGATGATTCCCGGCAAGATGGTCAAGGGCATGGGCGGGGCCATGGACCTCGTCGCCGGCGTCAAGAAAGTCGTCGTGTTGATGGAACACACGGCCAAGAACGAGCCGAAACTCCTCAAGAAATGCAACCTGCCGCTCACCGGCGCCCGCGTCGTCAACATGGTCATTACCGATCTCGGCGTGTTCGACATCGACACCAAGGGCGATGACGGCATCACGGTCAGGGAGCTGGCGCCAGGGATCACCGTCGACGAGGTCAAGGCGAAGACGCAGGCCAAGCTGAAGGTCTCGGACCGCCTGGTCCAGCACAACAAATAACCGCTGCGCTGCCTGCGGGCCGGGCGGCCACGGTATGGTTCCTGGCGGTCGGCAGGAGCGTACGCGTAGCTTGCGGCAGCTCTGACGTTCATGACGACCGGTCCCTCCTTCGGCGCAGACTTCCGGCGGCAGCTGCGCGAGCTGATCCGCTGGCGCCGTGACGTGCGGCGGTTTCGCGCCGACCCGCTTCCCGCCGGCACCTTCGAGCAGTTGGTCGAGATCGCCTCGCTGGCGCCCTCGGTCGGCCTGAGCCAGCCCTGGCGGTTCGTCCTCGTCGAGGAGCCGGCGCGGCGCAGGGCGGTGCGAGACAATTTCGCCGCGGCAAACGCCGAGGCCTTGGCCGCTTACGCCGACGAGCGGGCCCGGCTGTATGCCACCTTGAAGCTTGCCGGTCTCGATGCGGCTCCCGTGCAGTTCGCCGTCTTCGCCGACCGCGATACAACGCAAGGTGCAGGCCTCGGACGCCGCACGATGCCGGAGATGAGCGAATACTCGACCGTCGCCGCGGTGAACACGTTATGGCTGGCGGCCCGCGGCGAGGGCCTGGGCTTGGGATGGATTTCGATCCTCGATCCGGCGGCCCTCGCCGCCCTGCTCGACGTGCCGACGACGTGGCGCTTCGTCGGCTATTTCTGCCTCGGATATCCCGAGACGGACGAGGTGACCCCGGAGCTCGAACGGGCCGGGTGGGAGCAACGGCGGCCGGCGGCGGAGTTCATCGTCCGCCGCTGAGCCGCGCAAAATCCTCGGCACCGGCGAAGGCGCGGCCTTCCGCGCCCAGGGAACGAGGCTCGGGCGCGCGGGTCCGCGCAATCCGGGATGTCGTCTTCGGCTGCACGGCCCGCCGACGCCCGTACCAGGTGTCGGCGGGACCTTGCAGGTCAAAGGCGCGATAACGAAGGCGCCAGCACAGCAGATCGCAGACGTTATTCAGAGCTTCCGTCAGCGCGTCCGTCACCATGCGGCAGCCCCCGCCGCGACGGACTCGATTTTGATCGTCATGTTCGCGACCACGATGACAATTTCTGCACCAAAAAATGACGTGAAATATGTGCGCAGACGACCACGCGGCGGCTTGGTAATCCAGTGACCAAATAAGGGCACCGGGGTCATCGAGTTCGACCGCGTGCTGCCGCCGCTGATCACCGGATGATCACCATCGGACGCGCGGACGACTTGATATATCGGGGCGGGCGCCGGTCCGGCGCCCTTCGAATCAAGATAACAAATTGAGGCATTGGGCACATGCGAACCTCAACCGATATCGCCGTGATCGGGGCCGGACCGTACGGGCTGTCGATCGGTGCCCATCTCCATGCGCGAGGAGCGGACGTCCGCGTGATCGGCCACCCGATGCAGACGTGGCTGACTGAGACGCCGAAAGGCATGATGCTCAAGTCCGACGGCTTCGCCTCGAACATTGCCGACGCGGAGGGGCAGTTCACCCTCGCGCGTTTCTGCGCCGATCACCAGATCCCTTACCAGGATCTCGGCCTGCCGGTGAAGGTCGAGACGTTCTGCGAGTACGGCCTCGAGTTTCAGCAGCGCTTCGTACCGATCCTCGAGCGCCAGAAGCTCGTGGGCCTCGAACCCGCGCCGGCTGGATTCGCCCTGACCCTCGATAGCGGCGAGGAGTTCACGGCCCGGCGCGTCGTGCTGGCGCTCGGCATCAGCTATTTCCGCTATATGCCGCCGGAGCTGGCGCACCTGCCGGCGGAGCTTGTGACGCACAGCGCCGAGCATCAGGAGGTCGACGAGTTCAAAGGGCGCGAGGTCGCCGTTCTCGGTGCCGGAGCGTCGGCGACGAACCTCGCGACCCTGTTCAACGAATCCGGTGCCGCCGTGCAGTTGATCACCCGGCGCCGCGAAATCGAGATCCATACGCTCATGCGGCTGCCGCGCCCACTCATCGACCGCATCCGCGCCCCGCTGAGCCCGCTCGGACCGTCCTGGCGCTCCAAGTTCTGCACCGATGCGCCGCTGCTTTTCCATTTCCTGCCGCAATACAAGCGGCTGCGGATCGTGCGCAATCATCTCGGACCGGCCGCCGGATGGTTCATGCGCGACAAACTGATCGGAAAATTCCCGATGCTGCTCGGTTACCGGATCGCCGCGGCGAAGCTGCGGCCGAACGCCCGCGTCGAACTGCAGCTGGCCGGGCACGACGGCAGCGCACGATCCGTCACCGTAGACCATGTCGCCTGCGGAACCGGCTTCCGCGTGGATCTCAGCAAGATCGCCTGTCTCGGCGAAGCGGTGCGGGCGCAAATCCGCACCGAGGCCGCGACGCCGATCTTATCGTCGCGCTTCGAAAGTTCGGTGCCCGGGCTCTATTTCACCGGCCCCGCCTCCGCCAACAGCTTCGGGCCGATGTTCCGCTTCGCCTGCGGCGCCAAATTCACGGCGCGGCGTCTGGCGCGGCATCTCGTGCCCCGGCCGGCACGTCGCGACTTGCATGAGATCGAGGCGGCGGCGCCCTTGGTCGCGGGCAATCTCGCGGAGCGAGCGGGCACCGGCTGATCGCGTCCTGGTCGATCACGGTTTGATCACCAGCCAAGCCGCGCCGATTTTGCTACCACCCACTTGCGCCTTTCCTTGGCTGCCAAAACCGGGACCGCGGTTTCCAATATCGGCTCCCGAGTAGACTGGGCGGTCGCCCCGCGTTCTTGAGCGCGGCGCGACCGCCCGAATTCTTTCGGATGTCCCGAACGTTTCCGAGGCCCTGGGCCGCGACGCAGCGGGCAAAAGAGAGCCCGTCCGTGCGGTGTGCGCGGACGGGCTCGAGAGCGCGGACTGCTTACTGTGCGCTGGCGATCAGGTCATAGGCCTGGGCGATCAACCCTCTCGCCTCCTGCTCGTTGACCGGCCGGCGATCGAAGGTGGCATCCTCGATCATGTCGGCCATGCGTGCCGCCAGCGCATCGCGCTTGACGGTGATGCCGGCGATCTTGGCATCGATCGCCGAATAGGTCGCATCGTCGCCGGCCAGTGCGGTCGTCGACAGGACCAGCGTCTTCCGGCCGAGCGCGCCGAGCGGTGCGTTGATCTGCTTGTACGCATTCACGAGTTGAACCACCGTCTCGCGATGCGCGCGCAGCGAGCGCGACCCGGCTTCGTCGTCGAAGACCTCGAACAGCGCGCGGCCGTCGTGGTCGTAGTCGTCCTCGATACCGACCAAAGCCATCATCGTCGGCCGGACATCGGCATGATCGGAGAAGACCTTGTCGAAAGCGCCGAGACGGCGAACGCCCGGCCCGACGAGGCCTAGCCAGGTCCGGGTGATATCCTTCTGGAAATCACCGTGGTTCCACGCGAAGCCCGGCGGCTCGGTGACGCACGGCGTGCCAGTGGCGCAGTTCGTGGCCGAGCCCGATGAGAAGATGAAGTAGTTCTCGTTGCCGAAGTAGGTGAAGGTCGGCGTCCGCGCCGGATCCGCCGTCACCATGTGGAGAAGCTTCATCTCCGTCACCCCCGCCATCGCCGCCATCAGGTTGTCGGTGGCGCCGGTGATCGGGTTCAAGGCCGTGAGTTTCGCCGCGTCCTGGGTGAACTTACGGGTGATCGGATCCGTCTGGCCAGGGTTGCCGGTGATGTACACCGTCGGAGCCGAGTCCGAGTGGACGGTGAACTTGGTCGTGTTGCCCGTCTGGCTGGCCATCATCCGGCTCATGTCGACGTTGATCTCGCCGATCTTGGTGTAGCTGCACGGCGTGGTGACACCGTCGCAGTTCGCCGGAGTAGGCGCGCTGCCGACGAAGTGGTCGTTCTCGTCGGATGTGACGATGAACAGGGTGTTACGAGGGGTGATGTTCGCCGCCTTCAACCGGGCGAAGAACTTCCCGAACGCCGCGTCGTATTGCTGCAGCTGCTGCTCATAGCCCGCCTGGCCCGGACCGAACGTGCCGCTGCCGGTCACGTGGTTGTCGTGCGCGTCCGAGATGTACCCGTACACGACGGGAATCCCGGTTTCGAGCATGGTGGCGACATAGCCGAGCGTCTGCGAGGCCGAGGGGTTGAACAGGTTGGGAAACCCCGGATTGCCGTGGCTGTCCTGGATGACGTTGCCGTCGAGATCCTTGACCGGTCCTGTCGGCGAAATCGCCGGCTGCACGTTCTTGTTGCCGAAGAGCGCGTTGAAGCCGACATAGCCGCCCGGCTCGTCGGTCAGCACGTCCGGCTTGCCGTTGGCGCACAGGGCGCTGCCGCGGGCGCAGTGCACCGCGATGCCGAGGAAATCGGCCTGCGCCAGGGCTGGATTCGTGGCCGCCTCGTTGGCTTCCGGCGACCCAGGTCCGAACACGGTCTGAATGTCGAGCGCGATGTTCTCGAATTCGATGTTCGCGATCGAGAACGCGCCGACGTCGCAGCCGACGCGGGTGAACGCCGCCCATGGAGCCGGCGCGATCTTGCCGTCCTTGCCGATCATCTGCGGCTTGGTGTCAGTGATCGCCGGACCGGTGAACGCGGCGAGCGGATCCGTCCAGTAGGCGAAGGACGAGGCGCCGTTCGTCGTGCCGTCGGGATTGAAATAGCGGAAGCTGTTGCCGACCGACACGCCCATGCGATCGCCGTACAGACCGGACAGCGCCGTCAGGATGTCGACCGAGGTATGCGAGATCAGCGGCGTGTGATGATCCGTCATCACCGTGCCCTGATCCTTCATGAAATTGAGCAGGTTCGGCATCTGCTCCAGATCCGACGGGACGTTCGGATTGTCGCGGCGGAAATGCACGTTGTCGAACTGCAGGTAGACCACCTGGCGGATCTCGCTGCCGCGCGCGTGCAGCTTGCAGCTATCCGCCGGCCCGCCGTGCGGGCCGTCATGATCGCGGTCTTCGCTACGCTGCGAGTCGCGGTCGTCGTCGCCCCAGGCGATCGACGGCGCTGCGACCAGCAGCGATGCACCAAGCAACGACGCCATCAGCGTCGCGCTACCAAGCGGCTTCAATGCCATGAGATGCTCCCCTTTTTTCCAATCGGGCGTGGCCCGATCCTGACGGCCCGACAGTCCGGCGTAAGGACGGACGTCCCTACACCCTATCGGGCGTTACACGCTGAGCGTGCCTTGTGACCGCGCCACGGCTGGCGAATGAAACGTCCATCGATTGAAGGACCGTGTTTGCCTGCACGGCGCGAGAAGTGAGGGCGAGGCGCGACTCGCGTCGCGCCTCGCCGGTCCCGTCTTGCGACAGGATTAGTCGCGGTCGTGGTCGTTATCGTGGTCGTTCGATGCCGTCTGGCCCGTGGGCTGGCCGGTCGACGCATCGAGGAACAGCCTGCGCATGTTGCGGTTCCGGAAGTCGAACATGTTGTCGAGCGTACCGGCGATCGCGTCGTACGAGTCGTCGCCGATACGGCCGAGATCGAACACGTCTTCGACGAAGCGCAGGATCGAAGACTGATCGGTCACGTTGTGGTCGACGTAGTTCTGCTTGGCGAACGGTGAGATCACCAGCAGCGGCAGCCGCGGACCGTAGCCGCAACGGTCCTGATAGACGCTCTTCGTGGCGCCGCCGCACAGGCCGGCGCCGGTCAGCGCGTCGTTGGCCGCATCCGCCGACTGCTTCACGATCGGACCCATCTGGTGGTCGTACCAGCCGTCCGAATCATCCCAGGAGATGATCACGGCCGTGTCCTTCCACTGCGGCATCTGCTGCAGACGGTTCATCACGGTGACGATGAACGTCTGCTCCGCGAGCGGATCTGAGTAGGCGGCGTGGCCGTCCTGATAGCCGGGGGCCTTCAGGTAGCTGACCGCCGGCAGGATGCCGGCGTCGACCGCCGCGAAGAAGTCGGACATGTCATACTGGTGGTTCGCCTGATCGGTCTTGCCGATCATCGCCACCGAGCTCGGCGGCAGGTGGTGCGGGTTTGCCGTCGTCTGATAGTACTGGAACGGTTGGTGGTGCTGGATGTAATCGCCCTTCGGCACGCCATTGCTGCCGATGTGGCTCGCGCCGCACACCGCTTTGCCGTTGGTGACCGCCGTCGGCTTGAAGCCGCCCTGGAAGAAGCCCCAGGTCAGACCCTTGGCGTTCAGCAGGTCGCCGACATTCTTGCCGGTCATCGCCACGTTGTCGCGGTTGGTGCAGTCGTCGAAGGTCGGCTGTGCGTCGCCAATCAGCGAGCCGTTGGCGCTGTCCGGGCCGAATGCCGTGCTCAGGTTCGGTGGCACCGCCCCGTGCGTCTGGCCGGAGACGAGATTGATGGCGCCGGGCGCCGATGGGCCGAAGGTGGTCCCGAACGAGTTGTCGCTCATCGAGAAGTTCTGGGCGTAGTTCCACAGCGCGGTGACGACGTTGCCGTCGAAATACGCCATGACCTGGTTGCGATCGCAGCCGGCGCCGCCGTTGCCGGCGAATTCGACGAACTTGTCCATCAGGCCGCCGTTGAACGCCTTCTGCTCGTCCTTGTAGTTGTGATCCTGGTCGCAGGTGACGACCTGCGTGCGGCCGAGCCGGAATGGGTTCGTCGCGTTCGGATTGGCGTTGAGCAGTCCGTCGGTGAAGCCGTTCACGCTCGGCGTTCCCGACTTGGCGTGGAACGCCGGCTCGCCTGCCGGATTCAGCGCCTTGGGATACGTTCCGAAATAGTGATCGAACGAGACGTTCTCCTGGAAGATCACGACGACGTGCTTGATCGCATGACGGTCGCCGGGACCGTCGCGGTCGCGATCGTCGTCGGCGCGGACCGCGGATGCGATCGGCAGCGCCGTCAGCGCTGTGGTCATCGCTGCCGCGAACAGGATCTGGCGGAGTTTCATGAACGGGCTCCCCTATGTGATGAGTCCTCGCGAAACGAGCGACTCGCGCCCGAGAATTCGGGCCGCACGTCCTGGTTGCCATCATCCTGTGACGTTCCGACGAAGCGAAAATGAATAAACGGTGTCCGGGAATATGCATCCGCCCGGTTCGCGCCCGAGGAACTTCGTCAAACGTCGTCGCGCACCCCTCACCGGCGACACTGCCACGCGCGATCGCCATCGCTCGCGACTTCGTGAAGTCGCGGGGACACGAATTTTTATCCACATATTCTTTCACCGCAATGTCATCACCGCGCGCCGCATGACGCGGCATTGTGCTCGGCGCGCGACGATCTGCGGCGCAGAAATGGCCGCAGCGCGCGTCAGTTCATGTCGGGGGAGACCAGTTTGCCGCGCCCGTGGTCGTCGGCCCGTGCCGTTCCGCCGGAGGAAGCCGTTGCACCAGAATCCGGGCCTAGCCGCACGGAAGCGCTGGCGCAACTGCTGCTTGCGCGCAACCTGATCGACGCCACGGCGCTCGAGCGCGCGCGCCGGGTCGCCGCCGAGACCGGCACCCGCCTCGACCAGGTGATGACCCAGCTTGGGCTGATCAGCGAGCGCGCGCTGGCCGAGGCGCTGGCCGCGATGCTCGGGGCGCCGCTGGTCGCGGCGGCGGACTATCCCGACGTGCCGCTGCTGGCCGACCGCCTCAGGGCGAAGTTCCTCCGCCGCGCCCGCGCCCTGCCCGTCGCCGCGGATGCCGGCGGTGTCACGCTGGCGCTCGCCGACCCGTTCGACGCCTTCACCGTGAGTGCCGTGGCGACTCTGGTCGGTCGGCCGGTGCGCATCGGCGTCGCCGTGCCGATCGAGCTCGAAGCCGCGCTCAACCGGCTTTACGCCGATGCCGACAAGCCGGCCGAAGCCGGCGGCGAGGTCGAGGCCGGCTCGGACGCCGAGGCGGACGCCGCCGATACCGAACGCCTCAAGGATCTTGCCAGCGAGGCGCCGGTCATCCGCCTGGTCAACCAGCTCATCGCGCGCGCCGTCGAGACCCGCGCCTCGGATATCCATATCGAGCCGTTCGAGGACCGGTTGCGGGTGCGCACCCGCCACGACGGGCTGCTGCATGAGGTCGAGGCGCCGCCTCCCGGACTCCAGGCCGCCGTCGTCTCGCGGATCAAGATCATGGCGCGGCTCGACATCGCCGAGCGGCGGTTGCCCCAGGACGGCCGCATCAAGCTGGTCGTCCGCGGCCACGAGATCGACTTCCGCGTCTCGACGATCCCGGCGCTGCACGGCGAGAGCGTCGTGCTCCGCGTACTCGACCGCACCGCCGTCGAATTCGATTTCGGCAAGCTCGGTCTTGCGGAAGATGTGCGCGATGACCTGCTGGGAACCTTGGATGCGCCCAACGGCATCGTGCTGGTCACCGGTCCCACCGGCAGCGGCAAGACGACGACGCTGTACACCGCGCTCCTCCATCTCAACGCGATCACGCGGAAGGTGATCACGGTCGAGGACCCGGTCGAATACCAGCTTGCCGGCATCAACCAGGTTCAGGTGAAACCGCAGATCGGGCTGAATTTCGCGGCGCTCCTGCGGGCGATCCTGCGCCATGACCCGGACGTGATCATGATCGGCGAGATCCGCGACCTCGAGACGGCGGAGATCGCGGTGCAGGCATCGCTGACCGGCCACCTCGTCCTGTCCACCTTGCACACCAACAGCGCCGCCGCGACCGTGACCCGCCTGCGCGACATGGGCCTCGAGGATTATCTCCTGGCCGCCACGGTGAACGGCATCCTGGCGCAGCGGCTGGTGCGGCGGCTGTGCGCCGCCTGCCGGCGGCCGGTCGAGGCGGCGCCGGAAGTCGTCGCCCGTTTCGGACCCGCCGCCGAAAGCTTGCCGCGGCCTATCCGCATCTACGAACCGGTCGGCTGCACCGCCTGCAAGAACACCGGCTTCGCGGGCCGCGTCGCGATCGCGGAGTTCCTGCGAATGGATGAGCCGATCCGCCGGCTGGTGCTGCAGCGTGCCGACCAGGCGGCCATCCACCGCGCGGCCTCGGCGGCGGGCATGCGCGCGCTCTACGACAGCGGCGTGCGCGAAGTGCTGGCCGGCGTAACCACCCTGCCCGAGGTCCTGCGCAGCATCCGCGAGGACGATTGATGCCGAAATTCCGCTACACCGCGGTCGGTGCGGCCGGCAAGCTGGTCAAGGGCGTCATGGACGCACCTGATCGCGCCGCCGTGGTCGAGCGCCTGCATGCCGAGCGCCAGCTGCCGCTCGAGGCGGCGGCGATCGGTGCCACGTCGTCGCGCCTCTCCTCGTTGTTGAGCTTCGAGCTTTCCGGGACGCCGCATCTCGGCCGGCGCGAGCTCACCGAGTTCACGCGCGAGCTTGCGGTCATGCTCGGCGCCGGCCAGGACCTCGACCGCGCGCTGCGCTTCATCGTCGACACGACACGGGCGCGCGTGGCACGCGCCATCCTCGCCGACATCCGCGACAAGGTGCGCGACGGCGCTGCCCTGGCGACGGCTCTGGCTGCCCATCCCGAGAGCTTTCCCCGCCTCTACGTCGGCCTGATCCGCGCCGGCGAGGCGGGCGGGACATTGGCGGAAACGCTGACGCGCCTGACCGAGCTGCTCGACCGCGAGCGCAGCCTCGCGGCGACCCTGCAATCGGCCCTGATTTATCCGGCGCTGCTGGTGACGGCGGCGATGGGCACGATCGTCATGCTCCTCGTCTACGTGCTGCCGCAATTCACGCCGATCTTCGAACAGGCGGGCGCGGCCTTGCCGCGGGCAACGCGCCTGCTGATCGACCTCGGCGATGCCGCGCGCGATCATGGGCTTCTGGTGCTCGCCGCGACGATCGCGTCGGTGTTCGCCGCGCGCCAAACGCTGGCCCGCCCCGGCCCGCGCCGCACCGTCGACGGCTGGCTGCTCGCAATACCCGTGCTCGGCGGGTTGCTGCGCGAAGTCGAGGCGGCGCGGTTGAGCCGCACGCTCTCGACGTTGCTGAGGAGCGGTGTCGGGCTGTTGCCGGCGCTTGCCATCGCACGGGACGTGCTCGGCAACCGCCGCATCGCCGAAGCCGTCACCGAGGCCACCGCCGGCGTCAAGGCAGGCGCGCGGCTCGCGCAGAGCCTCGATCGGCTGAAAAGCTTTCCGCCGCGCACGATCGACCTGCTGCGCCTCGGCGAGGAGACCGGACGCCTGCCCGAGATGGCGCTCCGCGCCGCCGAGATCCACGAGGAGCAGGTGCGTGAAAACATCCAACGTCTGGTCGGGCTTCTCGTCCCCGTGATTACCGTCGTCACCGGCCTTGTCGTCGCCGGCATCGTCGCGGCACTCGTCACCGCCATGTTGAGCCTCAATGAACTTGCGCTCTGAATCCGGTTCGCGGGGCTTCACCCTGCTGGAGCTCCTGGTCGTCCTGGCGATCATCGGCCTCGTCGCTGCGTCGTTCGTCGGCCGCGGGCCGCCGGGACAGGGCGGGGTGAGTGCGCGCGCCGGCGCCGGCGCGCTCGCCGCCGTGCTGCGCGAGAGCCGCGCCCGCGCCGTGGTCGAGAACCGGCCGATCGGCGTCGTCGTCGACGTCGCCAATCGCCGCTTCGGCGCCGGTGCAGCACTCGACCATGCGCTGCCGGCGACCGTGCGGCTGACCTTGATCACCGGCCGCAACGAGCTGCTGGCACGCGGCGTCGGGCGTATCGTGTTCCACCCGGACGGCAGTTCGAGCGGCGGCCGCATCGACGTCGAGGCGGCGGCGCGCCGGATCTCCGTCGGCGTCGACTGGCTGTCGGGGCAGGTGTCGGTTGCCGAGCGCCATGCCCCATAACGGCGAGCGCGGCTTCACGCTCATCGAGGCGCTGGTGGCGCTCGCCATTGCCGGCCTCGGTCTCGTCGCCGTTTTCGCCGCCGCCGGCGGCGGCCTGGAGAGCGTCGACATCGCGCAGCGCTATGTCGCCGCGACGCGCGCCGCGCAGGCCCACCTCGCCGAGGTCGGCACCGCAATCCCGCTTGCCGACGGCGATACCGGCGGCGTGGATGCCGGTGGCCTGCGCTGGCGAATCCGCATGAAGCCGGTGCAAAGGCGAGCCGGCAACGACGCCGCGGTTTCGTCCCCCACGCTCTATGCGGTCGAAAGCGTGGTGAGCTGGGGCACGGTCGGTGGCGGCCGGTCGGTCCGGCTCGAGAGCCTGCGCATCGCGACACCGGAGAAAGGGCAGCGCCGATGACCCCGCGGCCGTCTTTTCCCATATCCGAGTCCGGCTTCAGCCTCCTGGAGATGGTGGTGGCGCTCGCCGTGCTCGGCCTTCTGACGGTCATGCTGGCCGGCAGCCTGCAATTCGGCATCCGGCTTTGGGACGCGCAGGACCGGCGGCTCGCGAGCAGCGCCGGAACCGATGCGGTTCACACCGCGCTGCGCCTGATGCTCGAGAATGCACAGCCGCTGCCGCTTGCCGGTCTCGGCGCGCGCGGCGCCGCGGCCTACATGCTCGGCGGTGCGCAGTCCCTCGACCTCGTGACCGAGATGCCGGACGGCGTCGGCGACCGCGGGTTCTGTGACGTGGCGGTGATCCGGACCGGCGACGGCCGACTTGCCATCCGCTGGCGGCGGCATGCGCGCGATGCGCAGACCGCGGCGACACTGCCGGCGTCCGAGACCGAGCTGTTGCGCAACGTCGCGGCGGTCGAGTTCGCATACTTTATGCGCACGCACGACGAGCAACCTGCGCATTGGGATGTACAGTGGACGCAGCCCGGTGTGCTGCCCGACCTGATTCGCCTTCGCGTGCGCTTCGCGCCTGGCGATCGCCGATCGTGGAGCGATCTCGTCGTCGCGCCGGCGCTGCGGGTGGGCGGGTCGTAGAGAAGCACAACCATCGATGAGCGAGTCGCGAAAGTGTCATACGCCCTGATTAAGGTCGCCGCCGTTCCGGCCCCGGGTGGGAGGCGGAGATGATCGTCGGAGAGTTCCTGCAATGGTGGATCGAGCAGCTTTCGGCTCTGATCCCACCGGCGCTACGCCGACTCGACGAGCCAGGACGCCGAGCGATCGTTCTCGCGGTGGACGACGGCACGATCACGGCGACCGCACGCCGCCGCGGCGAGCCGGTGACCGTCGGACGCTTCCCCGCCGATCCGCACGGCATTAGCGCGCTCGCCGAAGCGCTCGATACCCGAAGCCGGCGCGTCTCCGCAGCGCTCGCCGTGGCGCCGGCGGCGTTGCTGCGCAAGCCGCTGAGTTTGCCGCTTCTGGCCAAGAAGAACCTGCGCCAGGTGCTCGAGCTCGAGATGGAGCACGAAACGCCGTTCGCTGCCGACGAAGTCATCTGGGACCACCGCATCAGCCGCCAGGATCGCGCGTCCGGCCGCATGGATGTCGAGCTGTTCCTGCTCCCGCGCGAAAACATCGCGGCCGCCCTCGACCTCGCGGCCGAAGCCGGCGTCAAAGTCGAGGCGATCGAGATCGTCGTCGACGGGGCACCGCTGTGCCTCCGCTTGGCTGGCGCAACGGCGGCGCCGGCGCTGACGCAACGTTATGCCGGCGCCGTCCTCGCTGCCGCCGCGGCGCTCCTGGCGCTCACCGCAGCCGCACTGCCTTTCGGCCGCCTCGAACTGGCGCTGATCGATGCGCGCGCGGACGTGGCGGCCTTGCGCGAGAAGGCAACGGCGGTAACCGAGCTCCGCAACCAGATCGAGCTGATGTCACGCCCGGAGAAGTTCTTCGCCCGCGAGCGGTCGCGGGTCCGCGAGCCGCTGGCGGTTTTGGCGGCGGTGACCCGGGCACTCCCGGACGACACTTATCTCACCGAGTTCGCGCTGCGCGGCGAACGGGCCATTTTGGTCGGCATGTCGCCGGCGGCGGCCAATCTCATCGCGCCGATCTCGGCCGCGGCACCGCTGCAGGATGCCACCTTCGGCGCGCCGGTCGTGCGGCCGGACGGCAACAAGCTCGAGCTGTTTACGATCAATGCGACCGTGGCGGCGGGCGGCGGAAACCGATGACCCTGCCCGACGGAAAGGCCGGCCGGAGTCTCGCGATCGCAATCGGCGGCGCGCTGCTGGCGCTTGCCTATCTGTCGGTCGTGCAGCCGCTCGGCCGGCTCTACGGCGGTATGCGCGACGAGCTCGCGGACCTGACCATGCAGCGCGCACGCCTCGGCCGCATCGAACGCGAGCTGCCACGGCTGCAGACCGCGGTCGATGACATGAAGCGCCGCGCTGCGGACAAGAACCTGCTGCTTGCCGATGCGAGCGACGCCGTCGCGGCCGCATCGCTGCAGACCCGCCTGCAGGCGTTGGCCGCCAACGAGCGGGCCGAGATCAGCAGCGTCGAGAGCCTGCCGCCGAAAGCCCAGGAGGGCTTCCGGCGCGTGGGCATCCGCGCCGTGGTGACGGCGGACCTCACGGCGCTGACCGGCATCCTGCGCGAACTCGCCGCGACACGGCCGCCGCTCTTCGTCGAGAACCTCGACATTCGCAACAACGGGCTCGTCGGCAAACAGGCACCTGGGACGGCGCCGACGCTCAACGTCAGCTTCGAGGTCTACGGCTTTCGCGCCGCGGATGCGCCGCAGACGGTGGTGTCGCGATGATCGCGCGCATTGCCGCTCCCGGGGCGTTGTGCCTGGTGCTCGCCGGCATCGTCGCTGCCGAGCTCGGCACGGATGCGGCAATCGAGGACCTCGACCTGCCGGCCGCGCGTGCGGCCGCCGTCGGGTTGCCGGAGCCGGCGCAATACGCCGCCGGCGAAACACCGGTCGACGACATCCTGGCGCGGCCGCTGTTCACGCCGAACCGGCAGCCGAGTGCGCGAAGTGGCGACAAGCCGGTCGCCGCGTCGACCTTTCATCGTCGCTTGGTTGGGGTGGCGATCGGGCCGGTGACGCGCGAGGCGCTGTTCGCCGGCGAAGGCAAGGACAAGCCGACGGTCGTCGCCGAAGGCGGCGCGATCGAAGGCTGGACCGTCGAGACGGTGGGCGACGGCGTCGTTACCCTCCGGGCCGGCAATGCTTCGCAGCTGGTCGAGATCGCGCGCGGCAAGCCGGGCACTACGAAGCGCGAATCGCCGCGCCCTGATACCGTGTCCACGGCCCTGATGCCGACGCGGCGGGACCGATGAGCGGCTGAGATGGCAATGCTGGGCTGTCTCAGGGCCGGCCGACGCCGCGCGCTGGCCTTCGCCGTCCTGGCGCTTGTCCTGGATCTGGGGGCCTGCGCGTCCGACGACCGGGTGTCGGACTGGTTTATCTTTTCACCGCGACCTGCGGGCGCCGGCGCGGCTGCGCCGCCGCGGGTGAGCGGCCCGGTCGTACCGGCGCCCGATACGGCGCCGCCACAGCCAAGAGCCGTGATGGGCCAGCCCGGCGGCGGACCCGGGACCCTGCCCCAGCCCGTTCGCCGCGACGCAGCGACGGGCGACATCACGCTGAACTTCGTCGACGCCGATATCCGCGAAGTGGCGCGGGTGATCCTCGGCGATTTCCTCAAGGTCACCTTCACGATCGACCCGGCAGTCAAGGGCAGCGCCACGATCCAGACGGCGCAGCCGGTGGCGCGGACGTCGCTGCTGCCGCTCCTCGAGACCGTGCTGGCGCAGAACGGCGCATCGATCGTGCGGCAGAACGATATCTACAACGTCGTCCCGGCGGCGACGCAGGCGGCCGCTCAATCCGGCCTCGCCAATATCGGCGAACTGACGGAAATCGTACCGCTCCGGTTCGCCTCAGCGCCGGAACTGGCCAAAGTACTCGAGCCTTACGTCGGCGCCGGCGGGAAAATCGCTGCCGGTCCTGCCAAGAACAGCCTGGTGGTGAGCGGCAGTACCTCGGCGCGCCAGAGCCTGATTTCGCTCATCCGCACGTTCGATGTCGATTTCCTCGCCGGCCAGTCCTACGCGATCTTCCCGGTCGCGTCCGCCGAGCCGTCCCGCGTGGCGGCAGAAGTCCAGCGCTTCGTCCAGGCGGCCGGACAGGGCGACGCGCCCGGGCCGGTTCATGTCATGCCGCTCGATCGCATCAGCGCGATCCTCGTGGTAGCGCCGGAGGCGCGCTATCTGGCGCGGGTCGGCGATTTCCTCGGTCAAGTGGAGGAGGTCGGCGACACGACGTCGCGGCGGCTGCACGTGTACTACGTCCAAAACGGGTCGGCGGTGGAACTCGGCGCGGTTCTGCAGCGCGCCTTTGCGCCGCAGAACGCCGCTCCCGGTGCCGCGGGCGATCAGGGGTTGAGCGGAAGTCTCGCGCCGGGCGAGACGCCGACGGCGATTTCCACGCCGCAGGCGGCCTATGCAGGCACAGGCGCCAACCCCGGGCTCGCCCAAAGCACTGTGTCGCCGGCGACGACGGGCCTTGGCGGGTCGCCCGCGCCCGGCACCGCCGCCAATCCGGCACCGCCGGCTGCGGCGGCGCCGCTGTCCGCACTGTCACCGACGGGAGCCGAGTCCGAAGGCTCGGGCCCGGCGGCGGCGCGCGGCATACGTATCATCCCCGACCGCCGCAACAACGCGCTGCTGATTTTCGCAACTCCCTCGGAGTACAGCCTCATCGAGGCAACGTTGCGCAAAATCGACGTGCTGCCGCTCCAGGTACTGGTGGAGGCGACGGTGGCCGAGGTCACGCTCAACGACACGCTGCAATACGGCACGCAATTCTTCTTCAAGCAGCACCACAACAGCGTCACCTTGAGCAACGTCGCCTCGGGCGCCGTCGGCGCGTCGTTTCCCGGCTTCGCGTACGCGTTTACCAGCGGCGACGCCACTGTCGCGATCAGCGCGCTGCAAAGCGTGACCAAGGTCAAGGTCATCTCCGATCCCCAGCTGGTCGTGCTTGACAACCAGAGTGCCCGCCTGCAGGTCGGCGATATCGTGCCGATAGCGACGCAGTCGGCGGTATCGGTTCTGACCAGCGGCGCACCGGTCGTCAACAGCATCGAATATCGCGAGACCGGCGTGATCCTGCAGGTGACACCGCGGGTGAATTCCGGCGGTCTCGTCACCCTGGATATCGAGCAGGAGGTG
>Ga0335070_10000447_pt1 | contig 45703 bp, 42 predicted proteins | sample Lox_Sample_13_FD_206722 | JGI IMG/M metagenome (GOLD analysis project Ga0335070, IMG submission 206722) | Soil microbial communities from Loxahatchee National Wildlife Refuge, Florida, United States - Lox_Sample_1.3 | ecosystem: Environmental > Terrestrial > Soil > Wetlands | place: USA... | reverse complement strand
ACCATTCAGGATTTTCGAGCCAGGTCTGGGGGCTGGAAACAAAATCCACTATTTCCTGCAATATAAGGTAGTGCTTCTTCTCTTCATCAGCGATCTTGTGGAAGATCTCTTTTTGATCAGCGTCCTTCACCTCACCTGCTTTGCTGAGATAGAACTCCCTGGAACGCTTTTCAGCCTCCACGGCCTTGTGGTAAAGTTCAGTCTCCGTAAGAGCACTCTCCATATCTTTTTCTTCTTTCATTGTTTCGAAGACAGTTTTTACCTGCGATAATATCTTTGTGTCGGCAACCTTCACCTTCTCATTCTCTTTCATCTTCTTGAATATCTCATAATGGACCACTTCAGCCTTTGCAAGCATGGTAAAAATGTTGCTGAGTCCGGTTGTTGAGGACTTTTTCGCCAGTTCACGGTAGTAGCCTTCCCCATCCTTTTCCATTTTCATCGCAAACTCGAATATATCCATATATGCCTCCTCTTTCTTCATAGATGCAGTTTTGGGCCGAGGCCTTTGACTGCGGAACGTCTCTCAAGAAACGTTCACTGCATAAAGATACAGATGCGCGCTACCCTTGCTCTTTGGGAGACCACGAAGCCCTGTGCTTTAGGTACTTCCATCTCCTCTTTACATCCGCCTCAGCCTGTTTCATAAGTGCGGCTGCGACGTCCGGGTTGGTCGTCTTCAATGTCCTGTAGCGGTTCTCATTATATGCGTATTCTTCAAAGGACATGGTCGGCTCCTTGCTGTCGATCACAAGAGGGTTTTTTCCTTGGGCCTCGAGCTCAGGGTTGTATCGGTAGAGAGGCCAGTGGCTGCAGGCAACCGCCCTTTTCTGTTCTTCAATCCCCTTGCTCATATCGATGCCCTGCGCGATGCAGGTCGAATACGCCACAATCAGGGAGGGCCCGTTATACGCCTCTGCCTCGGTAAATGCCTTTACCGTTTGTGCAGGGTTGGCGCCAAAGGCAATCTGGGCAACGTATATGTTTCCGTACGTTGCCATAATAAGTCCGATGTTCTTTTTCGGGGTCGCCTTCCCGCCCGCAGCAAACTGGGCAGTGGCGGCAAGGGGAGTTGACTTGGACATCTGTCCGCCTGTGTTGGAATAGACCTCTGTGTCGAGGACCAGGATATTAATATTCTTCCCTGATGCGAGGACCTGGTCCAGTCCCCCGTATCCGATGTCGTATGCCCACCCGTCTCCGCCCACTGCCCAAATGGATTTATTCACGAGGTAGTCGGTGAGGGAGAGAAGGCTCTTTGCATCAGGGGAACTGTCCTTCGAAAGCCGCTTCTTCAAAGTCTCCACCCGACCCCGCTGCTCCTCGATCTTCTCCTGTGTCGTTTGATCCGCATTACGGAGTGAATCGAAGAGCTCCCTTGCATCGGCGTACAGGGGCTTTTGCGCAAGCCTCTCCATGAGCTCCAGGGCCTGGGCCCTGAACTTATCCGCTGTCAGCCGCATCCCGAGACCGAATTCTGCGTTGTCCTCGAACAGGGAGTTGGACCAGGCAGGCCCTCTGCCGTCCGCCCGTTTTGCATAAGGAGTAGTGGGCAGATTGCCGCCGTAAATGGAGGAGCATCCGGTGGCATTGGCGATGAGCAACCGGTCTCCGAAGAGCTGGGTAAGGAGTTTCAGGTACGGAGTTTCCCCGCACCCTGCACATGCGCCGCTATATTCAAAGAGAGGTTTCACGAGCTGGCTGCCCTTCACTGTGCTAACATTGTAGCGGGAAGGGTCTGTTTCAGGAAGGTTGAGGAAGAACCCGTAATTTGCCACCTCCCTGGCCCTCAATTGTTCCTGGAGTTCCATGTTGATGGCCTTGAAGCCGGGGATTTTTTTGCCCTCAGCATCTTTCTTAAAACCCGGACAGACGAAGACGCAGGAGCCGCAGCCAGTGCAGTCCTCGGGCGCCACCTGGACGGTGAACTTCAGACCCTCGAATTCTTTTCCCTTGGCATCTGCTGACTTGAAGCCTGGAGGAGCGTTCTTCAGAAGCGCAGGGTCATAGTCCTTAATCCTTATGGTTGCATGGGGACAGACAAAGGAGCACTGACCGCACTGGATGCAGATATCAGGCTCCCATACAGGAATATGGATGCCGATATTACGCTTTTCATACTGCGTAGTCCCTGTGGGCCATGAGCCATCAGCAGGCATGGCCGAAACAGGCAAGGTATCCCCTTTGCCGGCGATTATTGTCGCGGTCACCTCTCTGACAAATTTTGGCGCGTCCTCAGGCACTGGTGGTTTCACACGCGTAGAACTCGTGACCTTTTGGGGAACGGGAACCTCTATGATGTTCTGGAGTGCCTTATCTACCGAAGCATAGTTCATCTCGAGGACTTTGTCCCCCTTCTTCATATAGGTCTTCTTGATCTCTGTTTTAATTGCTTTGATCGCTTCCTCTTTTGGAATAATTCCGGAAATGACAAAGAATGCGGTCTGCATGATCATATTGATCCTGCTCCCGAGACCGATCTCCTCGGCAAGGGATATGGCGTCGATAATATAAAACTTCATCTTCTTTGCGATGAGCTGTTCCTGCACCTCTATCGGTAGGATGTCCCACACCTCATTTTTTTTGTGTGACGTAGTGAGGAGGAAGGTAGCACCATGTTCGGCCCGGGAGAGCATGTCATATTTTTCGAGGAACGAGGGGTTGTGACAGGCGATGAAGTCGGCCTTTGAGAGGAGATAGGGATTGAGGATCTTCTCCTTGCCAAAGCGGAGATGGGAGGTGGTGATGGAACCAGACTTTTTGGAATCATAGACGAAATACCCCTGGGCATAATTGTCGGTCTCCGAGCCAATGATCTTTATGGTATTCTTGTTTGCGCCCACAGTGCCATCTGAGCCCAGGCCGTAAAACATCGCCCGGTACGCGCCCTTTCCCTCTACGGTGAATGATTCATCATACCTGAGGCTCGTGCCTGCCACATCATCGTTGATACCAACCGTAAAGTGATTTCTCGGCCTTTCCTCTGAGAGATTGTCCAGTACTGCCTTTGCCATGGCAGGGGTAAATTCCTTTGAACCGAGGCCATAACGGCCTCCCACGACTTTAGGGTAGGAGTTGAACCGCGCGGTGCCCTTTTCCATGGCCTCGCCAATTGCTGTCCTCACATCAAGGTAAAGGGGTTCTCCGATTGCGCCGGGTTCCTTTGTGCGATCCAGTACCGCGATGGATTTCACACTGGAGGGAAGGGCCTGGGCAAAGGCGTCGGTGTCAAACGGTCTGAAGAGCCTCACCTGAACGAGACCCAGCTTCTCGCCTTTTGCATTCAGGGCATTGATGGTGCTGAGCACAGTTTCACCGCCTGAACCCATGATCACCATCACGCGTTCAGCCTCCGGGTGGCCGTAATAATCAAAAAGCCTGTATCGTCTTCCCGCCACTCCGGCGAACTTGTCCATTGCTTTTTGCACAATGGCAGGGGTCGCGTTGTAGAACCTGTTCACCGTTTCCCTTCCCTGGAAATAGACATCAGGGTTCTGGGCAGTACCACGCATCACAGGACGGTCGGGGGTGAGCGCCCTTGTGCGATGTGCGATCACGAGGTCGTTGTCTATCATCGTCCTCATATCGTCAAAGGAGAGTTCCTCGATTTTCTGGACTTCATGGGACGTCCTGAAGCCATCAAAGAAGTGAAGAAACGGAATCCTTGATTCAAGGGTCGCTGCCTGTGCGATGAGCGCAAAGTCCATTGACTCCTGGACATTCTGTGAGCAGAGCATGCCAAACCCGGTGGTACGGACTGCCATCACATCAGAGTGGTCTCCGAAGATAGAGAGCGCCTGGGCTGCCAGGGAACGGGCCGTCACATGAAAGACGGTGGGAGTGAGTTCCCCCGCTATCTTGAACATGTTGGGCATGATCAGGAGAAGGCCTTGGGAGGCAGAGATGGTGGTGGTCAATGCGCCGGTCGTGAGAGATCCGTGGACGGAACCCGCCACACCCGCTTCAGACTGCATCTGGCTCACCAGGGGAACTGAGCCCCAGATATTTACCTTGCCTGCGGCGGATTTCGCATCGCATATCTCCGCGATGGGAGAAGAGGGGGTTATGGGATAGATTGTAATAATCTCGTTTGTTGCGTGCACCACATGGGCGCATGCGGTACAGCCGTCAACCGTTATCATGTTTCTGCTCATCGTACGTGTCCTCCTTGAAATGGATAGCGGGCGCATCCCCTGTTGCATGCACAGGGTTCTTCATTCACTCCCTATAGTTTACTTTGTTGATTGCGCTTTTCACAATACAGGCTGCAGCGCGCAGGCCGGAAAAGATTGCCCTATAGAATAGCTCATTCCCCTTGGGTATTGCCAGCCATATTATCAAGCTATTATTAAGTTTTATATGGGGTCTCGGTAGGTGATGATTAAGAGGTCAAAAGGGAAAAAGCCAATGGATATGTCGATTGATATGCGATCCGGATACTGCGCCTCTTTATGCTTGTGCATCACGCCCAGGGAGTCCCTCCGTCCACAATGCTGTGTTCTTCCCACATGAACCAGTTGCCGGAATCAGAAAGGAAAGAATAGGTATTGGAAAATATGGCGTAATGCTCTTGTTCTTCTGAGAGAAGTCTCTCGAAAAAGGCCTGCTCCTTTGGCGTGCTTTCCCTCTTTGAAAGCTTTTCATAAAACTCAATGCTCTCCTTCTCCATCTGCATCGCAACCTTCAGCGCCTCCATCTCGTCAGTCGTCGGCCTGATCCGCTCAAGAAGGATATCACCATTTCTTTCAAAGACGGTCTTCATTTTTTTCATGGGGCTTGCTACATCACGGATCTTTAAATGGAGACCTTCGAGTACGCAATTGAGATCTTCAAGGTGATGTTCTTCATCCTCCATGATCGAAAGAAACATCTTTCTCCCAATGGGATGTGCTGTCTTGAGCGCCGCTTCCTTATAAAAGGCGATTGCATCGGTCTCTGTCCTGATCGCGATTTTGATGGCGTTCATCATGGTGCCTCCTTGAATAATCAGCTGTCAGTCATGTGAGAGAAAGGACTACTACAGTGGCTGAACGTTGAGCGCTGATGGCTGACCTGTTACAGGTTCAATTTTGCTGCGAGTTCTCTCACCGCTGCCACGGATTTTTCAAAATCCCTCTTTTCCTGTTCATTCAATGCCAGCTCTATGATTTTATCCACACCGTCACTACCCAGCAGGACCGGCACCCCGGTGCAGACCCCCTTTGTAGCATACTGCCCGTTGAGGTACGCGGCGCAGGGCAGCATCCTCTTTTTATTAAAGATGATGGAGTTGACCATCTGGTGCGTTGCTGCAGCAGGCGCATAGTAGGCGCTTCCGGTCTTGAGCAGGGAAACGATCTCAGCGCCGCCGTTCCTTGTCCTCTCCACCAGCGCGCTTATGCGTTCCTGTCCCAGAAGCGCAGGGAGGGATACCCCTTTGACTGTGGTGAACCTTGGCATGGGAACCATAAGGTCTCCATGTCCCCCAAGCACAAGTGCCTCAACATCCTCAGGGGAAACCCCCATTTCCCACGCAACAAATGTCCTGAAACGCGCGGAATCGAGGATCCCTCCCATGCCCACTACTCTGCGGGGATCAAAGCCCGACACCTTAAGAGCGAGCTGGGTCATGACATCCATGGGATTTGTAACGATGATAAGTATGGCGCGGGGGGAGAGCTTCGAGGTGTTCTCCACCACATCAGAAACCACCTTTGCATTGGCAGCAAGGAGGTCATCCCTGCTCATGCCCGGCTTCCTCGGGAACCCGGCAGTTACGACGATGATGTCGGAATGAGCAGTAGGGGAGTAGTCATTGGTGCCGATGACGGATGATGAGGACCCCCACAACGGACACGCCTCGGAAAGGTCAAGGGCCTTGCCCTGGGGAACTCCTTCCATAATATCGTAGAGCACCACATCAGCACTGCCTTCCTGAACGATCATCTGTGCAAGGGATGCGCCCACATTGCCTGCACCAACTACTGTGACCTTCTTTTTCATTCGTCTCTCCTTGTGTTGATTTGCGCCTTAATAAATTCCCTGTTGAGCTTGGCGATGAACTGTACCTTGATTCCCTTGGGACAGACCGCCTGGCATTCGTAGTGGTTGCTGCAGTTGCCGAAGCCTTCCTTAAGCATTGCCTCGGTCATCACACAGACCCTCCTCGCAGCTTCCACCCTGCCCTGGGGAAGCATGGCGAGCTGGGTCACCTTTGCCGCAGTAAAAAGCATGGCCGAGCCATTGGGGCATGCAGCCACGCACGCCCCACACCCTATACACTCCGCAGCATCCATTGAGGTCTCGGCATCTGCCTTTGGTATGAGAATGGCATTGGCATCCGCAACACCCCCGGTATGCACCGAGATGTAGCCGCCTGCCTGCATCACGCGCTCCAGGGCGCTGCGGTCCACAATAAGGTCCTTTACCACCGGAAATGCCCTGGCACGCCAGGGTTCGATATAAATGGTGTCGCCATCCTTGAAGTGCCTCATGTGCAGCTGGCATACCGTGGTCTTCTCCACCGGCCCGTGGGCCACTCCGTTGATGACCTGCGAGCACATGCCGCAGATCCCCTCCCTGCAGTCATGGTCAAAGGCAATGGGCTCATGCCCTTCCTTGATCAGCCCTTCATTGACCACATCAAGCATTTCCAGAAACGACATGTCAGGGCTTATGTCCCTGGCCTCATACTGCTGCAGCCTGCCCGGCTCACCAGGCCCCTTCTGGCGCCAAACATACAGGGTAAGGTTCATTATTTATAACTCCTTGTGGAAAGCGGCACGTTCTCGAATACCAGGGGCTCCTTATGCAGCTCGGGCTCTTTGTCAACACCCTTATACTGCCAAACCGCGGCATAACAGAAGTGCTCGTCGTCCCTTTTTGCCTCTCCGTCCGGCATCTGGTACTCTACTCTGAAATGGCCACCGCAGGACTCCCTGCGGTCGAGGGCATCTCTTGCCATGAGTTCCCCAAATTCCAGAAAATCAGCAACACGCCCTGCCTTCTCCAGTTCCTGGTTCAGCTCAGCACCACTGCCCGGAATCCTCACGTCTTCCCAGAACTCCGTACGAAGTTCGGGAATGCGTTTAAGGGCCTTGCCAAGACCCTCCTCACTGCGTGCCATGCCCACATGCTCCCACATGACCCTGCCAAGTTCCCGGTGCAGCTCGTTCACCGTTCTTTTGCCCTTCAGTGACAGAAGCTTCCTGGTGAGTCCCTCCACCTCTTCCAGGGATTTGCTGAATTCGGCATGGCCTGTGTTGACTTTCCCGGGTACTGTCTGGGCAAGATAATTCGCAATCGTGTAGGGGATGACGAAGTAGCCATCCGCCAGTCCCTGCATTAGCGCGCTCGCCCCAAGGCGGTTCGCTCCGTGGTCAGAGAAGTTTGCCTCGCCCAGTACAAAAAGCCCCGGCAGGGTGCTCTGCAGGTTATAGTCCACCCACAGACCTCCCATGGTGTAGTGAGGCGCAGGATAAATGCGCATGGGCTGCTGGTAGGCGTTCTCGGCAGTAATCTTTTCGTACATGTCAAAGAGATTGCCGTAACGCTCTCGTATTTTGTCCTGCCCAAGCCGCGCGATGGCATCCCCAAAATCAAGATATACGCCGCGACCGCTCGCACCCACTCCGCGCCCCTCGTCGCATACCTCCTTGGCTGCACGGGACGCGATGTCCCTGGGCGCGAGATTGCCGTAGCTGGGGTACTTCCTCTCAAGAAAATAATCCCTCTCGAATTCAGGTATCTCCCCAAGCGCTCTCCTGTCCCCTTTTGTCTTTGGCACCCAGACCCTGCCGTCATTCCTCAGGGACTCGGACATGAGGGTGAGCTTGGACTGGTGCTCCCCTGTCACGGGTATGCAGGTGGGATGTATCTGCGTAAAACAGGGGTTCGCAAAGAATGCCCCTTTCTTGTACGCCCGGTAGGTCGCGGTGACATTGGAGCCTGCTGCGTTGGTGGAGAGATAAAAGACATTGGCGTACCCGCCGGTGCAGAGGCAGACTGCGTCACCTGCGTAGCTTTGTATCTGCCCTGTTACCATGTCCCTTACCGTGATGCCCTTGGCCTCACCCTCCACTACTACCAGGTCAAGCATCTCGGTGCGGGGATGGAGCCTCACGCTGCCTGCCTTTATCTGGCGGCAGAGGGCCGCATACGCCCCCAGCAGCAGCTGCTGCCCTGTCTGGCCCCGTGCATAAAATGTACGGGAGACCTGTGCACCCCCAAAGGAGCGGTTCTCCAAATACCCTGCATAGTCACGGGCAAAGGGCACTCCCTGCGCCACGCACTGGTCTATGATTGCGTTGCTTACTTCTGCCAGCCGGTATACGTTGGCCTCCCTCGCCCTGAAATCCCCCCCTTTGATGGTGTCATGAAATAGCCGGAAAATGCTGTCGCCGTCATTGGGATAGTTCTTGGCTGCATTGATGCCCCCCTGTGCAGCGATGCTGTGGCCCCGACGGGGAGTGTCCTGATAACAAAAGGCCTCTACCTGATAGCCAAGCTCCCCAAGGGTTGCTGCTGCCGATGCCCCTGCGAGCCCTGTGCCCACCACAATGATCCGGTACCTCCGCTTGTTGGCCGGGTTCACCAGCTTCATCTCATGCCGGTGCTTCTCCCACTTCGCGGCAAGCGGACCGGATGGACTCTTTCCGTCAAGTATCATAATGCCTTATCCTTTCAATATCCCTATCAGGATTATAAGCGGGATCGCGATATACCCTGCATACAGCACCACTGCCGTTATCTTCCCTGTCTTCTCTATGACCGGCAAGGTCCTGTCGTTGTTCAGCCCAAGGCTCTGAAAAAAGCTCTGTATGCCGTGGCTGAGATGAAACGCCAGAGCAGTGAGGGCCCCTGCGTATATCAATGAGATGAATGTCTTCTGAAAACTCCCCACTACCATGTGAAATACATCAGGACGCCCGACGGCATCCAGATGCCTCACTGCCGACAGCTCAGGGTTGGTCACTTGAACGGTGAAGTGCAGCAGATGGTAGATAAGAAATCCCCCTATGATGAGCCCTGTCCAGATCATGCTCATGCCCCCAAAGGTCGCGCTGAGGCTCCTGTCCACCGCATACCCTTGCGGCTTTGCCGCGTTGTTTTCCAGGCTCAGCTGTATGCCAAAAAAAACATGCAGACCCAATAGAACTATCATCACTACCCTGTATCCCCACACAAGGGGAAACAGCGCATGCAGCTTCTCGGCGTAGGCGTTTATGCCTCCGGCACCCCAATAGATCGTGCTGTTGCCCGCCAGATGCCCCACTACAAACAGCACCATCATTAGCCCGCTGGTTGCCATCAGCATCTTCCTGCCCACCATACTCTTGAAAAATGACATGGCTTACCTCCTAAAGTACGAGCGGTTCCTTGCTCTTCCTCGCATAGCCGACACCCTTCAGCGCCTCCTCTATGTCTCCCAGAATCGAGGGATCATCAATAGTGGAAGGTATCTTGTATTCCTCACCATCAGCAATCTTCCTCATAGTACCCCTGAGGATTTTTCCTGAACGGGTCTTGGGAAGTCTTGCCACTACCGCGGTCTCCTTATAGCAGGCAATGGGACCTATCTGATCCCTTATGAGTTTTGCGAGCTCGTTCCTCATTTCTTCGGGGCTCTTCTTGGCCCCTGCCTTGAGGACCACAAATCCCACCGGCAACTGTCCTTTCAGCGAGTCTCCTGCGCCGATCACTGCGCATTCCGCAACATCAGGGTGTGTGGCGATGATCTCCTCCATTTCTCCTGTGGAGAGCCTGTGGCCGGCAACATTGATCACATCATCAACCCGGCCCATGACAAACACGTAGCCGTCTTCATCCTTATAACCTCCGTCCGCGGTAAAATAGTATCCTTCGAACATTTTCATGTACGACTGGAGGAACCGGTCGTCCGCATTCCAGAGTGTAGGCAATGTCCCGGGAGGGAGGGGAAGCTTTACCGTCACAAGTCCTTCTTCCTTTGCCCCGAGGTTCTTGCCTGTGGTATCAAGGACCTGGACATCAAAACCAGGGACCGGCTTTGTGGAAGAGCCTGGTTTAATGAGGAACTGCTCGATCCCCATACAGTTTGCGGTAATGGGCCATCCGGTCTCGGTCTGCCACCAGTGGTCAATGACCGGCTTGTCAAGAAGCTTGTGGGCCCAGTGGTAGGTGTCAGGGTCCAGACGCTCACCCGCAAGGAAAAGATACCTGAATCCCGAGAGGTCATACTTCTTTATATATTCGCCTATGGGGTCTTCTCTCTTTATGGCCCGAAAGGCGGTGGGAGCAGTGAACAGGGTCTTGACCCCGTGCTGGGAAATGACCCGCCAGAATGAACCGGGGTCGGGCGTGCCCACGGGCTTCCCTTCATACAGTATTGTGGTACATCCGGTGAAGAGCGGACCATAAACAATATAGGAGTGGCCGACCACCCATCCCACATCCGAGGCAGCCCAATAGACCTCACCAGGTTTGGTATCGTATATATTCTCAAGGCTCCACCTCAGCGCCACTGCGTGGCCGCCATTGTCCCGGACGATTCCCTTTGGGATTCCGGTCGTCCCCGAGGTGTAAAGAATATAAAGGGGGTCAGTGGCCTTCACCGGCACACAATCAGCCGGCTGGGCTGTTGAGACGACATGTTCCCAGTCAAGGTCACGCTCCTTGATAAGGGGTGCCTTTACAAAGTGCCGCTGGAAGATGATGCATTTCTCTGGTTTATGTTTGGAGAGCTCAAAGGCCTTGTCCAGCATAGACTTGTACTCGAGGATACGGCTTCCCTCCATTGCACCGGATGCCGAGAGTATCACCTTTGGTTTCGCATCATCGATACGGATAGCCAGTTCGTGGGGAGCAAAGCCCCCGAACACCACCGAGTGGATAGCTCCCAGACGGGCACAGGCGAGCATGCCTACCACTGCCTGGGGAATCATGGGCATGTAGATAATGACCGTATCTCCCTTTCCCACACCAAGCGCTTTCAGAGCGCCTGCGCACTGGGCAACCATATCAAGGAGTTCCGAATAGGTGTATTTCTCTATGGTATTGGTTACGGGGCTGTCATAAATAAGGGCGATCTGGTTTGCCCTGCCTCCCTTCACATGCCTGTCGAGTGCATTGTAGCAGGTGTTGAGCTCGCCGCCTGCAAACCAGCGGTAAAAAGGCTTGCGGGAATCATCAAGGACCTTGTCCCACTTCCTGTACCAGTCAATCAACCCTGCAGCCTCTCCCCAGAACCCTGCAGGGTCTTTTATGCTCCTTTCAAAAATCTCCTTGTACTTTCCCATCGTTACCTCCTCCTCACTTTTCTCTCTCTCATTCTATCGTATCGCCAGGATAAAAAAGTCACTGCCAAAGACCGGTGCCGGATGACGACACATAAGCCTTTGTCTGTGATTATATCACCTCAGTTAGCCTTTATGCCCCTGCATAAGTTCCCGCAGCACATACGGAAGGATTCCCCCATGGTTGAAGTAATCCACCTCTATGGCGGTGTCAATGCGGCACAGTAGCTTTACTTCCTTCCTGCTGCCGTTCTTTCCCCTAATCACCAGGGTCACATCCTGCTGGGGTTTGAGAATACCCAACCCTGTAATGTCAAACTCCTCATCCCCCTGTATACCGAGGGACTGGACCGAGTCATCTTGCTTGAACTGCAGGGGAAGCACCCCCATACCCACAAGATTGGACCTGTGGATGCGCTCAAAACTCTTTGCGATGACCGCTCTCACTCCCAGAAGCTGTGTGCCCTTGGCTGCCCAGTCTCTGGACGAGCCGGTTCCGTATTCCGCGCCTCCGAATACCACAGTGGGTGTGCCCTTGGCCATGTAGTTCATGGCAGCATCATAAATGAACATCTGCTCGCCTGAAGGCTGGAACAGGGTGATGCCCCCTTCCCACCGGGTACCATCATCTTTGGGGGGAAGCATCAGGTTCTTGATGCGCACATTCGCAAAGGTGCCGCGAATCATGACCTCGTGGTTTCCGCGGCGCGTGCCGTAGCTCTGGAAATCGGCCTTTTCCACACCCTGCTCCCTCAGGTATTTTCCTGCTGGCGAGTTCTCTTTTATGGAGCCTGCAGGGCTTATATGGTCAGTGGTGACAGAGTCTCCGAAAATACCCAGGCTTCTGGCACCAACGATGTCTTTTATCTCTCCGGGCTGCAGGGTGAAGTTCCTGAAAAAAGGGGGCTCTGCAATGTAGGTTGATTTTGGCCAGTTATATACCTCTCCTGAAAATGATGAGATGGTGTTCCACAGCACATGGTCCTTGGTCATGTCAGAGTAAAGACGGCGGAATGTTTCGGGGTCTGCGGCATACTTCATGAGCGACGCCACCTCATGGTTGCCTGGCCATATATCCCTCAGAAAAACTTCCCTGCCGTCCCTGCCGATACCGAGAGGCTCTTTCTCCATATTCCTCAGTATGGTCCCGACAATCGCAAAGGCCACCACAAGGGGAGGGCTCATAAGAAAGTTGGCACGGAGATTGGGATGGATGCGTGCCTCAAAGTTGCGGTTACCCGACAGCACCGCAGCACAGACGAGGTCGTTCTGTATAATGGTCTCCTCTATTGTTTGATCCAGAGGCCCTGCGTTCCCGATGCAGGTGGTGCAGCCATAGGCAGAAACAAAGAATCCAAGCTTTTCGAGATACGGCAGGAGACCTGCTTTCTTTAAATACTCTGTCACGATCCGCGATCCCGGAGCAAGGGAGGTCTTGACCTCTTTCCTGACGGTCAGTCCTTTCTCCACCGCCTTCTTCGCGAGCAGGCCTGCGGCAATGAGCACCGCCGGGTTGGAGGTATTGGTGCAGGAAGTGATGGCAGCGATGATCACATCACCGGAGCCCACCTCCATGCCGTTGCCTGCTGCAAAGCGTTTAGGGAGATCTTCGTGCTTCTTGGCAAAGCCGTTTTCACCAACCGGTTTGGTGAAAAGGTCGCTAAACCTTTGCTTGAGGTCATAGAGATTGATGCGGTCCTGGGGACGCCGCGGACCGGCAACGGAGGGTCTTACGGAAGAGAGGTCAAGCTCAAGGACTCTTGAATAGGCGATCTCGCCTTCTCTTGGTATGCCGTACATTCCCTGGGCCTTGAAGTATGACCTGAACGCAGAAATTTCATCATCGGTACGGCCGCTCTCCCTCAAGAAATCCACAGTGACGTCATCCACAGGGAAAAAGCCCATGGTCGCACCGTATTCAGGTGCCATATTCGCCACAGTGGCCCTATCAGGAAGGCTCAGGGAAGAGGTGCCTTTGCCAAAGAACTCCACAAAGGTGCCCACGACCTTTTCTCTCCTGAGCATTTCGGTGACGGTAAGGACGAGATCAGTGGCAGTCACTCCCTCTCCCAGTCTTCCCTTGAGGTTTACGCCCACGACATCTGGGGTAAGGAAATAGAGCGGCTGGCCAAGCATCCCTGCCTCTGCCTCAATACCGCCCACTCCCCAACCCACCACGCCGATGCCGTTGATCATGGTGGTGTGGCTGTCAGTGCCCACAAGGGTATCAGGATAATACAGGTCACCTTTTCTGTGCACGCCCCGTGCCAGGTATTCGAGGTTGACCTGGTGCACAATCCCTATGCCTGGCGGCACGACCTTGAATGTCCGGAAGGTATTCATTCCCCACTTCAAGAATTCATAACGCTCTCTGTTCCGCAGGAACTCCATTTCCATGTTTTTTTGGAGCGCACCAGCTTCGCCGTAACAGTCGATCTGGACAGAGTGGTCCACAACCAGATCAACCGGAACCAGGGGTTCGATGATCCCGGGGTTTTTCCCCATCCGCGAGGCAACACCCCGCATGACTGCCAGGTCGCAAAGAAGCGGAACGCCGGTGAAGTCCTGAAGTATGATGCGCGCCACCACAAAGGGGATCTCTTCTGAGCGGGGAGCATTGGGCTGCCAGCCCGATATCTGTTTCACATGCTCTTGAGTGATCTTTTTCCCATCAAAGTTCCGCAGCACTGATTCCAGTACAATACGGAGGGAAATAGGGAGGCGGGAAATTCTTCCTATTCCCTCCCTTTCCAAAGCAGGGAGTGAATAGAGTCTTCCTTTTTTGCCATTGTCCAGGTCAAATTCCCTGAAAGAGTTAAAGAGATTATGGTCCATGATAATATCTTTACTGTCCCTTCAGATGACGAACATGTCAACGAATTCATGCACCGCGATTGCCTCAAGCCTTGACTGATCCAGGGAGATATCCAGGATTGCCTTCTGCTGCTTTGCCGGAAAACGGCGGGCAAGATTTGTCCTGAACTTCTCCACCAGCACCGGAATTCCTTCCTTGCGACGCCGGCGGTGGCCGATGGGATATTCAACCACCACTTCCGGCATTTTGGTGCCGTCCTTCAGTTCCACGGTGAGGCCATTGGCAATGGAGCGCTTTTCGGGATCGTGGTAGTCTTTGGTGAACTGAGGGTCTTCAATGCAATCGATCTTCTCGCGCAGAGCATCAATGCGCGGGTCAGCAGCCACATTGTCTTCATAGTCTGCAGCAGTAAGGCGGCCGAAGATGAGGGGCACGGCGACCATGTACTGGATGCAGTGGTCCCGGTCAGCAGGATTGCTGAGCGGACCCTTTTTATCGATGATGCGGATCGCTGCCTCGTGGGTGCGAATGGTAATCTTCTTAATATCGTCAGCACTCATCCCCTTCTTCTTAAGAGCGGCATGCAGGGTCATGGCGCACTCTACGGCTGTCTGTGAATGGAATTCTGCAGGGAAGGATATCTTGAAGAGCACATGCTCCATCACGTAGGAGCCGTAGGGCCTCTGGAAATTGAATTCATTGCCTTTGAAGAGGACATCGTAGAAGCCCCAGGTCTTCGCGGTCAGCGCAGAGGGATACCCCATCTCGCCCTTCAATGCCATGAGCGCCAGTCTCACTCCGCGGGCCGTGGCATCCCCCGCAGCCCAGGATTTACGGGAACCGGTGTTGGGAGAATGGCGATAGGTCCTGAGGGACTGGCCGTCTATCCACGCATTGGAGAGGGCATTGATTACCTCCTCCCTGGTTCCGCCCAGCATCCTCGTCGCTACTGCGGTGGTGGCGACCTTGACCAGTACCACATGGTCGAGGCCCACCCGGTTAAAGGAGTTCTCGATGGCCAGGACTCCCTGGATCTCGTGCGCCTTGATCATGGCGGTCAGTACCTCCTTCATCTCCAGAGGCTTTTTCCCCTCTGCCACCGCCTTTCGTGAAAGGTAATCCGCCACCGCGAGGATGCCCCCGAGGTTATCTGAGGGATGGCCCCATTCTGCGGCAAGCCACGTATCATTGAAGTCAAGCCAGCGGATCATGGCGCCGATGTTGAATGCTGCCTGTACAGGATCAAGCTGGAACTGTGTACCCGGGACCCTGGCGCCGTTGGGAACAATAGTGCCGGGCACAAGGGGACCAAGGAGTTTAGTGCAGGCTGGATACCCTAATGCCTCAAGCCCACAGCCAAGGGTGTCGATGAAACATGAGCGGGCAGTGTCATAGGCCTCGCTCGATCTTATTTCGAAGTCACAGACGTAATGTGCAATGTCCACCAGGACCTTGTCAGGGTCTGGCCGGACATTGGAGATGTGTGAACCCATACTCTCTACCTCTCCTTTTCCTGACGGATGCGCAAAAAATCACTGTCAGCCACTGAGACACTCAGAAAAACAGTTGAATTATAGCATGCGCTCTGTGCCTCTGTGGTCAAATGTATTTTTCGAGTCCGTCCCTATTTATTTTTTTGATCCTATCCTCTGCTCTTGATGGGTACAAATTTCCGGTCTTCCTCGCCGATGTAGTTGGCAGAGGGCCGAATGATCTTGTTGTCAATACGCTGTTCGATGATATGCGCTCCCCACCCGGTAGTCCGGGAGATCACAAAGAGGGGGGTGAACATGGCAGTCGGCACTCCCATCATATGGTAGGATACCGCGGAATACCAGTCCAGGTTGGCGAACATATTTTTCTCTGCCTTCATCACAGCCTCGATGCGGTCCGCAACTGAGAAGAGGGTCATGTTGTCGCCATCCATGCAGAGGTTCTTCGCAAGCTCTTTGATGATGGGGTTTCTGGGGTCGCTCACCGTGTAGACCGGGTGGCCGAATCCTATAATAATCTCTTTGTTCGCAACCCGCGCCTTGATGTCCCCCTCGGCCTCCTCTGCATCCCGGTACCGCCTCTGGATTTCGTGGGCCACCTCATTAGCGCCCCCATGCTTTGGTCCGCGCAGTGCCCCTATGGCGCCGGTAATACCTGAGTACACATCCGAGAGGGTCCCGGTAATTACACGGGCGGTGAAGGTGGATGCGGTAAATTCATGCTCAGCGTAAAGGATGAGGGACTGATCCAGCGCCTTCTCGTGGAGGGCTGAAGGCCTCTTTCCGTGAAGAAGGTGCAGGAAGTGGCCTGCCACACTATCATCGTCTGTTTCGACGTCTATCCTTTTGCCGTTCTGGCTGTAATGCCACCAGTAGAGGAGCATGGAGCCGAAGGAGGCGACCAGCCGGTCGATGATATCACGGGCACCCTGTATGTTCCGGTCCTCCTTTTCAGGGAGCACGGTGCCGAGTGCAGAGCATCCGGTGCGGAGCACGTCCATGGGGTGGGCAGCAGCAGGGATGTGCTCAAGCACCGCCTTTATCTCAGCCGGCAGTCCGCGAAGGGCCTTTAATTTATTCATATAGCCTTTCAATTCCGATTGGCTGGGCAGATCTCCATGGATGAGCAGATAGGATACCTCTTCAAAGGTGGCGCCCTTTGCCAGCTCAACGATGTCGTACCCGCGGTAATGGAGGTCATTGCCTGTGCGTCCCACGGTGCAGACAGCGGTATTGCCTGCCACCACACCCGAGAGGGCAACAGATTTTTTTACTTTCATTGCAGTCTGTTCCGTGATTGTTCCTGTGCTCATTCCTGTTCCTCCTTTGAGAAGATGTTGTCAAGTTTTTGTTCAAACGCGTGATAGTCAAGATGTTCATATAGCTCAGTGCGGGTCTGCATAAGACCCATCACATTCTTCTGGGTCCCCTCTTTGCGGATCGCGTCATATACAGAAAGGGCAGCCTTGGACATAGCCCTGAAGGCCGAAAGGGGATAGAGGATAAGTGAGACATCCGCCTGGCGCAGTTCCTCCACTGTGTAGAGTGGGGTGGACCCGAATTCGGTGATATTGGCAAGTATAGGCACCTTCACCGCCCGGGCGAATTCCCTATACATGTTCAGTTCTGTTATGGCCTCAGGGAAAATCATGTCAGCCCCTGCCTCAACACAGGCAGAGGCCCGGTCAATGGCAGAATGAAGGCCTTCCACCGCAAGGGCGTCGGTCCTTGCCATGATCACAAAGTCAGGATCGGTCTTTGCGTCCACCGCTGCCTTGATACGGTCCACCATCTCTCCCTTGCTCACTATGGCCTTCCCCGGGCGATGACCGCACCGTTTTGCCTGGACTTGGTCCTCGATATGCACTGCCGCGGCGCCGAACTTTATCATGGACCTTATGGTGCGGCCGATGTTAAAGGCGCCGCCCCAGCCGGTATCGATGTCCACCAGCACAGGGAGTTCGGTGATATCGGTGATACGTCTGACATCAGTAAGGACGTCGTCCATGGTGGATATGCCAAGATCCGGAACACCCAGAGAACTCGCAGCCACCCCGCCTCCCGAGATATAGAGCGCCCTGAAGCCCGCATGTTCGGCGAGACGGGCTGCATAAGCGTTGACGGCACCCACCACTTGCAGAGGTTTTTCTTCGCGCACCGCAGCCCGGAAACGGGCCCCTGGTGATAATGGTCTAGTCATACATGGATCCTCCGTATGCTCAAATGAATTTTCTGGCAAGGATATGCGGCAATGATCTTTTTCAAGAAACTACCTCCCCCGCAGTGCATTCTTGTTTTTTTAATCGTGCTTCCTGGTGCTTTGGGATTTCACCAGGTTTTTCCCGAAACAGCAAACCCCTCTATCACGTCTCGTGCCAGATGTTATACCAAAGTCAGTATTGCAGAAAAAAATAAGAAGAATAGGCTGTAACACTTTGTAAGCAATAATAAATAAGCGCCGTAAGAAGGAAAATCGGGAAAATGGAAAATTTAATTCTTATGCTCATTTATACGCAATAACTTGCGTTAAATGCAAATTATTGCACGCAATATTATATCTCTAAATCCCGCACTCAGGCCAGAAGTATGTCCTGATCATCAGAGCCCAGATCCTCAAAGAGAGGGAGCCATTTGTTTTTAATTAACACAAATGGTATTTCCTTCTGGCACCCTTTGCATTTTCTTATCTCGACCGCAAGGATGCCATGGTCTTTCACTTCAGATGAAGGGTTGGGATGATAAATGGACTCAAAATCGTGTTTATGTTTCATTGCCCTGACCTCCTTTGTCAAGCATACTCTAATTCACATATCTTGTCGAGCTATGCGTGCACAGAATACTGAACTGTGCGGTACGATTTGCGGAAGGATCCTTTGGTCGCTCCAGAGGCCTCCTTCCGTTGGGTCCTTTCTGCGGGTTATAATAGAAAAGTGGATAGACCATACAAGTCAGTTTCAGGCAAGACTTACGCTCTATTCAGAGTCAAGGTAACTGATCAATACTTCAGCACCATCCGCGCCATTGCGGAAAGCGTTTTAGTCCATTGTCCTGACCAACAGGCCCTCCTTTCTCACGTCCAAAAAACAGGTGGCATGAAGTTCAAAGAGAGGTTAGCCTATGCATATGATGATGCCCTCATTGCCCACATACCAAAGAACCTCCACGAAGCGCTTCACACCTATACGAGGGGGGACGAGGGAAACGGGCCAAACTAAAGGCCTGAAGCAAGAAAAGGGAAAATGGGAAAATTATTTATTTTTTATATCTTGTACTTGGTGACCGGGAGTCCGATTGTGGCGCTTCTCGTTCTTCTTGTAACTTATCTTGCAGTGGATAGAGCATATCTGGGCTTTTTGCCTGATCCTTTCAAGGCCTTCAGAATCTCTTCAAGGATTAGAGAACTCAAACAAGTTGTCTCGATCAATCCCTATGACGGGCGGTCTTTAAAAGAACTCGGCATGTGCTTGGTTGAAAAAGGGGATTATCAAAATGCCATGAGATTTTTTGCAAAGGCAGAAGAAAAGATGTCGGATGATGCTGAGTTTAACTATTATTACGGTATATCTACTGCTCGAAGCGGCGACGTTGCTGCGGGAAGGCAAATCTTCGAAGAAGCGGTAAAGGCCTCACCCACTTTGAAATATGGAGAACCCTATCTTATGATGGCTGAGGCTTATATGGATAACGCAGACTATGAGGGCGCTCTGTCCCTGCTTGAGAGGTTTGAGAATATCCATTCTTCCAGTTCAAGAGGGTTGTACAGGATGGGACTTGTGAAACTAAAGCTCGGTTGCAGGAATGAAGGCGTAGAATATCTGAAGAAATCAGTACAAGCCTTCAAAGCTTCACCTTTTTTCAAACGCAAGACGGACAGGAAGTGGGCATGGAAAGCAAGAATGGCCTTATTAACATTGACCAGGTAGATTTACGAGTGCATTGCAGAATGACACACCTGTCTTGACGTGAGATAGTTGACTTTACCTGCTAAAGCCCCAACACGCGGTCGTTCAAGATTGCGCAGTGCACCTGCAAGCCCTCACGGCAGAGAGTTTGCTACGTGTTTAGGTTTCCGATAGAAATCCAGATTGAAGTGTTTCTCCTTGTGTTTACTGACGAGCTTCTACCGATCTGATATAATGTGAAGGAACGGATTGCCGATGCCACTGTCTACCCCCGCTCCGAGAACTGCTGCTGCGATCGCCAAGCGCAACGGCGAGCCTTTGCTGGTGATGGTCCTGCTGTTGCTGTTGGTTCTGGCGCTCGCCAACGGCGCTTGGGCTTTGTCCACCTGCATTCAAGGGGATGCGGTCTGGATCTGGAGCACGCCTCTGGTAGCGCGACCGGGGGAGAAACTGGAGATCGTGGCAGTGGCCACCGACGGTGAGTTATCCGAACTACTGGTCACCGACCCTGCGGGGCACCTCAGCAAACTGCCGGTCGTAAAGGGCGGCGGCCCGCCGTGGAGCCTGCGCAGCGCGCTTGCCGCACCGGTAGCCGGTCGCTACCGCATCGAGGCACAACGCGCAGGACAGGTGGCGGCCTGCAACGATGTTGAGGTCGGTGGCAGAGCCGGCGAACGCGGCAGCGGCGAGTGGGATCTGGCCACCCAAGCGCTCTATGCAGCCTGGGTCGAACACCTCTTCGATGCCCCGCCCGAGGTATCGTTGAGTTTCCCGTCCCTTGAACCGGTACTGCGCGATCCGAACCGCAACTTCCTTTACGATTTTCTGCACAAAGGGGAAGACACCCAGTTCCCTGCCAAGCCCGACTGCGCCGACCTCTCCTTTTTCCTGCGCGGCTACTTTGCCTGGAAACTAGGCCTGCCGATCAGCTATCGCGCCTGCAACCGCGGGAGTTCCAGCAGCGCGCCGCGCTGCGACGCTGCGGAGATCAGCCGCAGCTTTGTCGGCACCATGGCCACGCCCGCCACCTTCCGCCAGGTCAGTCGCCGGCTTATGGACCGCGTGGCCTCTGGCAATGGGCGCACGGCGTTGAGCGACGAGGCCAGTGACTTCTACCCGGTAGCGCTGGATCGCGCCGCCCTGTGGCCCGGCACCGTCTATGCCGACCCCTACGGCCACACCCTGATCATCGTCAAATGGGTGCCGCAGACAGCCCAGCGCAGCGGCCTGCTGCTCGCCGTGGATGCACAGCCCGACAACTCGGTCGGCCGCAAGCGCTTCTGGGAAGGGACCTTCCTCTTTGCCCAGACCCCGAGTGCAGGCCCCGGCTTCAAGGCCTATCGCGTGCCGGTCGCCGACGGTGCCAAGGGGAGCTGGCGCCCTGCGCCCAACAGCGCCCTCGCCGGGCGCTCCGGACTTCCCCCCTATACGACCGAGCAAGCCAAGCTCACGCCCGAAGCGTTTTATGCCCGCATGGAGCGCCTCATCAACCCGCGCGGGCTCGACCCGGAAGCCGCCTACGCCGCCACTCTGGAGGCGCTGATGGAACAGCTGGAAACCCGCGTGCGCTCGGTTGACAACGGCGAGAGCTTCATGCGCACCCATCCCGGAACCGTTGCTCCGATGCCGCGCGGACCGGCCATCTTCGAGACTACCGGTCTGTGGGAGGACTATGCCACTCCCTCGCGGGACATGCGCATTCTGATCGCCTTGAAGGTACTGGCCGACCTACCCGAGCACATCCGCCGCAATCCTGAGCTCTACCTGTTGCGCGGCGAGAGTCCGGCCGCGGCAGCAACGCGCATCGAACGCCTCCACAGCGAGCGCCTCAAGGAGCGTTTCATCACCTACACCCGCAGCGACAACAGCCCCTGGCGCCTTAGCCTGGGCGAAATCTACCAGCGCCGTTCCGGACTGGAAATCGCCTACAACCCCAACGACTGTGTGGAACGCCGCTGGGGCGCCATCTCTGGCACGCCGGAGTTCGCCACCTGCGTCCGCAAGGCCCCAGCCGAACAGCGCACGCGCATGGAAGAATACCGCCCCTGGTTCCGCGAGGCGCGCCGGCCGCCGCGCTAGCGACGGACAAAGGAGAACTATGGAAAAGCTGATGGAGCAATACAGATTTTTTTTGAAGGACAAGGTACGCCAGATGATTGATTTCGGTCTAACTGATCAAAGCAGGGGGATACCCGTACCGCCTGTTGAAAAGCCCTATGCCCCTGATGATCTCCGCATTGACCTTGTGGCAAAAGACGACTGGCACAGCATTCCTTCCATCGATCTCCTTTCTGCCATACAAAACAGGAAAAGCCACCGCCATTTCAGTGCAGCACCGGTCACCCTGGAAGAGCTTTCCTTCCTGCTCTGGGCAACCCAGGGAGTGCGGGAAAGGGCAGGGGAATTCACTTTCTTTCGCACCGTGCCCTCTGCAGGCTGCCGACATGCGCTTGAGACATACCTCTGTGCCCTGAATGTCACAGGGCTTGAAACAGGGATATACCGTTATCTCCCCCTGGAGCACCAGCTTCTCACTGTAGCTAAGGATAGAGACCTGCCACAAAAGATCGTGGCAGCAACCTTCGGCCAATCCTTTACAGGCAAGGCGCCTGTCACTTTTATCTGGACGACCATCCCGTACCGCATGGAGTGGCGCTATCACATTGCTGCCCATAAGGTGATCGCGCTGGATGCAGGGCATGTATGCCAGAACCTCTACCTTGCGAGCGCAGCCATAGGAGGGGGCGTGTGCGCCATTGCGGCGTATCACCAAGAGTTAATGGATGAACTCCTCAATGTTGATGGCGAGAATGAGTTCACCCTCTACCTGGCAGCAGTGGGGAAGATCTGAGGCGTTTCATAGATGGGTTTCTTTTGTTTTGGCAGAAGCATCCGTCCCTTGACAAGACAATAGCCCTCTTCGATTGAATTGGGGATTACTACACCTAACGAGACTCTGTGCTTATGCAGTGTTAAGGTCCGCTCTTGCGGACATGCACATACCCCTGACTCTTGTCAGTCGAGCCGGAAACTTTTTCCGGATCTGTGAACTAGTAGAGGTAAAGATTATTCCGTTCTCACGAGGATAGCACGGGGGAGTTTGGAGATGAGCTCTGTGACCGATCGGGTTAATGTATCCTCAGACCTCGATTCCGCGGTCACTATAATGGAGTATTCCGGATTTTCGAGGATGGGATAAGAGCCGAAGCTGACATCCCTGTGCGTTGCCACCACCGAGTCGAGGATCTCTGCGATATCAGATTCATTGGCCCTGAGGAAAAGACGTCTGAGATGGATTGCAGGGGAGCGGAACCTCTCTTTTATTGCAGAGAATTTTTTTATGAGATACTGGGGGATGCCAGGCAGGATGAAGATGTTTCTGAACAAAACAAGGGGAAATCCCATGCCAGGCGCGTGGATGAGCTCAGCGCCTTCAGGGACCTCTGCCATCTTCATGATCGCAGGATTCACCCTGTCACCGTAGAGGCTGTGGAAGTGGGCCACCAGTTCAGGATGCGGGATGACTTTCACATTGAAGCCCTTCGCAATCCCCTCCATAGTGACATCGTCGTGTGTGGGTCCTACACCTCCTGAGGTGAATACGAAATCATGGGCTTCTGAAAATTCCAGGGCTGCCTTTCCTATTACCTCCACATCATCAGGGATGACCGAGATGCGCATAACGCTTACCCCAAGGGTCCTCAGTTCTGTTGCGAGAAAGGATGAGTTGCTGTCCTTGACCTTGCCTGAAAGGATTTCATTGCCGATGATGAGAATGCCCGCAGAGCGGGACGCATTGTCTCCCCCTGGACCGCTACCGCTTTTCACAGGATGCCTTCATAAGCTCTCTCAGCCAGTCATAGAGCGCCTCTCTTCCCCTGCTGAAGTCCCTGAGCGGATTTAAATTTCTAAGCGTCTCAACCCTGCCGTTGGAATAGAGCCCGATATGCCCTGAAAGCTCCCTGTGAGAAAGCAGAGAGTAAAGGCAATAGGTCCTGCCGGGAAGGAGTTCGTTGCTGCGGACAAGAACAAAGGCGACAGAACTTATATTCCTTGTGCTGCCATCTATTTCATGGGGAGGCGCGACAAGACTAGAGATTCCGAACCCGAAGGTCTTCTCGAATCTCGCTACCTCTTCATGGATGCTGGAAAGGAAGGCAAGGAGGCCGCTCTGCTCCTCCCAGGTCCGGGGATCATTCTTTTTCCGCGCGCTCAGTTCTGTCTTCATTTCTGTCTCCTGTCATAATCTACGAAACCCTGTCCTTTTTTTGCAAGGCAGCGGTGCGGCTCCTGATATGCGCGCAGCATTATTTCAACCCGTACTTTCCTATCTTGTAAAAGAGGCTCCGCATGGAGATACCCAACAGGGCTGCCGCCTTTGTACGGTTGCCGTTTGTTTCCCTGAGCGCACGCACAATGGCATTGCGCTCAGCATCCTCAAGGGTCTTTTCAAGGGGCTGCACCTGGATATTGAAGGGGATGGTGGTGCCTATCTTCTCGCAGGGAAGCAGGGGGAGATGCTCCAGGTTCATGACCGTCTCCTGGGGACGCATGGAGATCATGGCCCTGCCCAGCACGTTTTCCAGCTCCCTCACATTGCCGGGCCAATCATAGAGCATAAGGTTCCGGACCGCCTCTTCCGACAGTCCCTGCACCTCGCGTCCGAACTCCTGGTTGAGTTTGAATATAATATGCTCTGCCAGAGGGCGTATGTCTTCCCTGTGCTCCCTGAGGGCAGGCACATGAATGGGGATGACGTTGAGGCGGTAGTACAGATCCTCCCTGAAGGTTTTTGCGTGGACCTTCAGCTCAAGATCCGCATTTGTGGCTGAGATGACCCGCACATCCACAGGCATGGGTCTTGTCCCGCCCACACGGATAATCTCCTTTTCCTGAAGGACCCTTAAGAGCCTGCTCTGCATATGGGGTGTGATGTCTCCTATCTCATCAAGGAAGATGGTCCCGCCGTGTGCCTCTTCGAAGAGCCCACTCTTGCCCCCTTTCAATGCCCCGGTAAAGGCGCCTTCTTCGTATCCGAACAACTCGCTTTCGAGAAGGCTTTCCGATATGGCAGCGCAATTTACCCTCATGAACTGCCCTTTCCTCCTCGGGCTTGCGTTATGAATCGCATGGGCAAAAAGTTCCTTCCCTGTGCCGCTCTCTCCCCGCAAAAGCACAGTGGCAGGGGTCTGCGCTGCCATTTTTGCCTGCTCCTTTGCCCTCTCCATTACAGGGCTTTTCCCGATGATATCTTCCCATTTGTACCGTGCGTCGAGGTGGCGGAGCAACTTTTTGGTCCTGGAAAGTTCCTCGGTGAGGGCGATGATCTCAGAGATATCATGGATCACTCCCACGCTCCCCTTGATTTTTCCTTCTATGAAGATCGGGGCGACATTCACGATCACCTCTTTCTTGGCAGGGCCCACCTTCATGCGTACATGGTGGACCGGCTTTCCTGAACTGAGCACCTTCATGTGCATGCTCTCGCCCTCTGCGATATCCACCGTGACCGGCTTGTTGATCACCGCATCCCTGGGCAGGCCCGTGATGCGGGTGTAGGCGGAATTCACAATGATGGTCCTGCCTTTGTCATCTGCCACCGAGATGGCGTCCTCGGTCGCCTCGATCACTGCCTCGAGCAGACTCCGCACCCTCCAGAGGTCAGAGACCTGCTCGGCAAGGGTCTTGATCTCGGTGATATCGCGGAACACTGCCGCTGCCCCTATAATTTTCCCTTTTTCGTTGCGGATAGGCACCCTGTTGGTGATGATCACGGTATTGCCTAGGACCTGCTGCTGGTTCAGCTCAGGCTCGCCGCTGGAGAGGACAATCTGGAGCCGGGTGTTGGGAATACTCTCCACCGCGGGCCTTCCTAAGACATCTTCTGCCTTTAACCCCGTGATCCTCTCGGCCGCTTTGTTGAAGAGGGTCACCATGCCCGCAGCATTGACCGCGATCATGCCGTCGTGGGTGGAGTCAAGGATGATTTCTATCTCTCTTTTTGTGATGCCATCCATGAAAAACGACCACTCCTTAAGCTGTGCGCTGCCACTATTGTACCATGGGGAAGGGAGAAAGACTTCAATTGAACACCGCTTTTCCGGTCCGCCCCTTTTGCCATTTCACTCCTTCCTTGTGTAAAATGGGGAAAACATCGAAGGAGTGTTCCATGCTTATCGTAATGCATCATTGGGCCAGTGACAGGGATATTGAGAAGGTCAAAAAGACGATACTCTCATTGGGGTTCAAACCTGTTGCCATTCCTGGGGCTGAAAGGACCGCCATAGGGGTGATAGGGAATCAAGGCTGGGTGGATGATGCGCCGTTCAGGGATATAAAAGGGATACGGGAAATACTCCATGTCACCAAGGCGTACAAGCTGGTGGGCAGGGATTTTCATCCTTCAGACACTGTGGTAAAACTCGGGGGGCATGTGAAAGTGGGCGGGAAATCACCCTTTCTGGTTATTGCAGGCCCCTGTGCCATCGAGAGCAGGGAACAGATGCTCAAGACAGCGAAATTCCTGAAGAAGCTGGGGGTCCAGGTGCTGAGGGGAGGGGCGTACAAGCCGAGGACGAGCCCCCACAGTTTTCAGGGGTTAAGGGCTGAGGGAGTGAATCTCCTGGATGAAGTGAGGAAAGGGACGGGTATCCTTGTGGTCACCGAGGTGATGAGCCCTGAGCATGTGCAGACTGTGGCGGAAAAGGTGGACATACTCCAGGTGGGCGCACGGAACATGCAGAATTATGATCTCCTGAAGGAGATAGGGAGAACAAAAAAACCGGTCATACTGAAGAGGGGGCTTTCCGCGACAGTGGAGGAATGGCTTGCCTCTGCCGAGTATATGCTCCTTGAGGGAAACCCTAACGTGGTTCTCTGCGAGAGAGGGATAAGGACCTTTGAGACCGCGACCCGGAATACCGCTGACCTTTCGGTGGTCCCCCTCGTGAAGGGAAGTTCCCATCTCCCGGTCATCTTTGACCCGAGCCACGCCACAGGCAAGAGGAGCCTGGTGCCTCCCATGTCCCTTGCGTCAATTGTGGTGGGAGCGCACGGCCTTATGGTGGAGGTGCATCCTGAACCTGAGCATGCCCTGTCAGACGGACCCCAATCCCTTGACTTCAGGGAGTTCGAAAAACTCTTTGCGCAGATCAGGGCCATGGAGCATTTTATGACGAAGCTCAAGGGGGGCCAAGCCAAATCCTCACTGAAGGCGAAGACAAAAAAAGTGAATTGGCCATATCCTGACTGATACGATATTTTTTGATCTGTAAAAATCAGGACATTACCCGTCGGACGGTGTACGATTGTTAATTAATTCCATTGGAAAGCAGGATCATTCGTAATCGGTAATCCGAGAAAAAACACTTTCTCTCCTGACACGTGACACGAATCCTCAACCGTGTTCACTACACTCCTCCACCCAGCACTTTGTAGACCGTCACCAGATTGGTGAGCCGGGAAAGGCGAACCGTAATCAGCCCCTGCTGCGCGCTGTAAAGAGAGCGCTGCGAGTCCAGGACATTCAGGTAGCTTGCTATGCCTTTTTCGTAGCGCGCTTGTGACAAGCGGTAGCTTGCGGCATTGGCGTCCGTCAGAGATTGCTGGGCCTCCAGTTGATCGCCAAGGGTGCCGCGTTGCGCAAAGGAGTCGGCCACTTCCCTGAACGCACTCTGGATCGCTTTCTCATACCGGGCAAGGAAGATTTCGCGATCAACTTCCGTCACTTTCAGATTTGCCCGGTTTCTCCCTGCATCGAAGATCGGCAGGGTGATTTGCGGTATAAAGCTCCATGTTCCAGCTCCTCCCTTAAAGAGTCCTGACAGCTGATCGCTTGACAGACCAATGCTCGTGGTAAGGGTGATGCTCGGGAAAAACGCAGCACGTGCCGCGCCGATGTTGGCGTTGGCAGCCTGAAGAAGGTGCTCTGCCTGCATGATGTCAGGGCGGCGTTGCAGTACTTCGGACGGCAGACCTGCAGTGAGTTCTTTCAATGCCGTGATTTCACTCAGCCCGGAAGGCAGGAAGTCTGCCGGCACAGGCGAGCCGACAACGAGCGCCAGTGCGTTTTCGTCCTGCGCCACCTGGCTTGTGAAGCGGGCAATATCCACCCGTGCCGAGTCCACACTGGTCTGGGCCTGACAGAGATCCAGCTCCGAGGAGGCGCCGGCTTCGAAGCGGCGTTTGATAAGGTTGTATGATGTCTGCTGGCTCGCGAACGTGTCATGGGCGATTTTCAGGAGCTCTTTATCAGCAGCAAGGGTCAGGTAATTGCTTGCGACCTCGGCCACGAGGCTGATCTGTACACTGCGGCGTGCCTCTTCAGTGGCGAAAAACTGCTGCAAGGCTTGGTCCTCTAGGCTGCGAATACGGCCGAAGAGGTCCAGCTCCCAGGAGCTGATCGCTAAGTTAACGTTGTACAGCTCACTCGTTATCGGCTGTCCGGCGCCCGATAATATTCCGGGTACCCGCTCTTTGCTGAATAGTGCGCCTGCATTCACGGACGGAAACAATTCGGCCCGCTGGATGCGATACAGCGCCTGTGATTTTTCGATATTGAGTGCGGCTATCCCAGGTCCCGGTTGTTTTCAAGCGCGAGGCCGATCAGCTGTTGCAGCTGCCCGTCGATGAAAAACTCCTGCCATGTGATGTCGGCTGCGTTTCGATCGCCCGGTTTGGCTGCGCTGTCTTTGTAAGACGGGCCGCTCGGCCACTCGGATGGGACAGGCGCTTCCGGACGTGTATATTCCGGGGCCATGCTCGCGCAGCCTGAGAGGACAAGCAGGGCAATAGCAACGGTTGCACCACGTAGTCCAGGGCCTTGTCTTTCTTTTCGTCTCGACGTCTCAGCTCTACTAAATAGCCTCTTCATATCACTGTCCCTCCGCATCATTGACAACAGCAGGTACTGCTGCGTGCGGTTTATATTCTTTCCGGCCAAACAGCCGTGACACCATTACAAAGAAGAATGGAATAAAGATCAAGTCTATGAAAGTGGCCGAGAGCAGCCCGCCAGTGACGGCAGTGCCGATAGCGTTCTGGGCTGCGGCCCCGGCTCCCCGGGTCAAAGCCAGCGGCAAGGTGCCGAAAAAGAAGGCCAGTGAGGTCATGATGACCGGACGAAGCCGGATCTTTATAGCCGCCAGAGTGGCCTCAACCAGCTCATGGCCCTGGTGCAGTTGCGCCTTGATGAACTGGATGATCAGGATGGCGTTCTTGGTCGAAAGTCCCACGGTCGTAAGCAGACCTATCTGGAGATAGACATCGTTGGGCAAACCCCGCAGCGTAGTCGCTGTGACCGCACCCACCAGGCCAAGCGGCAGCATCAGCAGATTGACAGCGGGGATGGTCCAGCTCTCATACAACGCTGCCACGGAGAGAAACACCACCAGGAGCGAGATGGCGTAGAGCGCCGGTGCCTGGGCGCCGGCATGCTTTTCCTCATAGGAGAGGCCGGTCCAGTCGTAGCCTATCCCGGGCGGCAGTTGGGCAGCCATCTTCTCCATCTCGGTCATCGCCTCACCGGTGCTTACCCCCGGCGCTGCCTGCCCCATGATCTCCACGGACGGAATGCCATTGTAGCGCTCCAGACGGGGCGAGCCGTACTGCCAGCGGGCGGTGGAAAATGCGGAGAATGGCACCATCTGACCGTTCTTGTTGCTGACATACCAGCTGTTGATGTCCTCCGGCAGCATCCGGTACCTGGCGTCTGCCTGGAGATAGACCTTCTTGACCCGGCCGTTCTGTATGAAGTCGTTGATATAGGCACTGCCCCAGGCTGTGGCCAGAACATCATTGACGTCGGTCAGGGAGACCCCAAGGGCGCCGGCCCGCACGTCATCGATATCCAGCTTGAATTGGGGAGAATCGTCCTGACCATTGGGTCGCACAGCGATCAGTTTCGGGTTTTTCATTGCCATGCCGAGCAACTGATTGCGGGCCTCCATCAGTTTGTCGTGTCCCAGGCCGCCGCGGTCCTGAAGCTGGAGGTCAAAGCCGTTTGCCTGCCCCAGCTCCACCACTGCCGGGGGTGAGAAGGCAAAGGCCAGACCGTCCCGGATCTGCGAGAATGCCATCATGGCCCGGCCGGCAACAGCGGGTGCCTTTAAGTCAGGGGATTTTCGCAACTTCCAGTCCTTGAGCTTCACAAAGGCTAATCCCATGTTCTGGCCGCGACCGGCAAAGCTGAAGCCGGCCACGGTGATTATCGCGTCCACTGTGCTGGTTTCCTTCTCCAGAAAATGCTTCTCCATCTGGCGTATCACCTGTATGGTTCGTTCCATGGTGGCGCCGGCAGGAAGCTGGATCTGGCAGACGATGAACCCCTGGTCCTCGTCCGGCAGGAATGCGGTGGGGAGGCGCAGGAAAAAGAAAGCCATGGCGGTCACAATGGCGCCGTATAAAATCAAATAGCGTTTCCGTTTGCCAAAGGAGCGGCCGACTATTCCCTCATACAGTCCCCTGGCGCGCTCAAACAATTTATTGAACCGGCGGAAGAACCACGTAAACCAGCCTTTTTCACCGAGATGATGTCCTTTTTCGATCGGCCTGAGCAGGGCGGCGCACAGCGCCGGTGTCAGGATCATCGCCACCATCACCGAGAGGATCATGGCTGATATTATGGTGATAGAGAACTGGCGGTAGATGACGCCGGTGGAGCCGCCAAAGAAGGCCATCGGCAGAAAGACCGCGGCCAGGACAGTGGCAATGCCCCACAGGGCGCTGGTGATCTGCCCCATTGATTTGATGGTGGCATCGTGGGGCGACAGCCCCTCCTCGGACATGATCCGTTCCACGTTCTCGACAACGACTATGGCGTCGTCCACCAAGAGGCCGATCACAATCACCAGTGCAAACATGGTCAGGGTGTTGATCGAAAAACCGGCTGCCGCCAGGACACCCATAGTGCCGAGCAGGACCACCGGAACCGCAATCGTCGGGATCAGGGTGGCACGGATGTTCTGGAGGAAGACAAACATGACGATGAAGACAAGAAAGATGGCCATGATCAGGGTCTCTACCACTTCCTCGATCGAAATCTTGACAAAGGGCGTGGTGTCGTAGGGATAAACCACCTTCATGCCGGGAGGGAAGTATCTGGACAATTCTTCCATCTTGGCCCTGACCCGATTGCCTGTATCAAGTGCGTTGGCGCCGGCTGCGAGCCGGATCGCCATACCTCCTACCGGTTTTCCCTTATAGAATGATTCGATATCGTAGCTCTCGGTGCCTATACTGGTCACGGCCACATCCTTGAGTTTTACCGTTGAACCATCGCTGTTGGTGCGCAGTACGATGGCATCGAACTGATCGGTTGTCTGCAGCAGGGTACGGGCCGTTATGGTGGCGTTCAACTGTTGACCCGGCGCAGCAGGGGTGCCGCCGAACTGGCCGGCCGATACCTGGGCATTCTGGGCCTGCAGCGCCGTGATCACATCGTTGGTGGTCATGTGGAAGTTGTTCAGTTTGGTGGGGTCCAGCCAGATCCGCATGGCGTTCTGGGTCCCAAACAACAGAATTTCACCCACCCCTTCCAGCCTGCTGATAATGTCCTGTATGTTGGAAACCATATAGTCTGTAAGGGCGTTGCGGCCCATGGAGCCGTCTTCCGAGACAAGCCCGACAATCATTAAAAAGTTCCTGGTGGATTTGAGCACCTGAATACCTTGCCGCTGCACGACCTGGGGCAGAAGCGGCGTGGCCAATTGCAGTTTGTTCTGCACCTGCACCTGCGCGATGTTCGGGTCTGTCCCGGCCTTGAAGGTCAGGTTGATAGACACGGCCCCGGACGAGTCGCTGGTGGATGCCATGTAGATCAGATTGTCGATGCCGTTCATTTTCTGTTCGATGACCTGGGTCACGGTGTCCTGCACCGTCTGGGCAGAGGCGCCGGGATACGTGGCGTTAATAGTTATCTGTGGCGGCGCGATAGGAGGATACTGTGATACCGGCAGGGTCTTGATCGCCAGCAAACCGGCCAGCATGACCATTATCGCGATCACCACGGCGAAGATAGGACGGTTTATGAAAAACTTGGGCATAAAGTGTCTCCTTTATTTTTTTGGCGCTGCCGCTTTCGGAGCGCTGGCCGGAGTTCCATCCGCTTTGCTGCCGAACGGTACTGCCTTGACCGGTGTACCGGGGCGCGCTTTCTGGAGTCCTTCCAGGATGACACGGTCGCCTGCTTTCAACCCTTCGCTGACCAGCCAGTTGTCACCCACGGTCCGGACCACCTTGATGGCCCTGGGTTCCACCTTCTCCTCACTCCCAACCACCATGACCATGGCGCTGCCGTCAGGGTTGCGGGTGACCCCCCGCTGAGGAACCAGAATTGCATGCTCATCGACCCCTTCCTCCAGGATAGCGCGTACAAACATACCAGGCAGGAGGGTCTGCTTCGGGTTCGGAAAGATAGCCCGCAGCGTGATGGAGCCGGTGCTCTGGTCCACGGTAACTTCAGAAAACTTCAGTGTGCCGGGCAATGGATAGGCGCTGCCGTCCTCAAGCAGCAGCCTGACCTTTGCCTTGGCTTCGCCATCGCTTCTTAGCAGGCCGCTGGCCAGGCTACGTTTGAGGCGCAGCAGCTCGGCGCTTGACTGAGTGACATCTACATATATTGGGCTAAGCTGTTGGATCGTGGCGAGCGCGGCAGGCTGACTGGCGGTTACGAGAGCGCCGTTGGTCACTGATGACCGACCGATTCGTCCGGAGATGGGTGCAGTCACCTTGGTATAGGCCAGATTGATCCTGGCAGTCTCGACTGCAGCCTTGTTGGCCTCGACATCCGCCTCGGCCTGTTTGAGCGCCGCGCTCGCTTCGTCGTAATCCTGCTGACTGATAAAATTATTTTTTACAAGTTTACTATACCGCTCGGCTTTAAGCCTGGCGGGAATGCCATTGGCTTCAGCTCTGGCCAGAGCCGCCTTTGCACTGTTATAGGCTGCCTGGTAAGGGGCCGGATCGATCTGGTAGAGTACCTCGTCTGCCTTGACATCTGAGCCTTCCGTAAACAGGCGTTTCTGAATGATGCCGCCTACCTGCGGCCGCACTTCTGCAATAAGGTAGGCAGAGGTGCGACCCGGAAGCTCTGTGGTAAGGGCCACGCGTTGCGGTTGCACCACAATAACTCCCACTTCGGGTGGCGTGCCCGCCGCCTTTGCCGCTGTAGAGCTTTGTTTCCCGCAGCCGGCCACACCAAGGTATCCGGCAAGCATTCCAGTGATGGCAATTATCATGGCTCTTCTCTTGATGAGCATAAAAAGCTCTACGGACGTCATGTCAGTTTCCTCCTATTTCTGTAACACATCTATGATAACGTTATATGAATCTTGCGGGTCATTTGTACTTTTCATAATGAAGAGTGCCCCAGCTGCACACATCACCCGCATGACAGCAATAACAATAATGAAAGACCTCAAGCAAACCTTGGTTGAGTTACTTGCCCCTTACCTTTTCGACTCACCTGGCTCCCCGTTGTTTCCATTCCTCCAGTTGCAAAAGCAACCAGCATCCCCATCAGGGTTTCAGAATCTGTTTCGAAGTTTTTCTTCAATCGCCCATATCCGGGGTTCGAGTGTATGCGTATGGCCAGGCCAAGTGCCCCGATAAGAAAGTGGTATCTCCAGAAGACTTCCTCTCCGGAAAGACCCGGCAGGGCGTCCCTGAGTAAATCGAGTATGAGCTGATTCACCGGTTTCATATGGCGAAGCAACGTTTTTTGGACCGTTTCGTCAGGCTCTGTGAAGGCCCTGCCGATCAGGTTTGTAAAATCGACCCAGTCCTTCTTCGATTCACCGTTGCCGAAAACCGGCTCAATGTACGCCCGGAGAATCTCTGGAAGATCGGGTTTTATATTCCGCTCTCCCGACCTGTTTCGTATCTCCTGCAATCTCTTGAGTCTGAGCTCATTTACAGGCCGCAATCTCCGCGCGATAACGGCCTCAAGCAATGCCTCTTTGGAGCCGAAGTGATAATTTACGAGGGCCAGATTCACTCCGGCACTCTCCGTTATCGCCCTCATCGATGAGGCATGGTATCCCGCGCGCGCGAAAAGGACTTCGGCAGCGTTGAGGATCTCCTCCTTGGTATCCACAAAAAACCCCCTTAAATGTTTGGTTTAAACGGTCGTTTAAATATACCAGAGGGCACCTGTGTGTGTCAAGAATGAATACGGACGTTTTCTTGGAAGGCCCTGTCCCATGGTCAATTCTGATACGGCTGAATTCTTAAATAAAAAGTACATCGATGGAGGCAAGAAACATAACGATGAACATGCAGGCGTTGATTCTCCTGAAGGTAAAGGTGCAGGAGACTTCCCCTCCCTGCTTCAGGAGTCTAAAGGAAATCGTAATGAGCCAGAGGGACGCCCCGAAGAGCAGCAAGGCAACCAGTGGAGACCGTATCATGCCGATCACCGAAAATGGAAGGTTTCATGAAGACGCTTTGAAGTTAGCCCCGGGGAAATCCGGTTGCCCCAACCATTTTTTCTTATTTCACGCTGCACATTAAAATATCGGGATTGAAGATTACCCCTACGGGTCCTCAGCTAAAGGCCAAAGTGATATTTTTCTGTCTCCACACAGATTCTGCCGGACCACTTCCGCATTCAACCGCAGATTAGCTGACCACCGAGATTGCCTGTCTATTGACAATACAGCCAATTGGATGTATATTATAACTAATGAGATTTGTCATCAACTACTGGCGAAATCCATCGGGGATGGCCCCTGTTGAGAAATATATCGATGCATAGACAACAAGGAGGAAAGAGCGGAAATTCTTGCTACTCTTAAAGGCGTGCAGCAATATGGGACTAATGCCGTGGGTGTCGAATTTAGACACCTAGAAGGTAAGTTATGGGAGCTCAAAATATTGACGCATGGGAATCAACACCGAATTTTCTATGTGGTGCGGGAAGGCAGTGAAATGTTCCTGCTCCATGCCTATCTGAAAAAGACTCAAAAAGCTCCCATGAATGAAATAATGACGGCAAGACAAAGAATGAGACAATTAACGGAGGAGAGAAAATGAAAAGTGACCTTGATAAGCATATTGAGCGGCAAATGAAAGATAGGGAATTCAGAATTTACTTTGATAGGGCTGAAGCTAAAAGAAAAATAGCTCAGGAAATAGCCCTTTTGCGCAAAGCCCAGCATATCACTCAAGCACAGTTGGCAAAGGCGATCAAAACGAGCCAGCAAGTGATATCCAGACTTGAAAGTCCCAGAGATAAGCGAATGCCGTCTCTTGATCTTCTTGATCGGGTCGCAAAGGCCCTTAACAAGAAGCTTGTCATATCCTTGCAGTCGTAGCTTTAGTAGCTTCGAAAATATCCTGGCCGCTTTACCCCATTTACTTGAAGATGCCCCCTATGGGTTTGAGAAGACGGCAGCATGTGGTGGTATATGAATGTCTACTGAATCGGGGAACTACACATTAAAATATCGGGATTGAAGATTACCCCTCCGGGTCCCCGAAATAAAGAATCCTTAAACGGTCTCGCGTTCTCCCTCTAAGTTGGCGGTCCAGGCACATCATCAGAAATTTTTGTACACCCGAAAATAAACACTATAAATGTATTGAAATTATTGAGGGATACTGGTAAAAATATATAGTCGTTCGATCCCAATACTGGATATTTGGGAAGGCTATTGAGGTAACGGGATGGTTCCCTTATATATCCTCATTTCTTCAAGGAACAGGGGTTTACGCTTCTTCCTTGATGGAGCATGCAACTATCACATGTGGTGATAGCTGCCTATTATTTAATAGAACAAAAAGGAGAACCCATGGAGCCGAATCAGACATTGATCAGGATCTTCGAGTATGCATTAAACCAGGAAGAGACAGGAAAGAGTTTTTTTCAGACCTCCCTCCAAAGGATGGCGATCGGGGCCGCAATGAGTGCATTTACCCAATTGATCCAGGAGGAGGAGCGGCACATCCTCTTCATCAAAAAGATACTGGAGGGTCTCAAGCAGGGAAGTCCGGATCAGCTGCAGATCTCACAAGGGGATGCCCTGGAAACAACTAATTATTTTGATGAGCGGGTCAGGTCCGAGTTCCTCCAGCAGCGTCTGTACGAATCGATGGTTCCTGATATTACGGTCTTCAGCGTCGCATGGCTGATCGAGAAGGATCTTAGTGAATTTTATGAGAGGATGGCGAACCAGACGGAGGGGAAACCGAGGGAGGCACTCCTCATGCTCGCGGAGTGGGAGAAGGGGCATGAGAGGTTCTTCCGGGAGTATCGTGACAAATTGACCGAGATCTATTCCAGGATGCCCTGGGGCGGGTAACACTCCCTGGCACAACGTTCATATGATATCTGGTATTCCCGAATTCACCTGATACTCCTCGCCGCGGACATTTCGCCAGAGGTGTTGAGTTCAGAAAGAATGTGTCACAAGTGGCTTGCGGTGTCTGCCCCGTACTCTTCATGGGTCCTTTGACTTAAGAAACGCGGAGTACAGCCACAAACAACCGTGAAGGTATCCAACGAGGCAATTACGATTACGGGAGGAAACATAGCCGGCGGAAAATATTTGTTAACCCTCCAAACTAACGAAACAAGGTAAGATCATGGGCGTGAATGTCCAAAAATAACAGTCAGTGGTCAAATCTTTTCATCACAAAAAGTACCGCGTGCAACGCACAGCCGAAGCGGATTGTAAGCGATGAGCAGCGCCGCTGATATTTGTGACCACCCATTCTTAGGCTAACTCCTTGATCAAGCTTCTCAGTCGCTCTCGTTGACGGCCGCCTGCTCCTCGATGGTGCCCGAAACCCATGCTTTCACCAAGGTGTAGGTAACCGCGAGAACCACCGGCCCGATAAAGAGCCCGACAGCACCAAAGCTGATTAGACCACCGATGACTCCAGCAAAGATCAAAATCAGCGGCAAATCAGCTCCCTGATGAGAATGGGTTGTGCAAAGTTACTAAGAGTCACGGCCAAGATCAAGAAGACGAGTAGGATGCTTCCCCAAAGTGCCCCGTGCTTCCAGTAGAGCCAGATTGTTGCAGGAATCAACACTGGAGCAGGACCTATCTGTGCCAGGCAGAGAATGAACATCACCGCCGTCAGCAACGCCGCCATTGGCACACCGGTAACAGCCACGCCGATGCCTGCGAGGGCCGCCTCCGTGATTGCCTTCACAACGACCCCCAGGGCTACACTCCTGATCGCCTTTGCCGCAAGGACCACTGCATCCTCCCAGGTTCTTCCGCCAAGACGGCGGACAAAACTCCGCAATCCTGTGGACGCAGTCTCGCCATTGGCGTAGAGGATCGCCCATTATTTTGTGAACTATACCTTTTTGTTCTTTTGTGCAAAAAACCCCATCTTTATCAGACCTCCTGGTACGCATGGTCTTGATATGCCGAGAGAATTGGGCAAAGTCCGTAAATTTCCTTAAAGCAGTACCTCTCCATCTGTTCAATGCTCGGTACATACTGTGATATTGATGCACAGCAGGTCCCGAAATATCCTTTTTTAAAATAAGGGCAACTCATGGCTACCTCCATTAATAACTGGCCCAATGAGCCATTCGAGAACTTATCTAAACCAGTGGTTTTATCCGTTCCACTTTCATTACCGTCGCGAAGCTGGCCGGATGATCTCCCCGTTCCTGTCATATTAGATTTCGCTGCCGAGTTCATATGACTCCCCTTATCGTTAAAAGTGTCTTAATGGCGGCATTCGACTGCTTGAGGTCTCCCTCCTCGATTGCATTCTTCAGTTGATGGAGGAGCCATACCTCCACACTCATGTACTCCTTGGTTGCGCTTAAACCAGTTTTGTCCATTCCCATTCACCCCCTCCCATTGATTTCTTAGTTCGTGTTTTCGTTTCCAATTTCATTACTATTATCTCAAAACTCGTGCCAAACCGTTAAATTCTACGTAACATATTAATTTACAACGAGATGGAAGTCTTGGTTAAGATTCCCGATGCGGACGGAGTTTTGAACGTTCACATATCCGTTCCACTCTGTGGTTCAAAATCCGTCTTCCTTCCGTTATAAAATGCTCAGGAACGATAGTGTCCATTTTTATCAGCGGTGCGAAAGGGACTTTACGCTTGCGCTGAATGAACATTGGATCAGTAATCAACATAAGCAACGTATTTCTGCTACCTTTGAACTTTCTCAATTACTGTCTCCTTTTTCTTCTTTTTTTGATAGTGCAAGATAAATTCTGTAAATTCAAATTGAGGGTATAATCCCATCATCAAATTGCGCCACGATAAAGATCCTGCTCAGCTATTGTGTAACAGATCCTGCAGATCTCGTCATGCGACGGGATGCATCTGTGACCCCTATAGAGATGGCACAAGGCTTCCTTGTCATTGATGCGGCCGAAGACCCAGGCCTCGTATTTCTTATCCCTCTGTTTTTCTAAATCATGCTGGTTCACTTTCTTCACCTCCCTTCAAAGTAATAATGCTTCCCAGGTTTACGTCTGCATTATTTTATGATGAAAATCACGTTACTCTTCGTGAAATCTGGAGAGCAGGAAAAAACGAGCTCCGCCAAGTTCTCAAGACCTGGCATCCGGTCATAATCAGGCCACTGGTAAGGACTCCCACGGTGGCAATCAGCTTTACTTTGTTTATAATTTGCATAAAATCTCCTTGATTGTAATGAGCTCAATTTCTTGTGCGGACCCAACCATTCCGCGATGCAGGATTGGCTCCGTTTCTCTGGAATATTCTTTGTCCGTAAAATTCGGACAGGTCTCATACCTTGTCTTGAAACAGAATTTTTCCATCTCTGCAATACTTGGAACATGAATGGCGTCTGGAGCAACACAGATGCCGAAGGTTGCTTCCCTTAAATATGGACAGCTCATAAACACCTCCTGCCATAAGGGTATAGAATGAATATTCATTCTGTTAATAAACAAATCATACTTATGAAAAGATCGTATATCGTTTTCTCCTCATGTTCGTTGAGGGCCCTTATCTCAGCGTTATCCGGCATGATGGGGGGTGAGCCCTGCCGCGTCCTTTTCCTCTTCATTGCGACAGACATCGCGATTGGGGTTCCCGTCACTGCCCGCTCTGAACAGCATGTTTGCCAGACTCCTCAGTTTGTCCGATGCGGACAATAGGTGGACCAGCCGACCGAGGAGACTACTTACTACAAAAAAAACCGCCCAGCGGGTCGTACCCCCCGGCATCAGAAAATTGTAAATTACCGGTCCGATCCACTTGTTTGCTAAAGCCTTTATAAAGGTCTCCTGAAACGCATGGCTCAAATAATTCAAGTAATTCAATATATTCATTTTTGTCTCCTTATCCTTTTCTCTTTGTTTTCTCTGATTTTGCTAATTCGCTGCTTCATGGCGACCTTCTCCTCTTTCTATAAACGTTATGTTTGGCATTACGGGAAATTTTTATCAGGCTCAATGAGCCATTCCAATTTCATTACAACTATGTCAAAACTCGTGCCAAACCGTTAAATTCTATGTAACATGTTGATTTACAACGAGATGGAAGTCTTAATTAAGATGCCCGATGCGAACGGAGTTTTGAACGTTCATATATCCGTCCCACCCTGCGTGAAATCCGTCTTCCGTCCGTTATAATGAGGTCATGGAAGCGACGAGGGACAAGCGGTTTGATCAAAACGTTGATTTCAAGTTCGTGGCGGACTTGTTTCTGGACATCGCGCGGGAACGGTCGCTGGAAAGCCTGATGGAGAAGCTCATTCGCGCCGGCGTCGCCCGTCTCGACAGTTCACTAAGAGTGGAAATCTGGCTGATCGAGGAAGGAGACATTTGTCCGCATTGTCCGCGGAGGAATGCTTCGACGCGCATTGTCCAGTCTCAGATCTGCCATTACCGCCTATGAAAGGCAATACTGCCCGCCATCAATGCGATCACATGCACCCCTGCTCTCTGCATCGGGATCCGGCAGGTTTTCAGTCTCCAAGGCTGGCGCAGACGGAAGACCGGTAACCTTACGGATCTCCTGCTCGTCAAGCGTCTCCCGATCCACCAGGGCTTTGGCAAGAGCGTCGAGTTGTATGCGGTGTGCAACCAATAGTCTCTTGGCCTCCTCATGGCATTCGCTAATGATCCTGAGCACCTCGGCATCAATGACCCTCGCAGTCTCCTCACTGAATGGTCTCGCGTTGCTATAATAGCCAGGGCCGCCCAGGTACGGGTTTTCCCGAGGCGCGAGCTGGACTGTCCCGAGCCTCTCGCTCATGCCCCAGCGCGTGACCATCCGACGGGCCAAGCCAGTAGCCTGCTCGATATCGTTTTCGGCCCCCGTCGTCTTAGTAGCATAGACAACTTCTTCGGCTGCACGGCCTCCGAGCGTCCCTACAATTCTCGCGCGCAGAGAGGCTTCCGGATAGTAATAGTGCTCGTCAGAGGCCTGCTGATAGGTAAAACCGAGGGCCTGACCACGCGGCACAATGGTCACCAATTTCACAGGATCGGCGCCTGATACCGCCAGGCCAAGAATGGCGTGTCCACCTTCGTGGTAGGCAGTGCGCTCTTTGTCGACCCGACTCAAAAGAAGCGGTCGTTTAGTGCCAAGCGCGATCTTCTCCAGTGCTTCCACAAAATCGTTGCGTCTGACTTCGTTTTGCCCGTGCCGGGCCGCCATTAGTGCCGCTTCATTGACAAGGTTCTTCAGGTCTGCCCCAGAGAATCCCGATGTCGCAGCGGCAAGAGCACCTAAGTTTGCGTCGTTCGCAAGGGGGACGCTGCGGGTGTGAACTCTGAGGATTTCCTCGCGCCCCTTCTTGTCCGGTAGGTTGACCACAACATGCCGGTCAAAGCGCCCCGGCCGCAGGAGCGCTTTGTCGAGACTGTCGGGCTGGTTCGTCGCGGCCAACACGATAATGCCGTCTCGGCTGGAGAAGCCGTCCATCTCAGTCAGTATCTGGTTCAAGGTCTGCTCCTGCTCGCCCGAACCCTCGATCTCAACCTGCTCCCGAGCGCGACCGATGGCGTCCAGTTTGTCGATGAAGACAATCGAAGGCGCCTGAGCTCGCGCCTGTTTGAAGAGATCCCGAACCCTTGCCGCCCCGACCCCAACCAGCTCTTCCACAAACTCCGAAGCACTCAGAGAAAAAAACGGTACCCCTGCCTCTCCGGCAACCGCCCTGGCCAGCAGGGTCTTTCCTGTGCCCGGAGCGCCCACGAGCAGCACCCCTTTCGGAGTGGTTTCCCCAAGTCTGGTATACTTTTGGGGATCCTTGAGGAAATCCACGATCTCGACCAACTCGTTCTTTGCTTCGTCTATGCCGGCAACGTCGATAAAAGTGACCTTGGCATCCTCCGTCTGATCATAGCGATGGGCCTTGCTCTTGCCCATGTCCATGAAGCCGCCTCCCTGAGTTACTTGCCGGGACATCAAGATATAAAAGCCGATGAAAAGCAGGCCCGGACCTAAGCTATAAAGAAGCGTCTCCCAGAGACTGCGCTCTTTGTTGACGGGTTTGGCGCTTATCTCCACCCCGTGTTCGATTAGGAATGCTTCCAGCCCGGGGTCTACGAACGAGGGCAACGTCGTCGTGAATGAGGTCACCAGCTTGGACGGTTCCTCAGGCACTGCACCACGTTCACTAGTGGATTCAACCTTGCCTTTAGGCGCCGCACTCTTTTCCTCTCTTGGCGGGTAGGTGACCGGTTTCTTGAAATGGCCCGTAATGGTCTCGCCTCGGCTGAAGATCGCCGTCACGTTGCGATTCCCGATTTCTTCTTTGAACAGGGTATAGGGCACTATGACCGGTGGCTCGGGGCTTGGCCAGAGGAATCTCACCATCAAGAAATTCACTAACAAGATGCCAACGAACCCTAACCATGCCCAACCTGCCGGCATCTTTGCCTGACCGGTCCTTTTCGGAACTGGGGGCCGATCGACAGGTACAGATTCTCTATTTCGTTGTATATCCTGTTCTGTCAGGTCCATAATCACTCCTTCACTCTAACCTTGGCCTCTCACCATCACCTTCAAGCTGGCTTCAGGCGTTGTGCGGATCTGCTACCGCACTGCACACGACATCTTTAGTGGGATCATCTCTCCTCTTGGCTCTTCTCTGATACAACCATCTCTCATAAACATCCGTCAAGCTTGATTAGTGCCGACAAAAGTTCCATCCTTGCCGAGACTCATCGAAGATCGACCTGCTCGGGTGAATGTGCTTTCTCTGGATACTTTGTCCGTCCTCCGGAGAACAAGTCTTTAATAAGCAGTGTGAACAGTTTTGGAAAACTGAGTCTCCAGCCCTTTATGGGCCAGTCGAGCTCATGCTTATCACAAAGGGATGCCAGCTTGCTGAGAGAAAGGATTTCCGCCCTTGTCACATCATCGACCTGTCCCGAACTGCAGATACGTTTAATGAGAATCTTTGATCGCTCGATATGTTCTCTTGTCTTTGATGCCTTTTCCTTTCCGATAACCCTATACTTTTCCTTTATGTCGACAAGCATAAGGGCTCCATCATAGGTGGCCCTCACTATATCTTCCCTGCTCATCCATGTGGTCTCGTAATTCAGCGTATATTTCCAACTCGGCATGAGCATAGCCTGCCGGTGTTCCTCAAGGGTCTTGTAAAGCAGTCGATAGCCAAACTTCTCTGGCTCCTCAAAGATAGCGCTTCCGGGATCGATGAAGGGCGCAAGAGGCGCTATCATGGGGTGGAGCCGCCGGCTGCTGCCGTACTTCTGCAAAAGCCCTTCGCAGTATCCCACAGTCTTTATGACTGACCGGTAATCCTGATAAGGCAGGCCGACCATGAAGAAGATGTCAATCCTCCTGCAACCGACCCCAAGAAGAGTCGCAATCATCTGTTCCAGTTCTTTGTTATGATAATGTTTCCCGAAGACCTTCCTGATCTTTGGATCGTGAGACTCCGGAGATACCTCGACATTAAAGTTCTCAATGCAATCAGCGACCTTCCTGATGAAGCGTTCCGGTGGAGGTGCAAAGAACTCGACGGTCAGTTCATTTTTGATATGATACTGCTTGACTGCATCAAGAAATCTCACGGCATAATCCTCACCAGCCTGTAGCAGATCCCCTATCACCATGACCGGCGCGCCCGTGTACTCCGAAATCCTTCTGATGTCTTCTGCCAGAAGCTCCGGGGGCCTGAAGCACGGTCTTTCTCTCATGCATAGCCTCTTAAAGGAAGAGAGGGAACCTGCGCAGGAAGCGCAGTTGTGGAAACATCCTCTGCACTGGAATACAGCGGTGACAGGATATGTGAGCCAGTACCGGAAGGGGATATATCCTGAAGGGTCGCGGTATCTTATAGCCATCTTGAGAAGATGAAGGTAGTCGAAATTGATGGAACTGAGGTTCTCCGGCCTGTGGTAAAACTCATTGGTGATCACCTTTCCGCTGCGGTCCCTCCATACAAGGTTCGGTACGGATTCAAATCCAGTTCCGGCTTTTATCGCCTCCATGAGCTTACGCAGAGGCTCCTCCGCCGAGTCACCGAGCACAACGAAATCCACAAAAGGATAGTTAGCCATGATCTCGTTATGATAATAGGTGGCCGACAGCCCGCCGAGAATGACAGGCCTTTGGGGATGATGTTTTTTCAACATTTCTGCAAGGCACAGGCTTCCGTCCGCATGGGGAAGCCAGTGGAGGTCTATACCAAAGGCGAGCGCGTCAAGCTTCTTTACAAACTGCTCAGGATCAAAAGATTCACTCCTGAGCATTTTCATCGCAATGTTTACGATTCTCACCGGTATTCCGTGACGGTGCAGATAATCGGACATAGTGAGAAAACCGATGGGATAGATCTCAAAGATCGGAGAGGACGGTATCACATCGCTCATGGGACCGAAAAACCCGGGATGCTCCCTGAACCCGAAGACAGCGGGAGGATGCAAGAGGATCAGGTCTGGTCTCGACATTGCGCCATTAATCATAACTCACAACCCTCGGAACAGGGTCACGCAGATACATGAATTCTCCCACCCCAGCTTCTACCCCTTGGGTCATAAAAAGCAAGGTTCGCATTCCATGATCCTGAATGCCCCGGCCTCGAGTATTCGTAAACAAAGAAAAAGTATCGGGCCTGGAAAAGCAGCCATTTAATTTTTGTTTGCACGAGATAGCCTTCATAGAGCCTCCAGTCATTACACACTTATGAATAGAAGAATTGCCCTATGATTATAAGCACCAGGAGAAAGAAACCAAGTCCCATTACGACAATGCCGAACAGCATCCCCAGCGGAAGGATCCAGGAAGGGGGTGCTGATACTTGGCTCTTTTCGAGTAGGCCTTCTTCGGCGAGGCGGCGGTATTCCAGCGGCCGCTCGTGCTTTAACTCCTCCAGGCTGAGGCTTCCGGTGAAAATAACGGGATCGAGGGGGAACTTCTCTGGCCTCAGATGGGTGTTGAAAAAGTGAATGGTGAAGATGAAGCCGGCTGCGAGGAGCGCCTCATCGCTGTGAATGATGGTGGCGACATTGAAAACCCACCCCGGCACGAACCGGCCGAAGAATTCCGGGAACCAGAGGAAAAGACCGGACACACCGATCATCCCGACTCCCCAGAAGACCGCCCAGTAGTCGAACTTCTCCCAGTAGGTAAATTTGTCGAATTCAGGCGCAGGCCCCTCACCGAGAAACCATCTGACGTTGCCGATCATGTCCAAAATATCTTTGGGCCGCGGCACCATGGACTCAGGTCCAAAGAAATCAAATTTCATTTTCCTTACCTTTACAAAGTCATAGAAAAGGTAAAGGAGATGCGCGGCAAAATAGCCCAGGGTTATGGCACCGCAGGTTCGGTGGATGAGTCCTGCACTGTGGAATCCCCCGAGAACCCTCATCATCCATGCGGCCCAGGGAGCGTGAGAGTATTTCAGGGGCATGCCGGAGAGGACGAGCCCGATGAAACTCACCGCCATGACGATGTGGAGTATTCTGTGGTATGCGCTGAATCTCTTGATCAACATGTCATTGTACCTCCTTTTTTTTCTTCATACGCTCCCTGAGCGAGCGGTAGGCCCAGAGGGAGCTATGGAGGAAGAAGAAGGTGAAGACCCCAATGAGCAGAATGGTCATAAGAACAAAGACAACATAAAGGACAGGATATTTTGCCCTATTCTTCTCGTCTGCATGCGCATAGAATTCCGTGAAACGGCCGGTAGCTTTCGGATGACATGCCCGACAGGTGTAGAGCAGGTACTCCGGAGAGAGGGTCGAGCCCGCATCGCTTTTCGGGAGAATGTTATGAGAGCCGTGACAGTCCGAACACTTGGCCGCTGTTGCATATCCCAGTCCCGTCACCTTTCCATGATAGGTCTTGCGATAAGTCTTCATTTCTCTGGGATGGCAGGTTCCGCATTCCCTTATGAGCGCGAGCTTCCACCGATCCTGTGTGACATGCGGAGTGAGATGCTCCATATGACAGTCGAAACAGGTTGCCGCTCCTGGGTTCTTCTTCTCAATGAACTCCTGCCCGTGAATGCTCCCCTTATACTCGTCATATTCCTTAAAATGGCACTGCGCACACAGGCCGGGGATCTTCTCGCGGGCTGTTTTGGAGCGTTCGTCCGACGATTTGAACACCTCATGGTCGCCGTGGCAAGTCTGGCATGAAGGTGCAGCACTATTCCCTCTATTTACCGCATTGCCATGGACGCTCAGTTCATAGGCTTTGGCGCTCGCAGAGGGGGAGCCGAGGGTGCCGGATAAATGGCAATAGGTGCAGTTCACACGGGTTCCCTTCTTGTGAGGATATGCTGAAATTTCGAGGTGGCATGAGGCGCACTTGAGTTTGCCGTGGACAGACGATTCGAGAACCTTCTTGTCGACAAATGCGCTCATGCCTGTCTGCCCATGGCACGAAAGGCACTGCTCCTCCTCGGCCGCAAGGGCCGGAGCAGAACAAGAAAACAAAATTGCAAGAACTATCACTAGACCTGGGAATATTCTCACCATATTAGTCCACCTCCTTTTCCATCCTCTGTGATTCAAATACTTCGACGCGCATGGTCCAGCCTCAGATCTGCTATGACCGCCTATGAAGGGCAACGCGTCGCCATCAATGCGATCACCTGCACCCCTGCTCTCTGCATCGGGCTCCAGCAGCTTTTCAGTGCACAGACGAAAGACAGGTAACCTTACGTATCTGCAGGGCTGACTCCATTCTGCCCAGAAGTTCACCAATACGGGTTGCTCGGATTGCAAAACTTCCGCCTTGAACTCCGGCTCGCTGATTTCAAGTGTTGGTTTTGTCGATTTCATTGGTGATTTT
>Ga0335070_10000446_pt1 | contig 45708 bp, 43 predicted proteins | sample Lox_Sample_13_FD_206722 | JGI IMG/M metagenome (GOLD analysis project Ga0335070, IMG submission 206722) | Soil microbial communities from Loxahatchee National Wildlife Refuge, Florida, United States - Lox_Sample_1.3 | ecosystem: Environmental > Terrestrial > Soil > Wetlands | place: USA... | reverse complement strand
CGGGCCGCGGCGCGCGAGCACGCGTTCGATCACCAGGTCGAGCCCGCGCCCCGCTGCCAACCGTCCTCCCGAGCGTCCTGCAAACGCACCCACCCCCGGCCCCGCCCGGGAAGGGGGGGTCGAGGGACGCCGCGGCCAGTCTAGCGTCTCGGCCGAACGCGCCCCGCGACGAAGTCGAGGGTGCGTTTCGCGAGTGCCGCCGGATCGTGCTCGCGGGCGAGGGTCCGGCGGGCCTCGGCGCCGAGACCCGCCGCCTTCGCGCGGTCGGCCGCGAGTCCGGCGATCGCCTTCGCCCAGTCCTCGGGCCCGGCGCCGTCGGCCAGCAGCCACGCGGAGCGCCCGTGTTCCAGCGTGTCGGCGACCGACGCGCGCGCGAGGATCGCGCACCCCGCCTCCATGTAGTTGAGCAGCTTCACCGGGAAGCCGCCCGGCGCGCGGCGCGGCAGCAGCGCCAGGGCCGCGCCGAAGGCGAGCCGCCGCGCCGCGTCGGCGTCGCCGACGCGCACCGTGCGCAGCGGCGTCGGGGCGCTCGTGGCGGCGTGGGTCGCGACGACGACCGGGAGCTCGACGCGCGCTGCCGCGGCGGCCAGCATCGCGAGCTCCTGGTAGCCGTCGAGGTTGCCCGCATAGAGCGCGAAGCCGCCCGGCGCGAGGCCGTGGCGGCGACACGCCGTGGTGACGACGGCCGGATCGGGCGGCGCCGCCGGGGCGAGCCCGGGCGGGATGCGCGCCACGCGTCCCGGCGCGGCGGCGCCGAGCGCGCGCTCGGCGCTCCGCGACAGCGAGACGACGGCGTCGGCACGGCGCGCGAGCAGGGCGTCGAGCCGCGTCCCGAGTGCGCGCAGCGCCGCAGCGAGCGGCGCCGGCGCATAGCTCTCGAGCTCGCGGCCGAGCAGCGTGTGGGCGACGTAGATCACCGGGCAGCGCAGCAGCGGCCGCACCGCGAGCCCCGCCGCCGCAGCCTCGGCGTTGTGCGCGAGCACGGCGTCGAAGCGCCGGCGGCGATGGGCGGCGAGCAGCGTCGCCGCAAGGGCGGCGTCGGCGAGCGGCTTGGCCGCGCTCGGCCCCGAGCGCGCCCCGCGCGGCGCGAACGCACGCGGCGCGCGCACGATCTCGATTCCCGCGAGCTCGACGCCGCCGGCGCCGCTTCCGTAACACACGAGCGTGACGGGGGCTCCCGCCGCGCGGAGCGCGCGCGCCTGCGCCGCGAAGTAGGCCTGCGAGCCCTGCGGCGAGGGAAACGGAAAGGCGCCGAGGAGGGCGAGGCGCAAGGCGGCAGCTACGCGTCGGGGCCGGGCACGAGGCGGCCGCGGGGGCGGGGAGCCGGGCCGCGCAGCTCGCGGTAGAGCAGGCCGAGCTCGAGCAGGGCGCGTGCGATGACGCGCGGCGTCGCACCCTTCGAACGCCCCGCCACGCGCGGCCGGTGCGTCACCGGCACCTCCTGGATGCGGAAGCCCGCCTGCCGCGCGCGCAGCAGCAGCTCGGTGTTGACGAAGGCGCCGATCGAGGCGAGCGGCAGCGCCTCGAGCACCGGCCGCCGGAACACCTTGAAGGCGCAGTCGATGTCGCGGACGCGGAGGCCGAACAGCGCGCGCACCGCGAGGCGATGGCCGCACGCCAGGGCGCGGCGTCGCCAGGGGTCGCGCCGTCGGGCGCGATAGCCGACGACGATGTCGCAGGCGCCGGCGTGCGCCAACAAGGTCGAGAGCTCGCCGAGGTCGAACTGCAGGTCGGCGTCGGTGAAGAAGACGAGCTCGCCGCGCGCCGCGCGCAGGCCCGAGCGCAGCGCCGCGCCGTAGCCGCGATTCGCGGGGTGTCGCAACAGGCGTACCCGCGGGTCGCGCCGGCACTGCGCTTCGACGATCGCCGCCGAACCGTCGCGGCTGCCGTCGTCGACCACGATGATCTCGAAGGGCGACGCGAGCCGCGGGGCGAGCGCGAGCGCTGCGTCGAGCAGCGGGCCGACGTTGTCCTCCTCGTCGAACATCGGAAACACCAGCGAGAGCTTCGGCGCGGCGCGAGCGTGCGACGTCATTCGAGGTATCCGAGGGCGCGCAGCCGCGCAGCGACACGCGCCTCCTCCGCGGCGTCGTAGGGCGCCGGGGCGCCGGTGGCGACCGCCGCCGCGGCGTCCGGCGCGACGCCGAGCGCGCCGAGCACGGCGGCGGCGACGCCGGCGATCGACGCGGGCGTCGCCGCGCGGCCGCCCGTCGCGAGCCAGATGCCGGCCGGGCGGTGCGTGCCGTTCATGCCGCGCCCGCGCCCGCCCGCGAGCTCGTCGTCCGCGAGCGTGCGCAGCGCCGGCGCGCAGGCGTCGCCCCAAGGTGTCGGCACCAGCGAGTGCGCGTAGCCCCGCTCGAGCGCGAGCTCCACGACCACGTCTGGTGCGCGATCGACGCAGCGGCCGGCGTAGACGGCCTCGCGCGGCAGCGCGCGCGCCACGAGGGGCTCGCCGCCGGGGAGCTTCCAGTCGAGCAGCGCGTCGCTCACCGCCCGGCGCACCCGCTCGTAGTCGGCCCGCGCGACCGAGCCGGCCGCCTCGCGTCCGCGCAGGTTGATCCAGACGCCCGGCTGCGTGTTCGCCTCCTCGGAGAAGGCGGCGCTGCGCGCCCAGTCGAAGCCGCCGAAGCGCGCAGCACTCTCGAGCCGCGCTGCGGAGCCGCGCAGGCGGCGGAACAGCGCTTGCGCCGCGCGCGGCGGGAGCGCGCGGAGCGCGAGGTCGCGCGCGCTGCGCGCGGCGCCGTCGAGGGCGCCCGCCCCGGCGCGGCGCGCGAGCAGACCGCACTCCGCGAGGCGCCGGTTCAGGTGGACGACGCGCCGCGACGCGCCGCCCTGCCCGTGGTCCGAGAGCACGATCGCGAGGGCATCGTCGCCGAACGCCTGGCGCAGCGCGCCGGCGGCCGCATCGAGCCGCTCGTAGACCGCCGCGAGCGCGCCGCGGCGCGCCGCGCTCGCCGTCGGGTCGTGGCGCGGCGAGCGCGGGTCGTGGTCGCGCCAGAAGTGATGCGCGACGGTGTCGCTCTCCGAGAACACCACAACCATCAGGGCGGGGTCGCGGCCCGCTTCGCGCAGCTGGCGCAGCGCTTCGAGCGCGAAGCCGGCCTTGCGGTCGACCTGGGTCAGCAGCGTCGCGGCGGCGCGCTCGTGCCAGTCCGGCGCGTGCGCTCCCTCGTCGAGCGCGGGCCGCATCCACGGGCCCGCGCGCGCGGCGATGCGGGTGTAGCAGGCGGGATCGCTCGCGGCGTGCGCGCCGCTGCCCGTCGAGACCGGCGCGTCGAAGCCAGGGACGACGAGGCCTACGACGTCGCGTTCGACCGGATGGGTCGCCGGCACGCCGAGCACGAGCGCGCTGCCGCCGGCTCGGGACACACGCTGCCAGATGCTGTCGCCCGCCCGGTCGGCGGCGTTGACGAAGCGGAGCTGGTAGCGCCCGGGGAGCTTCTGCGTAAAGTCGAAGACCCCGTGCTCGCCGGGCTCGAGCCCGGTCGCGAACGACGACCAGGCCGGGAAGCTCGTCGGCGGCACCGTGCTCGGCAGCGGCGCCGCGGTGCCGGCGTCCAGCCACGCCCCCAGGTTGGGGAGCCGGCCCGCGGCAGCGAGTGGCCGGATCACCTGCCAGTCGGCGCCGTCGAGGCCGAGCACGAGCACGCGGCCGGGAAGAGGCGCCACGTCCTACCCGAGACGCTCGATCACCGAATCGGTGAACTCGTCGAGCGAGGCGCGCCCGCCGAGGTCTCGCGTGCGGCACGCAGGCTCGCCGAGCGCGGCGCGCACGGCGGACTCGACGCGCTCGGCCGACTCCAGCTCGCCGAGGTGACGCAGCATCTCGGCGGCGGACAGGATCAGCGCGGTCGGGTTCGCGAGACGTTTTCCGGCGATGTCGGGCGCGCTGCCGTGCACCGCCTCGAAGACCGCGCAGTCGTCGCCGACGTTCGCGCCCGGCACCACGCCGAGACCTCCGACCAGCCCCGCGCACAGGTCCGACATGATGTCGCCGTAGAGGTTCTCGAGCAGCAGCACGTCGAAGCGCGTGGGGTCGGTGACCAGCTGCATCGCGAGATTGTCGACGATGATCTCGTCGTACGCGACCTCCCGGTGCTCGCGCGCCACGCGGCGCGTGCACTCGAGGAAGAGCCCATCCGAGAGCTTCATGATGTTGGCCTTGTGTACCGCGGTGACCTTGCGGCGCCCCTGGCGCTCGGCCAGCTCGAAGGCGTAGCGGGCGATGCGCAGGCAGGCGCGCTCGGTGATGACCTTGATGCTCTCGACCACGCCGGGCGCGACGCGGTGCTCGAGCCCGGAGTAGAGGTCCTCGGTGTTCTCGCGCACGACGATCAAGTCGACCCCCTCGAAGCGGGTCGAGAGCCCCGGGATCGATCGCGTCGGCCGCACGCAGGCGTACAGGTCGAGGGCCTGGCGCAGCGTCACGTTGGCGCTGCGGAAGCCCTCGCCGACCGGCGTGGTGATGGGACCCTTGAGCGCCACGCCGTGGCGGCGGATCGACTGCAAGACGGGGTCGGGCACGGGGGTCCCGTACTTGGCGACGACCTCGCCCCCGGCCTCGACCTGCTCCCACTCGATGGCGGCCCCGGAGGCCGCGACCACCCGGACGGCGGCCTCGGTCACCTCGGGGCCGATCCCATCCCCGGGGATCAGGGTCACGACGGGCGCGCGCTTCCGGCGGGTCGACACGGGTGGGGGCTCCTCCTATATTCGCCGGCCCTTCGGCCCAGACCGGGAGATTCTGCCGTGGCGATCGAACTTCTCTGCCGCAAGATCGGCATGACGCGGATCTACGACGAGTCGGGCGAATCCATCGGGGTCACGGTCCTCGAGGCCGGCCCCAACCCTGTCGTGCAGAAGAAGACCCGGGAGCACGACGGCTACGACGCCCTACAGCTCGCCTTCGGTGTGCGCAAGCGCAGCCGCACCCCCAAGGCCCTGCTCGGCCACTTCGAGAAGGCCAAGGTCGCTCCCAAGCGCCACCTTCGCGAGTCGCGCGTCGGCGCCGAGGATGCCGCAAAGTACGAGCCCGGTCAGGACGTCAAGGTCGACGTCTTCGCCAAGGGCCAGCGCGTCGACGTGATCGGCACCAGCAAGGGACGCGGGACCGCGGGCGTCGTGAAGCGCCATCACTTCGCGGTCAAGAAGGAATCGCACGGCACCCACGAAGGCTTCCGGCTGCCGGGCTCGATCGGCCCGGGCAGCTATCCGGGACACGTCATCAAGGGCCTGAGGATGCCCGGGCGCCTCGGCAACGAGCGCGTGACGACGCGCAACGTCGAGGTGGTTCGCGTCGATCCCGAGCGCAACCTGTTGCTGGTGCGCGGCTCGGTTCCGGGCGCGAACGACGGCCTGGTCCGCGTGCGCAGCGCCGTCGCGCCGCGGCGCTGACGGGCTACGACCGCAAGGATCCCCTCTACCGGCGCGCCAAGCGCGAGGGCTACCGCTCGCGGGCTGCCTACAAGCTCGAGGAGCTGCAGCGCGCGCACGCCATCCTGAAGCCTGGCCAGCGCGTCGCCGACCTCGGCTGCTGGCCGGGGGGCTGGATGCAGGTCGCGGCGCAGCAGGTCGGTGCGGGCGGTCGCGTAGTCGGCGTCGATCTCGCCCCGCTCGAGCCGCCGCTCGGAAATGCGAACGCGATCTCCTTCCTCGGCGATCTCACGGAACCCGGCGTCGCAGAACGGATTCTCGCGGAGCTCGGCGCGCAGGCCGACGTCGTGCTCTCGGACGCGGCGCCCAAGCTCACGGGCGTGCGCGCGACCGACCGCGCGCGCGAGGAGGCGCTGCTCCAGGCGCTCGAGGCGCTCGTGCCGCGGCTCCTGCGCCGAGGCGGGACGCTGGTGCTGAAGCTCCTCGACAGCCCCGAGGTGGAGGCCGTGGTCGGGCGCCTCCGCAAGCGCTTCGGCTCGCTGAAGACGGTTCGCCTGCGCGCGACGCGCCAGGGCAGCGCCGAGCGCTACCTGATGGCTCGCGACTTCCGCGGCTAGCTGCTGACTTCGCTCGGATGCTCCAGATGGTTGCCTTGCTCCGGAGCGACGGGCTCGGCCGAGAGATCGGCGCCGCGCGCGTTCGTGATCCGCGCGCGTAGCATCTCGCCGGTCGTCGCCGCCCCGCGCAGCAGCACCTCGCCATCGATCTCCGGCGCCTGCGAGCGCATGCGCCCGCGCGCGCGATCGCGCCCTCCCGCGTCGATCAGCAGCTCGACCTCGCGCCCGACCAGCTCGCGCAGCTTCTCGCGCTGGATCTCGCGCAGCAACCCGACGAGGACGCGCTGCCGCTCGCGCGCGACCTGCGTCGGCACCTTCCCGGCCAGCGCGTGCGCCGCGGTACCTTCCTCGTCCGAGTAGCGGAAGACGCCGACGCGGTCGAAGCGCACGTCGCGGACGAAGTCGCAGAGTGCCTCGAAATCCGCCTCGCGCTCGCCCGGGAAGCCGACGATCAGCGTGGTGCGCAGCGTCAGATCGGGGATCCCGCCGCGCAGCCGCTCGACGAGACGGCGCTGGCGCTCGGCCGTGGTGCCGCGGCGCATGGCGCGCAGCATCGCGTCGCTCGCGTGCTGCAGCGGCACGTCGACGTAGGGCAGGACGCGCCGCCCGGTCGCGAGCACCTCGATCAGATCGTCGCTGACGGCGCTCGGGTAGACGTAGAGCAGGCGGATCCAGTCGAGCCCGTCCACCGCGTCGAGCGTGCGGAGCAGGGAGGGGAGCTTCGGCCGCCCCGGCAGATCCTTTCCCCACGACGTCGAGTCCTGCGCCACCAGGTTGATCTCGCGCGCGCCGCCGCTCGCGAGCTGGCGCGCCTCGGCGACGACCGACGCCGGTGTCCGGCTCTGGAAGCGGCCGCGGATCGCCGGGATCGCGCAGAACGCGCAGACCCGGTCGCAGCCCTCGGCGATCTTCACGTAGGCGCTGTGGGGGGGGCCGACCAGCAGGCGCGGCGAGCGGTCGTCGTAGAGATGCGTGCGCCCCGCATCGACGTAGATGGCGCGCCCGCGCCGTCTTGATGAACCAGCGGGCTTCGCGAGGGCCTCGTCGAGGATCGCCGCGATGCGCGGGAACTCGCCGGTGCCGACGAAGGCGTCGACCTCGGGCAACTCCTTGGCGAGGTCGGCCCCGTAGCGCTGGGGCAGACAGCCGGTCACCACGAGCCCGCGCAGCCGCCCCGTCTCGCGCAGGGCGGCCACCTCGAGGATCGCCTCGACAGACTCCTCGCGCGCGCTCTCGATGAAGGAGCAGGTGTTGACGACGGCGACGTCGGCATCCTCGAGCCGCTCCGCCAGCGCGTAGCCGCCGAGCGCCAGCGTCCCCAGCATGACCTCGGTGTCGAGGCGATTCTTGGGACAGCCCAGCGAGCGGAAGTGGACGCGAGCTCGGGCGCGGCGCGATTCGTCCGACACGCGGCGTAGGCTAGCGTCTCGGCGGGAGGAGCCGTGGTGACCGCGCGTCCGTTCCAAGTGCTCGGAGTCCAGCAGATCGCCGTGGGAGCGCCCGACAAGCAGGTGTTGCGAAGGCTGTGGATCGACCTGCTCGGCCTCGCGCCGAAGGGCAACTTCCGCAGCGAGCGCGAGAACGTCGACGAGGACATCGCATCCGCCGGCGCCGGACCGTTCGCCGTCGAGGTCGATTTGATGCAGCCGGTCGACCCCAACGGCCGCCCGCGCGTCCACGAGCCTCCGCTGAACCATGTCGGTCTGTGGGTGGACGACCTCGCAGCCGCCGTTCGCTGGCTCGAAGCGCACGGGGTTCGCTTCGCGCCGGGCGGCATCCGCAAGGGAGCGGCCGGCTACGACGTCTGCTTCATCCACCCCAAGGGGAGCAACGACTCGCCCGTCGGTGGCGAAGGTGTGCTGATCGAGCTGGTGCAGGCGCCGCCCGAGGTCGTCGAGGCGCACCGCCGAATCCAAAGCTCCGCACCGGGCGTCCACTCCGGATAGGGAACCGAGCGAGGAATTCTCGCTGACTTCCCCACGGGCCCAAGCTAGGATGGGCCCCTCGCTCTCTTCGAGGGGATCCGAGTCCCGAACCGACGCCCCGCCGCTGGCACCCTCCAGCCGGCGGCACGAGCAAAGGAGACGACGCGATGATGCGTTGGCGCCCGAATTGGCCGGCCCTGCTGGCAGTCGCTGCACTCGCCTCAGCCCCCGCGGTGCGCGCCGCCGAAGACACCGGCGTCGCCGGTCCCTCCTTCAAGGAGGGCGACGTGATCTCGCTCGACAAGATCGAGCAGATCAAGCCCTTCCTGCCGCCCGAGTTCTGGGCGAACCGGGACTTCTTCTTCTACGAAGGCATGAAGATGGAGATCGGGCCCTTCTATCGCGACTACAAGGAGGCGCCGGAGTTCACCGCGGCGAGCGACAAGTTCAAGGGCCAGGCCAAGGTCGGTCCGGACGACAGCCTCGAGAACTTCACCGCCGGGCGCCCGTTCGCGGGCGTCGACTGCAAGGGCGATCCGCAGGCCGGCACCAAGCTGATGTGGAACTTCGTCTACAAGTGGTACGGCGACGGCGTCGACGCCCGCTACTACTACTCGTACTGGGACCGCGGCGAGGAGCTGCCGCTCTACTACGAGGGTACCTCGAAGACGATCCGCATGTCGCACCGCGAGGAGCCCAATCTGCTCCAGGAGCAGCAGGGCGACCTGTTCCGCGGCGAGAAGCGCACCAGCACCTTCGGCATCGAGGTCGACGCGCCCTTCGACGCGCGCGGGATCCTCGTCATGACCTATCGCTACAAGGACTCGGACAAGCCGCGCGCCCAGGCCAAGAACGACGACACCTGGGTCTACGTACCGACGCTGCGCCGCGTGCGCCGCATCTCGACCGCGCAGCGCACCGACGCGGTGTCGGGAACCGACTTCACGTTCGACGACCTGCTGTCGTTCTCCGGCATCGTCCCGCAGTACGAGTGGCAGTGTCTCGGCGAGATGGACATCCTGGCCCCGGTCAACACCAAGGTGAAGGCCTACCCGTACACGAAGGATCACAACTTCGGCCCCTACGGGCTCTCCTACGCCGACGATCGCTGGGAGCTGCGCCACGCGGTGAAGGTCCGCATGAAGCCGAAGAACCCGGACCACCCCTACCACCACAAGGACATCTACTTCGACAAGGAGACCTACACCCCGCTCTACTCCTTCGCCTACGACCAGAAGCAGGAGCTCTGGAAGATCATCTGGCACAACCACCGCTGGAGCCAGGACACGGAGCTCGCGGGCGACTGGTACAAGGGCTGGAAGGAGATCCCGAAGCCGAACAACCTGCACGTGATCTCGGACACGATCGTGAACGTGCAGACCGGCACCGGCAACCGCATCGAATTCTGGGACGCCAACGGGACGCCCTACACGAATCCCGACGGCGAGATCGCGCAGGGCAAGGTGCGCCGCTACATCGACATCGGACGCCTGACCAAGGGCCGTTGATCGGGTCCGGCGACGCGACTCCGAAGAGGCCGGGACGCTGGGTCCCGGCCTCTTCTTCGTCGGGGGCTTCTCGGGAGATACGGCGATGAGCGAGGCGATCGAACCCTTCCGCATCCAGGTGCCCGACGCGGTGCTCGCCGACCTGCACGAGCGTCTGGCGCGCACCCGCTTCCCGGAGCAGCTCGACGGCGCCGCCTGGGACTACGGCACCGAGCTCGGCTACCTGCGCGAGCTGGTGGCGTACTGGCGCGACAAGTTCGACTGGCGCGTGCACGAGGCGGCGCTCAACCGCTTCGCCCAGTTCCGCACCGAGATCGACGGCGGGCGCGTGCACTTCGTCCACGTGCGCTCGCCGCACGCGGGCGCGCTGCCGCTCGTGGTGACGCACGGCTGGCCCGGCTCGATCTTCGAGTTCCACAAGATCATCGCGCCGCTGGTCGACCCGCCCGCGCACGGAGGCGACGCGCGCGACGCCTTCCACGTGGTGTGCCCCTCGATCCCGGGTTACGGCTTCTCCGACCCGCCGCGCACGCGCGGCTGGGACGCGCGCCGCATGGCGGAGACGAATGCGAAGCTGATGGCCCGGCTCGGCTACGCGCGCTACGGCGCGCAGGGCGGCGACTGGGGCGCGATCATCTCGACGGAGAACGCGCTGGTCGACCCGGCGCACTGCGCCGGCATCCACCTCAACATGGTGATCGCGCTGCCGCCGCAGGGCGTCGCCGACCCGATGGCGGGGCTGGACGACACCGAGAAGAAGGCGGTCGCCGATCTCTTCGCGTTCCAGAAGAACGAGACCGGCTACCAGCAGATCCAGGGCACCAAGCCGCAGACGCTCGGCTACGGGCTCAACGATTCGCCCGCCGGGCTCGCGGCCTGGATCGTCGAGAAGTTCCGCACCTGGAGCGACTGCGACGGCGACGTCGAGAAGCGCTTCAGCAAGGACGAGCTGCTCACCAACGTGATGATCTACTGGGTCACGCAGTCGATCACGTCGTCGACGCGCCTCTACTGCGAGACGATGCGGGCCGGGCGCTTCGGCGCGGCGCAGCAGCGCATCGAGACGCCGACCGGCTGCGCGATCTTCCCGAAGGAGATCTACCGCGCACCGCGCGCGTGGGCGGAGCGCGCCTACAACGTGCAGCACTGGACGGCGATGCCGGCCGGCGGCCACTTCGCGGCGCTCGAGGAGCCGAAGCGCCTGGTCGACGACGTACGGGCGTTCTTCCGGAAAGTACGCTGATCCGTGTCGGCGCCGGTGGCCATCGTCACGGGAGCGAGCCGCGGGATCGGCCGGCGGCTCGCCGCCGACCTGGCCCGCGCCGGCTACGACGTGGTGTGCGCCGCCCGCTCGACGAGCGGGCAGCCCGGGCGGCTGCCGGGGACGATCGAGGAAGCCGCCGCCGATGTCGAGCGCGCCGGGCGTCGCGCCTGGGCGGTGGCCCTCGACGTGCGCGACGAGAACGCGGTCGCGGCGCTGGCGGAGCGGCTCTACGCGGATTGGGGTCGCTGCGACCTGCTCGTCAACAACGCCGCGGTGGCGCCCGAGAAGCCCGCCCTGCGCGACACGGTCCGGCGCTGGAAGCTCGCCGTCGACGTCAACCTGAACGGTCCCTTCTACCTGATGCACGCGCTCTGCCCGCGCATGGCCGCCGCGGGCGGCGGGCGCGTCGTCAACATCTCGTCGGGTGCGGCGAAGCTCCCCGCGTTCGGCCGCCCCGGCTACACCGTGACCAAGCTGGCGCTCGAGGCGCTGACCGAGTGCCTCGCGCTCGAGCTGCGCGGCCAGGTCGCGGTCAACTGCCTGCGCCTCGAGGTCCCGGTCTGGACCGAGGGCTTCGCGGCCACGCTCGAGGATCCGGGCGCCTGGGGCTTCGAGGATCCCGTCATCATGTCCGATGCGGTGCTGTGGATGGCGGCGCAGCCGATCTCGTGGAGCGGCCACGTCGTCACGATCGGCGAGCTGCGCGCGCGCGGCGCGGTGCGCGAGGAGACCCGGGCCGCGCCTCGACAACAGGAATGAAACATGTTCTAATCTCGCGGCATGCTGGTCGCCCCCCGCCACGCCGAGGCCGGCGGCTCCGCGTCGAGCCCGGCACCCGTCCCGCGCCTCGCCGCCAATCAGCTCCGCCGCATGCGCCGCATCGTCGACGCCGCCGTCGAGCTCGCCGAGAAGGGCGGCTTCGAGGCGGTGCGGCTGCGCGACGTGGCGGAGCGCTCGGACGTCGCGCTCGGCACGCTCTACAAGTACTTCCGCTCGAAGGAGGACATCCTGCTGTTCGCGCTCAACGAGGAGCTCGAGCGGCTCGAGCAGCTGATGGTGGCACGACCGATCGTGGGCGGCAGGGCGTGCGCGCGCGGGGGTGAGTTCTTCCGCCGCGCCACGCGCGCGCTGGCGCGCCGCCCGCAGTTCGCGCGCGCGCTGATCCGCGCGATGGCGACGGGCGACTCGGACACCGCCGTCAAGATCGCCGCCTCCCAGCTCCGCATCACGCGGCTGATCTCGTCGGCGCTGCGCGGCGTCGCCGTCGGGCCGCAGAGCGGCGCCGGGAACCAGCGCGAGGAAGCGATCGCCCACACGCTGATGCACGTGTGGTTCTCCTCGCTGGTCGGCTGGTCGGCCGGCCTCCAAGCGGAGCGCGCCGTCGTGGAAGAGGTGCGCACCGCGGCGAAGCTGATCCTGGACGCCGGGGAGCCCTGAGACCACCGTGCCGCGCGCCATCGACTGCTGGGTGAACACCAACATGGGCGACGCGGTGCCGCCCGAGTTCCTGCGCCGCGTGGCGGAGGACTACTTCAAGCGCTCCGACGCGATGTTCCGCTCCTTCTCGCCCGGCGAGCTACTGGCGCAGATGGACGCGGCCGGCGTCGAGAAGGCGATCCTCACCATCGCGAGCAGCGATCCATCGGAGCAGGTGCTCGCCTTCCCGAAGGCGGATCCGGAGCGCTTCGCGCTCTCGGTGGCCGTCGATCCGCGCCGCGGGCTCAAGGCGGTGCGCGAGCTCGACGCGCTGCGCCGGAACGAGCCCGTGGTGCTCGCGCGCGTGACGCCGTTCATGGTCGGCGGCATCGCCCCCAACGACTACCGCTACTTCCCGCTCTACACCAAGTGCGCCGAGTGGGGCCTGCCGATCTCGATCAACACGGGTCTGCCGGGACCGCCGATGCCCGGCAAGTGCCAGCACCCGCTGCACCTCGACGAGGTCTGCTACTTCCTGCCCGAGCTCGTGATCGTGATGGCGCACGGCGCCGACCCGTGGTGGAACGTCGCGATCCGGCTGATGATCAAGTACGCGAACCTGCACCTGATGACGTCGGCGTACGCGCCCAAGTACTTCCCGCCCGAGCTGGTGCAGTTCATGAACACGCGCGGCAAGCGCAAGATCCTGTTCGCCTCCGACCATCCGGTGCTCGACTTCGCGCGCTGCGTGAAGGAGGCGGAGGAGCTGCCGCTGCGCGAGGGCGTGCTCGACCTGTTCCTCTACGAGAACGCCCAGCGGCTCTTCTTCGAGACCAAGGAGCGTGCATGAAAGGCCCGATCACCGAGGTGGACGGCGTGCTCGCCGCGCCCCACGTGCTCGAGTATCCCTACCGGCGCTCGGTCGGCCCGGTGCTGTCGCGGTTCTTCACCGCGCTGCGCGAGCGCCGGATCCTGGGCGTCCGGACGGCGGCCGGCCGCGTGCTGGTCCCGCCCGCCGAAGCCGACCCCGACAGCGGCACCGCCGTGACCGACGACTTCGTCGAGGTCGGGCCGGGCGGGGTGGTCACGACCTGGTCGTGGGTGACGCGGCCGCGCGAGAAGCAGCCGCTCCCGCACCCGTTCGGCTGGGCGCTGATCCGGCTCGACGGCGCCGACACCGCAATGCTGCACGCCGTCGATGCGGGCGACGCGAGCCGCATGCGCACCGGCATGCGCGTGCGCCCGCGCTGGCGCGCCGAGACGGTCGGCGAGATCGGCGACATCGCCTGCTTCGAGCCGGAGGGTTGATGCCATGGGCGACGCCAGCGAGCCGAAGCCGGTCAAGACCATCAAGACGCCGATGCGCCTCGAGTACCAGTACACGGCGGGCGAGGCCACCTCGCGCTACCTGCGCGGCATCGCGCAGGGGCGCATCCTCGGCCAGCGCTGCCCGAGCTGCAAGAAGGTGTACGTGCCGCCGCGTGGCAGCTGCCCGCGCTGCGCGGTCGCCACGACCGAGGAGGTGCAGCTCTCCGACAAGGGCACGGTCACGACCTTCGCGATCGTGCGCGTGCCCTCCGAGAACATCTCGGTGCCGCTGCCCTTCGCGAGCGTGCACATCCTGCTCGATGGCGCCGACATCCCGTTCTTCAGCGTCGTGCAGGGCTGCCCGCTCGAGCGGGTACGCATCGGCATGCGCGTGCGCGCCGAGTGGGTGCCGCGCGAAGAGCTGGCGCCGACGGCGACCAGCATCCGCTGGTTCGTGCCGATCGACGAGCCCGACGTCCCGTTCGAGAAGCTGGAGGCAGCGCTGTGATGCGCGAGGTCGCCGTCGTCTCCTTCGCCCAGTCGCGCCACGTGCGGCGCGAGGCGCGCAACGAGGTCGAGATCCTGATGCCCGTGGTGCACGAGGCCGTCGAGCGCTCGGGCATCGCGCGCCCCTTCGACTTCACCTGCTCGGGCTCGACCGACTTCCTGCAGGGCCAGCCGTTCGCCTTCGTGATGGCGCTCGACGCCGCCGGCGCGTGGCCGCCGATCGCCGAGTCGCACGTGGAGATGGACGGCGCCTGGGCGCTCTACGAAGCCTGGGTGAAGATCCAGGCCGGGCAGGCCGACACGGCGCTCGTCTACGCGTTCGGCAAGTCTTCGCCCGGCGATCTGCCCGAGGTGCTTTCGCGCCAGCTGGACCCGTACGTCGTGGCGCCGCTCTGGCCCGACGCGGTGAGCCTCGCCGCGCTGCAGGCGCGCGCCTGGCTCGAAAAGACCGGGCGCAGCGAGCGCGACCTCGCCGAGGTCGCCGCGCGCAGCCGCAGGAGCGCCAAGGCGAATCCCCACGCGACGCTCGCGGGCGACTACGAGGTCGCGAAGCTGCTGGCCGAGCCCCATCTCGCGGCGCCGCTGCGGCGTCACGATTGCCCGCCGATCTGCGACGGCGCCGCGGCGCTGGTGCTGGCGGCCGGCGACGTCGCGCGCCGCGCCTGCAAGCGGCCGGCCTGGATCCGCGGCATCGACCACCGCATCGAGCCGCACGCGCTCGGAGCGCGCGACCTCGCCGACTCGCCGTCGACGCGGCTGGCCGGCGTGCGCGCCGGCGTCGGCAAGGGCGGCGTGGACGTCGCCGAGCTGCACGCGCCGTTCGCGCACCAGGAGTGGATCCTGCGCGAGGCGCTCGGCCTCGGCGCCGGGGTCGACGTGAATCCGTCGGGCGGGGCGCTCTCGGCGAACCCGATGATGGCGGCCGGCCTGATCCGCATCGGCGAGGCCGCGCGCCGCATCTCGGACGGCGCGGCGCGCCGCGCGGTGGCGCACGCCACCTCGGGGCCGTGCCTGCAGCAGAACCTGGTCTGCGTGCTGGAGGGTGCGTGATGGCGGAGCGCTGCGCGGTCGTCGGCATCGGTCAGACCCACCACACGGCCCGACGCGACGACGTGTCGATTGCCGGGCTGGTGCGCGAGGCGGCGCTGCGCGCCCTCGAGGACGCGGCGCTCGACTGGGGCGACATCGACGCCGTCGTGGTCGGCAAGGCGCCCGACATGTTCGAGGGCGTGATGATGCCCGAGCTCTACCTCGCCGAGGCGCTCGGCGCGGCCGGCAAGCCGCTGCTGCGCGTCCACACTGCGGGCAGCGTCGGCGGCTCGACGGCGATCGTGGCCGCGAGCCTGATCGAGGCCGGCATCCACGAGCGCGTGCTGACGGTCGCCTTCGAGAAGCAGTCGGAGAGCAACGCGATGTGGGCGCTCACCGTGTCGACGCCGCTGCAGTCGACGGTTGTGGCAGGCGCGGGCGGCTACTTCTCGCCGCTGATTCGCGGCTACATGCGCCGCTCGGGCGCGCCCGAGGACACCGGCATCCGCGTGGCGCTGAAGGACCGCAAGAACGCGCTCAAGAACCCCTACGCGCACCTACGCGAGCCCGAGATCAGCTTCGAGATGGTCGCGAACTCGCCGATGCTGTGGGACCCGATCCGCTTCCACGAGACCTGCCCCTCCTCGGACGGCGCCTGCGCGATGGTGCTGTCGAGCGAGCGCTCGGCGGCGCGCGGCGCGCATCCGCCCGCGTGGGTGCACGCGACGGCGATGCGCAGCGAGCCCACGCAGTTCGCCGGCCAGGAGAAGATCAACCCGCGAGCCGGGCAGGAGTGCGCGAAGGAGCTCTACGAGAAGGCCGGGATCACGGACCCGCGCCGCGAGATCGACGTCGCCGAGATCTACGTGCCGTTCTCGTGGTTCGAGCCGATGTGGATGGAGAACCTCGGCTTCGCCCCGGTCGGCGAGGGCTGGAAGATGACCTACGACGGCGTCACCGCGCTCGACGGCGAGCTGCCCGTGAACTGCTCGGGGGGCGTGCTCTCGTCGAACCCGATCGGCGCCTCGGGCATGCTGCGCTTCGCCGAGGCGGCGATGCAGGTGCGCGGGCAGGCGGGCGAGCACCAGGTCGAGGGCGCGCGCGTGGCGCTCGGCCACGCCTACGGCGGCGGCTCGCAGTTCTTCTCGATGTGGATCGTGGGGAGCGCGAAGCCGTGACGGATTGGAATCTCGCCGACCTGTTCGAGTCGATCGCCGACCGCGTCGGCGAGCGCACCGCCTTCGTGTGCGGCGAGCAGCGGCGCAGCTATGCGGAGTTCGAGGCGCGCGCCAACCGGCTGGCGCACGCGCTGGCCGCGCGCGGCGTCGGCCGAGGCGACCAGGTCGGCCTGTACATGACGAACTGCGCCGAGTACCTCGAGGCGATGATCGCCTGCTTCAAGATCGGCGCGGTGCCGGTGAACGTGAACTTCCGCTACGTCGCCGAGGAGCTGCGCTACCTGCTCGCCGACTCGCGCGCGGTGGCGCTGATCCACCACCGCGAGTTCGCGCCGCGGGTGGCGGCGGTGCGCAGCGCGCTGCCGCGGCTGCGCAGCGTGCTCGCCGTCGACGACGGCTCGCGCGCGGACCTCGCGGCGGCGGGCGCCGAGGACTACGAAGCGGCGCTCGCGGCGGCCTCACCGGCGCGCGACTTCGCGAAGCGCTCGCCCGACGACCTCTACGTGATCTACACCGGCGGCACCACGGGCATGCCGAAGGGCGTGATGTGGCGGCAGGAGGACTTCTTCTTCGCCGGCATGATGGGCGCCAACCCGGCCGGGCCGCCCCCCGAGCGCCCCGAAGAGGTGGCGGAGCGCGCCGCGTCGAAGCCGCCGCAGGCCGCCATGTCGGCGGCGCCGCTGATCCACGGCGCCGGCCAGCTCGGCTGCTGGATCGCGCTGCTGCAGGGCTGGAAGATGTGTCTGGCGCCGCGCTTCGACCCGCACCTGGTGTGGTCGACGGTCGAGCGCGAGCGCCCGATCTCGCTCTCGATCGTCGGCGACGCGATGGCGCGCCCGCTGGCGGAGGCCCTGGACGAGAAGAGCTACGACCTGTCGTCGCTGTTCGTGATCTCGTCGGCGGGGGCGATCTTCAGCCCGGCGGTGAAGGAGCAGCTCCGCAAGCACCTGCCGAAGATCGTGCTGCTCGACGCCTTCGGCTCCTCCGAGACCGGCTCGCACGGGATGGACGCCGGAGGCGTGCAGCCCGACGGCGGCATCCGCTTCCGGATGAACGCGAACACCGTGGTGCTCGACGACGCCGGCAAGCAGCTCGCGCCCGGCTCGAGCCAGATCGGGCGCGTGGCGCTGCGCGGGCGCGTGCCGCTCGGCTACTGGAACGACCCCGAGAAGAGCGCGCGCACCTTCGTCGAGATCGACGGCGTGCGCCACGTGCTGATCGGCGACGTGGCGCGCGTCGAGGCCGACGGCACCGTCACCGTCTTCGGCCGCGGCTCGCAGTGCATCAACTCGGGCGGCGAGAAGATCTTCCCCGAGGAGGTCGAGGGCGCCCTCAAGTCGCATCCCGATGTCTTCGACGCGCTGGTGGTCGGCGTTCCCGACGCGCGCTGGGGCGAGCGGGTCGCGGCGGTGCTGGAGCTGCGCCCGGGCCGACAGCCGTCGCTCGAGCAGATCGCCGAGCACTGCCGCAAGCAGGTCGCGGGCTACAAGGTGCCGCGGCTGCTGCACGTGGTGCCGCAGATCGTGCGCTCGCCGAGCGGCAAGGCCGACTATCCCTGGGCGAAGCGCGTCGCAACCGAAGCCGCGAAGAGTGGGAGCTAGGCATGGCGGATCATGGATTCTGGAACCACGCGCAGAAGAACCCGGCGGCGCTCGCGCTCGTCGATCCCGACGGGCGTGAGCACACGCGCGGCGAGCTGCTAGCCGCGGCCAACCGCATCGTGCACGGGCTGCGCGCTCTCGGGCTCGGCAAGGGCGACTGCGTCGCCGCGGTGCTGCCGAACAGCGCGTCGCTGATCGAGCTCTACCTCGCGGTGACGCAGGCCGGCATGTACCTGGTGCCGGTCAACTGGCATCTGACGGCGCCCGAGATCGCCTACATCATCGCCGACAGCGAGGCGAAGGTCTTCGTGGCGGACGAGCGCTTCGGCGACGCCTGCGCGAAGGCGGCGGTCGAGGCCGCGGTCTCCGCCGATCGCCGCTTCGCGGTCGGGCGGATCGCGGGCTTCCGCCACTTCGCCGTGCTCAGCGCCGGGCAGCCCGACACGCTGCCGGAGGGTCGCGCGGCCGGCGCGGTGATGAACTACACCTCGGGCACCACCGGGCGGCCCAAAGGCGTGCGGCGCGCGCTGCCGCCGATCGACCCCGACGTCGCCGCGACGCTGCTGACCGGCTTCTTCGCGATGTTCGGCATCAAGCCCGAGGACGGCAACGTCCACCTGTGCGGCTCGCCGCTTTACCACACCGCGGTGCTGGTGTTCGCGTCGACCTCGCTCCACTACGGGCATTCGCTGGTGCTGATGGAGCGCTGGACGCCCGAGCTGTGCCTGCAGGCGATCGAGAAGTACCGCGTCACCACGAGCCACATGGTGCCGACGCAGTTCCACCGCCTGCTCGCGCTGCCCGAGGAGGTGCGGCGTCGCTACGACGTGTCGTCGGTGCGCTGCATGGTGCACGCCGCCGCGCCCTGCCCGGTCGACGTGAAGCGCCGCATGATCGAGTGGTGGGGCCCGGCGATCGCCGAGTACTACGCGGCCACCGAAGGCGGCGGCACGCTCGTCGGCGCCGAGGAGTGGATGCGGAAGCCGGGTACCGTCGGGCGCGCCTGGCCCGGCGCCGAGATCAGGATCTACGACGACGGCGGCAACGAGGTCCCGGCCGGCGCAGTCGGCACCGTCTACATGAAGCTCGGCGCGGCCGACTTCGAGTACTACAAGGACAAGGAGAAGACGCGCAAGAACCGCATCGGCAACTTCTTCACCGTCGGCGATGTCGGCTACCTCGATGCCGACGGCTACCTGTTCCTGTGCGACCGCAAGGCGGACATGATCATCTCGGGCGGTGTCAACATCTACCCGGCCGAGATCGAGAGCGTGTTCCTGACGCATCCCAAGGTCGGCGACGTGGCGGTGTTCGGAGTGCCGCACGAGGAGTGGGGCGAGCAGGTGAAGGCGGTCGTCGAGCCGGCGCCCGGCGTCGGCGCCGGCCCGGCCCTCGAGGCGGAGCTGCTGGCCTTCTGCGCCGACAAGCTCGCCAAGTACAAGACGCCCCGGACGATCGACTTCATCGCCGAGATGCCGCGCGATCCGAACGGCAAGCTCTACAAGCGCAAGCTGCGCGACCCGTACTGGGCCGGCCGCGAGCGCGCGATCTAGCCGCAGCGCCCGGACGCCCCAGCATGGACTTCGCCTTCAGCGAGGAGCAGGACGAGTTTCGCGCGATGGTGCGGCGCTTCGTCGAGGAGCGCTGGCCGGTCGCCGAGGTGCGCCGGCTCGCCGAAACCGAGACGGGCTTCGAGCGCGCGATCTGGAAGCAGATGGCTGCCGAGCTCGGACTGCAGGGGCTCGCGATTCCCGAGGCCTACGGGGGGCAGGGCTTCGGCTTCCTCGAGCTCGGCATCGCGCTCGAAGAGCTGGGCCGCCAGCTCGCGGGCGGGCCCTTCCTCGCGAGCGCGTGCCTCGCCGCGCAGGCGATCCTCGGCGCTGCGAGCGAGGCGCAGCGCGCGGCGCTGCTCCCGGCGATCGCTTCCGGGGACTCGATCGCGGCGCTGGCGGTGCTCGAGCCCGACGGCCGCGCCGCTCCGGAAGGCGTCGCCGCGACGTGTCGCAAGGTCGGAGGCGGATGGCGCGTCTCCGGCGCCAAGACCTGCGTGGTCGACGGGCAGAACGCCGACCTGCTGGTCGTAGCGGCCCGCGAGCCGGGCAGCGCGGGCGCCCAGGGCGTCTCGCTGCTGGCCGTGCGCGCCGACGGGCCGGGCGTCGAGACGACGGCCGTCCCCGGCCTCGACCTGACGCGCAAGCTCGCCGACCTGGTGCTGCGCGAGGCGCCGGCCGAGCCGCTCGGCGCGCCGGGGGCCGCCTGGCCCGCGCTCTCTCGCGCGCTCGATCTCGCCGCGATCGCGCTCGCGGCCGAGGGCACCGGCGCCGCGGCGCGCTGCCTCGAGAGCGCGGTGGCCTATGCCCGGACGCGCGTCCAGTTCGCGCGCCCGATCGGCTCGTTCCAGGCGATCAAGCACCGTGCGGCCGAGGTGATGCTCGAGCTCGAGTCCGCGCGCTCGGCCGCCTACTGGTCGTGGTGGGTCGCCGCGCAGGCCGATGCCGATGCCGGTGCGGTCGCCGAGGCGGCGAGCGTCGCCAAGTCGGTGTGCTCCGACGCCTTCCTGCGTGCGGCGGCCGACAGCCTCCACATCCACGGCGGCATCGGCTTCACCTGGGAGTTCGACTGCCACCTCTTCCTGCGGCGCGCCCGCGCCTCCGCGCAGCTCTTCGGCGACCCGGTCGCGCACCGCGCGCGGCTGGCGGAGCGGCTCGGGCTCTAGCGAGCCGCGCTCGGTTCAAGCCCCTCCCGCTTCCCTCCGAAGAGCCCTGCGTAGCGGGGAGGCCCCAGCGGGTGACGGAGTTCGGACTCGGCGCGTATCTGGTCGAGCGGGGGGTCCTCTCGCGCGAGCAGGTCGAGCAGGCGCTCCAGGCGCAGACCGTCTACGGCGGGCGGCTCGGGACGAATCTCGTCGAGCTCGGGCTGCTCTCGCTCGACGACGTGGGCGAGCACCTCGCCGCGAGCTCGGGCTTCGCGGTGGCCCCCAAGGAATGGCTCGAGGCGCCGGACGAGATGGCGCTCGCAGCCGTGCCGCGCGAGCTCGCCGAGCGCCACAAGGCGCTCCCGCTCCGCATCGACGCGGCGGGACTCCACGTCGCGTTCCTCGACCCCGAAGAGGAGCGCGTGCGCGGCGCGATCGCGCGCGCGGTGCGGCGCCCGGTGCGGCCCTACGTGCTCCCCGAGCTGCGCATGCTCTACCTGCTCGAGCGCCACCTCGGCATTGCGCGGCCGGTGCGCTTCATGAACGTCGCGCGCCGCCTCGAGCGCGTGCGGCGACGCGCGGCGGCGGACGACGCGGAGCTGCCCGAAGAGGTCCGGCTGCGCGCCGAGCTCGGCATCCGCCCGCTCGCGAGCGACGAGGACCTGATCGACGAGTCGAGCTTCGCCGAGCTGCACCAGCGCTTGAACACGGCGCGCGAGCGCGCGCAGGGTGGGCCGCCGCCCGGCGCGGCGGCGAGCGACGCCGACGACGAGCTGCTGCTCGACGAGGCGTTGCCCGAGGACGGGGCGAAGGCAGCCGAGCCGGCCAGCGTGGCAGCCGATGCGCTCGCCCTCGAGGAGGAGCTGGCGAGCGCCGCCGACCGGGACGCGGCCGCGCGCGCGGCGCTCGCACTCGCGCTCCGTCACGTGCGCGCCGCCGCGCTCTTCGTCGTGCACCGCGGCATGGTGATGGGCCTGCTCGGCGCCGGCGAGGCGCTCGAGCCGCGCATCGAGGGGATCCTGGTGCCGGCCGACGCCGACAGCATCTTCGCGCGCGTCGTCGCGAGCGGCGAGGTCTTCCGCGGCGCGCCGCCCGCAACCGGGCTCGACGCGCGCGTGCTGCGCGCGCTCGGGCGCGCCGGCGCCTGCGAGCTGGCGCTGCTCCCGATCGCAATGCGCGGCCGCGTCGTCAACCTGCTCTACGTCGACGGCGGTCCGCGACCCATCGCGGCGACGGCTCTCGGCGCGCTGCGTGCGCTCGCCGACTGCGTGGCGCACGCCTACGAACAGCTCATCCTGCAGCGCAAGAAGCGCGCCGACGTCTGAGCGCCGAGCCGGCCTTAGAGCGCGATCCCGAGCCCGCGCAACGCGCCCTCGGCCTGCGCGGCCCAGCCGCGGTTCGCGCTCGGGCTCGCCGGGCTCGGGTGCGGGATGCGGCCGATCGCGATGCCCGTTCCCGCGAGCGCGTCTCTCGCGCGCGCCTCGGCGAAGGCGCCGACGCCGACGACGCTGCGCGGTACGAGCGCCTCGATGCTGCGACGCAGCGCGCCGTCGCAGGCACGAAAGAGCGGCTCGCGCTCGGCGGCCGGGAGCTTGTCGGGCGTGCGGTTGCGGCCGCTTGCCTCGAGGAACGCGAGTGGGCAGTAGTTGGCGACGAAGAAGCGCGCGAAGAAGCGCTCGGGCGTGGCGAAGCGCTCGCGCGCCCAGCCCCACAAGCGCTGCCCCGAGACCTCGCTGCGCGGGCAGGCGAAGCCGAGCACCGGGCGCTTCGGGTGCTCCCGGCGCGGGCGTCCGACCGGCGCCTCGATGCCGAGCCAGTCGCGCACCAGCTCGACGGTGCCGAACGGCACGCCGGTCTGCGCCATCCCGAACGGGCCCGGGTTCATGCCGAGCAGCACCACCTGCTTGCGCCCGCGGCCGTAGCGCCGCAGGTACTCGGCGAAGGGCGCGCGCGCGTAGACGAGCGGGTTGTAGACGTGCGTGACGGGCGGCCCGAAGCGCAGCCGCCCGAGCGCGCGGCACAGCGCGTCGGCCGCCTCGAGCAGCGGCTCAGCGCTTCGCGGCACCGATCACCACCGGCACGCTCGCAAAGCCGTAGCGGTCCGCGCCGGCATCTTCGTAGCTCACCAGCACGATGCCCCAGCCTGATGATGCAGCGGGCTTCGCGGGAGCCACTCCGGCCGCTGGCGCAGCGGGCTTCGCGGGAGCCACTCCGGCCGCTGGCGCAGCGGGCTTCGCGGCGGCCATCGCGCGGAGCGCGGCGGCGTAGTCGGGGCTCGGCGCGGCGACGACGCGGCCGCGCTCGTCGACGGTGACGCTCCAGGCCGTCGGCGCCAGGAAGTGCGTGCTCGGGGCGTGGGTCACGTCGACGACTCCCTCCGTGGTAGCGAGCGACACCGAGAGCGCGACGGAGGCGCCGGCGGCGAGCTGCAGCGGGTGATCGGGATCGCAGGGCACGCCGCCCGCGAGGACGCGCAGCTCGGCGTTGCGCTTGGGCCGGCCGCCGTAGAACTCGCCCTCCACGGGGACGAAGCCGACGGCGCTCCCGACCCCGAAGCGGATCGGCACGCTCTCGACCACGCCTTGCGCGTTGCGGCGATACACCGCAAAGTGGAGATGCGGCCCCGCCGCGTAGCCGGTGTGGCCGCTCCAGCCGATGCGCTCGCCCGGCTTCACGCGCTGGCCCTCTCGGACGGCGATCCCGGAGCGCAGGTGGAGATAGCCGGCGAAGCTGCCGTCGTCGTGCAGCACGTACACGAGGTTGGCCTGATCGACGAGCGTGGGATCGAGGCCGCCGCGGCTGTAGCCGTCGACGACGCGCGTCACCACTCCCTCGCGCGCCGCCACCACCTCGCTCCCCACCGGCATCGCGAAGTCGAAGGCGAAGCGCTGCAGGCCCTGGTGCGTGTAGCGGCCGTCGACGCCCTGCACCAGGTAGCGCGGCACGTCGAAGGCGAACGGGAGCCGATAGCGCACCGTCTCGTCCGGCTGGGCGCCGATCGGGGCGAAGGCGTAGAAGGCGATCTCCGCGGCGGCCGCGACGCGCCGCTCGAACGCCGCCGGCGTCTCCTGCGGCGGCGCGCCCGCCGCAACGTCGCGGGCGAGCTTCGCGGCGTCGACGTCCGCGGGGTTCGCGTGGTGCCAGGCGATCCACGCGGCGACGGCGCGCTCCGCGCGCGCCTCGGGCGTGTCGCTCCCCGCGCCGGCCGCCCCCGCGAGCGCGGCGAGCCCCGCGAGTGCGACCCAGCCCGATCGCCTCACGCCAGCTCGCGCCCGCGAGCGAGCAGGTCGGCGTCGAGGTGCCAGCGCCCGCGCCGCGACGAGCGGGCGAGCGACTCGGCCAGCGCGGCGAGGAAGCGGCGGCGCGGCCACTCGCAGGCGCCGAAGCGGGCGAGGTGTTCGGTGTGGACCTGGCAGTCGATCAGGTCGAAGCCCCACGCCTCGAGCTGCCGCGCCAGCGTGACGAACGCGATCTTCGAGGCGTCGCTGCGCTCGGCGAACATCGACTCGCCGAAGAAGGCCCCGCCGAGCGACACGCCGTAGAGGCCGCCGACCAGCTCGCCGGCCTGCCACGCCTCCGCCGAGTGCGCGAAGCCCAGCTCGTGCAGGCGCTGGTAGGCGGCAGCGAGCGCCGGCGTGATCCAGGTACCGACGTCGCCGCGCCGCGGGACGGCAGCGCAGCGCTGCACCACCTCGGCGAAGGCGCTGTCGAGGCGCACCTCGAAGGCGCCGCGGCGCAGCGTCTTGCGCAGGCTGCGCGACACGCGCAGCTCCGCCGGGCGCACTGCCATGCGCGGGTCGGGCGAGAACCAGAGCAGCGGCTCCGTCACGAGCGGCCAGGGGAAGATGCCGAGCGAGTAGGCGAGCAGCAGCCGCTCGGGCGCGAGGTCGCCGCCCACCGCGAGGAGCCCCGACGGCTCCGCCTCCTCGGGCGACGGGAACGCGAACTCGGCTCCGAGCCGGTAGACCGCCACGCACCGAGGATACCGGAGAGCGGCGCTCGGAGTCTCAGGCCGCGGCGCGCCCGGGGAAGCGGCGCACGAACCACGCCGGCGGGAAGAAGGCGAGCCAGATCGAGATCGCCGAGACGAGCCCGAGCAGCGATTGCAGCGCGAGGATCGCCGGGCCGATGCCGGCCGGGTCGATGAAGCGGTTGACGATGCTGCTCGCGTGGATGCCCACGGCCGCCAGGCTGCTGCAGCCCCAGAGCAGGAAGCGCCGCGCCATCGCCGGCTCCGCGAGGCCGAGCGCGACGCGCCGGCGCAGCAGCTCGTGGTAGCGCAGCGCTTCGCACGCGCTCCAGGCATAGCTCGCGCTGCCCGCGATCGTGCTGGGCCAGAAGTGGAGCGGGCTCATCGCCCGCGCCTCGGCGGGCGCCAGCAGGCGCGCTGCGAAGGCGAGGACGAGGACGGCCGCGATGACGGCGCAGATCGCGCCTGCCCAGGCTTCGCTCGGGCGGAAGATCCGCCATACACCGAACGTGGTCGCCGCGGTGCCGACGTAGATCAGCAGCACGCCCAGGTGCAGGGTCGCGGGCGGGAAGGCGTGCAGCACCAGGGTCAGCACGACCAGCAGGTAGCCGATGCCGCCGCCGGCCAGGAACGAGGTGCCGATCACGAGCTCCGGCAGCGCGCCCGAGCGCAGGCCCGCGAGCAGCAGGCGCGTGCCGACCACCAGGCTCGCGACGACGAAGGCTCCGAAGCCGATCAGCGGGATGGCGCCCACCGGGAGTTCTCCCCGGCCCCGCATCGGCCGCCGCGGGAGGGGGCTTGAGGGTGCGGCTAGTTCGCGCCGCCCGCCCGCCGCTCGGCGATGCGCCGCTCGACCTCCTGGCGCATCTCCTCCTTGGCGGCGAGGTACTGCTGGTACTGCTGCTTCGAGAGCACCTTCTCGAGGTCGGCGGCCTTCTCCTGATCGATGCCCTTCGCCGCGCGGAGCTTGACCAGCGGTCCCTCGTTGCCCTTGAGCACGGGCTCCATCTTCTTGGCGTACATCAGGTTGATCGCCTCCACCTTCGGGATCTGGTCCGGCGCGAGGCCGAGCTTCTCGACCATCAACTCGGTCTGCAGCTTGGCGCGCTGCTCGGGGGTCGAGGACGCGAGCGCGCCTGGCTGCGCGAAGGCCGCGGCGCCGAGCAGCAGCGCGGCGGCGGTGAACGATGCCAGAGCCGGAGCGCGTGCCATGGGGGTCCCTCCCTTGGATAGCCGGAGGCTCGCCTAGAGCGCGCGCGGGGGCAAACGGCGCGCGCTCAGGTCCGCGGCAGCTTCTCGAAAGGCAGGTCGCGATCGACGCGCGGCTCGCGCGGCAGGCCCAGCACGCGCTCGGCGACCAGGTTCTTCTGGATCTCGTCGGTGCCGCCGGCGATGTGCAGCGAGGGGGCCGTCAGGAACTGGTGTTGCCAGGTCCCGTGGCGCCGCAGCGCCTCGGGGCCCGCGAGCCGCAGCCCGAGCTCCGCGCCGAGCGTGAGGATGCGGCCGAGCGCGAGCTTCATCACCGATGACTCGGCGTTCGGGTTCACGCCGCGGCCGAGCTTGGTCATCACGCGCGCGTTCAGGAGGTCGAGCGTCTTGTTCCAGGTATAGAGCCGCGCGAGCTCGTCGCGCGTCACGCCGTCGAGTCGCGCGCGGTGGGCGAGCGCGTGGGCCAGCAGCTCGTCGAAGGAGAAGAAGCCGCCGGTGCCGCCGAGCGCCAGGCGCTCGTTGAGCAGCGTCGTCATCGCCGCGGCCCAGCCCATGCCCTCGGGCCCCAGCCGGTTCGAGTCCGGCACCCGCACCTGGTTCAGGAACACCTCGTTGAAATGCGAGCCGCCCGTCATCTGGCGCAGCGGGCGGATCTCGACGCCCGGCGCGCGCATGTCGAGCAGGAAGTACGTGATGCCCTTGTGCTTGGGCACGCTCGGGTCGCTGCGCGCGATCAGGATGCCGAAGTCGGCGTAGTGGCCGCCCGAGCACCAGGTCTTCTGGCCCGACACGATCCAGTGATCGCCGTCGCGCTCCGCGCGCGCCGAGAGGTTCGCGAGGTCGGAGCCGGCGCCCGGCTCGCTGAAGAGCTGGCACCAGATCTCGTCGCCGCGCAAGAGCGGCGCCAGGAAGCGCTGCTTCTGCGCGGGGCTGCCGTGGGCGATGATGGTCGGCCCGGCCATCGCGATCCCGACCACGAACAGCGACTCGCCGAGCCCGGCGCGCGCCAGCTCCTCGTTCCAGATGATCGCCTCGATCGGGCCGAGCCCGCGCCCGCCGTACTCGGACGGCCACAGGATCGCCGCCCAGCCGTGCTCGAAGAGCGTGCGCTGCCAGGCCTTCGACACCGCGAGCAGGCGCTCCTCGTCGACGCCCTCGTCGAAGGGATGCTCCCAGCGCTCGGGGCGGTGGGCCGCGAGGAAGGCGCGCGCCTCGGCGCGAAAGGCGGCCTCCCGGGACGAGTCGTGGAAGTCCATCGCGCGGAATTAGAACATGTTTCAATCTGGTGTGCAATCGCCCGAGGTCTGCGAGACTGGGCGCGCGATGGCCGACGCCCTGCCCTTCGAGCCCGCGCGCGTCCTCGCGGTCGGCGCGCACCCCGACGACGTCGAGTACTTCGCCGGCGCCACCGCGATCCGCCTGCACGAGCGCGGCGCGCGCCTGGTGCTCGCCGTGTGCACCGACGGCGCCCGCGGCGGGCGCGGCCTCGCCGACCCGGCGGGCACGCGGAGCGCCGAGCAGACGCGCGCGGCCGCGCTGCTCGGCGCCGAGGAGTGGATCGCGCTCGGCCACCCGGACGGCGAGCTGACGGCAGGCGAGCCGCTGCGCGAGGAGCTGGTGCAGGCGATCCGGCGCCTGCGGCCCGAGCTGGTGCTGGGCCACGACCCGCGCACGCTGTGGACCGTGGTCGACGGCCTCGCGCAGCCGGGCCACAGCGACCACCGCGCCGCGGGGCGCGCGCTGCTCGACGCCGTCTACCCGCGCGCGCCGAGCCCCAACTTCTATCCCTGGCAGCTCGCCGGCGCGTGGCCAGGCGGCGGGCTCGCGCCCTGGTACCCGCGCGAGATCTGGCTCTTCGACACCGCGTGTCCCGATCTGCGGATCGACGCCGCCGGGCATTTCACGCGCAAGCTCGAGGCGCTGCGCGCGCACGCGAGCCAGGAGTCGGCGCCGGGAGGGCTCGTCGATCAGGCGCGCCGCCTCGGCGCGGCCTATGGCTCGGCCGCGCGTCCGGCGGAGGCGTTCGTGCGGCTGCGACTCTATTGAGTGTCGATTGGCTCGGGCCCGCGTGGTCGCGCGGCGGCGCGCGCGCCGACCAGCGTCCCCGCCGCGATCAGCCCCGCGCCGGCGAGCGCGTAGGGACCCGGCACCTCGTGGAAGAAGATCGCCCCCCAGAGCGCCGCGAACACGATCTGCAGGTAGCCGAGCGCGGTCGCGCGGCTCGCAGTCTCGTGCGAGAGCCCGCGCGTCACCCACAACTGGCCGAGCTGCGCGAAGACGCCCACGCCGACCAGGAACGGCCACTCGATGCCGTGCGGCCAGACCCCCTCCGCGATCACGGCGGGGAGCGAGGCGGGTGCCGACACCAGCGGGAAGTAGAGCACGATCAGGAGCGGGTGCTCGCTGTCGGCCAGGCCCCGCACGCTGACGACGGCGAGCGCGGTCAGCAGGGCGCCGCCGAGCGCGGCGGCGACCGCGACGGGATCGAGCGTCGCTGCGACGCCGCCGAACAGGAAGGCGGGCCGCGTCACCAGCAGCACGCCCGCGGAGCCGAGCGCAATCGACACCGCGAGCGCGCGATCGGGGCGCTCGCCGAGCACGATCGACGCGAGCAGCGCCGTGACGGTCGGGTACAGATACTGGAGCATGGTCGCCTCCGCGAGCGGCAGGTGCGCCACCGCGAAGAACCCGCACGAGAGCGCGGCGAAACCCCACACCCCGCGCAGCACGAGCAGCTGGGGCCGCCGGCCCCAGTCCCCCACGCCGGCCCGCCGCAGCAACGCGACCGAGATCGCGAGCGACACCAGGGAGCGCAGGAACACGATCTCCTGGGTCGGGAGCCGCGCGCCGAGCCACTTCACGAACACGCTCATCACGCTGAACGCGAACGCGGCCTGCGTCATGTAGCGGACGCCCGGCGGGATGCGGCGCGGCACGGTGGCGCGGACGATAGCTGCTCTATCCTGCCGCCCGATGCCCGACGCGCGACGCCGCAGCCGGCTGCTGATCGCTCTCGCCATCCTAGTTGCCGGCGGCGCCGCGCTCGGCTGGTGGCTGGTCCGGCGTCCCTCCGTGCCGGAGGGCTTCGCCTTGAGCAATGGCCGCCTCGAGGCCGAGGAGATCCACGTCGCCACCAAGCTGCCGGGGCGCATCGCCGAGGTCCTCGTCGACGAGGGCGACGAGGTCGCGGCGGGCCAGGTGGTCGCGCGCATGGACCCGAGCTCGCTCCAGGCGCAGCTCGCCCAGGCGCAAGCCGAGGCGACCTCCGCGCGCCGCAGGCTCGAGGCGGCGCGGGCTGCCTCGGTCCAGCGCATCAGCGAATGCGCGCTCGCGGAGAAGGAGCTCGGCCGCACGCAGGCGCTCCACGGCAAGCACGTCGCGAGCGAGCAGAGCGTCGACATCCAGCGCACGCGCACCGAGACGGCGCACGCCGCCTGCGACGCCGCCAAGGCCGACGTCGCGACCGCCGAGGCCGCGATCGACACGGCCGAGGCGCAGGTGAACCGCATCGCCGCGGACCTCGTCGACTGCGTGCTGGTCGCGCCGCGCAGCGGGCGCATCCAGCACCGCCTCGCCGAGCCCGGCGAGGTGCTGGCGGCCGGCGGTCGCGTGCTGACGCTGCTCGATCTCGGCGACGTCTACATGACGCTCTTCCTGCCGGCGGAAGAGGCGGGTCGCATCAAGATGGGCGCCGAGGCGCGCATCGTGCTCGACGCGCTGCCCGAGCGGGCGATCCCGGCGCGCATCAGCTTCGTGTCGGACGAGGCGCAGTTCACGCCGAAGCAGGTCGAGACGCGTTCCGAGCGCGAGAAGCTCTCGTTCCGCGTGAAGGCCCAGGTGATCGGCGGCCGCGACCCCGTGCTCAAGCCCGGCGCGCCGGGCGTCGCGTGGGTGCGACTCGACGCCGCCGCCATCTGGCCGGAGCCGCTGCGGTGAGCTCGCCAATGGAGGCGCGGGAGGGCGGCGCGCCTCCCGTCGCGACGATCGAGTCCGTCACCCATCGCTACCGAGCCACCACGGCGCTCGACGCGGTGACGCTCGAGCTCCCGGCCGCCGGCACGGTCGGTCTGATCGGGCCCGACGGCGTCGGCAAGTCGACGCTACTCGGGCTGCTGGCCGGCGTGCGGCGGGTGCAGAGCGGGCGCGTGCTGGTGCTGGGCGGCGATCTGCGCGAGGCGCGTCACCGCCGCGCCGTGTGTCCGCGCATCGCCTACATGCCGCAGGGCCTCGGCGGCAACCTGTATCCCGACCTCACCGTGGTCGAGAACGTCGACTTCTTCGGGCGGCTGTTCAGCCAGCGCGCCGGCGAGCGCGCCGCGCGCATCGCCGAGCTGCTCGAGAGCACCGGCCTCGCGCCGTTTCCCGACCGGCGCGAGCGCGACCTGTCGGGCGGGATGAAGCAGAAGCTCGGGCTGTGCTGCGCGCTGATCCACGACCCGGACCTGCTGATCCTCGACGAGCCGACCACCGGCGTGGATCCGCTCTCGCGCCGCCAGTTCTGGGAGCTGATCGACCGCATGCGGGCGCGCCGGCCCGCGATGAGCGTCGTCGTCGCTACCGCTTACATGGAGGAGGCCGAGCGCTTCGATTCGCTGGTGCTGCTCGACGCGGGTCGCGTGCTGGCGACCGGCTCGGCCGCCGCGCTGCGCGCGCGCGCCGGCGCGGCGAGCCTCGAGGAGGCGTACGTCGCGCTGCTCCCCGAGGAGCGGCGCCGCGATCACCGCGCGTTCTCGATCCCCGAGCGCGTGGCCGCGGACGGCGAGCCGGCGATCGAGGCGCGCGACCTGACGCGCCGCTTCGGCGCCTTCACCGCCGTCGAGCGCGTGAGCTTTCGCATCGCCCGCGGCGAGATCTTCGGCTTTCTCGGCCCGAACGGCTGCGGCAAGAGCACGACGATGAAGATGTTGACCGGCCTGCTGCCCGCGACCAGCGGCAGCTGCCGCTTGTTCGGCGGCGAGGTCGACGCGAGCGATCTCGAGCTGCGCGGCCGCATCGGCTACATGTCGCAGGGCTTCTCGCTCTATAGCGAGCTCACGGTGCGCCAGAACCTCGAGCTGCACGGGCGCATCTTCGGCCTCGCCGCGCCCGAGCTGGGGCGCCGCATCGCGGACCTGGTCGAGCGCTTCTCGCTCGGCGACGCGCTCGAGCAGCTCGCGGCCGACGTGCCGCTCGGCGTGCGCCAGCGCCTCTCACTCGCGGTCGCGGTGATCCACGAGCCCGAGGTGCTGATCCTCGACGAGCCGACCTCCGGCGTCGACCCGGTGGCGCGCGACCGCTTCTGGGCGCTGCTCGTCGATCTCTCGCGCGGGCGCGGCGTCACGATCTTCGTGTCGACGCACTTCATGAACGAGGGGGCGCGCTGCGATCGCATCGCGCTGATGAACGCCGGCCGCGTGCTCGCCTGCGACGCCCCCGCCGCGCTCGCCGCCGCGCAGGGCGTGGCGACGCTGGAGGACGCCTTCGTCGCCTTCATCCGCGCCGACCAGCCGGCGGCAGTGCAGGCGCCCGCGGCCGCGCCGCGCGTTGCGGCGCGCGACGCGGAGCCGCCCCGCCGCACGCGCGGCGTCGATCGGGGTCGCCTGCTCGCCTACGCGCGTCGCGAGCTGCTCGAGCTGCGCCGCGACCCGATCCGGCTCGCGATGTGCTTCCTGGCGCCGCTGATCCTGCAGGTGGTGCTCGGCTACGGCATCTCGATGGACGTGGAGGGCCTGCCCTGGGCCGCGCTCGATCGCGACCGCACCCCGGAGAGCCGCAGCTACCTCGAGCACTACGAGGGCTCCCGCTACTTTACCAGGCGCGCGCCGCTGCAGTCCTACGCCGATCTGGAGCACCGCTTGCGCGACGGCGAGCTGCGCGTGGCGATCGAGATCCCGGACGGCTTCGGCCGCGACCTGCAGGCCGGGCACCGGCCCGAGGTCGGCGTCTGGATCGACGGCGCCATGCCGTTCCGCGCCGAGACCGCGCGCGCCTACGTGCTCGGCATCGAGGACGCCTACGTGCGCGACCTGGCGCGCGCCCGCGGCGAAGACCCCAGCGCGCTGCCCGCGGAGCTGACGCCGCGCTTCCGCTACAACCAGGAGCTGCGCAGCATCTACGCGATCGTGCCGGGCGTGCTCGCGCTCGTGCTCGTGCTCGTCGCCACCATGCTGATGGCGGTGGCCGTGGTGCGCGAGAAGGAGCTCGGCTCGATCATCAACTTCTACGCCACGCCGGTGCGGCGCATCGAGTTCCTGCTCGGCAAGCAGCTTCCGTACGTGGCCGTGAGCTTCCTCTCCTTCCTCTCGCTGGTTGCGCTGACGGTGGGGCTGTTCGGCGTGCCGCTGAAGGGCAGCTTCCCCGCGCTGGCGCTCGGGGCGCTGCTCTACGTGTGGGCGGCGACCGGGCTCGGCCTGCTGGTCTCGGCCTTCACGCGCTCGCAGATCGGCGCCATCGTCGCCGCGACGATCCTGACCACGCTGCCGACGGTGCAATTCTCCGGCATGATCGCGCCGGTCTCCTCGTTGACGGGGGGCGCCGCGGTGATGGGACGCGGCTTTCCGGCGTCCTGGTTCAACCGCGTGAGCGTGGGCGTCTTCACCAAGGCGCTCGGTGCGCAGGACCTGCTCGCCTCCTACGCCGTCCTGGCGCTGTTCGGGATCGCCTTCACCGTGGCGAGCCTGCTGCTCCTGAAGAAGCAGCAGCCGTGACGCGCCGCCGGCTCGCCAACATCTACCGGCTCGGGCTCAAGGAGTTCACCAGCCTGCGGCGCGATCCGGTGCTGGTGTTCTTCCTGGTCTACGCCTTCAGCTACGCCGTCTACGTGCCCGCCGCGACGACCGGGCTCGAGCTGCGCAACGCCTCGGTGGCCTTCGTCGACGAGGACCACTCGCTGCTCTCGGCGCGGCTGCGCGACGCGGTGGTGCTGCCCTATTTCAAGCCGCCCGCGCAGATCGCCCTCGCCGATGTCGATCCGGCGATGGACTCCGGGCTCTACACCTTCGTGGTCGACGTGCCGCCCGACTTCGAGTCCGACGTCCTCGCCGGCCGCCGCCCCGCCCTCCAGGTGCTGGTGGACGCCACCGCGATGGGCCAGGCGGGCACCGGCTCGGGCTACCTGCAGCGCATCCTCGCCGACGAGATCGCGGCCTTCGCCACCCGACACCGAGGAGCGGCCACGCCGACGCCGATCGAGACGACCGTGCGCGTCGCCTTCAACCCGAACGTCTACCAGTCCTGGTACCTCGGCGTGGTGCAGCTGATCAACAACGTGACGATGCTGGCCATCCTGTTGACGGGCGCCGCGCTGCTGCGCGAGCGCGAGCACGGGACGATCGAGCACCTGCTGGTGATGCCGCTCTCGCCGCTCGAGATCGCGCTCGCCAAGGTCTGGGCCAACGGCCTGGTGATCGTGGTCGGTGCGCTCGCCTCGCTCGGGCTCATCGTGCACGGCGCGCTCGGGGTGCCGATCCGCGGCTCGGTGCCGCTCTTCGTGATGGGAACGATCGTGTACCTGTTCTCGACCAGCGCCGTCGGCATCTTCCTGTCGACCTTCGTGCGCTCGATGCCGCAGTTCGGGCTGCTGCTGGTGCCGGTGGTGTTTCCGATGATCATCCTCTCGGGCGGCATGACGCCGGTCGAGAGCATGCCGGCGGCGCTCCAGCTGGTGATGCGGATCTCGCCCACCCCGCACTTCATGAGCTTCGCGACGGCGGTGCTCTACCGCGGCGCAGGCCTCGAGGCGGTGTGGCGCGCCTTCGCAGCCGTCACCGCGATCGGCGTGCTGTTCTTCGGCGCGGCGCTGCTGCGCTTCCGCGCCAGCGTGGCGGTGGTGCACTCCTAGGCTGCGCTCACCCGGAGCAGGGCGCCTCCCGAGTCCGACGCGACGACTTCGCCGATGCAGGCAGCCTGCTCGTCGCCGCCGGCGCGCAGCCGGGCGATCGCCTCGTCGAGGCGCTCCGCCGCGACGCCGAACAGCAGGCCGCCGGAGGTCTGCGGATCGAAGAGCGCATCGACCTGCGGCTCGGCGGCCGACTCGATGCGGAGCGCGCGCCGCGCCCTCGCATTCTCGGGATGGAAGCTGCTGCGGAGCCCGCGCGCGAGGCACTCGCCGGCGCCGGGCAGCAGCGGGATCGCGTCGAGCCGGATGCGCGCCGCCGCCTTGCTCGCGCGCAGCATCTGGCCGAGGTGGCCCGCCAGCCCGAAGCCCGAGACGTCGGTGCAGGCCCGCGCGCCCAGCGCGCGTGCGACGCCGGCCGCCGCGGCGTTGGGCCGCAGCATCGACGCCAGCGCCGCCTCGATCCACGCGCTGCGCGCCAGACCGCGCATGTCGGCGGCGAAGAGCACGCCGGTGCCTAGCGCCTTGGTGAGCACCAGTCGATCGCCGGGAGCGAGTCCGCCGAGCCGCAGCAGTGCGCCGTCCGCAGGCCCGATCCCCCAGATCGCGAAGCCGACCGACAGCTCGCCGCCCAGCGTCGTGTGTCCACCGACGAGTGTCACGCCCGCGGCATCGAAGCAGGCGCGCGCGCCGGCGAGCACCTGGAAGAGCGTCTCCTCGGCCCGCGCACCGCTCTCGCTGCGCTCGCGAGCCTGCGCGCCGCTCTCGCTGCGCTCGAGCTCGGGCACCGTCACCTGGGCGAGCGCGAAGCGCGGGGCGACGCCCTTCGCCCAGAGGTCGCTCGCCGCGTTCACGGCCGCCACGCGCCCGACCAGCCACGGGTCGTCGGTGAAGGCGCGGAAGGCGTCGATGCTCGCGACGACCAGCTCGCCGCCGGGCGTCGTCACGGCCGCGGCGTCGTCCGCGCCGAGGCCGAGCACCACGGCGTCGTCGTCGGCGACGCCGAGCCGCGCCAGCGCGCGCGCGAGCGCCGGCTCGGCGACCTTGGCGGCGCAGCCGCCGCAGACCATCTCGCGCTCGCCCGGCATCGCAGGGAATTCGCGGCGGCGCGCGCCGTCGGGCGCGAGCACCTGGAAGCGGCGCACGAAGCGCCGATCGATCCAGTCCTTGAGCGCGAAGACGCGCCGCCCCTCGACGGCGCGCCCCCACTTCGCGCCGAGCGCCGCGCCGTCGCCGAGGTTCAGCAGCGCGAGGACGTCGCGCTGCGGCCGGTAGCGCCGCAGCCGCCGTCCCTCGAGCGCCGCGCGCAGGTTGTGCGCGAGCACGGGGCCCTGGCGCACGGCGTAGACGCCCGCCTTGGCGAGCGGCGGATCGAAGGCCGCGCAGTCGCCGGCGGCGAACACCGCCTCGCCGCCGGCGATCCGGAGCGTCGGGCCGATGCGTACGAAGCCGGCCGCATCGGTCGGCAGCTTCGACGCGGCGAGCCACGGCTGGCTCGCCCCGCCGGCGACCCACAGCACCGCGTCGCATGCGAGCGTGGCGCCGATCGCGAGTCGCAGTCGCAGCGCGCCGGCGTCGGGCTCGAGCGCCGCGACGCGCACGCCGCAGCAGAGCTCGATGCCGCGGGCGACGAGCGCGTCCTCGACGCGCCGCGAGACGCGCTCGTCCGCGTCGGGCAGGACGCGCGCGCCGGCCTCGAGCAGCGTCACCGCCGTCTCCGCGACGCCCTCGCGCGCGAGCCGCGCGCGGAACGCCGCGGCGAGCTCGACGCCGCCGGCGCCCGCCCCCACCACCGCGAGCCGGAAGCGCCCCGCGCGGCGCGCGCGCTCGAGCAGCGCCTCGATGCCCTGCACGAAGCGCGCGATCGGCCGCGTCGCGAGCGCGTGCTCGGCGACGCCGGGCAGCGCGAGGCCCGCGACCCGCGAGCCGACGTCGAGCGAGGCGACGTCGAAGCGCACGGGTGGGCGTCCGGCCAGCTCGACGCGCCGCTCGCCCGCATCGATGCCGGTGGCGGCGGCCACGATGCAGCGCGCGGCAGCGCGCTTGGCGAGCGGTCGCACGTCGATCTCGAGCTCGTGCGCGGCGTACTGGCCGGTGACGAGGCCCGGCACCATGCCCGAGTAGACGGCGATCGGATCGTCGACCACGAGCGTGAGCTGGACGCCGGGCAGCGGCGCCATCGCCCAGCGCCGCAGCACCTGCACGTGGGCGTGGCCGCCGCCGACGAGGACGAGGTCGCGGCTCACCGGCATGCCGACGATGCTAGCCGGCTTCGCCGGCTGCGGGTGATCCGCCGCCGCGCGGGTGCGCCGCCGTCCCGCCCCTATACTCTCGCCCCGTGCTGCGCCTGGTCGTCGCGCTGCTCGCCCTGCTGACCGGCTGCCGCACGGCGCCCGAGCGGCCGCCCGACCTGGTCGTCATCTCGATCGACACGCTCTCGCGAGGCGCGCTGCGCGCCTTCGAGCCGAGCGCGCCGGAGCACCCGCAGCTCGACGCCTTCGCCCGCGAGGCGCTGCGCTTCCAGAACGCCGTGACCAGCGCGCCGTGGACGCTCCCGGCGCACGCCTCGCTGATCACCGGCCTGTATCCGAACCGCCACGGCGCCACGGACCCGCGCGTCAAGATCCTGCCGGACGCCCCCACGCTCGCGCAGGCGCTGGCCGCCACCGGCTACGAGACGATCGCGCTCACCGACGGCGTGCTGGTCGGACGCTCCTACGGCTTCGCGCGCGGCTTCGATCGCTACGACGCGTTCGTCCGCGCACCCGGGCCCGGCGCCCCCGTGCTGCCGCGCGACGGCAAGCCGATGAAGATGAACGGCAAGAATCTCTTCGATCGCGCGATCGCATTTCTCGAGCAGCGTCCGAAGAGCGCGCGCCCGCTCTTCCTGTTCCTGCACAGCTATGCCGTCCACGACTACTTCGAGCTGCATCCCTGGGCGGCCCAAGGGCTCGCTCCGGAGCGGACGCAGTACCAGTTGCTCGACTGCCTGGACGGCACGGCGCGCTGCGACGCGGCGAGCTGGGACCTGCTGCGCGAGCTCTATCGCCGCGAGGTGGACCACTTCGACGCCGGCTTCGGGCGCTTGCGCGAAGCGATGGCGCGCGCGGGATACGATGCGACGGCCGTCGTGTTCGTGCTCTCGGACCACGGCGAGGGCCTCGATCCCGCGCGCGGGCGCATCGGCCACGGCGGCCGCGTCAGCGAGGATCTGATCCGCATCCCGCTCCTGGTGCACCTCCCCGACCGGCGCGGGCGTGACGTGGTCGAGCCCGTCTCGATGGTGGACCTGATGCCGACGCTGCTCGAGCTGGCGGGCTCGCTCTCGCCGCAGGGGCTCGACGGCCGCTCGTTCGCGCCCTTCCTCCGCGGCAACGCCCGCGCGGCGGCGCCTCGCACGCTCGTCGCCATGGAGCACGCGTGGCTGTGGAAGGACGGGCGGCGCGAGCTGGCGCCCGAGATCCAGCCGCTTCCGCTCTCGATCGCGCTGATCCGCGGCGACCGCTGGTACCTGCACACCGACTCGCACGACGAGCTCTACGATCTCGCGAGCGACCCGCACCAGGCGCGGGACCTCGCGCCGGGCGCCCGCGACCGCGACGCCTGGCAACGCGAGCTGGCGCAGTACACGTCCGAGCGCCCCACCACGCCGCTCCGGGACCCCGACGCACAGCTCGAGGAGAAGCTGCGCGCGCTCGGCTACGCGCGGTGAGCCGGCTTCGCCCCCGGGGCGTCCTGGCGCGCGCTCTCATGCAGCGGCTAGTTTCTGATACACGTTCTAAAATCGCAGGCCCGAGCCGGACCCGAGCCGCCGAGAGGAACCGCCATGCACGTCGACCTCACGCCCGAGCTGCGCAGCCTCCAAGAGCAGCTGCGTGGCTACTTCGCCGAGCTGATGACCGTCGAGCTGCAGAACGAGATCAAGGGCAGCGAGGGCGGCGGGCCGCTCTACCGCAAGGCGCTCAAGAAGATGGGGAGCGACGGCTGGCTCGGGATCGGCTGGCCCAAGGAGTACGGCGGGCAGGGGCGCACGCCCCTCGAGCAGATGGTGTTCGCCGACGAGGTGCAGCGCGCGGGCTTCCCGCTGCCCTTCCTGACGCTCAACACCGTCGGCCCGACGATCATGCGCTTCGCCTCCGAGGAGATCAAGCAGGAGTTCCTGCCGCGCATCCTGGCCGGCGACTGCCACTTCTGCATCGGCTACTCGGAGCCGGGCGCCGGCACCGACCTCGCGTCGCTCAAGACGCGCGCGGTGCGCGACGGCGACCCGAGCAAGCCCGCCGATCAACAGGACTGGGTGATCAACGGACAGAAGGTGTTCACCAGCCTCGCCGACTTCGCCGACTACGTCTGGCTGGCGACGCGCACCGACCCGAACGCGCCCAAGCACCGCGGCATCTCGATGTTCATCGTGCCGACGACCTCGCCCGGCTTCAAGCTCACGCCGACCTGGACGATGGGCGGCGTGCGCACCAACTCGACCTACTACGAGAACGTGCGCGTGCCGCACCGCAACCTGGTCGGCGGCGAGAACGGCGGCTGGGGCCTGATCGTCTCGCAGCTCAATCACGAGCGCGTGTCGCTGACGCCGTACGGGCCCTCGACCAAGATGCTCGAGGAGGTCTGCGAGTGGGCCAAGGCGACCAAGCTCGCCGACGGCCGCCGCGCGATCGACCAGCCCTGGGTGCGCGACGCGCTCGCCTGGGTGCGCGCGAAGCTCGAGGCGCTGCGGCTGATGCAGTGGAAGCTCGCCTGGAGCCTCACCCAGGGCGCCCTGCATCCGGCCGACGCCTCGGCGGTGAAGGTCTACGCGACGGAGCTCTACGTTCAGGCGTACCGCAAGCTGATGGAGGTGCTCGGTCCGGCGGGCACGCTCGTCGACGGCTCGCCGGGCGCCGTGTGCCGCGGCCGCCTCGAGCGCATGTACCGCGCCACGCTGATCCTGACCTTCGGCGGCGGCACCAACGAGGTGCAGCGCGACATCATCGCGATGGCCGGCCTCGGCCTCCCCCACTACAAGAGCTGAAGGCGAGCGCAGATGAATCTCCGCGCACGTTCGCAGAGCAGTGCCCGTTTCCCGCGTAGCGAGCCGCAGGCGAGCGCATCGAATCTCCGCGCAAGTTCGCAGGGCAGTGCCCGTTTCCCGCGTAGCGAGCCGCAGGCGAGCGCGTCGAATCTCCGCGCAAGTTCGCAGAGCAGTGCCCGTTTCCCGCGTAGCGAGCCGCAGGCGAGCGGCGAGGTGTCATAAGGATGGACTTCTCCTTCAGCGACGAACAGCAGGCGCTCCGCGAGGTCGCGCGCAAGATCTTCGAGGCCGAGGTGACGGCCGAGCGGCTGCGGGAGATCGAGAAGGGCGAGGAGCGCATCGACCGGCGGCTGTGGACGGAGCTCGCCAAGGCCAACCTGCTCGGCGCGGCGCTCCCCGAGGCGCACGGCGGCAGCGGCTTCGGCTTCTTCGAGCTCTGCATGCTGCTCCAGGAGGCCGGGCGCGCCGTCGCACCCGTTCCGACCTGGGCGACGCTCGCGTGCGCCGCGCTGCCGATCGCGCGCTTCGGCAGCGAGGCGCAGCGCGAGCGCTGGCTCGCGCCGGTGATCGCGGGGGAGAGCTTTCTCAGCGCGGCGCTGCAGGAGCCGGACAACGTCGACCCGCTCGCGCCGACCGCGAAGGCGGCGCGCGACGGCGGCGGCTGGCGCCTCTCGGGCGCGAAGTTCTGCGTGCCCGCGGCGTTCGTCGCCGAGCGCGTACTGGTGCCGGCGCGCACGGGAGCGGACGCGCAGCTCGGGCTGTTCCTCGTCGACCCGCGCGCGGCAGGCGTGCGCCTCGAGCGCCAGCTCGTCACGAACCGCGAGATCCAGGGCGTCCTCACGCTCGACGGCGCCCGCGTCGGCGCGGACGCCGTGCTCGGCGATCCGCGCGCGGGGCGCGCGGCGCTGCAGTGGCTGGTCGAGCGCGCCGTCACGGGGCTGTGCGCGCTGCAGCTCGGCGTCGCCGAGCGCGCGCTCCGCATCACCGCCGACTACGCCGCGCAGCGCCAGCAGTTCGATCGCCCGATCGGCAGCTTCCAGGCCGTGCACCAGCGCGCCGCCGACGCCTACATCGAGCTCGAGACGCTGCGGCTCACCACCTGGCAGGCGGCGTATCTGCTCTCCGAGCACGAGACGGCGAGCGACGCCGTGTCGATCGCGAAGTTCTTCGCCGGCGAGGCGGCGCACACGGTGACCTACGCGGCCGAGCACCTGCACGGCGGCATCGGCGCCGACGTCGACTACCCCGTGCACCGCTACTACCTGTGGTCGCGCCAGATCGAGCTGACGCTCGGCTCGGGCGCCGCGCACCTGTCCGCGCTGGGCGAGCGGCTGGCGGGTTGAAGGCCGCGGGCCGCCCCACACGCTGGCTCGCCGCGGCGGCGCTCGCCTGCGCCCTGGCGGGCTGCGCCAGCGCGGAGGGTCCGGGCGTGAAGCTGCTCTGGGTGAGGGCCGGGGACGGACGCCCCGCCGAGGCCGCAGCGCTCGAGGCGGCCAAGCAGTCGTGCGCGCAGGCCAACGACCCGAGACCGGGCGCCGTGAACCGCCACTACGACCGCATCGACTACGCAGGCCCGATCATCGACTGCATGCGGCAGAAGGGCTACCGCCTGGTGGACGCCGCGCCGCAGCACTGAGTGCGAGCCACGCTAGCTGGTAGACTTCGGGGCAGATGCGCCGAAGCGTCGCTCCGAAGAGCGTCCTCCAGGCCCTCGCGCGCTCGAGGTTCCTGATCCTGTTCGTGTGCTTGCTCGGCCTCTTCATGGCAGTGCCGATGGTGCCGCGCGGGCACGGGTTTTCAGTGCTCGACCTCGACGTGGCGGTGTCCACCATCCTGATCGCAAGCGTCTGGAGCCTCAATCACAGCCGATTGCTCGTCGCCGTCGGCCTGGCGTTCGTCGTGCCCGCGATCACCGCCACGATCTTCGCACGCGCCGGCTCGAGCCCCACGCTCGGGACGGTCGGGCTCGGCTGCGCGCTGGCGTTCATGGCCTTCACGGCCGGGTCCGTGCTCTGGGTCGTGGTGCGCGCGCGAGAGGTCGACACCGACACGGTCCTCGGCGGGATCTGCGTCTACCTGCTGCTGGCGGCGTTCTGGGCCGGCATCTACTCGCTGCTGGCGCGTCTCGATCCCGGTTCGTTCAGCGCTCCGCAGCACCCCTTCGCGAGCTCGAGCGGGATCATGGGTCCCGAGTTCATCTACTACAGCGTGCTGATCATCACCACGATGGGACCCGAGGAGGTCGAGCCGCTGACCGGTCCCGCGCGCGCCTGGACGGGGCTCGAGGCGATCGCGGGTCAGCTCTTTCTAGCGGTCTTCATCGCGCGGCTAGTCGGGATGCACGCGTCGCAGCCGCACAAGAGAGAGTGAGCGAAAGGAGTCACCATGCGCCGGATCGCCCTCGTCGCAGTCGCCACCTCGCTGTTCGCCGCGGCGGCCGTCCGAGCCGACTGCGTGGCCGATTGCAGCAGCCAGTACGACGCGGCGATGGCGGCCTGCCAGCAGGCGAACCCGGACCCGTCGCAGGCGAACGCGATGCAGAGCTGCATGGACCAGGCCCAGCAATCGTATGGGCAGTGCGTCGACGCCTGCGGCGCGTCGCAGTGACGCGCCCGCCGGCTATCCCTTCCCGAGCCCCGCCACGCGCTCCGCGATCTGGCGCGTCACGCTGCCGAGCGCCGTGCTCTCGGCGGCGACGAGGTCCTCGTACGACGCCGACGCGATCGGCTGCTCGACGACGGATTCCTCGACCACGAGCGCGTGGCCGTCGGGGACGGCCGCGATGGTCCAGCGCACGCGCAGCGTCACCTTCTGGCCCGGCACGCCCTCGAACTCGCGCACGTCGAGCAGGATCCGATAGCTGGCGGTGAAGCGCGGCTCGGCCGGATACATCGCGACGCGCGTCGTGCCGAGCAGGCGGCCGAGGTCGTCGGCGACCACGCGCAGGATGTCGGTCTGCAGCGAGCCGCCCCAGCGGTGCGCGTCCGCGACGATCAGGCGGTGCGAGCCGTCGCGCGTCACGATCTCCGGCCGATCGAGGTAGCGCGGGAAGTCGAGCGGTCCGACCGCGAGGCCGAGCTCGGGCTGCGAGGCGATCGGCGCCCCGGCGGCCGCGCCGGACGCCGCGCTGAGCGTGAAGAACTCGGGCTTCGGGCCGCCGAAGCAGCCCATGACGAGCGCGGCGGCGACCGCGACGGTGGGGAGCGCGCGCAGGGCCCGCGACGCCATCAGTTGCTTCCTTTCTTGCCGAAGATCACCGAGTTCGGCTGGGTCTGGAACTGCTGCGCCGCGAGCCCGAGCGCGCGCGCGGCCTCGGAGAGCTCGAGCAGCGCGCGGCGCAGCTCGCTGTTGACGGTCGAGTCGGGCCCGATCAGCGCGTTGGTCGAGGTCAGTGTGCGATCGATCTTCTCGAGCGTGTCCTGCAGCGCCGGCCCGATGTTCTGCGACTTCTGGAGCGTGACGCGCAGCGCCGCGAGCGAGCCCTTCAGGTCTTCGCCGATCTGCTCGACCGGCAGCTTGCCGAGGCGCTCGACGAGCTGCGTCAAGTTCGCCGTGATCTCCTCGAGCGGCGTCGGAACGGTCGGGAACTCGGGGAGCGGCGCGTTCCAGACCACCTGCGCCGGCTTCGCGTCCTTGAAGATGTCGAGCGCGACGATCAGCTGACCGGTCAGCAGGTTGCCCGTCTTGAGCTGGGCGCGCAGGCCGGCCGCGACCAACGCATCGACGGCCTTGCGGCGCTCCTCGTCGCTGACCTGCCGGCTGGTGAAGCGCTCGGGCTCGACCTCGATCGTCACCGGGATGCGGAAGCGGTTCTGCGGCCGGTCGAACTCGATGCGCACGTCGGTCACCTGGCCGATCGGGATGCCGCGGAACTCGACCGGCGCGCCGACGGTGAGCCCGCGCACGGACTGATCGAAGTACAGCTGCCACGCGACGGTGTGGGTGTAGTGCCGCTCGTCCGCGGCCTGGCGGTTCTCGTAGAGCGGGAACACGGAATCCGCTGCGGCGACCTCCGCCGCAGCGCCGTGCGGCTCGTCGAAGGCGATCCCGCCGATCAGGATCGAGACCAGCGACTCGGTGTCGATCTTCACCCCGTTGGCGCCCAACGAGGCCTGGATGCCGCTGGCGTTCCAGAAGCGGCTGTCGACGCGCACGCGCTGGTCGTAGGGAGCGCGGACGAAGACCCGGGTCGTCACGAAGTCGCTGTTCGGATCGAGCTCGGAGGAGACCACCTGGCCGACCTGGATCTGGCGGAAGAAGACCGGCGAGCCGACGCCGACGGCGCCGGCGCGGTCGGAACGCAGCACGAAGTAGCGGCCCGCCTCGCTCGTGGTCACGACGGGCGCTACCTCGAGGCCCACGAACTCGTGGACGTGCTTGCCTTCGAGCACCGGGTCCATGCCGATGTAGGAGCCGGACAGCAGCGTTCCGAGCCCCGTCACCTGGCCGCCGGCGATGCGCGGCTTCACGATCCAGAACTGCGTCTTCTCCGTCAGCCAGTGGTCGGAGTCCTTCACCATGCGCGCCTGCACCACCACCCCGGAGAGGTCCGGCTCGAGCGTCACCGTTTCCACGAGGCCGACCTGGACGTCCTTGTACTTGATCTGCGTCTTCCCGGCCTCGAGCCCCTCGGCCGATTTGAACGTGATGGTGATCGCCGGCCCGCGCTCGGAGAAGGCGCGCCAGGCGACGAAGCCGCCGACCAGGGCGGCGATCAGCGGAATCAGCCAGACGATCGAAGGCCCGCTGCGGCGCTCGACCACCGCGGCGGTGGCGACGCCGGCGAGATCACTGCGTCCCGGTCCTTGCTCGCTCATGTGGTCCTCGCGTCGCTGCAGTCCCAGATCAGGCGCGGGTCGAAGGACTCGGCCGCCAGGATCGTGACCACCACCACGGCGCCGAAGAAGACGGCGCCCGCCCCGGCCTCGATGGTGGCGAGATTGCCGAGCCGCACCAGCGCCACCATGATCGTCACCACGTAGATGTCGACCATCGACCAGCGCCCGATCATCTCGGTGAGGCGATACATGCGGGTCCGCTCGACCGGTCGCCAGCTCGAGCGCCGGTGGACCGAGATCAGCAGGAAGGTGAGGATGGCGAGCTTCATCAGCGGCACGAAGACGCTCGCGGTGAAGATGATGATGGCGAGCGGCCAGCTGCCGTGCGTCAGGAAGTAGATCACGCCACTCATGATGGTGTCGGCCTCGGTCTGGCCGAGCGAGGTCACCGCCATCACCGGGAGCAGGTTGGCCGGCACGTAGCAGATCGCGGCCGCGATCACGAGCGCCCAGGTGCGCTCCAGGCTGCGGGGCTTGCGCTCGTGCAGCGCGGCGCCGCAGCGCGGGCAGAGAGCGCCGTGCGCCGCGGGGTCCGACAGCTGGACGAGCAGCCCGCAGTCGTGGCAGCTCGCGCAGGAAGCGGCGAGCGCCGTGCCCGGACGAGCACTCAACGGATCTCCTCCAGCCGTTCCCAGACGGCTTCGGGGTCGAAGGACGCGACGGCTCCCGCCAGCACCAGCATCAGCAGCGCGAACGCCCAGATCGCGAGACCGGGAACGACGCTCGCCATGCCCATCAGCTTGGTGATCCCGACCAGGATCCCGATCAGGAAGACCTCCATCATGCTCCAGTTCTGGACGTGGCGCAGCAGCCGGAAGGCGTGCGGCAGGTGCCAGGGCACGCGATTCCGGCGCAGCGGCACGAGCACGTAGAGCAAGAGCGCGATCTGCGCGAGCGGCGCCAGCACGATCGTCAACAGCACCAGCGCCGCGATCTCTCCCTTGCCCTGGTCGTAGAGATCGACGATCCCGGTCATGACGTTCGTCTGCGTCACGTTCCCCTTCATCTCGAAGGAGAGGAAGGGAAAGCTCTGCGCCACCACGAACAAGACGGCGGACGCGAGCGCGAGCGCGAGGGTGCGCTCCATGCCGTTGCGCGGCCGCTTGCGCAGCAGCGCGCCGCAGCGCCGACACTTCGCGGCGGCCCCCTCCGGGACCTCACCGAGACGCTGCAGCAGATCGCAGTCGTGGCACGCGACCAGGGCGATGGCGACCCGTTCCCCTCGGCGCAACGATAACGCACCGTGGAAGGGCGATCCCGCGCTCACGTCCACGCGTCTAGCGTGTGTGGCCAGCTGCCTACTGACCTTCGTGTTCCTTCATCATCGCCTCGATCTTCTTCTTCACCTCATCGAGGTTGAACGAGGCCGGCTCCTGCATCGGCGGATAGTCGATCGCCGTCATCGCGAGCTTCGCGACGTACTGCTGGACCATGACGAAGCGCCAGAACTCGCGAGCGAAGAAGTCGTTGACGTAGGCGGCGGCCCCGTTGTTGAACGACTCGCCCCGGATCGACGGCGTCCTCTCGAACGGATCCTGGCGAATGTTCACCATCGTTGGCATGTCGGTTGTGACCTTCTCGCCCGGCCAGCCCCAGGGCTGCTGGAAGAACGTGAACTTGAAGTCGTCGATGCGAACTGCGCCGAGGTGCGGGCCGCCGAAGTAGAAGATCTCGTGGCGCTTGGATGGGCCCTTCCCGGTGAGGAGATCCATCTGGTTGTATCCGTCGAGATGGTTCTTGTACTCACGGTCGCCGAGCTTCACGCCCTTCAAGAGTTGATCGATGATGTCCGGGTTGCCCGCCGCCGCCATCAGGGTGGGGAACCAGTCGAGGCCGGAGAAGATGCCGTTCTCGACGCTGCCGGGCTTGATGTGCCCCGGCCAGCGCGCGATGCACGGCACGCGGAAGCCACCCTCGCCGACGGTCCCCTTGGTGTTCTTGAACGGCGTCATGCCGCCATCGGGCCAGGTGAACACTTCCGCGCCGTTGTCCGTGGTGAAGATGACGATGGTGTTGTCGGCGACGCCGATGTCGTCGAGATGCTTCAGCAGGGCGCCGATGCTGTCGTCGAGCTGCGCCATGCCGGCTTCCTCGAGACCGTAGTTGCTCTGGCTGTTCTGCATCGAGCCGTACTTCTTGGCGAGGAACGTCCAGACGTGCATGCGCGTGGTGTTGTGCCAGACGAAGAACGGCTTGCCGTCCTTCTTCGCCTTGTCCATGAAGTCGCTGGACGCCTTGACCAACACTTCGTCGAAGGTCGTCATGTTGTACTTCGGCTTCAGGAACGGGAGGTCGTGCATGTTCGGCACGTTCGACATGTCCGGGAACGGCGGCAGGGGGCCTTCATCGACGACCTTCTGCTTGCCGACCTTTCCCCAACGCGGCATCTCGGTCGGATCGTCCGTGTCGGTCGCCCAGCTGTGGATCAAGC
>Ga0335070_10000445_pt1 | contig 45728 bp, 39 predicted proteins | sample Lox_Sample_13_FD_206722 | JGI IMG/M metagenome (GOLD analysis project Ga0335070, IMG submission 206722) | Soil microbial communities from Loxahatchee National Wildlife Refuge, Florida, United States - Lox_Sample_1.3 | ecosystem: Environmental > Terrestrial > Soil > Wetlands | place: USA... | reverse complement strand
GTGCTGCGGGTCGTGCCCAGCTCGCTGATGTCGCGGTTCTACCGGACCGACCTGCCGTCGCCGAAGACCTATCTCGCGCACGCGCGCCTGCTGCACGCGGCGCACCTGTTCCGCAACGGCGGGTTATCGATCGCCGACATCGCGAACCGGCTGGAGTACTCGTCCCCGCAGAGCTTCGGTCGGCACCTGCGGGCGCTGCTCGGTCTGACGGCCGGCGAGTTCCGGCGGCGTCTGCCCTTCGAGACGGCGCTCGGTCGCTTTCGAGAGCGTCTGGTCGCCCCGTATCGGGATCGGCTGCTCGCGTTCCATCCTCTCGGAACGCGGCCCGGGGATCACGGACAGAACCCGGTGTGAGCCGCCGGTCCCGCGGGGCGGGGCGCCGTCCGGCTAGTCCACCTCCGCGAGCAGCTCGGGCAGGCGCACCAGGACGCGCACCGCATAGCCGGCCCGCTCGAGGGCCTGACGCCCCCCTTCCTCCCGGTCCACCACCGCCAGCACGCCGCTCACCCGGCCGCCGGCCGCGCGGACCGCCGTGGCGGCCTCCATCGCGGAGGCGCCGGTGGTGATCACGTCTTCCACGACGACCACCTGTGCCCCGGACTCGAAGCATCCCTCGATGCGATTGCGGGCGCCGTGGTCCTTGGCCGCCTTGCGGACGGTGAAGGCGTGGATGGGCGCCGGCGTGGACGCGGTCGCCCGGGCGATGGCGAAGGCCACCGGATCGGCGCCGAGCGTCAACCCTCCGACCAGAGCCGCGTCCCAGCCGGCGTCCTGGATGGCGGCGAGGCCCAGCTCGCCTACCAGCGCCAGGCCCTCGGCGTGCATGGTGGTGCGGCGGCAATCGACGTAGTAGGGAGAGCGGCGCCCGGAGGCGAGCACGAAGTCGCCGCGGAGGACGGAGCGGGCCCGCAGCAACGCCACCAGGCGTGCCCGCGCGTCCGGTCCGGTCGGCGTCACGCGATCAGGCGCGGGACCCGAACAACCCCTTGATCGAGCCGAGCAACCCGGCGCGGGGCACGTCCAGAGGCTGGGTGGCAGCCGTCGCGAATTCGTCGGCGAACGCGCCGACCGTCGGCTGCCGGCGCGCGGGCTCGCGGCTCAGGCCCTTCATCACCCCGTCCTCGACGGCCCGCGGGAACGCCAGGTCGCGACGAGCCTGCCCGAGCGGGATGGGGGGCTGCGTCAGCAGCTGGTGGAACAGCTCGCGCGGCGACTTGGCGACGTACGGCAGCTGGGCGGTCAGCAGGAAGTAGGTGATCGTGGCGAGCGAGTAGATGTCGGCCGCCTCGCCGACCAGCTCGCCGGAGAGCGCCTCGGGCGCCACGTACTGCAGCGTGCCCACGAAGAAACCCGTCCGGGTCAGGCGCTCGGCCGGCGCCAGGTCGGCGTCGCGGGCGATGCCGAAGTCGAGCAGCCGCGCCCGCTGCGTGCGCGGGTCGTAGATGATGTTCTCGGGCTTGAGGTCGCGGTGGATGATCCCCGCGGCGTGCGCGGCGGTGAGGCCGTCGGCCACGTGGCGCACGATCGTCGCCGCCAGGGGCAGCGCCACCGGGCCCGAGCGCCGCACGAACTTGGCGAGGATCTCGCCCTCCGCCCATTCGAGCGCGAGGTAGTGCAACCCACCGGGGGCTTCGCCGAACTCGAACGTCTGGACGACGGCGGGGTGGGCGACGCGGGAGCCGTATTCCGCCTCGCGAAGGAAGCGCTGGACCGCCGTGCGGTCCGCACGCAGCTTCGAGCGGAGGATCTTCACGGCGCACACGCCGCGGGTCGGGTGCTGGGCACGGTACACCGTCGCCGTGCCCCCTTCACCCACTCGCTCGAGCAGATGGTAGCCGGCCACGACCGTGCCGGTCAGGTCCTCGGACTGCATTGGATGGGCGAATGTACCGTGGCCGTGCGGACGCGGCAAGTCGAAGTGCGACGGCGCCTTGACTGGGCCGGGCCCGGCTCCGTAGCTTGGCCGCAGCGCCGTTCCCCGTCGCTCCGAGGCCCCCACGTCCAGCGCCGTACTCCGTCTCCCCTTCACCCTCGCGCTCCTCGCCGCGGCTGCGTGCGGGCCGTGGCAGCGCGTCGGAGGGCCGCCGCCGAGGCCGACGTCCACGGAGCAGGTGGTCTCGTTGTTCGATCCGACCATCGTGTACCGCCAGCTCGGCTTCGTCACCGGCACCGGCCAGATCCGGTTCGTCGGCACGGTGAATGTGCTCGCGGGCCGGTCCCCCGACACCGCGCTCGCCGTCGTCGGTTTGTCGATGCAGAACCGCTATCTGACGTTCCAGCGGGACCAGGACGGATTCTCGGCGAGCTACCGGGTCGAGCTGGCGTTCCGCCAGGGCACCATGCTCGTGCAGCAGGTCGTGCGCGACCAGCGGGTGGTGGTGGGCACCTTCGTCGAGACGCAGCGGGCGGAAGAGAGCATCATCTACCAGGGGATCTTCCCGGTGCCGGCCGGCGCGTACAGCCTCTCGATCACGGTTCGCGACCGGAACGGGCCGGGCGTAGGGCGGTTCGAGGGGCCGTTCACCGTGCTGCCGCTGGAGCCGCCGGCGATCGCGACGCCCATCGCCGTCTACCGGGCCGCGCGGCGCACCGACCTCGGCGCGACGCCCGACCTGGTGACCAATCCGCGCAGCACCGTGGACTACGGCACCGATTCGCTGCGGTTCTACGTCGAGACCTACGGGCTGCCGAAGGGCAGCCAGCTGGTGTCGGCGGCACTCGACAGCGCGGGGCAGGCGGTGTGGGCAGACACGACCGCCATCGACTCCGCGGAGGCGCTGCGGCCGTTCGTGTTCGCGGTGGCGCCCGCGCGTCTCACCCTGGGGCCGCACGAGCTGCAGGTCGGCCTCGCCGGCGGAGGCGTCGTCGCCAGGGCCCGCTTCCTGGTGGCGTTCTCCGGCCAGTGGATCGCGGCGAACTACGATGAGATGCTGTCGCTGCTCCGCTACCTCACGACGCCGGACTCGCTGAAGGCGCTGGCGCGGGCGGCGCCGGAGGACCGCGCGGCGGCGTGGCGGAAGTTCCTGCACGACACGGACCCCGATCCCTCGACGCCCGAGAACGAGGCGCTGGACCAGTACTTCCGGCGGCTGCTCGCGGCCAACGAGCTGTTCCGCGACGAGGGGACGCCCGGCTGGCTCACCGACCGCGGCGAGGTCTACATCACGCTCGGTTCGCCGGACCAGGTCATCGATCCGCGTCCCGACTACCGGGGGCGCGGCCGCACCATCGAGTGGACGTACGACCAGCTCAACCTCGCGGTCTATTTCGTCGATGATGCCGGCTTCGGCCGGCTCCGGCTCGACCCTCAGTCGCGCTCGGAATTCGACCGGGTCGTCAACCGCCTGCGCCGCGCCCGGTGACGCCGCTCCCGGGAGCGGTGGCTTCCGGAGCGGCGAATCGGGCGGCAGGCACCGCAACCGCCCCCAACGAGATCCGTCGGCGCGCCCTCCATGTCGCCGCGGGCGCGCTCGGTCCCCTGGCGGCGTGGCTCGGCCCGGGGATCGCGACCCCGGCGTTCGCCGCGCTGGTCGCGGTGGCGGGCGCCGCCGAGTGGGCACGGTTCCACTGGCCGGGCGTCGAAGCGCGGCTCGAGCGGCTCGCCCACGGAGCGATCCGGCCCTGGGAAGCCCGCAGCGTCAGCGGGGCGTCGCTGCTCGCGGTGGGCTTCGCCGTCGCCTGGTGGCTGTTTCCGGCCGCCGTCGCGGAACGGGCGATCCTGGTTGCGGCGCTCGCCGACCCGATGGCGGCGACCGTGGGCTCCCGGTTCGGCGGAGGCACCCGCAAGTCGTGGGTCGGTACGGCCGCGTGCGCGGTGACGGCGGCGCTGATGCTGCCGCTCACGGGCCTGCGAGTGGTGCCGACGGCCGCGGCGGCGGTCGTCGCGGCGGTGGCCGAGCGGGCGCCGTGGCACGGCGTGGACAACGTCGCCGTCCCGCTGGGCGTCGGCGCGGTGCTCTGGTGGCTGGGATGAGCGCCACCCGCACCCGGTGACCGGCGTGGCGCGCCTCTATCTGGTCGACGGCTACGCGCTGATCTACCGCGCTTTCTTCGCCATGCTCTCCCGGCCGCTCACCACGAGCCGCGGGGAGAACACCTCGGTCGCGTGGGGGATCACCAACTTCCTGATGCGGCTGGCCGAGCAGTACCGGCCCGACTACGTCGCGTGGGTGCACGACGCCGGCACGACCTTCCGGCACGAGCGCTACCCCCAGTACAAGGCGACCCGCGAGAAGCTCGACGCCGAGCTGCAACAGGACTTCGACCGGTCGTTGTTGCGCGTCGAGGCGCTGCTCGAGGCCTTCCGCGTCCCCCTGGTGGCGGTCGACGGCTACGAGGCGGACGACGTGATCGCGACCCTCGCCGAGCGCGGCGTGGCGGCGGGCCTCGACGTGGTGATCGTCTCGGGCGACAAGGACTTCTACCAGCTGGTGGGTCCGCACGTCGGCCTGCTCAACCCGGGCCGGGGCGGTCCGGCGGCGGTCGAGGAGCAGGTCGTGACGGCGGCGAACGCGGCCGAGCGCCTCGGCGTGCCGCCGGAGCAGACGGTGGACTTCCTGTCCCTGGTGGGCGATTCCGCCGACAACGTGCCGGGAATCCGCGGCGTCGGCGAGAAGACGGCGGTGAAGCTGCTCCAGCAGTACGGCACGCTCGACACGATCCTGGCCCGCGCCTCCGAGGTGGAGTCCAGGCGGATCAGGGAGGCGCTCCTCCGGGACGCCGAGCGGGCGCGGTTGTCGCGGGACCTGGTGACGCTGCGTCGCGACGTGCCGGTGCGCCTGGAGCTGCCGACCCTGGCGGCGCAGCCTCCCGATCGGGCCGCGCTGCTCGGCCTGCTGTCGGAGCTGGAATTCCACTCCCTCGTGCGGTCGCTGGGGGAGGGCGGAGGCGAGCGCGCGGCGACGGGCAGCTACGGGGTCGCCGACGCCCCGGACGCGGTCGAGGTCGTCGTGCGGCGCGCGCGGGCGGCGGGGACGCTGGCCCTGGCGGTGGCAGGCACGGCGCGCGACCCGATGCGCGCCGACCTGGCCGGCCTGGCGATCGCCGTGGCGCCCGGTGCGGCCAGCTACCTCCCGTTCGCGCACCGTCCGCCGGCCGACATCCTGGCCCACGCCGAGGTGACCAACCTGCCGCCGCCGTCCTCCCCCGCCCTGCAGAGCCTGGCCGCGCTGCTCGGCGACCCGGCGGTGGCGAAGGTCGGTCACGATCTCAAGTATGGATGGCTGGTCCTGCGCCGCGCGGGCGTGGAGCTGCGTGGAGCGGGCTTCGACACCATGATCGCGAGCTTCATGATCGAGCCGGGCCGGAGGTCGCACGGCCTGGACGAGCTGGCGCTGGAGCACTTCCAGCTGCGGCTGCGGCCCTTCGAGGATCTGGTCGGGAAGGGGCGGGACGAGCGGAGCTTCGCCGACGTCGCGGTCCCCGAGGCCGCGGACTGGTGCGGCGCCGCCGCCGACTACGCGCTGCGGCTGAGAGAGCGGTTCGTGCCGACGCTGGCGGACCACCGCCTGGAGCGGCTGTTCGGCGAAGTGGAGATGCCGCTGGTCGGCGTCCTGGCGGACATGGAGTGGGAAGGGATCGGAATCGACCGCGGGCACTTCGCGCGTCTGGCGAGCGAGATGCGCACCGAGCTGGGGGCGCTCGAGCGGCGCATCTGCGACGAGGCGGGCACCTCGTTCAACCTCAACTCCACCCCGCAGCTCAGGCACGTGCTGTTCGAGAAGCTCCAGCTGCCGGTGCTGAAGAAGGGCAAGACCGGCGCGTCGACCGACGCCGAGGTGCTCGAGGAGCTCGCCGGGCAGGGACACGCGGTGCCCCGGCTGCTGCTCGAGTACCGCGAGATCGCCAAGCTGCTGAGCACCTACCTGGACGTGCTGCCCAGCGAGGTGAACCCCGCCACCGGGCGGATCCACACCTCGTTCAACCAGATCGGCGCGGCGACGGGGCGGCTGAGCTCGAGCGACCCGAACCTGCAGAACATCCCGGTGCGCTCGGCCCGGGGAGAGGCCATCCGCCGCGGCTTCGTTCCGCGCCCGGGCCACCGGTTCGTGGTCGCCGACTACTCGCAGATCGAGCTGCGCCTGCTGGCGCACCTGTCCGGCGATCCCGCGTTCGTGGACGCGTTCCTCGCGGGCGGCGACATCCACCGGCAGACGGCAGCGCTGATCTTCGGCGTGGCGCCGGACGCGGTCACCCCGGAGATGCGCGCGCGCGCCAAGACGATCAACTTCGCCACCATCTACGGCCAGGGGCCCCACGCGCTGGCGCGGCAGCTCAACATCCCCTACGAAGACGCCCGCCGTTTCATCGACGACTACTTCGCCCGGTTCGCCGGGGTGCGCACCTGGCTGGACGGCACCGTCGCCGCAGCGCGCTCGCGCGGCTGGGTCGAGACGATCTTCGGTCGGCGCCGCTACATTCCCGAGCTGCGCGACAAGAACTTCAACATCCGCGCCTTCGGGGAGCGCACGGCGACGAACTCGCCGTTGCAGGGGTCGGCGGCGGATCTCATCAAGATGGCGATGATCGCGGTCAGCACCGCGCTGCGCACGCGCTACCGCGCGCGGCTGTTGCTGCAGGTGCACGACGAGCTGCTGGTGGAAGCGCCGGAGGCGGAGGCCGAGGCGGTCGCCCGTCTGGTCAGGGATTCCATGGAGCAGGCGGCCACCCTCCGGGTGCCGCTGGTCGCGACCGTCGGCATCGGCACGAACTGGCTGGATGCGAAGGCCGGCTGAGTTCTTGCTCGGCCCCCGGCCGCGGCGATACAATCTCGGGGCACAGGCTGATCGTCGCGGCACCGCGAGACGGACGGCGCGGCGTGGCCGGCGCCTCCCCGGAACCTAGACCCGCCACCTCGTGGCCGACCAGGTGACTTGGCAGGAATTCCCCCGCTGGCGCGACGGCCTGCGGCACGCCCTGGACGGCGGCCTGTGGCTGCATCGCTTCACGCTCGACAACCGGCCCATGGCGCACCTGGTGAGCAGCGACCGGGAGCGCCTGATCGCGTGGGGTCGTGCGGTCGGCCTCGACGCCCGGTGGCTGCAGTACAAGCCGCTGCGGGATCCGAGCACCGGGGTCCGCACGGCCGCCTGGCACTGGGACCTGTGGGGCGAGCTGCTGCCGCCGCGCTGAATCCGCCCGACGAGCGGCGTCCCCCGCCGAAACGCGGGGTCCGCCGCGCGGGCCCGCTCGGGAGTGTGCCGATGAGACTCGCGATCTTCGCGTTGGCGTGTGTCGGACTGACGGGCTGCACGGGCCGGCCTCCGGGCGGTGCGGCCGGCGACGACCCGGTGGCGAGCGTCAGGCAGCCCGGCGTGCCGCCGTACGCGGTGGAGCAGTTCGCCCACATCCTGCGGCACTCGGCGATCGGGATCTCGCCGAACCGCCGCTGGGTGGCGTTCCGGTCCGATGTCACGGGTCGCAGCCAGATCTGGAAGGTCTCGGCCGCCGGCGGGTGGCCGGTGCAGCTGACCTTCGGCGACACGCCGGTGAACGGCGCGGCCTGGGCGAAAGACGGAGCCAGCCTGGCGTTCGAGCGGGACTCCGGCGGGAACGAACGCTATCACCTGTTCTCGGTGCCGAGCGCCGGCGGCGAGCCCGAGTCGTTCCCGGCGGCGCCCGGAGCGCGCGATCAGCTGGTCGGGTTCTCGGACGACCGGCGCTTCCTGGCCTACGTCTCCGACTCGGGCCGGCCCGGCCATTTCGAGCTGTGGATCCGGGACCTCGGCACGAACCGGGCTCGCCGGGTCAGCTCCGATTCGATCAGCATCCTCGGCGGCGTGTGGTCACACGACAGCCGGTTCCTCGCCCTCACCCGCACCAACGACTTCGCCGACGTCGACGCCGTCCTGTTCGACGTGAACGCCGGCACGAGCCGACTGCTCACCCGCCACGCGGGGTCGAAGGCGTACACGCCGGTGGCCTTCTCCCCCGACGACCGCGAGCTGCTGCTCATCTCCGACGCGCGCGACGGCCTGCCGCGGCTGGCGATCGTGACGGTGGCGACCGACTCCCTGCGCTGGCTCGACACGGGCGACTGGCCGGTCGAGGCGGCCGGGTGGTCGATCAAGGGGAACATCGCGTACTCCGAGGACGTCGACGGCCGGGTCCTCACCTATCTCGTGCACCCGGACGGCTCCCACCGGAAGCCGATCGGCCCGCGGCGCGGCACGACGTTCTTCGAGGAGTTCTCCAACAACGGCAACCTGGTGCTGTTCTCGCATGCCGACGCGGCACGGCCCAGCGACTTGTGGCTGCACGACATCGCGCGGGACACGGCGTGGCAGCTGACCTTCGCCCAGACCGGCGGCGTGGACCCGGCGAACCTCCCGCCGGCCGCGCTGGTGCACTACCCCTCCTTCGACGGGCGGAAGATCTCCGCGTTCGTGACCGTGCCCTTCAACCTGCAGCCTGATGGATCGCATCCCGCCATCGTCATGGTGCACGGCGGCCCGTCGGGCCAGTGGACCGACGACTTCTCGCGCGACGTCGCCTACTACACGAACCACGGGTACCTCGTGATCCGGCCCAACGTCCGCGGGTCCACGGGCTACGGGAAGGCATTCGAGGATCTCAACAACGGTGACTGGGGCGGCGGCGACCTGCAGGACCTCGTCGCCGCGGCCGACTACCTGGTGGCCACCGGGTACGTGGCGCGCAGCAAGATCGCGGTCCTCGGCGGGAGCTACGGAGGCTACCTGACGCTCGCGGCGCTGGCGTTCACCCCGAACCGGTGGGCGGCCGGCGTGGACTTCTTCGGCATCAGCTCCCTCGCGACCCTGGCCCGGACCACGGAACCCCTGCTGCTCCCGTACCTCACCCGGGAGCTGGGCGGCCTGGCGGGACGAGGAGTCTTCCTGCGGGAGCGGTCACCGCTGTCGCAGGCGGAGGCGATCCGCGCGCCACTCCTGATTCTCCAGGGCGACAACGATCCCCGCGTGCCGGTCGGCGAGAGCCGCCAGATCGCGGACGCGATCCGCCGCCACCGGGGCGTGGTCGAGCTGTTCGTCTATCCGGGCGAGGGGCACGGGTTCCAGCGGCGGGAGGATCAGCTCGACAGCATGCGGCGGGCGGTGGAGTTCCTCGACCGCTACGTCAAGGGCCGGGGCTAGCGTCCCGTCGCGCCGGGCCGGCGCCCCGCGTCGTCGCCGCCCCGGTAGCCGGGCCACCAGTTGAGCCGCCCGGCGAGGTGCATCACCCCGGGAACCATCGCCACGCGGATCAGCGTGGCGTCGAGCAGCACAGCCACGGCCAGCCCGAAGCTGATCATCTGGACGGCCATGACCCGGGCGAAGGCGAACGCCCCGAACACGAGGATCATGATCAGCGCCGCGTTGGTGATCGTCGCCCCGGTCGCCGTCAGACCGTTGACCGTGGCTTCGTCGTTGTCCCGCGTCTCGTCGAACTCCTCCTTGATGCGCGAGAGCAGGAACACCTCGTAGTCCATCGACAGCCCGAAGACGATGGCGAACACCAGCACCGGGCTGAGGACGAAGATGGCCCGGGTGGGTCCCGCAAGGCCGAACAGCGCCCCGCCGACGCCCCACTGGAACACCACCACCGTGAGGCCGAAGGCGGCCGACACCGACAGCGAGTTCATGACGACGGCCTTGATCGGTACCAGCACCGAGCGGAACACCAGCGCCAGCATCGCCCCGGTCACCCCGAGGACCAGCACGACCAGCAGCGGGAAGAGGCTCAGCACCTTGTCCCGGAAGTCGAGGTTCGAAGGGGAGAACCCGCCCACGAGCATGCGCGCGTGGGCCAGCGCGGGCAGCCGGCGCGCGTCGATGCTCCGCACCTCGCGCACCGCCTCGAGGGAGCCGTCCAGCGAGACCGTGTCCCGCAGCACCACCTCGAGCAGGGTGGCGGTGCCGTCCCGGCTGACGAAGGTCCGGAACACGTCGGGCATGCGGTGGCGGGCGCGCGCCGTGTCGGCGTAGAGCTCGACGTACTGCCACAGCGGGATGCCCGGCCTGAGGTCGACCATGCCGCGCACCTGGGCCACGCGCGGGTTCGCGCGGATCGAGTCCGCCAGCGCGCGCAGGCCGCGGAGCCGGTCCACGTCCAGCACGGCGCCGCCGTCGGTCATCTGCACCACGACCTTGAGCGGGCGGAGCGTGCCGCCGTGGCCCATGTCCTCGAGCACGGCGAGGCCGCGGCCCGAGTCCGTGTCGGTGGGGAACCAGCCCACCACCGGCAGGCCGATCCGCAGCCACCGGGCCGGCAGCGCCAGCGCGACGATGACGGCCCCCGAGATCGCGACCGCGCGCCACGGGTTCCGGGCGATGGCGCGGGCGTAGCGGTTCCACCCGCGGCCGAAGCGGAACCGCCGCAGCCGGCGCGCCAGCCACAGCGGCTGGTCCATGTGGTGGCCAAGGATCGCGAGCACGGCGGGGAGGAAGGTGACCGACAGCGCGACCGACGTGGCCACCACGAACAGGCCGGCAAGGCCGATCGAGCGGGTCTCCTGGAGCGGCACCAGCATCAGCGCGACGAACCCGATCATCACCGTGCCGCCCGAGGTGATGACCGTGCGCGAGGCGGTGCGGATCGTCTCGGCGGCGGCCTCGAAGCGGTTCGGCGCGTAGTCCATTTCCTCCCGGAAGCGCGTCACGACCAGGAGCGAGTAGTCGATGCCGACCCCCAGCCCGATCATCGTCGTGAGGTTGAGGGCGAAGATGGACATCGGCACGATCGCCGCGGCGATCGCCACCAGCCCGAGGCTCACCGTGATGGCGATGAACCCGACGGCGATCGGCGCCAGCGCGGCGACCAGGGCGCTGAACGCCACCACGAGGAGCAGCATGGTCATCGGGAGCAGGCGCTGCTCCATGAGGCGCGAGTCGTCGGCCGCGATCGTCCGGATGTCGTAGTCGAAGGCGGGATCGCCGGTCACGTAGGTGAGGAAGTCGGAGCCGAACCGGCGCTGCACGCTCTCGACGGCCTCGCGCAGCCGCGGCGTGCGAGTGGTGACCGAGCTGTCCGCCGAGAGTCCGATCAGGATCAGCGTGACCCGGCCGTCCCGGCTGCGGAACGCCTCGTCCTCGGAGTTCCGCCAGCTCAGGGTCTGCAGCACGAAGGGCAGGCGGCGCAGCGCCGCGGTGAGAGAGTCGACGTAGACCCCGTAGCGGTGGCTGCGAATCGTGAGCGACGGGTGGCGGATCGCCACCGCCGCGAAGGCGGCGTACGGCGAATCGAACCGGTCGCGGATGAGGTCTTCGGCGACCATGGACTCGGAGTGCGAGAGATTCTCGCCACCGACGTGCAGCCGCTCGTGCAGGCGGCGCCCCATCGGGATCATCGCGGCGGTGAGAGCCGTCCACGCGACGACGATGGGCCAGCGCCACCGCACCACGGTCTTGGCGGGCAATCGGATCACGCACCAGCCTCTGTCAACGCGGCGCCGGGCCGGCGGCGGCTCGAGCGCCGGCGGAGCGGCGCATATTGCGCTGTCGCGCGAGGATTCGCAATTGGCGCGTTTGCCCGCGGTTGGCGCCGTCGCCAGATTGCGTGTCCGTGGGAACGTCCAACTCGCGCAGCGTGGTGATCCCGGCGCTGGTCCTGGTGCTGGTCGCCGCCGTCGCGGCCGACCTGGCGCGCCGCGTGCTCGGACACGCCGGGACGCCCGGTTCCGCCGCGGCCGCGGCGGCGCAGCCGGACTCCAACGCCACCGTCGCCGGCCGGACGGGCCGCGACGCGCACCCGCCCGGCGCGATCGCCACCGATCGACTCGACTCCGCCGCGCGGGCGGATGCGGTGCGGCGCATCGAGGACGAGGGTGCCGGCACCTACATGGCGGCCATGCTGGCGGAGAGCGACTCGGCCCTGCACCGCTGGGCCGACGACCGTGCGACCCGCCCGCTGCGCGTGGCGGTGCTGCGCGGCGACGGGGTGCCGGGATTTCGCGAGACGTACCTGGCCAACGTCGCCTGGGCCGTCGGTCGCTGGAACGGCGTCGGCCTCCCGGTGTGGCTCGAGCAGAGCCCGGACTCGGACGGCGCCGATATCGTGATCGCGTGGGTGGACCGGCTGGACAGCAATCGGACCGGCCGGTCCGATCTCACCTGGCAGCGCCGCGGCCCGCTGGTGAGAGTCCGGGTGACGCTCGCCACGCACCTGCCCGACGGCCGCCAGGTCCAGCCTTCCCAGATGGTGTCCCTCGCGTTGCACGAGCTCGGTCACGCCCTCGGCCTGGGTCATTCGTCGGCGAGGACCGATGCACTGTTCCCCGAGACGTCGGCGACCGACCTCACCGCCCGCGACCGCCGCACGGCGACGCTGCTCTACTCCATCCCGCCGGGGTCACTCAAGTAGCGGCGCTGCGCGCAGGCCGTGGCCACGCCCTCAACGAACGGTCGTCCCCGTCCCGGCTGCGGTAGCGCGCCCGGCGGCTGCGGCCATCCCGACGCGGTAGCCGTACTCGGCGTACCGCACCAGGCCGGAGAACGGGAAGTCGGCCGCCCACTCGTCGCCGGGCTGGTGGTAGTGGTCCCAGCGCCTGCCGAGAGCCTGTGACGCCTCGGCGCTGAGGCCCTCGAACGGCGGGGACGGAACGAGGAACACGGCGGGCACGCCGAGCCTGAGCAACGGGTAGTAGTCGGAGTTCGGGCTCGCCGGCGCCAGCTTCGCTTCCCAGCCGGCGCGCCGCGCGACCGCGACCGCGAGCAGACCGAGGGGCGACCGGTCGCCGCCCGCGATCTGCCAGTGGTCGGCGGGGGCGGGCGGCGCGCCGGCGTCGAGGTTGATCTCCGCCACGATGCGCCCTGGCGGCACGAGCGGGCGGGCGGCGAAGTAATCGGAGCCCAGCAGCCCGCGCTCTTCGCCGGTGGGCCAGAGGAACAGCACCGAGCGCGCCGGCCGAGGCCCGGCGGCCATCGCCTCCGCGATGGCCAGCAGCATCGCGCAGCCCGCGGCGTTGTCGGAGAACCCGTTGTAGATGGAATCCCCGCGCTGGTCCGGCGTCGAGATGCCGAGGTGGTCGAGGTGCGCCGTGTAGGTGACGAACTCGGCGCGCAGCGCGCTTTCCGCGCCCGGCAGGATCGCGGCGACGTTGTGGGAAACGAGCGGGCGCAGGTGGAGACCGATCCGCACGGTCACGCTCCGGCCCGGCAGCAGAGCCGGCCGGTCCGCGGACGAGCCCTCCGGCGGCTGCTCCGGTGCGAGGGCGAGGCTCAGCGCCGGGCTCGCGATCACGTCCGGGATGGGCGGAATGAACGACGAGACGGCGTGAACGCTGTCGGCGATGAACAGCCGCGAAGGGCCGCGGCTGCGGACGTAGAGCGCGTAGGTGCCCGTGTCCGGCGTGAGCTGGATCACGCCGGCCGCGCCGCGCGCGCGCAGCGTGTCGGCCGCGGCCATGTCGGCCCCGAAGGGACCGCGGACCAGGACGACGCGCCCGGTGAGGTCGGGCACGTCCCCGGGCTTCGCGAGCACGTCGCGGGCCGTGCCCACGTAGGCGAGCGGCCCCGCAAACGGGATCAGCGTCGCCAGGGTCCCGACGTTCGGCACGAAGTCGCGCGGCGTCGAGAACTCGCGCGCCGCGGACGCGAGCGAGTCCACGGTCAGCGAGAGGCGCGTGGCCGCCGTGTCGATCTCCGCCTCCGTGAGGGGGACGGTCTGGAAAAAGCTTCCATCGCGTCCGGCTCCCCGGAGGCCGAGGGCCTGCGCCGCGGTGGCCAGGTACAACGCGGCGAGGTCGTTGCCTCGCCGGCCCGTTCCCCTCCCCTCCAGCAGGTCGTGGGTGAGGAAGTAGGTGTGCGCCCGCAGGGCCAGCGAGTCGATCGCGGGTACGCCGGAGAGGTGCGGGCGGCCGGGAGCCTGCTGTGCGACGGCCGGGGCAGTCGCGGCAAGCACAAGTGCGGTAATGACTTTGCGTGTCATGCGTGGATGCTACCGGGGCCCCTGGCGCCGCGGCAAGCACCGGAGCAGTATTCGCCTCATGGCGGCGAGAATCCCTCGTCGAGTCCTTCCGGTGCTCGAGGACGCGCACCCTCGAGCCGCCACGCTGCAGGACGAGCTCGATCGGCGCGCGAAGCCGGGCGAACTGTGGCACGCGGAGGGTTCCGACGGCTCGGTCCGGTGCGTGGCGTGCGGCCATCGCTGCCTGGTGCGCGAGGGCCGACGCGGCGTCTGCAAGGTTCGCTTCAACCGGGCGGGGACGCTTTACGTGCCGTCCGGTTACGCCGCCGGGGTGCAGGTGGATCCCGTGGAGAAGAAGCCCTTCTTCCACCTCCTGCCCGGCTCGGACTGCCTGACCTTCGGCATGCTCGGCTGCGACTTCCACTGCGGCTACTGCCAGAACTGGCTGACCTCGCAGGCGCTGCGCGACGCCGAGGCCGGGAGCCTCACCGCCGACGTGCCCGCCGACACGCTCGTGGCGCTCGGGCGGCAGCACGGGGCTTCGGTCGTGGCGTCATCCTACAACGAGCCGCTGATCACCGCGGAGTGGGGCGTGGAGGTGTTCCGCCACGCGCGAGCCGCGGGCCTCAAGACCGCCTTCGTCTCGAACGGCAACGCGACGCCGGAGGTGCTCGACTACATCCGCCCGTGGACCGACGGGTTCAAGATCGACTTCAAGGCGATGCAGGACCGCGCCTACCGGTCGCTGGGCGGCGTGCTGCAGCATGTGGTCGACGCCATCCGGATGGTCCAGGAGCGCGGCTTCTGGTCCGAGATCGTGACGCTGATCGTGCCAGGCTTCAACGACGACGGAGACGATCTCCGGCGGATGGCGGACACCATCGCCGGGATCTCGCCCGCCATCCCCTGGCACGTGACGGCGTTTCATCAGGACTACAAGATGACGGACCCCCGGAACACGACGATCGAGGACCTGCTGCGCGCCTGCGAGATCGGGCGCGCCGCCGGGCTCAAGTTCGTGTACGCGGGGAACCTCCCCGGACGCGTGGGCCGGTGGGAGCACACCTGGTGTCCCGATTGCGGGGACCTGCTCATCGAACGGCACGGCTACCAGATCCGCCAGCAGCGTGTCACCCCCGCGGGGCTCTGCCCGTCCTGCGGTGCCCGCATCCCGGGAATCTGGTCCTAGGGATCGACCGCCTCGGGCATCCCGTCCGGCCGCCCGACGGAGCCGCCGGCGACAGCTCCATGGCCGCCAGGCACGGGGCGGCCCGCCGTGATTGATGGCGCCATCGCTCCCCGCTAGGTTGCAGGGTATCCACTCAGGAGCCGCACCATGGTGACCGCCGACCAGGTCCGCGACGCGTTGCGCGCCGTCAAGGATCCGGAGCTGAACCTGAACGTGATCGACCTCGGTCTGGTCTACGAGGTCGAGGTGAGCGAGACCGGCGAGGTGCACGTCGAGATGACGCTGACTTCCCCGGGCTGCCCGGCCGGGCCCGAGATGCTGTCCGAGGCGCAGGAGACGGTGGCGAAACTGGACGGCGTGACGAAGGCGAATGTCGAGCTGGTCTGGGAACCGTACTGGACGCCGGAGAAGATGGATCCGCGGGTGCGATCGCTGCTCTGGGGTTAGCCCGCCAGCGCCTCCAGGAACCGCTCTCCCAGCAACTCCGCCTGCCATTTCCGGAGCTCCGGAATGTCGCCCAGGACGGCGGCCTTCCTGGGTCGTGCCCGGGCGACCGCCTCGAGTGTGCCCTTGGGGCACAGGACTCCGGGCTCGAGATGCAGCCGCTCGGCCATCTCGTTCCGGGTCCGCTTGAGCCGCTCCACCGCCAGGTCGAAGGCGGGATCCACGACGCGACGCTCCGAGCGCGGGAACCGCGGCAGGTCCTTCTCCGGCAAGGCGAGGCCGCGCTCGATCACCGCCAGCAGTGAAGCCCCGCGCTCCGTCACCAGACGCGGCGAGAGGCCCCGCACCTTCGTCAGATCGTCGCTCGAGCGCGGCGGAGTCGAGCTCATGGCCAGCAGGGCCTCGTTCGACACGACCCGGAAGCTCGCACGGTCCAGGTCGGCCGCGATGGACTCGCGCCATGGTATCAGCTCGCGCAGCACCGCGAGGCCGCGCCGGTTCAGCGCCCGCGCTCCCTTGATGCGCAGGTAGGCGTCACCGTTGGTCTCCACCGGGGTCCAGCGGACGCCCTCCAGTCGCCGGAACTCCTCCGCGGCCCAGGACAGCCGGCCGAGCTTCTCGAGATCCGCCCGCAGCCGCTCCCGCAACGCCAGCAGGTAGCAGGTGTCGGTGGCGGCGTACTCGAGCATCTCGGCTGGGAGCGGCCGGCGCGACCAGTCGGCGCGCTGGTACTTCTTGTCGAGCGTGACGCCGAGGTGTTTCTCGAGCAGCGCCGCCAGCCCCACCGCCGGCTCACCCAGGAGATGCGCCGCGATGCGCGTGTCGAACAGGTTCCGGGCGTGGAAGCCGTAATCGCGATCCAGGATGCGAAGGTCGTAGTCGGCGTCGTGAAACACGACCTCGACGGCCGGATCGGACAGCAGCGCGCCCAGGCTGGACACGTCGGTCACGGTCAGGGGATCGACGACGGCCGTCTCGGCGGGGCTCGAGAGCTGGATGAGGTAGATGCGGTCGACGTGCCGATGGAAGCTCGCCGCCTCCGTGTCCAGCGCGACGAGCGGCTCGCGCTTGACCCGGCGCATCAGCGCTGCGAACTCCTCGTTGTTGCGCACGAAGCGGTGAGGAGAGCGCCGATTGGAGGTCCGCACCATGACTGTGAAGGTTGTCCGCGCCGTCGAGGTGGCGCAACTGCCGCTGGAGGCATTATCCACCTCTCAACACAAAAGTGATCAAGATATTCAACATCAATATGTTGATAGACCCTCGTATGTGCATTGCCTCAACTTGATAATGCGATTGTGTCGTGATACTTCTTCGTTACTGTCGCGTTAGTCTCTTGTATTCGTGGCGGCATCTCCAAGACACTGATATCCGGCATGGCGAGCTACGTAACCGCGCCCCGGCGCAGTAGTTTTACGGCGCGCTTCGAGCTGCCTGATGCCAGCAACCCTCAACCCGAACGACTCAGTGAGCGGATTCCCCACAGTCGAGATCACCGTCTACCCGTACGAGTGCGATGCGTACGGTCACGTGAACCAGGCCGCCTACCTGCTGCTGTTCGAGCGCGCCCGTTGGGATGCGCTCGCCGGCGGGCCCGGCCAGGACCTGTTTCGCCGTCACGGGGTGTGGCCGGCGGTGCGGCGCGCGACGGTGGACTACCAGGCCCCCGCCCATCCGGGCGACGTGCTGCGCATCGAGACCGAGGTGCAGAAGCTGGGCGGCAGCTCGCTGGAGCTGCGGCAGCGGGCCACACGCACGGGGGATGGGGCGCTGATCGCGGAGCTGCAGATCGTGTTCGTGATGATCGACAACGCGGGGAAGCCCACCCCGATGCCGGCCGAGGTGGCCGCGGCCTTCGGCGGCCGGCCCACGGCGCGGCCGGGCGATGTGGCGCGCCATGACGTCGGTGACGTTTCGCTGGCCGTGGACGCGCGCGGCGACGGCCCGGCCCTGCTGCTGGTTCACGGGTTCCCGCTCGATCACTCGATGTGGGCCCACCAGGTGGCGACACTGGCCCGGTGGCGCCGGATTGCGCCGGACCTGCGCGGGGCCGGTACCTCCGACGCACCCGCCGGCGGCTATTCGATGACGACCTACGCCGACGATCTGGCGCGGCTGCTCGACCGGCTGCACGTGGAGCGTGCCGTGGTCGTCGGACTGTCCATGGGCGGATACGTCGCGTTCGAGATGCTGCGCCGCCATCGCCAGCGGTTCCTGGGGCTGGTGCTGGTGGACACGCGCGCGGACGCGGACGGCCCGGAGCAGCGCCGGGGGCGCGACGACCTGATCGAGCTGGCACGCGCCAGGGGCGCCGGGGCGGTGGCCGAGCGAATGGTGCCGCGGCTGCTGGGCCGCTCGACCCAGCAGACGCAGCCCAACATCGTCGACCAGGTGAAGGCGATGGTGGCGCGGACGCCGGTCGCCGGTATGGTGGGCGCCCTCGGCGCGATGAGGGACCGGCCGGATTCGACGCCGCTCCTGGCGACCATCGACATCCCAACACTCGTGGTGGTCGGAGCCGAGGACGAGGTGACGCCGCCGGCACAGGCTCGCGCCATGGCCTCGGCCATCCCCTCGGCCACGCTGACGATGATCCCTGGCGCCGGACACCTTGCTCCCCTGGAAGCGCCCACGGCCGTGACGCGTGTCGTCGCGGAGTTCCTCGAGGCGCTGCCGAAACCCTGACACCGACAGGGATGGCCGAAAGTAACGAAGCCCCGAGGGAACGGTCGCCTCGGGGCTTCGTCGTCGTTCGGGACGGCTAGGACGTCTTCTTCTGCGGCTTCCCCGGGGGTGTGGGGCTGTTGAACACGTCGCGGTTCAGCGCGATGTAGTCCTTCCACTGGGGCGGCACGTCTTCCTCCGGGAAGATCGCCGTCACGGGGCACTCGGGCTCGCACGCGCCGCAGTCGATGCACTCGTCGGGGTGGATGTACAGCATCTTCTCGTCTTCGTAGATGCAGTCGACCGGACACACCTCGACGCAGGCGCGGTCCTTGACCCCGATGCACGGTTCGACAATGACGTACGGCATGCCCTGCTCCTCGAGCTTGGCGGTCGGACGAATTCAGAGAGGATTCGGCGAAATTGAGACGGGCGTGTCCACGCTGTCAAGTACGCAAACGCGCTCCACCGCAAGCCGGTGCCGATGTGTGGCCGGAGTCGGATGAACGGAAACCCTCCCGATCAAACCGGGAGGGTTTCCGTCCGCTTCGCTTCCGGGAGGACGCGAGGAGTCGCCCGCCCGCGGAGCCATTCTATCGGGGCGCCGTCACCGGGTCGTCACCAGGTCCGGCTGCGCCGGCGTAGGAGCCTGGTCGGCCGCGCCCTCGGCGAGCTGCGCCTGAATGGTGCGCGTGATGTGCATCGAGCAGAACTTCGGGCCGCACATCGAGCAGAACTCCGCCGACTTGAAGTACTCGGCCGGCAGCGTCTCGTCGTGGTACGCCCGGGCACGGTCCGGATCGAGCGACAGGCGGAACTGCTCGTTCCAGTCGAAGGCGAACCGTGCGCGGCTCAAGGCGTCGTCGCGATCGCGAGCGCCGGTGCGGCCGCGTGCGATATCGGCGGCGTGGGCGGCGATCTTGTACGCGATCACGCCCTCGCGCACGTCGGCGCAATTCGGCAGACCGAGGTGCTCCTTCGGCGTGACGTAGCAGAGCATGGACGCGCCGAACCAGCCGATCATCGCCGCGCCGATCGCGCTGGTGATGTGATCGTAGCCGGGCGCGATGTCGGTCACCAGCGGGCCGAGGGTGTAGAACGGCGCCTCGTGGCAGATCTCCTGCTCCTTGCGGACGTTCATCTCGATCTGGTGCATCGGGATGTGCCCGGGGCCTTCGATCATGACCTGGACGTCGCGCGCCCAGGCCCGCGTCGTCAGCTCGCCCAGCACCTCCAGCTCGGCGAACTGCGCGCGGTCGGACGCGTCGGCGAGCGAGCCCGGCCGGAGGCCGTCGCCGAGGGACAAGGACACGTCGTGGGCACGGGCGATCTCGAGCAGCTCGTCGAAGTGGGTGTAGAGCGGGTTCTGCTCGCGGCGCTGCGTCATCCAGGCGGCCAGCAGCGAGCCGCCGCGGCTCACGATCCCGGTCACGCGGCCGAGGGCGAACCCCAGGTGCTCGCGCAGGATGCCGCAGTGGACGGTGACGTAGTCCACGCCCTGCCGGGCCTGGTGCTCGATGTTGTCGAGCAGCATCTGGGGCGTGATGTCGGCGACGTCGTCCACCGACTGGATGACCTGGTAGATGGGGACCGTGCCGATGGGCACCGGGCTGGCGGCGATGATCGCCTCACGGATCTCGTCGATCCCGCCGCCGGTCGACAGGTCCATCACCGTGTCCGCGCCGAAGTGCACGGCGAAATGGAGCTTCTCCAGCTCGCCCTGCACGTCGGAGGTCACCGCCGAGTTGCCGATGTTGGCGTTGATCTTCACGCCGGCCACCGTACCGATGCCCATCGGGTCCAGCCGCCCGGCCAGATGGTGCACGTTCGCCGGGATGATCAGCCGCCCGCGGGCGACCTCGCTCCTCACCAGCTCCGGCTCCAAGCCCTCCCGCTCGGCGACGCGCCGCATCGCGGCGGTGATCTCGCCGCGGCGGGCGTAATGCATCTGCGTGACGCAGTCGCTCATGTGATCCCCCGTGGTGCCAACGCAAAACGCCTCCAGCGCGGGAACAGGGGCTCCGCGCGGGAAGCGTCTTTGACCTGGTGACTCCCTACGCCGGTCTTAGCCGGGTCAGGTTCAAAGGGTCTGATCTCAGCCCGCCGGAGCGGGCACCCCTGTCATTGAATCCAATGTAGGACTGCCCGGATTCCGGGACAAGCAGCGGCCCTCAGTGAGCCGCGGCGCTCCCGGGAGACGCAGCCGGACGCGTCAGCGAGTCGCGGTCCACGATGCCGACCGGGACGGCCACAAGCGGCGCCACCAGCTCGTGGTGTAGCGCGTGGTAGACGGTCTCGACGGCGCGGCGTCCGATCACCTCGGGATACTGGATGGCGTCGGCCTTGAGGGCGGTGCCCTTCTGGATGGCGGAGCGGGCCTCGCCGGTCGCGTCGAAGCCGACGATGAGCACGCCGGTCCGGCCGGCGGCGAGGACCGACGCGAGCGCGCCGAGCGCGCAGTCGTCGTTGCTGCCGAAGACGCCGGCCAGGTGCGGCTGCGACTGCAGCAGGTTGTCCATCTTGTTCTTCGCCACGTCGCGCAGGCCGCGCTCGACCGCGGGTGCCGCGACGATGTGGATGCCGGGATAGCGCGCGATCGCCTCGCGAAAGCCGCGCACCCGGTCAATGACGCTGGAGACCGTGGGTTGGTCGAGGATGGCGACGTCCCCGTGGCCCTTCAGGAGCGAGGCGAGATATTCGCCCACCAGCCGCCCGCCCTGGGCGTTGTCGGACGCGATGTGCGAGGTCACGTGTCCGCCGGCCGCCGAAATGTCCACGGTGAAGACGGGGATGCTGTCGCGGTTGGCTTCCTCGACCGCCGACACGATCCCTCGCGTGTCCACCGGGGCGATGACGATGGCGTCCATCTTCTGGGTGACGAAGTTCTCGACCTGGGACGTCTGGCGGGCGAGGTCCCATTCCCCGGCGACGACGTGAAGGTCCACGCCGAGGCTGTCGGCGGCCTTGAGCATCCCCCGCTTCAGGTCCTGGTAGAAGACGTGGGCTTCGGTGAGCAGCGTGACGCCGACCTGCGGCCGGGTGTGAGCGGCCTGCTTCGCGCAGCCGGACAGGACCCCCACGCCGGCCAGCCCGGCGATGGCGATCAGGCCGAAGGAGCGGGCGGCGATGCGACTCTTCACGGGGACTCCTCTCGCCATTGGGCGGTCTCCACCACGACGGTCGCGATCTCGAACGGCCGCAGCTCGAGGCGCACGGTGTGCGCCGTCACGGCCAGCGGCGCGCCGGGATCCTCCAGGAAGTTGCTCTGGTACGCCGAGCGGACGGCCGGCCGCAGCGTCACGGTCGCACTCGCGGGACGACCGGTCCATTCGACCAGGCGCAGAACCAGCGCCCCGGAATCTTCGGCGCGCTTGACCCACGTCAACTCCACACCGGGGGCGTCGACCGAGGCGAACGACGCGCTGCGCCCCAGTGCACCCGCGTGAGCCGGCTCGCGGGCGGCCAGCACCGGTGTGTTGTACTCCGCCGCGACCCGCTCGGTGCGCGCGCGGCGCCAGTCCCCGGCGTGCGGGAAGACCGCGAACCGGAACCGATGGGGCCCGCGATCGGCCAGCGAATCGGGCCACAGCGGCGAGCGGAGCAGCGAGAGCCGCAGGACGCTGCCGTGGCAGTCCCATCCGTACTTGGAGTCGTTGAGGATGCTGACGCCGTAGCTCGAGTCGGACAGGTCGGCCCAGCGCTGACCCGAGACCTCGTACTTGGCCCGCTCGGCCTGCGTGCGCGGCCGGCAGGAGCGGCCGATGGTCCCGTAGGGGATCTCGTACGTCGCCGAGTCGGGGCTGACGCCCAGCGCGAACGCGACCTTGAGCAGCTTGTGCGTCTCGTGCCACTCCACGTCGTTCACGACGTCCAGGTACGCGGTCTCGCGCCCCAGCACCAGCGTCTGGGCGAAGGTCGAATGGCCCCACCGGCGGGTGAAGCCGATCCGGGCGGCGTCGGCGCCCGCGCGCCGCCACAGGCTGCCGATCTCTGTCACCGGCCACTCCTGGCCGGTGTAGCCGATGTCCCACGCGTCCCATTCCTGCGGCACGTCGCCGAACACCTGCAGGGTATTGGCGCGCCCGCCGGGCGCCAGCGCCTCCCGCCGACTGCGCTTGTCGAACAGCCGCGTGATCTCGCCGGTCGAGGTGTCCACCTCGACGCGGAGCCAGGCATTCTCGAGCCAGTTCGGCCCGACCGTGGGGGCGCTCGTGCGGCTCGCGATCGGCCGCCGCGGCTCGACGTGCAGCACCTCGGCACCGAGGGCGGGCACCGCGGGGGCCAGCACCGTCGCGGTGTCGGCGCCGCCCAGGGGCACCCGCACCGTGGCGGTGCGCGCCCAGGTCAGGGGGTTGAAGACCACGACCGGAACGGTGCCGCGAGTTCCGCCGCGCGTGTCCATCCGCGCGCGCAGGCCGGCGAAAGCGCGTGCCGTCACGGTGTCGAGCGTGGCCCAGGCGCTATCGTACTGCGCGTCGGCGTCCAGGTACACCTGGTGGATGCCGGAGCCGGGCAGGATGTCGTGGAACTCGTTGAACAGGACCCGGTGCCAGCCGCCCTCGAGCGACGCGCGCGGGTACGCGGCGGTGTCCACGGCCGCCAGCGCCTCCGCCGTGCGCAGCAGGGTTTCGCTGTGGCGCGCCGACCACTTCTGGCGCGCCTGGGTCGTGTAGGTGCCGCGGTGCTTCTCGAGGTACAGCTCGTCCCGCCACACGGGGAACGTGGAGTCGGGCTGGGAGGCCCGGAGCGTCGCCAAGGCGTGATCTGGGTTGTCGTACTGCATCACCGGGAACGTGGGTACGCGCCGCAGCCGCTCCGCCCGCTGCAGCATCTCGATCGTGGGCCCGCCGCCGTGGTCGCCGACACCGTACAGCACGATCTGGTGGTGGATGCCGGCGTTCCGCCGCACGTCGTCGAGCCGGTCCTTGATCAGCTGGGCGGGAGCGAGGTCGTGGTCGTAGCCGAACGGGTTGTAGGTGAACAGGCGCGTTCCGTCGCGCCCCTCCCACCAGAACGCGTCGTACGGCAGCTGGGTGGAGTCGTTCCACCGGATCTTCTGCGTCACGAAGTAGTCGAGCCCCGCCTGGCGGTAGATCTGCGGCAGGGTCCACGGATACCCGAACGAGTCGGGCGTCCAGCCCACGCGCGCCCGGTGGCCGTAGCGGCGCTGGAAGTAGCGTTGTCCGTAGAGCCCCTGCCGCGCCAGCGACTCGCCGGAGGGGATGTTCTGGTCGGGCTCGACCCACCAGCCACCGACGATCGCCCACTGGCCCGCGTCCACCGCGGCGCGCAGGGAATCGGCGAGCGTGGGCTGGAGACGGTCCATCGCGTCGTAGTAGGCGGCGGCGCTGCCCGCGAACACGTACCCGGGGAACATCGCCGCAAGCTTGAGCGAGGTGCGCCAGGTGTTCGGAATCACGTCGCCCGACGTTTCGCTCCACGGCCACAGCCACGCGGCGTCGATGTGGGAGTTTCCCACGAGGTGCAGCGTGTCGCGGCGGATCCGGGCGGCGAGCGGCGCGTAGGCCGAGGCGTAGCGATCGACCAGCTGGGCGTAGGCCCGCGGCTGGGAGCCGTTCAGGGCCGCGAGCCACTCGTGAGGATCCGGACGCGCGATCGCGGGCGCCTGGCCCGCCAGCTGCTGGGCGTATCCGTAGCCGTCGGCGAACTCTGCATAGCCGGCGTCGCGGACCTGGGCGGCAGGGAACGTCCACCAGGGGCGGCCGGCCTCGAGGCTGATCCGCACCGCGAGCGTGTCGCCCGCGCGGCACGGTGCACACAGCTCGAGCGCCCCGTCCCGCCACGACCCCTGGGCGCCGTTGACCTGGTAGCGGGCGCGCGGTCCGAACTCGGCGACCGCCAGATCCACCGCCTGCCCGGCGAGGGCGCGGGGCACGATCAGCCGCACCTGGGCGTGCCGGCCCGCAGCGGAGGAATCCGTCACCCAGGTCCCGGTCGAGAGGCGCCCGCCCCAGACCCTGAGCAGCCAGTCGGGGTCCACGGGCAGCGCGACCCGACGCACCACGCCCGCCGACGTCACGGTCACGGCCAGTGGGGAGGCGCCCAGGGCCGCGTTGCTGAGGTCGTCGAAGCGGGCCCGGAGGTGAAGGGATCGAGGAGTGCCCGGAGCGAGCACGGTCAGCGATTCGGCCGCCCAGCTCGAGGTGTCCTGCGTCACCCGCGTGACGGCTCCGCCCAGACTGTCCCGTCCCCAGACGGTGACCGTGAACGTGGCCGGCACCTCGAGGCGGTCCCGGTTCCACAGCGGTGGCTCGGTGGAGCGGAGCGTGGAAGCGGTGACCGTCGCCGCGGGGTAATGGTGCGAGTGCACGTCGGCCGGCCGGCGGTATTGCCAGCGAATGCCGTCGAGGCTCGCTTCGCCCGGCGCCCGAGCCAGCCGCCCGAGCACGCCGAAGCCGCCGCTCCGGTTCACGGCCTCGAGCAGCATGCTGTTCCAGCCCGCGGCCAGCCGGAGCGCGGCCGTGTCGCTGCCCGACTGCATGCCCCGTGCGACGACGTGGACCCAGACGCGCTGGCCGTTGAGCCAGGCGACCAGGTCGTCGTCGCTGTCCATGACCAGGAGCACGGTGCGCTCGTCCGGCGAGTAGACGTAGGCGTGCGCGTAGGCCGTGCTGCGATCGGTCGTGCCGGTGAACAGACGGTTGAGATCGATGCCGCCCAGGGAGTCGGCGTCGGCGACGACGAACCGGCCGCCCGCCACCGAGTCCCCGGAGTCCGGCAGGATCGCCGCCGTCCCGCCGAGATAGTCGTGCAGCGGACCGTCGGCCGCCGGGACGGGTCCGCGCACCAGCCAGCGCCGGATCGGGACGTCCTGGGCCCGCAGGGGAGCGCTCGCGAGGATCGCGGCGAGCGCGGCGCACGCGACCGGCGTCAACCGTGACGACATGGGGACCCCTTTCCGGATACGGCTAGATCCGCGCGGCCCGCGCGCGGCGGCGGGCGTCGGCCCGCTTCATCCACACGTCGAACAGCACCGCGAGGAGGATGATGACGCCCTTGGCGATCTCCTGCCAGAAGGACTGCACGCCGAGCAGGTCGAGCGCGTTGTTCAGCACGCCGATGAGCAAGGCGCCGGTGAGGGCGCCCCACGCGGTGCCGACGCCGCCGAACAGCGAGGTGCCGCCGATCACCGCCGCGGCGATGGCGTTCAGCTCGTACAGCATGCCGGCGTCGGGGCCCCCGCTCCGGAGCTGGCCGACGAGCAGCACCGCCGCGAGGCCCGCACACGCCCCGGAGATGGCGTAGGTGCCGAGCTTGACCCGGCCGACCGCGACGCCCGACAAGCGCGAGGCCTCCTCGTTGCCGCCCACCGCGTACACGTGGCGCCCGAACCGGGTGCGGACGAGCACGAAGGCGCCGGCACCGACCAGAGCCAGCATGACGAGGGCGGGAACCGGAAAGCCACCCGGCAGGCCCGGCATCGGAAGGCGCCCGCCGCCGACGGTGTGCAGCGCGTCGAGGGCGGCGACTTTCGGCCCGTACAGCGGATCGCCCGGGTCCGGGAACCCGATGGGGACGCCGCCGGTGACGAGGCGCGCCGCGCCCCGGGCAGCCGTCATCGTGGCCAGCGTCACGATGAACGGCGCGACGCCGAGCCGCGCGACCACGCTGCCGTTGAGCAGGCCGACGGCGGCACCGGCTCCGATGCCGACGAGGCCCGCCAGGACCGCGGCCCCTCCCGGTCCCACCAGCCGCAGCACTTCGCCGCTGGTCAACGTCGCGGCTGCGAGGACACCCGCGAGTCCGACGAGCGAGCCGACCGACAGATCGATCCCCGCCGTGATGATGACGAAGGTGCCCCCGAGCGCGATGATGCCGTTGATGGAAACGTGCAGCAGGATGGTGGTGAGATTGGCGCGACTCATGAAGCCTGGGATCAGCACGCCGGCCACCAGCACCAGGCCCGCCAGCGCGAGCGGCACGCCCAGGCGTGCGGCGCGAGGCGCGCTCACGCGGCGTGCGACTCCGGCAGGGCGAGCGCCAGGACGCCCTCCGCGGTGGCGCCCGAGGCGGCGATCTCCCCCGCCAGCCTGCCCTCCCGCATCACCACGATGCGGTCGGCGAGCGCCAGCACCTCGGGCAGCTCCGAGGAGATGACCAGCACGGCCTTGCCGCCGTCGGCGAGTTCGCGGATCAGGTGGTGCAGCTCCGACTTGGCGGCCACGTCCACGCCGCGGGTCGGCTCGTCGAAGATGAGCACGTCCGCATCGGCCAGCAGCCACTTGGCCAGCACGACCTTCTGCTGGTTGCCGCCCGACAGCGTTCCCGCCTCGCGGTCGATGTCGGGAGGCCGCAGCTCCACGGCCTGCGTCTGCCGGGCCGCCGCCTCGCGCTCGGCGCGCAGCCGGACGACGCCACGACGCGAGAAGGACCGGAGGGTCGCGAGCGTGACGTTCTCGCGCACGTTCATGCCGAGCACCAGTCCCTGCGTCTTCCGGTCCTCGGGCAGGTAGACGACGCCCCGCGCGATGCCCTCGCGCGGGGACGACGGCCGGTACGGTGCGCCGGCCAGCGTCATCGTGCCGGTGTCGAACGGGTCCGCGCCGGCCAGGCACCGGGCCACCTCGGTTCTGCCCGCGCCCACGAGGCCGGCGAGGCCCACGACCTCCCCGCGCCGCAGCGTCAGGGACACCGCCGAGAAGCGGCCCTGTCTTCCCAGGGCCCGCACCTCCAGCAGCGGCTCTCCCGGCGCGGGACGGGCGGAGGCGAGCCGCGCGTACTCGACGTCGCGCCCCACCATCTGGCGAATGAGTCCGGCGTCGTCGATCTCCGCGGCGGCCCCGGTGAACACCCGCCGGCCGTCGCGCAGGACCGTGATCTCGTCGGCGATGCGGCGCACCTCCTCGAGGCGGTGCGAGACGAAGATGACCGCGATGCCGCGTGCGCACAGGCGCCGGATCTGCTCGAACAGGCGACCGGTCTCGACGTTGGACAGCGCGGCGGTGGGTTCGTCCAGCGCGATCAGCCTGGCGTCGCGCTCGAGCGCGCGGGCCAGCTCGACCAGCTGCTGCTCCGCGACCGACAGGTCCGCCGCGGGCGTCGTCGCATCGAACTCGGCCCCGAGCGAGCGGAGCGCCTCGCGCGAGCGGGCTGCGGCATCGCGCCGGTCGAGCAGCCCGCGGCGGCCGGGCTCCATGCCGAGGAAGATGTTGGCGTCGGCGCCGAGCTGCGGAACCAGGGAGAGCTCCTGGTACATCACGGTGATGCCCGCGCTCAATGCCTCGCGCGGCGCCGCGAACGTGACCGGCGAGCCGTCGAGCGACAGGGTCCCGGCGTCCGGCCGCTCGGCCCCCGCGATGATCTTGAGCAGGGTGGACTTGCCCGCACCGTTCTCGCCCACCAGCGCATGGACCCGACCCGCGCGCACCGCGAGATCCACGGCGTCCAGTGCCACGACCCCGGGGAACCGCTTCGTGACGGCGCTCAGCGTGAGGAGCGGCGAGGCAGGGGAGGCGGGGACCGCGGGCACGGCCGGTCGCGTCACATCGTGCGGACGAGTCGCAGGATCCGGAGGGCCATCACGACCGCCAGTGCCAGGAGGCCGATGGCCGCCCCGACGTTGATCGCCCGCATCATCTTGGCCGAGATGAACCGCCGGGTCCACGCCACGATGCCGGACAGGACCATGCCGTAGAGGATAGCCCCCGTCACCAGTCCCGCGAAGAACCATCTCCGCGCGACGTGGTGCGTGCTGTCGACACCCGCCGATGCCATGGCCCCCGAAGCGGCCAGCCACAGCCAGAAGAAGACGGCGAACGGGTTCGCCATCGAGAGCGCTACCCCCACGGCGAAACCGACGCGCTTGCGCGGGGGGTCGGAGAGGTGGTAGTCGGGGTTCTTCGCCGACGCGCGGAAGGCGCTCCAGGAAAGGAACAGCAGGATCAGGACGCCGATGAATCCGATGGTCACCCGCAGCGGCAGGCTCTCCATCAGGAGCCCCGAGCCCAGGATGCCGACCGCGGCCCAGAACGAGTCGCCGATGACCGAGCCGAGCGCGACCAGGAACGCTGCCAGGAACCCGACCGCCAGGCCGCGCCGGACGATCTCCAGGTTCACCGGTCCGACCGGCGCACAATAGAGGACGCCGACGGCGATCCCGAGTCCAAAAGGCAGGAACTGGAACATGGGCCCGGCCAATGTAGCGCGGTTTCGGTCCTACCAGTAGGATCGAACCATGCTCGGGATGGTGCTGGCCGTGCTGGCCGGCCTACCGACCCCTCAGGACACGGCGACCCTCGACGCCCCGGTCTACGCGAACGAGGCGTACGGGGTTTCCCTGCCCCGCCCCTTTTCCGACTGGGTGTTCGAGCCCGGGGTCGGCCCCCAGACGACGACGGTCATCTTCCACCCGCGGGCCACGGCGCTCCGCGAGCAGCTGTGGGGCGCGCTCGTCCTGGCGACCTTCCCCGGCCAGGTCCTGTTGCGCCAGGTGGTCGAGAGCCGGCTGGAAACCACCTGGCGACGCCGCCTGGGGCGCAGCTACGCGCTCGAGGCCAGCGACTCCGTCTCCGTCGCGGGCTTGCCGGCCATGCGGACGCTGGTCAGCGGAGCGATCGAGCGCGTCGCCGTCGAGGTCGAGGAGTACACGATCGCCCGTGGAGGGGACCTCATCGTCCTCCAGCTCCGGTACCCACGCGGGCTGTCGCACGACTCCATCGCGGCCGGATACCAGCGGGTGGTCGACGGTCTCAGGATCCGGAGCGGCGCGCCTCCGCCGCCTCCGCCAGCCACCGGGGACGGAGACATCCCGACGGCCGACGTGGTGCCGCGCACCGGCTGGGAAGCCGTGGCCTATGGCGCGCGGGTGCGGTACGACGCCGATGAACTGCGGGCAGACTTCGCGGTGCGGGTCGATCTGGCGAACCAGGGAACCGCGGCCACGGACTCGGTGCCGGTGTGGGTGTGGCCGGCCCTGACGGTCGACAGTGTCTCCGGTGCCGTCGCGCTCCAGACGGCGCATACGTCGCCCAGCGTGCTGTGGGCCCGGCTGCCGGACTCGGTCGCGCCGCTCGGGAACGCCTCGCTGACCGTCTTCTACCACGTCACCGCGGCGGATCAGCAGCTCCTCTCCCCCGAGGCGCGGTTGTCGGCGACAGGCGCGGTCGTCGCCGGCGACTGGCTGCCGCGGGTCCAACCCGTCCTCGACTCGGCATCCCAGTTCGTCCAGGCGCCGCGCCCCGCGATCTCGCTCGACTTCGACCTTCCGGCTGAATGGCGCGCCGTGGCGCCCGGTCGACTGACGTCCGACGCGCCGTCGATGGGACGGCGTCGCGTGACGTGGAGATCGGACCAGGTGGCGACGTCGGGCGCCTCCTTCGTCCTCGGCCCGTACCGGATCGCCGCGCGGCCGGAGGGGGACGTCGGGGTCTCCGTATGGCTGGCTCCGGCGGACTCGCCGTCCATCGCGACGATCGACTCCCTCGCCGCATCCGTGCGGACGGCGTGGCGGCTCTGCGCTCGCGCGTTCGGTCGCCTGCCGATCGGCGAGATACAGGTGGTCGAGACGCCCGAGCCCGGCGTCCGGGGTTACGCGGGCCTGCTGCTGATCGGGCACGGTGCGGGAGCCGGAGCCGCGGCCGACGCCGCCGTCGACGCGGCGTACCTTCCCGCGTTGGGCGACCTCGGCCGGGAGCTGGCGCGGACGTGGTGGGGGAACTCGGTGGCGGCAGCCGGGGCCGGATCGGCGTGGATCTCGGAGGCATTGCCCGCCTGGATGGGAGTCGCGATCCGGGGCGTGATCGAAGGGGACTCGGTTCGCCAGCGCCTGGTCGGAGCGGCCGACAGCATGTGGCATGCGCTGCCGCGCGACCTCGACGTGCCCCTGAGTCGCGTCCCCGTTTCCCTCACCTCCCGCGACCTCCTGAGAACCAAGGGCGTGGCAGGGATCGAGGCAGCGCGGAGCGCGGCGGGAGACGCTCGATTCCGGGAAGGTCTGCTCACCCTCGCCGTCGAGCATCGGAACGGCTCGGTCGCGCTGGAGGACGTGCTCAGGGCCCTCGGCCCCGAAGCCGCGGCAGCGTTGCGGTCCTTCCTCTTCTAGGGTAAGCTTACTTCGCCAACAAAATCATTGGTGAAGTGAGGCAACCGCTCGATGACAAGCTCGATCCCGGCCCCATCCATACCTGGCCATCGCGGTCTCAGGGCCCAGATTCTGCTGCAGATCAAGAAGACGCAACCAGTTACCGCCAAAGAACTTAGCGTCGAGTTCGGCGTCTCGGCGAACGCGGTCCGGCGGCACCTGAAGGAGTTGGAGCTCGACGGATGCGTCAGCTACGGCCGGGAGCAGCGCGGAATGGGTGCCCCAGCCTACGTCTACGGGCTGACGCCGCGGGGGGAGAGCCTGTTTCCGAACCGCTACGAGGACGCCCTCAAGGGTCTGCTGCAGCACGTCGAGGAACGGGCGGGTCGCGGGGAGATCAGCCGCATGTTCGTCGACCAGTTCCGAGCCAGGGCCGAATCGCTCAGGGGCGAGCTGGCGGATCAGCCCGTCGAGGTGCGGTTGCAGCGCCTGGTGCGGATGCTCTCGGAGGAAGGGTACATGGCCGAGTGGAACACCTCGGACGGGACGATCCGCCTGGCGGAGCACAACTGCGCCATCCGGGCCGTGGCCGAGCGGTATCCCGAGGTCTGCGCCGCGGAGCGGCGATTCCTGACCGAGGTCCTGGCGGCGCAGGTCGAGCGCCGGACCCACATCACCGAGGGCTCGAATGCCTGCGAGTACTCGATCACGCCGGGCGTGAACGGGCACGACGACGGCGACGGCCTCGAGACGCGGCGGGAGCGGCCATGAGCTCCTCGATCGAAGCCCAGGTCCTCCAGCCCTACAAGTACGGGTTCGTCACCGACATCGAGTCGGAGGTCGTCCCGCCGGGGCTCAACGAGGACATCATCCGGCTGATCTCCGCCAAGAAGCGCGAGCCCGCGTTCATGCTGGAGTGGCGGCTCAAGGCGTACCGGCACTGGATGACGCTGACGGAGCCGACCTGGGCGAACGTGAAGCACCCGCCCATCGACTACCAGTCGATCGTGTACTACGCGGCGCCCAAGCAGGCGAAGTCGCTCGACAGCCTCGAGCAGGTGGACCCCAAGTTGCTGGAGACGTTCGAGAAGCTGGGGATCCCGCTCGCCGAGCAGAAGCGGCTCGCCGGCGTGGCGGTGGACGCGGTGTTCGACAGCGTGTCGGTGGCGACGACGTTCAAGGAGACCCTGGCGCAGCAGGGGATCATCTTCTGCCCGTTCTCGGAGGCCGTGCGGGAGCACCCCGAGCTGGTGGAGCGCTGGCTGGGCTCGGTGGTGCCGTACGCCGACAACTACTTCGCCGCGCTCAATTCGGCGGTCTTCAGCGATGGCTCGTTCGCCTACATCCCGAAGGGCGTGCGCTGCCCGCTGGAGCTCTCCACCTACTTCCGCATCAACGCGGCCGCGTCGGGCCAGTTCGAGCGCACGCTGATCGTGGCCGAGGAGGGGAGCTACGTCAGCTACCTCGAGGGCTGCTCGGCGCCGATCCGGGACGCGAACCAGCTGCACGCGGCGGTGGTGGAGCTGGTGGCGCTCGACGACGCGCAGATCAAGTACTCGACGGTGCAGAACTGGTACCCCGGTGACGAGGAGGGTCGCGGCGGCATCTACAACTTCGTCACCAAGCGCGGCAAGTGCGCCGGCCGCAACTCCAAGATCTCCTGGACGCAGGTCGAGACCGGATCGGCGATCACCTGGAAGTACCCGGGCTGCATCCTGCAGGGCGACAACTCGATCGGCGAGTTCTACTCGGTGGCCGTGACGAACCACCGCCAGCAGGCGGACACGGGCACCAAGATGATCCACATCGGCAGGAACACGCGCAGCACGATCGTGTCGAAGGGCATCTCGGCGGGGCGCGGGCAGAATACCTACCGCGGCCTGGTCAAGATCATGAAGGGCGCGACCGGGGCGCGGAACTACTCGCAGTGCGATTCGATGCTGATCGGCGACCGGTGCGGCGCCCACACCTTCCCCTACATCGACGTCAGGAACAGCACGGCCATCATGGAGCACGAGGCGTCCACCTCGAAAATCGGGGAGGACCAGATCTTCTACTGCCGGCAGCGCGGCCTGTCGGCCGAGGACGCGACCAGCATGATCGTGAACGGGTTCTGCAAGGAAGTGTTCCGGGAGCTGCCGATGGAGTTCGCCGTGGAGGCGCAGCGGCTGCTCGGCATCAGCCTCGAGGGGAGCGTCGGATGAGCGCCGCCGCGGCTCCGATGCTCGAGGTGTCGGGTCTCCACGCGTCGGTCGAGGGGCGCGAGATCCTGCGCGGCATCGACCTCACGGTGAACGCCGGCGAGGTCCACGCGATCATGGGCCCGAACGGTTCAGGCAAGAGCACGCTGGCGCAGGTGCTCGCCGGGCACCCGGCCTACACGGTGACGGCGGGCGCGATCCGCTACCAGGGCAAGGACCTGCTCGAGATGGACCCGGAGGAGCGGGCGCGCGAGGGCGTCTTCCTCGCCTTCCAGTACCCGGTCGCGATCCGCGGCATCACCAACGCGTACTTCCTGCGCTCGGCGCTGAACGCGGTGCGCAAGCACCGCGGGCAGCCCGAGCTCGACCCGCTCGAGTTCATGGACCTGCTGGCGGAGAAGCTCAAGGCCATCGATTCCGACGACAGCCTGATGAACCGGCCGGTGAACGACGGATTCTCGGGCGGGGAGAAGAAGCGCAACGAGATCCTGCAGATGGCGGTCCTGGAGCCCAGGCTCGCCGTGCTCGACGAGACCGACTCCGGTCTGGACATCGACGCGCTGCGGACGGTCGCGGGCGCGGTGGACAAGCTGCGGCGGCCGGACAACGCCACCGTCGTGGTGACGCACTACCAGCGGATCCTCAACTACATCACCCCCGACCACGTGCACGTGCTGACCGGCGGCCGGATCGTGCTCTCGGGCGGCAAGGAGCTGGCCCTGGAGCTGGAGGCCCGCGGCTACGACTGGGTGCGCCCGGGGGTGGCGGCGTGAGCGGAAGGACCGCGCGCCGGTGAGCGCCGCGGTGGACGCGGTGCGGCGCCACGTGGCGCAGTACGAGGCGGCGGCTGCGAACGGCGGCCGCGCCGCGCCGGCGTGGGTGCGCGAGCTGCGGGCGGCGGGGATCGCGCGGTTCTCGGAGGTGGGATTCCCGACGCAGCAGCAGGAGGACTGGCGGTTCACCAGCGTGGCGCCGATCGCCGAGACGCCGTTCGCGCTCGCGGGCGCCGGCGCGGAGCCCGCGGCGCGGGAGGTGGAGCCGCTGTGGCTGCCGGTCGCGAGCGCGGCCCGGCTCGCGTTCGTCAACGGCCGGTTCTCTCCGGCGCTGTCGACGACGGGCCTTCCGGCGGGGGTCGCCGCCGGCAGCCTGTCCACCGCCTTGGCCGACCCGTCGCGATCCCTCGAAGCGCACCTGGCGAGGGTGACCGGCAACGCGTTCGCGGCGCTGAACGCGGCGTTCTTGAGCGACGGCGCGCTGATCCGGATCGGCGCAGGCGTGGACCTGGATGCGCCGCTCCAGGTGCTGTTCCTGTCGGTGCCGGGCGCGGGCCCCACGGTGTCGCACCCGCGGATGCTGGTGGTGGTCGAGCACGGCGCGCGGGCCTCGGTGATCGAGGGCTACGCCGGTCTCGGCGGCGCGCGCTACTGGACGAACGCGGTCACCGACCTGGTGGTGGAGGACGGCGCGCACCTCGAGCTGACCCGCGTGCAGCGCGAGGCGGCGGGCGCCTACCACGTGGCGACCACGCGCACCCGCCAGGGGCGGGACTCGGTGCTGCGCTGCCATCCCGTGGTGCTGGGCGCGGCGCTGGCGCGGCACGACATCACCGCGGTCCTCGACGGGCCGGGCGCCGAGCTGGTCCTCAACGGGCTGTACCTGCTGGCGGGGCGGCAGCACGCCGACCACCATACCGTCATCGAGCACGCGCAGCCCGACTGCCAGAGTCACGAGTACTTCAACGGCGTGCTGGACGGGGAGGCGCACGGCGTGTTCAACGGCCGCATCGTCGTCCGTCCGGGCGCGCAGCGGACCGACTCCAAGCAGACCAATCACAACCTGGTGCTGTCCGAGCAGGCCCGGGCGGACAGCCAGCCGCAGCTCGAGATCTACGCGGACGACGTGAAGTGCACCCACGGCGCCACGCTGGGCCCGCTCGACCCCAAGGAGCTGTTCTACCTGCAGAGCCGCGGTCTCTCGGCCGCGGAGGCGCGCGCGCTGCTGACCTACGGGTTCGGCGCGGAGATCCTCGGCCGGGTGCGCCTGGCGCCGCTGCGGGAGACGCTCGACGTCCTGCTGCGCGAGCGGCTGGCGGTGGGCCACGGGCGCGGTCCGGGCGGTATCCCGGGAGCAGATTTGTGATGTGGCGCCGCGCCGCCGGGGATCCGCCGGGTGCGTGACGTCCGGCCGGACTTCCCGATCCTCCAGCCGTCCCGCGACGGGCGCCGGCTGGTCTACCTCGATTCCGCCGCGACCACCCAGAAGCCGCACCAGGTCATCGACGCGATCGTCGAGTACTACCGCACCCTGAACGCGAACGTGCACCGTGGCGCCTACGATCTCGCGGTCCGCGCGACCGAGGCGTACGAGGCGGTGCGCGCCGAGGTGGCGGCGTTCGTCGGAGCCCCGGATCCCGCCGGCGTGATCTTCGTGCGGGGCACGACCGAGGCGATCAACCTGGTCGCGTCGTCGTTGGGCCGGGCGCGGGTCCGCGCGGGCGACACCGTCGTCGTGACGGCGATGGAGCACCACTCCAACCTTATTCCGTGGCAGCTGCTGGCCGAGGCGCGCGACGCGAGACTGGTGATGGTGGAGCTGACCGACGACGGACGGATCGACCTCGCCGGCTTCCGCCGCGCGCTGGAGCGGCAGCCGCGCATCGTCGCGTTCACCCACGTGTCCAACGTGCTCGGCACGGTGAATCCGGTGGCGGAGCTGAGCCGGCTGGCCCACGACGCCGGCGCGGTCGTCGTGGTGGACGGAGCGCAGGCGGTGCCGCACGTCCCCGTGGACGTCTCCGCCCTGGGCTGCGACCTGTACGCGTTCTCGGGCCACAAGATGCTGGGGCCGATGGGCATCGGCGTGCTGGTCGGCACGCCGGCGCTGCTGGACGCGATGCCGCCGTACCATGGCGGCGGCGAGATGATTCGCACCGTGCAGGACACCACGGCGACGTACGCGCCCCTGCCGCACAAGTTCGAGGCGGGCACGCCCAACGTCGAGGGCGCGATCGGGCTCGGCGCGGCGGTGCGCTACCTGCGGGACCTGGGGATGGACGCGGTCGCCGCGCACGAGCAGGCACTGACCCGCTACGCACTGGAGCGCCTGGCCACGGTCGAGGGCCTGAAGCTGTACGGTCCCGCCGAGCGGGCGGGCGTGGTGTCGTTCACGCTCGCCGACATCCATCCCCACGACCTGGCGACGATCGTCGACAGCGAGGGCGTCGCGATTCGCGCGGGGCATCACTGCGCCCAGCCGTTGATGCGGCGGCTCGACGTCGCGGCGACGGCGCGGGCGACCCTGTACCTGTACAACACGCGGGACGACGTGGACGCGCTGGTCGCCGCGCTGGAGAAGGCGCGCGCGCTGTTCGGCTACGCCCATGCCTGAGCACGACGAGTCCGGCCTGGCGGAGCTCTACCAGGAGCTGATCCTGGACCACTACCGGCGGCCGCGCAACAAGGGCAGCCTCGAGGCGCACACCCGCCGGGTGGCGCTGTCGAATCCGACCTGCGGCGACGAGCTGGAGCTGGACCTGCTCCTGGACGGCGAGACGATCGCCGACGTGCGGTTCTCGGGGCGCGGCTGCTCGATCAGCCAGGCGTCGGCGTCGATGATGACGCAGCTGATCAAGGGCAAGACGATCGCCGAGGCACGCGCGCTGGCCACGCGGTTCGGCGAGATGATGCAGGGCTCGGCCGAGGCGGCGCGGGACAAGGCCCTGGGCGAGGCGCGTGCGCTGGCCGGCGTGGCCAAGTTCCCGGTGCGGGTCAAGTGCGCGCTGCTCGGCTGGAACGCGCTGGAGGAGAGCGCGAAGGTTCCCTCCTAGTCGCCCTCCGCAACCTCCGCTGTTATTCTCTCTCCGGTGTCCGCCCCGGAGACCTCGTGCCGCCCAGGGTCGTGTACGTGATCGCGCCGGAGCGCTTCCGGGACGAAGAGCTGCTCGAGCCGAAGCGCGTGCTCGAGCGGCACGGCGCCACGGTGACCGTGGCGTCGACCCGCGGCGGCGTCGCGACCGGGATGCTCGGAGCGGAAGTCCGCGTGGACTGCACGGTGCAGCAGGCCGGGCCCGGGTCGTGGGACGCACTCGCGGTCGCGGGCGGCGCCGGCGCGCCGTCGCACCTGTGGGATTCGGAGCCGCTGCGCGCGCTGGCGCGGGCGGTGTTCGCCGCCGGTCGGCCGGTCGCCGCGATCTGCCTGGCGCCCCCGGTGCTGGCGCGCGCGGGCCTGCTGGCCGGGAAGCGGGCCACCACCTTCCCCACCGGCCGCGCCGTCGCGGAACTGAAACGGGGCGGCGCCACCTACGTAGAGGAGCCCGTCGTGCTCGACGGAACGATCGTGACCGCCAACGGCCCCGAAGCGGCGGCCGCGTTCGGCACCACTCTCGCCCGGTTGCTCACCCCATGACGCCAGACAACGTCGTCAGCATCGACGGGATCGCGAAGCGGTTCGCGGGCCACGTCGCGGTCGCGGACCTCTCGCTGCGGGTGCCGAAGGGCGCGGTCTACGGGCTGCTGGGCCCGAACGGCGCCGGGAAGACCACCACCATCCGGATGATCATGAACATCACGATTCCCGACGAGGGCACGATCGAGTTGTTCGGCGACCGGATGGGCGGGCGCCACCACAGCGCGCGCATCGGCTACCTGCCCGAGGAGCGTGGGCTGTACCGCAAGATGCGGGTGCGCGACATGCTCGTCTTCCTGGCCGAGGCGAAGGGCGTGAGCCGCGCGACGGGCGGGGCGAAGGCGGACGAATGGCTGCGGCGGCTCGATCTCGCCGAGTGGGGGCAGCGCAAGGTCGAGGAGCTGTCGAAGGGCATGCAGCAGAAGGTCCAGTTCATCGGCACCATGCTGCACGAGCCCGAGCTGCTGATCCTCGACGAGCCGTTCTCCGGTCTCGACCCGATCAACCAGCAGGTGCTCAAGGACATCGTGGTGCACCTCTCGCGCTCGGGCAAGACCATCATCTTCTCGACGCACCAGATGGACGTGGCGGAGAAGATCTGCGACCACGTGTGCATCATCGCCCGAGGCCGCAAGGTCTTGGACGGCGGTCTGGCGGAGGTGAAGCGTGTGCACGGCGGCACCCACGTCGCCGTGGCGTTCGAGGACGCCGCGGCCGGCGCCGGGGCCATGGGCGCCGTCAGCGACCTGGTGGCGGTGGCCGACGACTCCGGTGTGTTCGCCGAATTGAAACTCAAGGACGGCACGGATCCGCAGGCGCTGCTGGAGCGGCTGATGAAGACCGGGGTCCGGATCCGGCGGTTCGAGCGCATCGAGCCGTCGCTCAACCGCATCTTCCTCGACAAGGCTGGTCCCGAGGCGGCCGCCGACGCGCCCGCGGAGGTGTCCCATGCGTAAGGTCTGGGCCGTGATCCGCCGGGAGTTCGTCGAGAAGGTGCGCACCAAGTGGTTCCTGATCTCGACCATCCTCGGCCCGGTGTTCATGATCAGCGTGACCGTCCTGCCGAGCCTGTTGATCTCGCGGACCGGCCGGGTCAATCACGTCGCGCTGGTGGACGAAGGGGCGGGCAGCTTCGGGCAGCGGCTGAAGACGCAGCTCGAGGCGTCCGGCCGTTACAGGCTCACGGTCGTGCCGGCCGGCGCCGGCCAGGTCGAGGCGCTGCAGGACTCGCTGACGAATGCCGTCAGGGCCGAACGGCTGGACGGTGTGCTGACCGTGTCGTCGGCCACGGTCGAGTCCGGGCTGGTGGAGTACCGCGGCCGCAACGTCTCCATCAACGACATGGGCGTCATGGAGGGGTTGCTGCGGCAGTGCATCGTCACGGAGCGGCTGGCGAGCCACGGCGTGGACGCGTCGGTGGTCCAGGAGGCGCAGCGCGGCATCAGGCTGCGCACCGAGCGGATCACCAAGCACGGGGCCACGGGCGAGTCGGCCATGGTGACCTTCTTCCTCGGTTACGCCGTGGGGATCGTGCTGTACATGATCATCCTCATCTACGGCATCAACGTGATGCGCAGCGTGCTCGAGGAGAAGCAGACGCGCATCATCGAGGTGCTGGTCTCGAGCCTGCGCCCCTTCCAGTTGATGCTGGGCAAGGTCATCGGCGTGGGCGCAGTGGGCCTGTTCCAGTTCGGACTGTGGGGGCTCACCGGGTACCTGGTCGTGCACTTCCGCGCCCAGATCCTCGGCGTGTTCCACGTGTCGGCGGATCAGGTCGCCGCCGTCACGATGCCGTCGATCGGGGGCGGCCTGCTCGCGGTCATCGCCGTGTACTTCGTGCTGGGGTACCTGCTCTACTCGGCACTGTTCGCGGTGGTCGGGGCCACGGTGACGGCCGACTCGGAGGCGCAGCAGGCCCAGCAGCCGGTGATGATGCTGCTGGTCTTCTCGCTCATCGTGTCGTTCGCCGCCCTCAACGACCCCGCCGGACGGATGGCGATCGCCACCTCGATGATCCCCTTCTCTTCCCCGATCATCATGCCGGTGCGCGTGGCCACCTCGGACGTGCCCGCGTCGCAGCTGGCGCTGTCACTGGTGATCAGCGCCGTGACCAGCGTGCTGGTCGTGTGGGTGGCGGCCCGCGTCTATCGCATCGGGATCCTGATGTACGGCAAGCGGGCCAGCCTCAAGGAGCTGTGGAGGTGGGCGCAGCAGACCTGAGGGCAGCCATCGCGGGGACGGCCTCCTGGCCGGACGGGGGCCCCGACGCCGGGGCCCCCGTTGCACGTGCAACACCACCGCCCTGCCCGCAAGTCCGCTAGCCCGTTGCACGTGCAACAGATAGATTGCCCCGTCTCATGGCCCGGGTCATCGCGATCGCCAACCAGAAGGGCGGCGTCGGCAAGACGACGTCGGCCGTCAATCTGGCGGCTTCGCTGGCGGCGGCGGAGAAGCGCACGCTGCTGGTGGACGCCGATCCCCAGGCCAACGCCACCAGCGGTGTCGGCCTGGAGCGCGACGGCCTCCATCTGACCCTCTACGAGGTGCTGCTCGACAACCGGCCGCTGGCGGACTCGATCCGCAAGGCGGTCCACTTCCCCTTCCTCGACGTCGCGCCGGCGTCGCGCGACCTGGTGGGCGCCGAGGTCGAGCTGGTCGGCAAGCCGCACCGCGAGACGGTCATGCGGGGGGCTCTCGAGAAGGTGCGGCCGGCGTACGATTACATCCTGATGGACTGCCCGCCGTCCCTCGGCCTGCTGACCCTCAACATGCTCACCGCCGCGGACTCCGTCATCATCCCCATCCAGTGCGAGTACTACGCCCTGGAGGGCCTGTCCCAGCTGCTCAACACCGTGCGGCTGGTGCAGCGCAACTTCAATCCCCGCCTGGCGATCGACGGCGTGTTGCTGACCATGTACGACGCGCGGCTGAATCTGTCGCGCCAGGTCGCCGACGAGGCGCGGGAGTACTTCGGGGCGCGGATGTTCAAGGCGGTCGTGCCCCGCAACGTGCGGCTCGCGGAGGCCCCGAGCTTCGGCAAGCCGATCCTGCTGTACGACATCGGGTCGGTCGGCGCGCAGTGCTACCTCAGCGTGGCGGAGGAGTTGATCCGCCGCACCGCGACCAAGGTGGGCACCGAGGCGCGCGAGACGCCGCGGCACGCGGCGGAGGCGGCCACCTGAGCGGGGCGGCCGGAAGCCGCCGGCGGCTCGGTCGCGGCCTCGAGGCGCTGCTCGGGGCCGGCACCGTCGAGGAGGCCGAGCGCGAGGGGGCGCTGCAGGAGCTGGCGGTCGACAGCGTGGAGCCCAATCGCTTCCAGCCCCGGCGCGCGATGGATCCGACCGCACTCGCCGAGCTGAAGCAGTCGATCGCCGCCAGCGGCCTGCTGCAGCCGGTCATCGTGCGCCAGATCGACGGCGGCTACGAGCTGGTGGCCGGTGAGCGGCGGTGGCGGGCGGTGCGCGACCTCGGCTGGAAGAGGATCCCGGCGGTCGTGCGCGACGTGGACGACCGGACGTTGCTGACGCTGGCGCTGGTCGAGAACCTGCAGCGGGCGTCGCTGTCGGCCATCGAGGAGGCGGAGGGTTACGAGCGGCTGGCGTCAGACTTCAAGCTGTCGCACGCGGCCATCGCCGAGGCCGTCGGTCGCGACCGGTCGACGGTCGCGAACGCGGTGCGGCTCCTCAAGTTGCCCAAGAGCGTCCAGCAGCTGGTGGCCAGGGATGCGCTCACCGCGGGACACGCGCGCGCGTTGCTCAGCCTCGGCGACGGCCGCCGGATCGAGCGGCTCGCGCGGGAGTGCGTGGCCCGTGGATGGTCGGTGCGCGAGATCGAGCGCCACGCCCGAGGCGGCGGTGGGGCAGGGCCCCGGGAAGGCCGGGGTCGCGCGGGACGGCGCGCGGTTCCGGCCGAGGTGTCGAGGATCGAGTCGGCGTTGCGCAAACGGCTCGGGACCGACGCGACCGTGGTGCTGAAAGGGAAAGGGAAGGGGCACCTGCAGGTGCGCTTCTACTCCGAGGAGGACCTGGGCCGGCTCCTCGAGCTCATCCTCGGGCGGCGCTGGGACGGCTAGTGCCCTCCTCCGGCTACACCGTCATCGTTCACCGCAACGACGCGCTGACCTCCCGCCAGCTGCAGGTCCCTTCGTGGCTCGTGCGGGCGGCCGTGATCGCCGCGGCGGTCGTGCTGGTCGGAGCGGTGACGCTCATCCTGACCTACGGCCCGGTGCTGGCTGCGGCGATGCGCGCGCCGCTGCTGCAGCGGCGCGTCAACCAACTGACCCGGGAGAACGCCCGGGTGACGGAGCTGGCGCGCGAGCTGTCCGACGCCGAGGCGCGGTACACCCATCTGCGTGGCATGCTCGGCGCCCAGGTGCCGGCCCCGTCAGGGGGCTCCGAGAGCCAACTCGCAGCCGGCGAGGAGCGGCTGTACATGGCGCCGGCGATGGTGGCGCGGCCTCCGACGCGCGACTCCGGCACCAGGGCGACCGTGGCGCGGCCCCCGACGCGCGACTCCGGCGCCGGGAAGGCGTCCGCGCTCTCCGTCCCGAGCCGCTGGCCCCTCGACGTACCGTCCTATCGCACCCGCGGGATGGTGGCCGACTCGTTGAGCGAGGAGGCGCATCCGGGCATCGACCTCGCGGTGCCCGAGGGCTCGAAGGTGAAGGCATCCGGCGGCGGGGTCGTGCAGCGGGCCGGCACCGACTCGGCCTACGGCCAGTTCGTGTTACTCCAGCACCCCTCGGGGTATCAGTCAATGTACGGACACCTGTCGCGCATCCTGGTGTCGCGCGGCGACACCGTCGCCGCGGGACAGGTGATCGCACTCTCCGGCAACACCGGCCGCTCGACAGCCCCCCACCTGCACTTCGAGGTGCGAAAGGGCGGGCGGTCCATTGACCCGACCACACTGGTAGGGGAGGGACCGTAGCCATGGGCATCTTCAGCAGTACCCCCCAGCCCGCCCGCGACAAGCCGACGCCATCGGCCAGGCCGTCGGGGGCGGCGCTGAGCCTGTCCATCGTGGGGGCCGGGATGGTGGTCCGCGGCGACCTCGAGACGGACAGCGTCGTGAAGATCGAGGGGAAGGTCGAAGGGAACGTGCGCGCGTCGACGCAGGTGCTGGTGGCCAAGGGCGGCGCCGTGCGCGGCGACATCGAGACCGCCGAGGTGATCGTGGGCGGCATGGTGAACGGCGCGATTCGCGCCCGCGGGCGCGTCGAGGTGCAGGCCGGCGCCTCCATCGAGGGTGACATCACCACCCTCCGGATCTCCGTCGCCGAAGGCGGGACCTTGAACGGCCACGTCAAGATGGGCGATGGATCGCCGCTCCAGGACAACCGGCGGGCGAGCGCGCCGGGGGGCGTCTCGGCGGCAGCGCCGTTCCGGCCGGGCGCTCCTGGACGAAGCGAGTAGCGGCCGGCGGCGGTCCCGGTGTCGCCGCGGCGACTCCACGACCGGCCGCGCCGGGACACACCCCCCTCTCCCCGGGCTTGAGCCGTGCGCCTCGAAGATCTCGTGCGATACCTCGACGACTACCTCCGCACCGGCGAGGTAGCCGACGACCCGAACGCCCTCAACGGGCTGCAGGTCGAGAATGCCGGCGAAGTGCACCACGTCGCGGTCGCCGTCGACGCCTGCCAGGCCGTGATCGACCAGGCGGCCGAGCGCGGCGCCGACCTGCTCGTCGTCCACCACGGCCTGTTCTGGGGCGGGCTCGAGCCCCTGGTCGGGCGCCACTTCCGCCGGACGGCGTCCCTGGTGCGCCACGGCATCGCCCTGTACGCGGCCCACCTCCCGCTGGACCGGCACCCCGACGTGGGCAACAACGTGGTCCTCGCCCGGAAGCTCGGCGTCGAGCTGCGCGGCTGGTTCGGCGAGTACCGCGGAGCCCCGCTGGGCACCTGGGGAGAGCTGGACCTGCCGCGGGAGACGCTGGCCTCTCGACTCCGCGACATCCTCGGCGTCACCGTGCGGGTCATCGCCGGCGGACCGGAGCAGGTGCGCCGCGTCGGCATCATCACCGGAAGCGCGGGCTCGATGATCCCCCAGGCCAAGCGCGCGGACCTCGACTCGTTCATCACCGGCGAGGGGCAGCACTGGACATACTTCGACGCGGAAGAGCTCGGCGTGAACGCCTTCTACGCCGGCCACTACGCGACCGAGACGCTCGGCGTGAAGGCGCTGGCGGAGCACATCGCGGAGCGGTTCCAGCTGCCGTGGTCGTTCGTTGATCATCCGACCGGTCTCTAGGTACGCGTCGAGGGGCCGAACCGGCAGGGTGACCACCGGGCGGTGATCGGCCCGCTCATCCGCTCGCCACGCCACGTCCCCCGGTCGACCCCGCTCGTCCCGGGTCGGCGGAGGCGGCTCGAGAACCTCGTCAGCCACGCGGTCGAGACGCTCGCCGGTCCGTTCGGCACGTGGCGCCTCACGCGGCTGGCGGTGGAGCGGCGGGACGTGTCGCTCCCCGGCCTCGCCTCGGAGTTCGAGGGCTACCGGATCGCGTTCCTCACCGACCTCCACTACTCGGCCGTGGTGCCGAGCTGGTGGGTCGCGAAGGCTGTCGCCGCCGCGCTCGACCTCCGCCCCGACCTGATCCTGCTCGGCGGCGACTACCTCTCGCACAGCCCACGCTACGCCCCGGGTCTCACCGACCTGCTGCGGCCCCTGGCGGCACCGGACGGCGTCTTCGGCGTGCTCGGCAATCACGATCACTACGTCGGCGCCCGGACCGTGCGCGACGCCATCCGTGCGGCCCGCGTGGTCGAACTCCGCAACGCGTCGACGCTGCTGCGCCGCGGGTCCGGCGTGCTCGCGCTGGCGGGCGTCGGGGACCTGCGGTTCGACGCGATCGACTTCGCCGCCGCCGTCGCGGGCATCCCCGGCACCGTGCCACGGGTCGTGCTCTCGCACGATCCGGACGTGTTCGCGTTCTGGCCCGCCGACCTTCGCCTCGACCTGATGCTCTCGGGACATACCCACGGCGGGCAGGCGCACCTGCCGTGGCTGGGGCCGCCGTACGTGCCGTCGCAGTTCGGGTACCGGTACCTGGCCGGTCCGGTCCGGGATGGGACGCGCCAGCTCTACGTCTCGCGCGGCGTCGGGGCGATCACGGCACCGTTCCGGTGGCGCTGTCCGCCGGAAATCACCCTGCTGACGCTGCACCCCTCTTGACAGATCCGGCCCGGAGTGCCACTGTATCGGTACAGTGATACAGATGGCGGGTGCCGTGTTCCGGCAGATCGATCCTCGCAGTCCCGTTCCGCTGTACGCGCAGATCGCCGACCGCATCCGCATCGCGATCGCGACCGGCGATCTCGAGCCGGGGGCGGCGCTTCCGTCGGTGCGGCAACTGGCGTCACAGCTGCGGGTGAACCCCGCCACGGTGGTACAGGCCTACCGCGAGCTGGAGGAGGCGGGGGTGGTCGAGAGCCGGCAGGGGGCGGGCACGTTCGTCCGGGAGCTGGCGGCGCCGAAGCGGGAGGCGGAGCGGCAACGGGAGGCGCGGCGGCTGGTGCGGCGGCTGCTGAGGGACGCCTCCGCCCTCGGCGTCACCCGCGACGACCTCGAGCAGGCGCTGAAGACCGAGCTGAAGGCGAAGCTGCCATGAGCAACGCGATCGAGACACGCGACCTGGCGTACCGGGCGGGTCGGCACTTCGCGATCCCCGGTCTCAGCCTCACGGTCCCGGAGGGGGCGATCTACGGATTCCTCGGACCGAACGGGTCGGGGAAGACCACCACGATCCGCCTGCTGCTCGGGATGCTCCGGCCGCGCGGCGGGACGGTGCGCGTGCTCGGGAGCGCCGTGCCGGGCGAGATGGCGGCGATCCTCGCCCGGACCGGGTACGTCCCCGAGCGGCCGCACCTCTATCCCCACCTCACGGTCGCCGAGGCGACGCGGCTGCATGCGGCGTTCTATCCGAGCTTCGATCCGGCCTACGCCGCGGAGCTGCAGCGTGGGTTCGGCCTGCCCCCCGGGCACCGGATCTCGCACCTGTCCAAGGGGGAGACCGGCAAGCTCCTCGTGCTGCTCGCGCTGGCGCAGCGGCCGCGGCTGCTCGTGCTGGACGAGCCGACCGACGGGCTCGATCCGGTGGTGCGGCGCGACGTGCTCGCGGCGCTGGTGGATTTCTGCTCCCGCGGCTCGACGACCGTGTTCATCTCGAGCCACCTGGTGCACGAGCTCGAGCGGATCTGCGACTGGGTCGGTGTCCTGGACGAGGGCAAGCTGGCTGCCGAGCTGCCGATGCAGGACTTCAAGAACGGCATCAAGCGCCTTCGGGTCGCGCACGTGCCGGAAACGGTGACGGGGGCGCCCTTCGTGGTGCTCAGCCGTGAGTCCACCGGGAGCGAGCAGACGTGGGTGGTCCGCGGCTGGGAGCCGCGGATGGCGGAGTGGATCGGGGCGGCGAACGCGGAGCTGAAGGAGGTCGTGGACCTCGATCTCGAGGAAGGGTTCGTGGAGCTGCTGCGGGCCTCGCGGGTGCCGGCGGCCTGAGACGGAGGGAACGTGTACAAGCAGATCCTCTACGCGGAGTGGTCGGCGCTGCGGGTGCCGGTGCTGCTGCTCGGGGTGCTGGCCTTCGCGCTGCCGCTGCTCACCGTCACCTACGGCGGGAACCTGGAGGGAGCGCCGGCGGGCCGCGTGGCGCAGTGGCTGTTCGCGGCGCAGCAGATCGGCCTCCTCATCCCGGGCTACGCGGTGCTGGTGGGCGTGCTGCTGGGGATCGGTGCGTGGGCGTCAGATCACGCCGGCAAGCACGTTTACGCGCTGTCGCTTCCGGTGTCCCGGGCACGGTACGTGTGGCTGCGCTTCGTGGCTGGACTGGCGTTGCTGCTGATCCCGGTGACCGCGCTCGGCGTCGGCGCGATCGTCGCCGCGCTCTCGGTGAGCCTGCCGAGCGGCGTCCACGCGTATCCACT